>Ga0210402_10006732_pt1 | contig 10135 bp, 8 predicted proteins | sample IncBWC7MmetaG_FD_161055 | JGI IMG/M metagenome (GOLD analysis project Ga0210402, IMG submission 161055) | Forest soil microbial communities from Barre Woods Harvard Forest LTER site, Petersham, Massachusetts, United States - Inc-BW-C-7-M | ecosystem: Environmental > Terrestrial > Soil >...
TTGACCAGCTCGTCCACGCGAGTGACGTCGGCCTTGCTGATGAGCGGTCCCATGTCCGTCTCCGGGTCCATCCCGTCGCCCACTCGCACGTTCTCGAGGATGCCGGCCAACCGGGACCGGACCTCGTCTGCCACTCCCCGCTGAACCAGGATCCGTGAACCCGTCATGCAGAACTCGCCAGCGAAGGTGGTGATCCCGGCCGCGAGCAGCGGCAGGGTGCTGTCGAGATCGGCGTCGTCGAACACGATCATTGGCGTCTTGCCGCCGAGCTCGAGGTTGATCCGCTTGAGAGTGGAGGCACCGCCCGCGGCGACTCGCCGGCCGACAGTGGTGCTGCCGGTGTAGCTGATGACCTGAACGTCGGGCGAGCTGACGAGGTAGGGAGCACCCGTGTTGCCGGACTCGGTGAAGATGTTGACGACGCCGCGGGGCAGCGACGTGACCTCAGCAAGGATCTGCGAGATGAGGTTTGCGACCAGCGCGGTCTGCCCAGGCATCTTGACCGCCACGGTGTTCCCGGCGGCCAGGGCAGGACCCAGCGACCGGATGAGCAGGGCGACCGGAGAGTTCCAGGGGACGATGATTCCCGCAACACCGGCCGGCTCGCCGTAGGTGCTGAACCACAGTCCCGGGGCGACCTCGGCGGCGCTGCCGGCGCCGGTCAGGGCCTGGCCGGCCGAATACCGAAGAGTTGGGATAGGGAACCTTCCCTCGAGCATGCCCTCGGCGATCTTCTTGCCGTTCTCCTTCGTGACCAGCGTGCCCAGCTCGTCGGCTCGGGCTTCGAAGCGGTCGGCCATCTCATGTAGGGCCTGGTTGCGCAGGCTGGGATCTCGGGACCAGTGCGAAGTGTCGAATGCTCGGCGGGCAGCGGCGATGGCCGCACGGGCCTCGGCTTCGCCGCCGTCCGCCCACTGGCCCAGCACCTCTCCGGTAGCAGGGTTGATGGACTCCGAGACGGTGCCGGACTCGGTCCACTCGCCATCCATCCAATGCTTGGCGATCTCGCTCATGGCGCCCTTCCTCAATTCGTCCGAATTCGTGTACTTGATGGGTTCAATGGGTCCGGCTGCCTTGGACAGGGGCCGATTCGTTCCGCGACCAGTCCCTGCCCGATCTCTGGTGGCCCGTAGGCAGGAGCGTCGCACGAGGCCGATGCTTAGGGTTGGCGACCGAGTGCCTGATTGATGACGGCGGGGAGCTGCTGCGCGCTGTCCGGCGTGTAACGGCGGATCGCCAGGCCACGTGGCGGTCCGGGCAGCTTCGCCGCCGGCCCGGTGGACAGCGCGAAGCTCAGGTCGCTCGCCAGGTCGAGCGAGGGTATCGGCACGCCCTTGTCCTCAAGCCGGGCGTGCAGAACGCGGCCGCCGGGGCGGGTGGTCGGCCTCTGCAGTGGCGATTGGCCGCCATCCGGCCGGTCAGTTGCCCGGCTCAGCCTGAAGTCCTCGTAATACGAGGCGGCCACGTGCACCTCTGGGACACCCAGGGTTATCGACGACAGACTATGCAAGCTCACCGCGCTGCCATCTCCTTTCGAGCACGATCCCCTGGTTCAGCCCCGGCGATCCGCCAGGAGCTGTTTATCGAAGACCTTCAAAGCTAGGCGTGCGCCACTTCTATCGACAAGTCGAAAAAATATCGCCATCCGTGCCGCAGCAGTCAATCGGGCGGAGGTGCCCTGATCTTGCCGGGCTCGCCTGCGAGCGGTGCTGCACCAGCCTCTCAGTCCCCCGCCGCATGCTGTACGGCGTTCAGATGGGCGTCGTTACCGGGTTATAGGAGAACAAGCCCAGAGTTGCGGCAGTCTTACCGCTGCTAGGACCGGATACAGTCGACCCGTGATGCTGTGTTCCCTGGTAGCGAGATGCCAGCTGGAGGCCGTTGGCGCGATCTCGCCGGGCAGCCTCGTAACGAGAAAACGCTTCCTGGAGGTCCTGCGCCTCGGCGAAGGCACGGCCAAGGATCATCCCGTCCTCGATGGCCATGCAGGCGCCCTGACCTAGGTACGGAGTCATGGGGTGGGCCGCGTCTCCCAGCATCGTGACGCGTCCGCGCGTCCACTTCTCCAGCGGCTCCCGGTCTCGCAGTCCCCATTTGAACAGATCCGCCTCGGGCACTGCGGCGATGAGTTCTCGCACGGGCTCCGGGAAGTCATCAAACAGGCTCAGGAACTCTTTGACCGTGGCCGGTATCGCCCATCCCTCGGCCTGCCACTCCTCGACTTGCGCGTTGCCGAGCAAGTTCATCGTTGCCTGACTCCGCAGCGGGTAGTGGATCAAGGATCGGCCGGCCCCGACGTAGAGAACATACGGATCCTCGATGATTGCCGGGGGTACTTGCGTATAGGGAACGAGCGCCCGCAGAGCCACGTGTCCCGTGTACGACGCACTCTGCCCGCCGAAGACGACGTTGCGGACTGCCGACGCTCCTCCGTCGGCACCGACAAGGGCCGGGGCTGCGAAAGCGCTGCGATCCGAGAAGCGCGCTACGACGTTGTCGCCGTCCTGCTCGACATCATCGAGACGGAGCCCGAGCGTGATGGCATCCGGGTCGTTCCTGCACACTGCGCCGACCAGGGTGCCGTGGAGGTCGGCGCGGTGGAGGTTGCAGTAAGGGGCGCCGAACTCGGTCACGAATGAACCGGGGTCGGGCCCGCGCTCCAGTTCGCGGCTGTCAGCCGCGCTGCGTACGAAATAGCGCAGCGTCTCTCCTGCCTGCTCGGCCAGAGCCGGGCCGATCCCGAGGAAGTTCAGGGCATTCATTGCGTTCGGGGTTATCGTGACTCCCGCCCCGACCTCCCTGAAGGCCTGCGCCTGCTCAAACACGCGCACCGGCACGCCGAAATGCTGCAGCGACAGGGCTGCCGTCAGCCCGCCGATCCCGGCCCCGATGACTGCGACCGGACCGTCCAGATCAATGGCCATAGCTCTCCCTCCCAGCCCAGCACCGAAGATCCCGGTCAGCCGCAGCCTCGCAGAGCGAGCTGGTCATGGTCCTCACGCTAGCTCGTTCTTATCGACGAATCAAGGAAATATCGAGATAATCTTGTTCTAGCGACTTTCTTGTGGCATCGTCTTCTCATGTGACACAGCCCACACGGCTGTCGCATTCCCTGCCGATCTCCGAGGAGGACTCCTGTGAGCGACATCAGCGAAACGTTCGGCCAGACGGCGAGACCGCTGCCGAGACCCCGGATCACGGCACGGACCACGGCACGGTCCACGGCGGGAGCGAACGCCGAGACCGCGTGGCGGCGGTGGGCCACGCGGCACCGGGTTGCGGCGGCGATGCTCGGTGGTCTCGTGGGCGTCCACATCGCCAGCCTCCTGGGCGTCTGGTTCGGCGGATTCGGCCTCGACCGGCTCGACTTCAACACCGCTAACGGGTTGGTTTACCTGCCCAAGGCGACGCCCGCAACGCAGTTCCTCGTCGGGGGGCTGAGCCACTACACGGATGGGGTGTTCTTCGCCCTCATCTTCGCGGTGGCGGTGTCGCCTCTCTTGCCGCTGCCGGCGACGCGCGCGGGCAACCTAGTGAAGGCGCTGATATTCAGCACGATCCTCGCCCTCCTCGCGCTGTTCGTCGCCCTTCCTTTCGCGTTCGGGCCGGCGTTCGGCGTCCACAACGATCCGCTGATCGCCTTCCACAACGGGTGGAAGTACGTCGTCAGCGTTCTTCTCGTCCACTGGATCTACGGCGCTAATCTGGGCTTGATCTACAACCCGCTGGACGACGATCAGCCCGCGGACTAGACCCCCTTGGCCGACTCACTCGCCCGACTCCGTCTGCACGGCGTGCGCGCCGAGGCGGAGCCGTACCACTTCCAGGTCGGACAGCGTCCGCCTCAGTCAGGACCCTGCGTGGGGCGTGATGAAGTTGGCGGCAGCTGACGGTCGTCGATCTCGAACGACAGGGCAGGCACTGCATTCCGTGCACAGCAGGCCAGGCCGCCATTGCAGCTCCGTCTCGGGCACCTGTGGGTGCCGAATATTGTGTCACGTCACAAGTCACGCGACCTGCAAATATTCACGGATCAGACCGCCGAGCCGGTCCCGGCGCAGAACGCATACCGGTCACTTCGACAGGGCGGATGCGCGCGTCCGGCGGGCGGCTCCTGCTGCAGTGACCGGTACGGCCAGTGCGAACTGTAGTGATCGGCGTACTCGCCGAGGACCAGTCGCGGGTGCCGTTCGCCAGCGACCAGGATCCGGACCAGGCACTCGCGGCGGGCACTGCCCACCCAGCGCTCTGCGATCGCATTGCCCCGCATCGTCAACTACACCCGGTCCGCACGATCGGTACCGGCGTGTCCGGGTGACGCACCCGTTCCACCCTCTTTACGGCCGGGACTTCGAGTTCGTCGCCTGCCGCCAGAACTGGGGCGAGGACCGGGTTCACCTGCACGACGAGGACGGGCAGCTGTTCTCGCTGCCGGCAGCATGGACCGACGCGGTAGCGGCGGACCCGTTCGCGGTGGTCGCGGCGGGCAGGGCGCCGTTCAGCACGGCTGGCCTGCTAATCGCTGACCTGGCAGACCGGCTCCGCGCGCAGCGGGACAGCGCCGGGGCCGTGAAGAAGATTATGCCGTGAATGTCAAGACGATTATGCCGGCCTTCCTGGCAGCACTGATCATGCTCCCGGTCATAGCTGGAGCTAGATTCCTCATCTTCCTGCGAAATGTCGCGACATGCTTCCGCTGACAAGCTACGGCAAAATCATCCTGACATTGATCAGGATGAGGAGGCGGCATGGCCGGGCAACAGGGCCGACCACCGCCCCGCCCCCGGGCGCACCACCCCGGCTCATGCACAGCAACGCCACCTACGGCGGCCGGGCGAACATCCCGAAACGCCCGAACCGGCTTAACGTGCGTTCCGGTTCCGTTGCAGGTTCACCCCCGAGGCGTGGGATGGGGCCTTGGGTCGCAGGGTGGCCAGCCGCGGAATCAGCTTCGTCGCCGTGACGCCGAGGATGGCCTTTCGCTCGCCATCGGTGAGTTCCGGGCTGGCCTGGATGTGCTGGCGGCAGGAGACGGCCAGGTCGCGGCGCAGGTAGGGGTAGTCCGAGCCGAAGACGACGCGGTCGATCCCGACGACCTCGCGGAGCATGTGCAGCACCGGGTCGCCCCAGGACAGGGCCGTGTCCCAGTACAGGCGGCGGAATGTCTCGGCCGCGGTCGCGCGGCCCTCGGCTCCGGGGATGACGCGCATACCATCGACGATGCCGAACCGCCCGGCCAGGTACGGCACGGTGCCTCCGGCGTGGGCGAAGATGTACTTGACGTCAGGGGTGCGGGCGAAGACGTTGCTGTAGTGCAGCTGGGCGATGGCCCTGGTCGTGTCGGCGGGGTAATCGATGAGCGAGTCCGGCAGTCCCAGCGCGTGGGCGCCGGGGTCGGGCGAGGGGTTGGGGTGCACGAACACGACGGCCCGGCGCCGCTGCAGCTCCTCGAACAGGGGAGTGAAGGACGGGTCCCCGAGGTAGATGCCGCGGGCGTTGCTGAACAGCACGACGCCATCGAGGCGGAGGTCGTCGAAGGCGTAGGCGAGCTCGGCGAGCGCGCCGTCGACGTCCGGCAACGGCAGGCAGGCGAAGCCGCCGAACCGGTCGGGACGGTCGCGGATCAGCTCTGCCGCAAGTTCGTTGCACCGCCGGGACAGGGCCCGGGCCGCGGTGTCGTCGCCGGTGTGCACGCCAGGAGTGCTGATCGAGGTGACGGCGACGTCGATGCCGGCGTCGTCGAGGAACGACAGCGTGCTCGCACGTGACCAGGGCGGCGGCGCGATACCGCCCACCGGGTGGTCGCCCTCGTTGGTAGCCCGCCAGAAAAAATCGGGCAGCATATGGTGGTGGATGTCCACGGTGAAGCTCACGGCAGCCTCCTTGTCGCCGCGGCGAGGAGAGCGGCCGGGTCGGCAGGTCGTCGGCCCGGCCGCGTCGCGCGGGCTCAGAACGGAAACTGCCGTTCGCTGCTGGTGGTGTTGATCCAGATGACGTCGGTGAAATCAGCCAGGCTGTCCGGGCCGGTGCGGCCCCAGCCACTGTCGCGCACGCCGCCCATCGGTGCGTGGATCTCGTCGTTCACGGTGGGCGAGTTGACGTTGACGATCCCATGCAGGATCTTCGGGGCCAGCTCGAAGGCCTTGTAGGTGTCACCAGCGAGAATGCTGGACGTGAGGCCGTAGTGCACACGGTTAGCGACGGCGACGGCATCCTCCGGGGCGTCGACCGGTTCGACGATGACCAGCGGCCCGAAGGTCTCTTCATTCGATACGGTCGCCTCGTACGGGACGTCGGTAAGGACGGTGGGGTGGTACACCAGACCTTCATGGGTACCGCCGGTGCGCAGCGTGGCGCCAAGCGACACTGCTTCCCTGATTCGCTCGTCCATCAGGTCGACCGCGGCCTGGGTGACCAACGGGCCGATGACGGTGGTCGGGTCGAGCGGATCGCCCGACGGCAAGGTCCTGGCCCGGTCGACGAACTTCTCAAGGAATTCGCCGTAGATGCCGCGCTGGATGATGATCTTGCGGGTATTGAGGCAGATCTGGCCCTGGTGGAAGAACGAGCCGAACGTGGCCATGCGCACGGCGTAGTCGACGTCGACATCGTCTAGGATGATCATCGGGTTATACCCGCCTAGCTCCAGCACGGTGCGCTTGAGGGTCCGCCCGGCTCGCTCGGCGAGCATGCGGGCGGTCTTGACGCCGCCGATGAGGTTGATGCACCGCACGTCGTCGCTGGCGAAGAACTCGTCGGCGATCGCCGCAGCGGCGCCAGGGGCGTGCGGGACGACGTTGATCACCCCAGGCGGAAAGCCCGCTTCCTCGGCGATTTCGGCCACCATGAGTCCGGCCGAGATCGGGGCGAACTCGGAGGGTTTGACCACGGCGGTGCAGCCGGCGGCCAGCGGGTTCAGGACCGCGCGCCAGGAGAGGATGTTCGCGCCGTTCCAGGGCGTGAAACTGGCCACGACCCCGAGGGGCCGCCGCACTCCGATCGAGTGCGTGTCCGGGAGATTGGACTGTAGCACCTCGCCCTTGGGCAGGTAGACCCAGTTGGCGGCCTGCTCGAGGGCGGTGATGACGAGGTCCTGCTGGAAGGCGGAGAAGGGAATGGTGCTGCCGGTTTCGCGGGCCAGGATCCCGGCGATCTCGCCGCGGCGGCGCCGGACGATCTCGGCGGCCTTGAAGAACAGCCGCGCCTTCTCCGCTGGCGGGGTGTCGGCCCAGGCTGCGAAGGCATCGTTGGCGGCGGCGATGGCGATCTTAGCTTCCTCCGGGCCGCAGTTCGGGACGCGGGCGAACAGGTTGCCGGTGTAGGGCTCGAAGTCGTCGAACAGCCTGCCCTCGGGGGCGTCGCGCCACTGGCCTGCGGCGTACCACTGGTAGGCGGGCGCGTCGGCGACGTCGGCCCGCGCGGGCGGGGCTGCGGTGTCTGTCATAGTTACCTCCGAAGTTGCGGCGGGACGGTCAGCCGACGTAGACGCGCTGGAAAATGCGCTCGGCCAGCATGATGACGGTGAGGTTGATGGCGGCGGAGGGGATGTCGGGGATGATGGAGGCGTCGGCGACTCGCAGTCCGCTGACGCCGTTGACGGCGCCGACGGAGTCGGTGACGGTCCACGGGTCGCCGGGTCCGCCCATCGGCGCGGTCGAGGTGGGGTGGCCGTAGATGGCCAGGTTGCCGGCGATCACCTGGGCCAGGGTGTCGTCGGTGACCGCGTCGCCGGGGATCAGCTCCCCCGCGGTGAACGGCGCGAAGACCGGGTTGCGGGCGATCGCGCGGCCGAGCCTGACGGCCTCCAGCATGCGCCGGGCGTCGCGGCCGGTGGCCAGGAAGCGGTTGTCGATCAGCGGGGCGTCGCCGGGGTCACGGCTGGCCAGCCGCAGCGTCCCTCTGGACTCGGGCTGGACGACGGAGGCGGCCAGCACGATCGCCCCGCCGGTGGGACTGAAGGACCCGTCGAGCAGGTGGGTTGCGGTGATGTGCAGGTCTAGTTCGCCGGCGGCGGCCTCGCTGGAGGCCGTCCACAGCAGGGATCCGACCGCCGGGGTCATCTGCAGGGACCCGGGCGCCAGCGCGTAGGCGTTGTAGAAGAACGGGTGGTCTTGTAGCCGCTGGCCGACCGGCAGGTCGGCGACGACACCGATGCCCAGCGCGGTCAGCTCACCGGCCGGGCCGACTCCCGAGCGCAGCAAGACGGACGCGCTGCCATAGGCGCCGCCGGACAGGATCACCTCGTGGCCCCGGTACGCTGTGCCGTCCGAGGCGGCGACGCCAGTGGCGGTCGTGCCGTCGAACAGCACGCGGTCGACGGTGACATCGCCGCGGATCATCAGGTTAGGCCGCCGGCGCACGTCCGCGGTCAGATAGGCCAGCGCCGTGTTCTGCCGGACCCCGTCCACCACGTTGAGCGGGGCGCCGCCCGCGCCGTTCTGTTCGGCACCGTTGAAATCGTGCACCAGCTTGAACCCGTGTGCCACCGCAGCCTCCACGAATCCCTGGAGCGAGGGCGTCAGCTCGTCGTCCGTGCGCTGCCGGATCGGCAGCGGGCCGGTCCGCCCGTGATAGGCGTCGTCCCCGGTCGGGGTATTCTCCATTAGCTTGAAGGTCGGGAGCACATCGCCGAACGACCAGCCCTGGGCGCCGTGCCCGCCCCACTTGGCGAAGTCAGCGGCCCGGGCTCGCATCGCGACGCCGGCGTTCACCGCGGAGCTGCCGCCGAGGACCTTGCCCCGCGGGGTCGGGATCCGCTGCGTGTGGTCGTTCCCGCGCGAGGTGTAGCCCCAGTCATGATCGGGGTCCGCGAGCTTGGTCGCGTCCAGCAGCGCAGCCGGGTAGGCGTCGGGGGCATAAGCGTGGCCAGCCTCGAGCAGCAGAACAGTCCGCGCCGGGTCCTGGCTCAAGCGGGCCGCCAGGACCGCGCCGGCAGAGCCACCGCCGACAATCACTACGTCGGCGGTTTCGGGCAGGTCAGACATGTTGGTCTCCTTCTTCGTTTTGGCGGTCGTGTTGAGGCCATAGACCGCGCCTGCGGACTCGCAGCAGCCTCAGCTGAGCCGTTCGAGCACGAGGGCCATGCCCTGGCCGCCGACGACGCACATGGTCTCGAGCCCGGACTGCTTGTCGTGGAACTGCAGCGAGTTGATCAGCGTGGTGGTGATCCGGGCGCCGGTCATGCCGAACGGGTGACCGACCGCGATGGCGCCGCCGTTGACGTTGAGCCGGTCGATGTCGATGCCCAGGTCGCGGTACGACGGGATGACCTGGGCGGCGAACGCCTCGTTGATCTCCACTAGGTCAATGTCGTTGATCGTCATCCCGGCTCGGGCTAGCGCTCGCCGCGACGCCTCGACCGGTCCGTACCCCATGATCTCCGGTGACAGCGCCGAGACGCTGGTCGCCACGATCCGGGCCAGCGGCGTCAGCCCCAGCTCGCGGGCCTTGGTATCCGACATGATGACCACCGCGGCGGCACCGTCGTTGAGCGGGCAGCAGTTGCCGGCCGTCACCCGCCCATGCGGACGGAACACCGGCCGGAGCGCCGTGACGGCCTCGATGGTCACCCCTGGCCTGGGGCCGTCGTCCTTCGCCACGATCGTGCCGTCCGGCAGGCTCACCGGCGTGATCTCGCGCGCCCAGAACCCGTTGGCGAGTGCCTTTTCGGCCAGGTTCTGCGACCGGACGCCGAACTGGTCCATCTCCGCGCGGGGGATGCCCTTGAGCAGCGCCAGGTTCTCCGCGGTCTGGCCCATCGCGAGGTAGATGTCCGGCACGGCGCCGTTCTCACGCGGGTCGGACCAGCTCTCCGCGTCGACTTCGGCTGCTTCCGCGGTGCGCGCCTGGGCGCCGGCGAACGCCGGGTTCATGGTGTCCGGTAGCGAGTCGCTGTTGCCGTTGGCGGACCGTGACACCATCTCCACGCCCGCGGAGATGAACACGTCGCCCTCACCGGCCTTGATGGCGTGAAATGCCATTCGGGTGGTCTGCAGCGACGAGGAACAGTAGCGGGTCAGCGTGACGCCGGGCAGGTGGTCGTAGCCCAGCAGCACGGCGACGACGCGGGCCATGTTGAAGCCCTGCTCGCCGCCCGGCAACCCGCAGCCCAGCATCAGGTCGTCAATGTCGTTCG
>Ga0210402_10006733_pt1 | contig 10135 bp, 7 predicted proteins | sample IncBWC7MmetaG_FD_161055 | JGI IMG/M metagenome (GOLD analysis project Ga0210402, IMG submission 161055) | Forest soil microbial communities from Barre Woods Harvard Forest LTER site, Petersham, Massachusetts, United States - Inc-BW-C-7-M | ecosystem: Environmental > Terrestrial > Soil >...
AAAAGGCAACTTGCTAGGTGGTTTCGTTCGCTATACGTTCTCCTGGTCCGATTCTTTCGAAAAGGCCGTTATGGCTGATCAGATCGTCATCACGGAGAAATCCAGTCAGGCGAAAGACGTCCGCGCCGCCGTCGGTTCTCGTTACGGCGACATCCTCCCGGCCGAGGGCCATTTGTTCGACCTGCTCGAGCCGGAAGATGTCGTGCCGGAGTGGAAGCGCTGGTCGCCGATCCTGCTGCGGCCCGAAGGGCTTTACGGCACTCGCCCGGCGGAGGGCGGGAACAAAGCCGCCAAGCTCAAAGCCATCCGCGAGGCATTGCGCACCGCCAAGCGGGTTTGGCTCGCCACCGACTGCGACCGCGAGGGTCAGCTCATCGGTCAGGAAATTCTCGAGCATTACGAGTACTGCGGCCAGGTGATGCGAGTGCTGTTCACCGCGCAGGACTCTCGGACCATCCGTGATGCGTTTGGTCGGGCAAAACCAAATGCCGAATATGCCCGTCTTTACGCCGCCGCGGTCGCGCGCCGGCAGGCCGACCAGATCTACAATCTCTCACTCACCCGTACCGCGACCGTCATCCTGGGTCGAGGCTCGCGGAGAGTAATCGGCGTTGGCCGCGTGAAGACGCCGACCTTGGCGATTGTGTGCAAGCGCGAGCTGGAAATCAGGAACTTCGTGCCAATCGCCTATTTTGAAGTTGTCGCCACCGCGAAAGTTGCGGGCGGCCAGTTCCAGATGTGGCACGCGCCGCAGGACCGAATTGTCCGCCGAGAGATTGCCGAGGCCGCTGCCAATGCGGCTCGGGACTTCGAGGGCGCGCTTGCTGTGCGCGTCGAGGATAAACGGCAAGGGCCGCCCAAGCTGCATGATTTGCCATCGTTGCAGAAACTATGCGGCTCGCGGTTCGGCTGGCCGGCCAGCAAGACGCTTGAGGTGGCGCAGGAGCTTTATGACGGCCAGGGCAAGAAGATCATCACCTATCCTCGCGCTGAGGTACGTTACCTGCCGCAGAGCTTGATATCGGACGTACCGAAGATCGTGGCCGGATTGCGGGTAGCTCAATCGTTCAGCGCGATCCCGGTGCCCGAGCCGCCGGTCATCCGTAGGGGCTCAAGCGGCAGTTTCTACGACAAGGGGCTGGAGGGCGCGAGCCATCACGCCGTTATTCCAAACGTCAACACGATTGACAAACTGCACGAAGTCTGGCCTCGCCTTTCGTCCGACGAGAAAAAACTATTCGACGTCATCGCGCGAGCCTATCTGTCCGTCCTGATGCCTGACTTCCGCTATCGGCAGACAACTGCAACGCTCGACGCCCGTGGCTTCGAATTCCGCGCCTCTGGCCGTCAGCCGATCGATCTCGGCTGGCGCGCAGCATTCCCGGACTGGCAGCCCGCCAATGAAAAGGGCGACGAGGCGCAATTGTTGCCGCCACTGCGCGACGGCGAGACCGCACAACTGCACGATCCGAAAATCGAGGACAAGGAGACCCGGCCCCCGCCGCGCTACAACGAAGGCACCCTGGTCGAGGCCATGCAAAATGCTTGGCGCTTTGTTGATGATGAGGTTCTGCGGGAACGCCTGAAGGAAGCCAAGGGCATTGGCACGCCGTCGACCCGAGCAGAGATCATCGGTGGGCTGAAGAAACAGGGTTTTCTGACGGTCCAGGGAAGGCACATCGTGCCAACCGAGGCTGGATTGTCACTCTTCGGCGTTCTCAGGCAGGCCGATCCGGCGCTGGTCGACCCGGGCGTGACGGCGCAACTTGAATGCCTGCTCGACGATGTCGTTGTCGGAAAGCAGGAGATGGTCGGCGCGATCGATGCCGTGTGCAATGTCGCCGAGCGAATCATCGGCAAGCTCAAGGAAGGCGCCTCCGCCGGCGGGCTTCCCTTGCTTGGCACTGCGGTCGGCAACGGCCCCGGAACGTATCCGCCAACGCCCGCGATGAAACGCTTTGCCGATGGTCTCGTCCGGCAGAAGGGTATCAAGCCTCCCCAAGGCTACAAGACGTCGATATCGATCTGCCGAAAGTTCCTCAACGAGCACTCGCCCAAGAAAGTCGACGGTGATAAGGGCAGGAAGCTCGAGCCCAAACCGGCAAGTCCGGCGCAGATGTTGTACGCCAAGAGGATTGCGCAAGGGAAGGGCATCGTCATTCCCGACGAGGTCAAGGCCAACTCGGCTGCCATGTCCGCATGGATTGACTCGAACCGAGGGACGAAACGCCGTAAGCGCGGTCGCAAGACCACCCATAAGGCGAAGAGATCAATCGAGCCCCAATCGATGCCGCCGACGAAGAGGTCTCACAAACGCAAAGGTGACGCCGATGCCGCTCCCCTGCCTGCCGCGAAGTCAAATTCCGTAACAGGTACGCCGCTACGGATTCCTTATGGCAACAAGGACGTCGCGATGAAGCTTGGCGCCTGCTATGGCTCGGCGGGATGGTATGCCCCGCCTGGAGTTGATCTTTCTGCGTTTCGCAAGCGGGGATGGCTTTGACGCCTTGCGGCTGTTGTCGGTGATGCGGGATTGGTGGACGGGATACGTGTGAAAGGACCGCTTTTCCCTGGCGCACGCTGTAATGAAGCCGCCGATTGTGTTCTGGTCTCACGGAACGGGAAGCAATTTCGTCACACTCCTACGGAAGTCTGTTCATTGAAGGAATGTTGTTGCAAAACTCGGCGACAAGTCGTCTACCGGCAACAATCGCATCAAGGAATAGTTTTTTGAATCAATATTGCGTTTTGCAACACACTCTGAAGTAAAGCAGACTATATATGGCGTGCTCCCGATTGTCTGTTCGTACTCTAACCAGACGTTCGCGTTAGGACGCGAGCCGAAATGTTTTGGCTGCGATGATCTTTCGCGATATTGCAGATTCGATTCACTCGATTCTCACAGCCGCAATCTCGATCACCCGTTTCCATTTTTGAGACTCGCTGTTTAGGAACGCAGCCAGATCCTCCGGCGAGCCGCCCTCAGGCACGACACCGAGGTCCATGATTTTCTGGCGCAGCTGCGGTTCCCCAACTGCGGCGTTGACCGCGGCATTAAGGTGATCGATGACCGCTCGCGGCGTTCCGGCCGGAGCCAGTAGCGCAAGCCAGCTCGACATTTCGACGTCGGGGATGGCCGCTTCGGCATTGTTGGGAACATCAGGCAGCGCCGGCGATCGAAGCTGGCTCGTAACCGCCAGCGCTTTCAGAGTTCCGGATGTAACAAAGCTCATCAGCCCGGGCACGGTATCGATCGCGAACTGGATGTTGCCGGCGATGAGATCTTGCAGCATCGGGGAGCTGCCGCGATAAGGAACATGCTGCGCCTTTAATCCCGTACTTGCCGTGAACAGCGTCCCGCCGAGGTGACCGGTCGATCCCATCCCCGCACTGCCAAAATTTGCTCCCTCCGGCCTTGCCTTCATCTGGCTGATAAAGTCGGTGACCGACTTCACATTCAGCTTGGGACTGACCACCAGAACGCTTGGCACGGAGGCGATGTAAACGATCGGTGCGAAGGCAGTTGCGGTATCGAACGGCATTCGGTTGTACATGAACTGATTCATCGCCGCAGGGCCGGGCGTGGCCATCAAGATCGTCGAGCCATTGGGCGTGGCTTTGGCGACCAATGCGGCGCCGGTGTTGCCGCCGCTTCCAGGAACATTTTCAATGACGACCGGCTGGCCGAGATGCGGCGACAGCCGCTCGGCAATGACCCGCGCCATGACATCCGTCGTCCCACCGGCTGCGAATGGAACTACAAGGCGCAACGGTTGATCGGGCCACGCCCCCGCCGGGTTCGATGCCATCAATATCAGCGCAAGCACAACACCTGAGACAGACCGGCTATGCGACATCGTCCTCTCCTCGATTTATCCCGCAAACGATGCTGGCTGGCAGTTTTAGCCGATCACAGCGGTGGACGCGCCGCGGGTCCTGTCATGGGAGTAAGCTCACCCACTCGACGAGGGCGTCCACCACGGCCTTCGGCTGCTCTGGAATGAGCGCATGGCTCGCGTTGTCGATCACAACCAGTGTGACGCGATCACCGAATTCGTTCTTCATTTCATTGCGCTTGGTCGCTGGTTTGAATGGATCCTGTGCAGCCTGCAGGTCGAGGAGCGGCGCGCTGCCGCCCGACCACCACTCGTCCTGTTTCACGGCGGCCACGGCAGCGCGCTGGCTGTCGCGAACCTCCGGATGCCATCCGGTAAGCCACACGGTCGCATCATTGCCGGGAGCGAAGAAGGCGAAACGCAATGCCTCCAAACGCTCGTTATCGGGGAGAGCGAGATCGCCTGCTTTCGTGACTGCGACGGTCAGCTCCGGTGCATATTGCTTGGCGGCCGCCGCGGCAATGACGACACCGCGCACCAATTGGGGATGATCGACCGCGGTCATTCGCGCCACCCAGTTGCCATAAGCGTGTCCGACCAGCACCGCTCGGCCCGCTCCAAGCCGCGTGACGACTTCCGCGACATCCCTGGCAAAGTCATGCAGGCTGATATTTTTCATTGGTCCCCGGCTGCGCCCGATCCCGCGCGGTTGTGGGCGCAGCACGCGGTAGCCGGCGTCCGCAAGACCGCTCGCCACCGCATCGTAATCATCCGAGTCGCGCGCGAGCGATGGAAGGAAGACGATGGCCGGACCGTTGCCATCAACGATGACGTCGATCTCGACGTCCCTGTACTTCACGAGTTCGCGGACATGCTCCGCGGAGGCTTGGCTGGGTGGCAGCGCGATCATGAGCCCAAACAAGGCCGGCAGCACTTTGAATAGCGATTGCAATTTTTCGTTCTGTCCTTTCTTTGCAGCCGTGTTTGATGCTCTCAGGGCCGCCCACTCGCGCCAAGCCTCCGCATTATGCCGGAGCCAGAGCGCCTTGGACGCGCGTTTCGCGGATGCCGATCAACAGGATGCCGGCGCCGATGAACATCAGCGCGCCATAATAAAACTGGCCGACCGCGAGCGATCCGGTGACCGTGGCCATCCAACCGACGATCCATGGGCTGAAGAAACTGCCAATGCCGCCTAGCGTCGTGATCAGCGCAATGCCGCCCGCCCGCGCGGGCCCGGTAAGGAAGGAAGACGGCATGGTCCAGAACGGGCCCATGGCGCCCAACGTACCGGCCGTGGCCAGGGTGAGGGCTGCGACCGACAGAGCAGGGCTCTGTGCCACGTAGGGCATGAGCACCCAGCCGATTCCGGCCACGATGGCTGGTACGCATGCATGCCAGCGTCGCTCCATTGTCTGGTCGGAGTGGCGTGCCACGAGAAACTGCACGACGACGCCGATCACGAATGGGATCGCGGATAATAGCCCGATGTCCCACACGCTCTGCATCCCGGTATTCCTGATAATGGTGGGCAGCCAGAAGAATATCCCGCCCGTTCCCGCGATCAGCGCGAGCGCCAGTCCAACGAGAACATAGAATTTTGGGGCGCCCAGTGCCGCTGTGAAGGAATGATGCGAGTGACCGCTCTCCGCCGCTTTTTCCGCCTCCAAGTCGGAAAGGACGATTGCCTTCTCGGCATCGGTGAGCCAGACGGCGTCGCGCGGCGTATCATTGAGGTAAAAGAACGCGATGATGCCGAGCAAGATGGCGGGTAGCCCCTCCGCGATGAACAGCCACTGCCAGCCTGCGAGACCCCATACGCCCGCTAGATGGGTCATGACTGCCCCCGATAGAGGACCGCCGATGATGCCGGATACACCGATGGAAGCCATGAACATGGCGGTGAGCCGGGCCCGGCGCTTCGCGGGTGTCCACAAGGTCAGATAGAACAAGACACCGGGAAAGAACCCGGCTTCGGCAGCCCCGAGCAGGAACCGCAGGATGTACAGGTGCCAAGCGGCCGTGATGAACGCTGTCAGCGCGCCGCAGATGCCCCATACCACCATTATGCGAAGCATCGTTTTTCGTACCCCGATCTTCTCGAGGATCAGATTGCTCGGAACCTCCAAAAGGATGTAACCGAGATAAAAGATGCCGGCGCCAAAACCGTAGACCGTTTCGGTGAACCCCAAATCCTTGACAAACTGAAGCTTGGCAAATCCGATATTCGAGCGATCGACAAACGCGATCAGATAACAGAGCATCAGGAACGGAATGATACGCCAGTAAATTTTTCGATAGGCCGCATCAGCCTGCGCAGCGGGGTCGGTGTGAACGCTGACGCTCGCGGTGTTCACGCTCATTGAATGCTCCTTGGATAATCCTCGCCGACGCTTCGGCTGGTTAGTAGCTCCCGCTGCTTTCGGCCGCATGGTGAGGAGCATCGCAGCGCCCGTGCAGCAAAGGCAGCTGCACAACTGGGCGCGCTGCGATGCGTCTCGAACCATCTGCGGCCGGTTCAAGGCTTCGTCTGACGGCGCAGCGGGCCCTGACCGCTTGCGCTTTGCTCTGCTCCCCGATCGCAAGGCATTGCCGCGGCGGGTTATTCGCTCATAAAGGCCAGCAGAGTGACCTTTAATGGGTCATATGACTAGCCTATAAATTTTTTTACGTCAAGTGCTATTGACCTATAGGATAGTTTTATGACATAAGATCGCCAACGACAGGGTTCATGTCGACCTCGACGATCGAGAGCAGCAATGGGACCGCAACCCAAACAAGCCAAGCCTGCGGTAGATCTCAGTCGCAGCGCAGTCGCCCGTTATATTCAGCTCGCAAGCTTGTTTCGCCGCCGGATCGATGCCGGCCAGTGGCCGGTCGATCAGCAGACCCCGACCGTGGACGAGCTCGCCGCCGAATGCGGAGTGGCGCGCGCCACCATTCGGCAGGCGCTCGACCTTCTGGCGAGCGAAGGACTGATCGAGCGGTACCGCGCCAAGGGCACATTCGTCCGCCAGCGGCCGCGCCAGCAGCTTTGGTGCGAGGTCGCAACCGACTGGTCGGGTCTGCTCGCAGCCCGGGACGACGCCGTAATTGAGCTGCTCGCGGACGAGCGCGGCCAACAGCCGTCCAATGTGCCGCATCCCATCGGCACGCTCGCGCCATCCTATCGACGGCTCAGGCGCCGCCATGCGCGCCACGGCCAGCCCTTTCTGCTTGCCGAGCTTCACATCGACGAGCGGTTGAGCGCTCGCGTCTCAAAAAAGGATTTGCAGACGAAGACCGCGCTTCGCCTGGTCTCCGACATCCCCGGTCTCAAGATCAAGGATGCGCGCCAGACGCTCACGATCGGCACCGCCGATGTGGAAACGTCTGAAGCTCTCGACTTACCGCTCAACGCGCCGATCGCCATCGTGCACCGATCCGTCGCCGACCGCTCGGGCTGCCTCGTCTTTATCGGCGAGGGCCTTTACCGAGGCGACATGATCCGCATCGACATGAAATTGAAATAGCGATCTGGAATCCGTGATGAAGTTGCATTGGTCGCCACGCTCGCCATTCGTGCGCAAGGTCATGATTGCTGCCCACGAAACCGGCCTCGTGGACCGTCTCACCTGCGTTCGAACGGTGGTCGCGATGACGGAGCCGAATACAAATCTCCTGAGCGACAACCCGCTGAGCAAAATTCCAACATTAGTGCTGGACGATGGCTCTCCGCTCTACGACTCGCTGGTCATTTGCGAATATTTCGACGCGATGCACGACGGGCCGAAGCTCTTTCCGACGGATCCCAAGGCACGCTGGACAGCGCTGCGTCGCCATGCCCTGGGGAACGGCCTCCTCGATATGCTCATTCTCTGGCGCGGCGAGCGGGAGCGGCAGCAACCCTCGCAGCCGCATCTCGACGCCTTTGCGGTGAAATACAAAGCCACCCTCAAAGCCTTGGAGAAGGAATCCCCCGAGATCGGCGCCACGCCGTTCGGCATCGGGCATATCGCAATTGGGTGTGCGCTTTCCTACGCGGACTTTCGCTTTGCCGACCTCAATTGGCGCGCCGGGCATCCGCAAACAGCGGCGTGGCATGCATCGTTTTTGCAACGGCCTTCGGCACGCGCCACCGAGGCAGTGGAGGGTTGAATGGCAGGTCCTCTCTCGCATGTACGTGTCCTCGATCTCAGCCGGATAATGGCAGGGCCGTGGACCGGACAGATCATGGCCGATCTCGGCGCCGACGTGATCAAGGTCGAGCGCCCCGGGGTGGGCGACGACACGCGCGCCTGGGGCCCGCCCTTCCTGAAGGACAAGGCTGGCAATCCGACACGCGAGGCCGGCTACTATCTTTCCGTCAATCGCGGCAAGCGGTCGATCGCCCTCGATCTCGACAAGCCGGAAGGTCAGAACGTGGTGCGCGCGCTCGCCGCCCGCTCCGATATCGTGCTGGAGAATTTCAAGGCAGGAACGCTCAAGCGCTTCGGTCTCGACTACGAAAGCCTCAAAGCGGTCAATCCGCGACTGATCTACTGCTCGATCACGGGCTTTGGCCAGACCGGGCCGAAGCGCGACGCGCCGGCCTACGATTTCATGATTCAGGCCATGGGAGGCCTGATGAGCGTGACCGGCGAGGCCGACGACAAGCCGGGCGGCGGGCCGCAGAAGGTCGGTGTGCCGGTCACCGACATCATGACCGGAATGTATGCCGCTGTCGCCGTATTGGCCGCGTTGGCGAAACGAGAGGTGAGTGGCCGCGGCGACTACATCGACATCAGCATGCTGGATGTGCAGGTTGCCTATCTTGCCAACCAGGCGATGAATTTTCTCGTATCCGGCAAACCGCCCCGCCGCAGCGGCAATGCGCATCCGAATATCCAGCCGCAGGATGTGTTTGCCTGCCGAGACGGCTACCTGGCGCTCGCCGTCGGAAACGATTCCCAGTTCGAGAAATTCTGCGGCGCCGTCGGTCACCCGGAATGGGCGCAGGACGCGCGATTTCGCACGAATGCCGAAAGGGTGCGAAACCGTGAGACTTTGAAGTCGATGATCGCCGACATCCTCGCCGACGGCGGGCTACGCGAGTGGGTCGCGCGCATCGAGGGTGCGGGCGTGCCGAGCGCGGCGATCAATAGCGTGCCGATGGTCTTGGAAGAGCCGCAGGTGAAGCACCGTGAAATGCTGCGTCATTTGCCGCATCCGCTCTCCGGCACTGTGCCGCAAATCGTCAGCCCGATGCGCTTTCAGGACTCCGCGTTGGTATTCGAGCGGGCTCCGCCCCTTCTCGGCGAGCATTCGGCCGAAATTCTTCGAGAACTCGGTTTGCAAACAACCGAACCGCAGCGCACCGCCGTGTGATCAGCAGGAGAGACAGGTGTCCCGCATTCCGCTACCCACTCCCGACGCAATGACGCCGGAGCAGCGACGGATCTACGAATCGATCGTCAATGGACCGCGCGGAACGCTTGTGGGGCCGCTGCGAGCCGCGCTGCACCGGCCTGAACTCGCCGACAAGTGGCAGCAGCTCGGCGAGTTGCTGCGTTACCGCACCAGCCTGCCGCCGCATATCAGCGAGATCGCCATTCTAGTCACGGCGCGCCGATGGAATTCACAGGTGGAATGGCACATGCATGCGATCGCCGCCGCCAAGGCGGGCGTCGCGGCCGAGGTGATTGAAGACATCAGGCAACATCGGCGCCCCGTCAAGGCCGACGCACAGGCGCTCGCTGTCCATGATTACGCTGTCGAGCTGACGAAGACCGGCACGGTGACGCAAGCCACTTATGACGCCGTGCGACGGGCGTGGGAGGATGTTGGCGTGGTCGAGCTTACGGCGTTGATCGGCTATTACACCATGGTCGCGATGACGCTCAACGCGCACGAAATCCCGCTGCCGGCAGGAGTCGAACCGCCGCTCCCGAACCTCGCTGCCTGAGCAGGAGAGATGACGATGAGCGAGCTCGTGATCGAGACTGCCGGCAAGATCGTGACCGTAACGATCGACCGACCGCCGGTGAATGCGCTGACTATCGCGCTGTACGGGCAGATTGCCGACACGTTCGAGGAGCTCGGCAAGCGCACGGATGTCCACTGCGCGATCTTCACGGGACGCGGCACACGGGCGTTCTGCGCGGGGCTTGATTTGCGCGAGTTTCTCGCGGCAACGCCAGAGCAGGACCCGGAACGCGCTGCCGTCGTGCGCCGCACTTTCAGCGCGGTTCGCCATTGCGCTATTCCGGTGATTGCCGCCGTGAATGGGCCGGCGCTTGGTGCCGGCGCGGTACTGGCCTCGGTCTGCGACATCCGAGTTT
>Ga0210402_10006735_pt1 | contig 10134 bp, 9 predicted proteins | sample IncBWC7MmetaG_FD_161055 | JGI IMG/M metagenome (GOLD analysis project Ga0210402, IMG submission 161055) | Forest soil microbial communities from Barre Woods Harvard Forest LTER site, Petersham, Massachusetts, United States - Inc-BW-C-7-M | ecosystem: Environmental > Terrestrial > Soil >...
CTTCGTCATGAAAAAAGCCCCGGTCACCGGGGTCGAGAGCCTGATGAATTATCAGGCAACCATCTTTGGCGAGCACCGCGGCGGGAAAACAGACGTCTGGCTGAAGGTCGTGGTACCGACGACCAGCTTATGTCCGTGCTCGAAGAAGATTTCCGACTATGGCGCCCACAATCAACGTTCGCACATCACCTTGACGGCGAAGCTGGTCGAACACATGTGGCTGGAGGAATTGATTGATGTCGCCGAGAGCCACGCCTCGTGCGAGGTCTATGGAATCCTGAAGCGTCCCGATGAGAAATACGTGACCGAGCGCGCCTACGACAACCCGAAATTCGTCGAGGATACCGTGCGGGACGTGGCCATGGCTCTGAACAAGGACAAGCGCGTTCGCGCCTACGTCGTCGAATCGGAAAACTTCGAATCGATACACAATCACTCGGCATACGCGATGATTGAGCACGATAAAGAGGCGGATGCCGGTTAGGAGATGCCCCGCTCCGCGCTTTGCAGGCGCCCTATCATGCTGCGCAGAAACACTTGGTTGAAACGCAACTGACACTCGGCTGACACTTGCTCTAATAGCGTGGAGCTGACCTTCATCACCGTCACCGGTCCGGAGGCGTTGATGGTGGCAGTGCGTTTCGCTCCGCGCACATAGCTGGTCTCGCCGAAACAGTCGCCGTTCTCGAGGTAACCGAGGGCTCGGCCGAGCCGCTGCACGCTCACACGCCCTTGTACGATGATGTAGAACCGGTCGTCCATTTCTCCTTCCTTGACGATCTCCTCGGCGTCCGCATAGTCCTGCCAGCTGCTCGCGCGCAGGACCTCCCAGATCTCGCCGTGCGAGAACTCGTGAAAGAACTTCAGCTTGCGCAGCAAGCTGAATTGTTCCTGCTGATCGATCCTGTTGTATTGCGCGCGCAACTTCTGATGCACGCGAGTAAGTTCGGCGGCAAAGTCCAAACCGGTCTTGTAGCGCTTCTCCGGATCTTTCTGCAAAGCCATCGCCGTCACATTCTCGAGTTCTTCGGGAATCTCCGGGCGCAAGGTGTGGATCGGCGGCGGAGTGGCGAACACGATCTGATGCAACAGCTTTTGCAAATTGCCGGCCCTGAACGGGCGGGTGCCCGTCAGAAGCTCGTACATCACCGCACCCAGCGAGTAAAGATCCGAACGATTGGTGAGTTCGATCGACTGGACCTGCTCGGGCGACATGTACGAAGGACTGCCGGCGATCCCCTCGATTCGCGAGATCTCCGAATCGGCCACCAATGCGATGCCGAAATCGATGATTCGCACATCGCTGTCGAGGGTGAGCATGATGTTGCTGGGCTTGATGTCGCGATGAATCACGCCGCGGCTGTGCGCGTAATGCAGCGCTCGCGCCGCCTTGTAAATCAATTCCACCACATCGTCGATGCGCAGCAAATTGTCCGGCCGGCAATACGCCGCGAGGGTGCGGGCGCCGTGTACATGTTCGGTGACGATGTAGCAATGCCCGTTCTCTTCGCCCGCGTCGTAGATCGGCAGAATGTTCGGGTGCTGCAGCATGCCGACCATGTGCGCTTCGGACAGGAACATCTTGCGCGCGATGCGTTTGCGATTTTCGTCGCCGCTGGCATCAACGTTATAAACCTTGATGGCGACGTCGCGGCCATAATAGGGATCGTGCGAGAGATACACGATGCCGGTGCTGCCCCGCCCGACCTCGTTGATAATGACGTACTTGCCGATCTTCTCGGGCAGCGATGCGCGGCCGTTCGGGGACTTCGCGTGAGAATTTAAGCGAGTATTGCTCAAGGTAACCGCGCGCTGCAGGACGTCTATTCGACTTAAGTGGCCGAAAGGATACTGGGGAGCCTGGACCTAAACTGTGATTTGGGTCGAGGCTTAGGCGAAGTGATCCCATCCCCGCGCTCCCGGCAGGAAATCCCTGCCGTTTAGCGACCAGGTCACGCCGCTGCCGGAGCGAAATTCGCCGATGGTGGTCAAGCTTAAGTTCAATTGATCCGCCACGGCCTCGAGTTCGGCGTAGCGCTGCGCCGGCACTGCGAGCAGCAATTCGTAGTCATCGCCCGCGGCCAGCGCCCAATCGCGCGCCTGCGCAGCGGGTACCGCGGCGCACATGGCCTTCGACAGCGGCAAGCGCTCTACCTCGACATGCGCGGCGACGCCGCTCGCCAATGCGAGCTTCGGCAGGTCGCCGACCAGCCCGTCTGAGAGATCCATCGCCGCCGTCGCGATGCCGCGCGCCGCCAATCCGAATTGCACCCGAGGCGTCGGGTAGTCGAAACGCTCGATGAGTTCCGACGCCGCGAGGCGAATTGCCGCTGCCGGCGGCGATGTGACGAACGCAAGTCCCGCGCCGCCGTCGCCCAAGGTGCCGGTCACTACCATCAAATCTCCAACGCCGGCTCGGTCGCGGCGAAGCGCGCTGCCGCGCGGGACGTGTCCCAGGATTTGCACGCTCACCGTCAGAGGGCCGCGCGTCGTGTCGCCACCCACCAAAGCGACTCCATGTGCGTTCGCGAGATCCAGAAATCCCGCGGAGAAGCGCTCCAGCCAAGCGATGTCGAGGCTTGGCATGGTCAGTGCCAGCGTCGCCCATGCGGGAGTTGCGCCCATCGCGGCCAAATCGCTCAAGTTGACGGCCAGTGCTCGATGGCCGATCGAGCGCGCATCGGTGCCCGCGGGAAAATGGCTGCCCGCCACCAGGGTGTCAACGGCGGCAACCAATTGCGCGTCCGGTGGCACATCGAGCACGGCCGCGTCATCGCCGATGCCGACGATGACGCCGGACTGCGCGTCGTCCATAGTTTGGCGGCCCAAAAAAAAGCGCCGAATCAATTCGAACTCGCCGAGATCGGAAGTCTCTGCGCTCATCGCGGTCACCCGATGCCGTACTCGTGCGGGCGCAATTCCTGAGCCGCTCGATCCAACACGGCGTTGACGAACTTATGCCCATCGGTCGCACCGAATTGCTTGGTCAGTTGTACCGCCTCGGCGAGCGCCACCCGGTACGGCAATTCCGGACACGACTCCAGTTCATGAAGCCCCAGCCACAACACCGCATGTTCGATCGGATCAAGCTCATGCGGCGGAATCTCGCAGAGCAGCGCGAGTCGGGAATCCAATGCCTCGCGGTTCGGCGCGATAGCCGCGATCAAGCTCCTGAAATAGTCCAGGTCCACCCGGTCCGCCTCCGGATCGGCCGCGAACTCTTGCTGAGTATCCTGCCAAGACCGAGGGTTCATCTGTATTTGATAGAGCGCCTGCAGGGCCAACCGCCGCGAAAGACTGCGAGCCCGATGGCCGGGGCTACCCTTGCCCGCGTTGGGGCGCTTGCCGGCCACGTCTCAAGGATCCAGACGGCGCAAGAGATTGGCCATTTCCATTGCCACGAGCGCCGCGTCCGCGCCCTTGTTGCCGGCCTTGCCGCCCGCCCGATCCACGGCTTGTTCCACCGTGTCGGTCGTCAACACACCGAACGCAATCGGCACTCCGGTTTCGAGCGCAATGCGCGCAATGCCTCCGGCGCATTCGCCGGCGACGTAATCGAAGTGCGGCGTCTGACCGCGGATCACGGCGCCCAAAGCAATCAGCGCCTCGTAGCGGCGCGAGAGCGCCAGTTTGCGAGCCACGATGGGAATATCGAACGCACCCGGCACGCGCACGATCTCGATCTGCTTGTCGCTCACCCCGTGGCGCTTGAGCGCATCGAGAGCGCCGCGCACCAACGGTTCGACCACGAAATCATTGAAGCGAGCGGCGATGAGCGCAAAACGCAGATCGCGCGCCAGCAATTCTCCCTCGACTATCTTCGGCTGATCGTTAGGCACGAGACTTTCCTTCTCAGAGATTGGCGCTGAGTATAGCCGCCGACGCTCTCATTCGCCGCCATCGACGTAACTGGTCACTTCCAGATCGAAGGCGGCGAGGCCTTGCAGTTGTTTGGGAGCGCTCAGCACGCGCATGCGCTTCAGACCAAGGTCCTTGAGGATCTGCGCGCCGATCCCGTAGGTTCGGATCACGGTGGCACCCGGGTGACGGGTGTTCGCTGTCTTTGCATCCAGCAGTCGCACGCTGTCCATGAATTCCCGCGGCGTCTCTTCAGGCCGCAAAATCACGATGGCCCCCGACGGTTCGCGAGCCACGCGGCGCATCGCGGCATGCAGCGGCCAGCCCAGCCGCTCGTTGCGGATACCCACCGCGTCACGCAGCGTGTCCTTGATGTGTACGCGCACGAGCGGCGGGAGGGCCGAGTTCAGGTCGCCTTTGACCAGCGCGATATGCACAGTCTTGTTGACGTGATCCTCGTAGCAATACAGTTTGAAGGTACCGTCCTCGGTCTCGACCGTGTCTTCGTAAATGCGTTCCACCGAGCGTTCGTTCTTGAGGCGGTAGCGGATGAGATCCGCAATCGTGCCGATCTTGAGGTCGTGTGCTTTCGCGAACTGTTCCAGATCCGGCCGGCGCGCCATGGTGCCGTCGTCGTTCAGAATTTCGACGATCATGGCAGCGGCGGAAAATCCCGCCAAACGCGCCAGGTCGCAACCCGCTTCAGTGTGGCCGGCGCGGGTCAACACACCGCCGGGCTGCGCCATCAGCGGGAATACGTGTCCCGGCTGACGCAAGTCCTCCGGCCTGGCATTCGGACTCACCGCAGTTTTTATCGTATGCGCGCGATCGTGCGCGGAAATGCCGGTCGTCACGCCCTCGGCGGCCTCGATCGACAGCGTAAAGTTGGTGCGATGGCTGCTGTCGGTATCGCTCACCATCAGGGGGAGGCGCAACTGACGGCAGCGCTCGCGCGTGAGGGTGAGGCAAATGAGCCCGCGGCCATAGCGCGCCATGAAGTTCACGTCTTGAGGGCGCACGCAGTCCGCCGCCATGATCAGGTCGCCTTCATTTTCCCGATCCTCGTCATCCATGATCACCGCCATTTTGCCGCGGCGCTGGTCCTCGAGGATTTCGTCTATCGTATTGAATGCGGGCATAGGTAGTCTTACTCGTCGGGTTTTGTCATGAGCCGGTCTAGGTATCTTGCGATCACATCGATTTCGACGTTCACGACGTCGTCGATCTTAAGCTCGCCGAGCGTGGTGACCTTGAGGGTATGAGGAATGATGTTGACGTCGAAGCGGCTGCCGTCGACCCTGTTGACGGTAAGGCTCACGCCGTTGACGCAGATCGATCCCTTCGGCGCCACGAAGCGCATCAGGAACACCGGCAACTCGAACTCCATGCGCCACGAACGTGCGTCTCGAGCGAGAGCCCGGAGCGTCCCCACCGCATCGACATGCCCGCTCACTAAATGGCCCCCTAGAGGCTCTCCGGCACGCAGGCTCGGTTCCAAATTCACCCTCGACCCCCGACTCAAGATGCCGAGCGTCGTCTTGGCCATTGTTTCGCGCGAGACATCGGCATAGAAGCGCGTACCCTCTTTGCGCGTCACCGTCAGGCATACCCCTTGTACGCTCACACTGTCGCCTATCGCAATGCGATCAAGGTCGAGAGCAGGAGCGCCCGCGCCATCGCCTGCCGCCGCGCCTGCGGCCGCGTCGATTCCCAATTCCAGGTCACCGCCCTTCTCCGCCAAGGAGGTGATTCGGCCCGTCGTCGCAATGATTCCAGTGAACATAATCAGGGATACCTTGGCTTCAACACGAGGCGCAGGTCGGCTCCGACGCGCTGCACGTCTGTTAAGTCGAATGCGGGAAGCGCTCCGGGAGGCCCCAATCCGCTCACATGCATGAGCGGTGGGGCATCGGCGCCCAGCAGGGTCGGCGCGATGTACAGCACCAATTCATCGACGAGCTTCGCCAGGATGAAGGCTCCGGCGAGTCGGGGCCCGCATTCGACCAACAGCTCGTTGACCTCGAGTTCAGCCAATCGCGCGATGGCCGTGTGCAAATCCAATCCGCCGGCCGCTCGCGGCAGGCGTTCGACTTTCGCGGAATGTTGCGAGCGCACCGGGGCGTCCGTCGCCGCAAATACCAATGCGCCGCCTCCGTGAAACAGCTTCGCGCTCGTGGCGCACGAGAGCATGGGGTCGAGCAGCACCCGAAGCGGTTGCCTGACCCATGAGCCGTACGCCAGTCGAACATCGAGCCGCGGATCGTCGGCTCGAACGGTGCCCGCACCGGTGAGAATCGCACTGCTGCGAGCGCGCCAAACCTGCACGTCGGCCCGCGCTGCCTCGCCGGTGATCCACGCGTGACCGTGGGATGCCGGCGCGGTGCGCGCATCGAGACTCATGGCCAACTTCAATCGAATGAAGGGGCGGTGCCGCTCGAAGCGCGAGAAGAATCCGATATTCAGCTCGCGAGCCTCGGCGGCCAGCACACCGACGGACACGGCAATCCCGGCGGATTGCAGCCGCTCGATGCCGCCGCCGGCAACTCGAGTATTCGGATCAACGCTCGAGCACACCACGCGCGCGACTCCGCTTGCAATCAATGCCTCCGTGCAGGGTGGCGTTCGTCCCGTGTGACTGCACGGCTCCAGTGTCACGTACACAGTGGCGCCCCGCGCTGCGGGACCCGCGGCGCGCAGCGCCAATGCCTCCGCGTGCGCCTCGCCCGCCCGCTCGTGCCACGCCTCGCCCAATACTCGGCCGTCCCTAACAACCACACAACCGACGCGCGGATTGGGATCGGTGGTATAGAGTCCCCGAGCCGCGAGGGTGAGCGCGCGCGCCATGTGCGCCTGATCTTCCGATGCGCTGACCTGCGTCATTTGCCCTCGTCGCTTTCTTCATCGCCCGGGAGCAGAGGCAGTTGATCCTTGCTGGGTTCGCGGCGGCGGCGATGACGGCGCAACTGATCGATTTCCGTGCGGAAGGCTTCTACATCCTGGAAGCTTCGGTACACCGAAGCGAATCGAACATAGCCGACCTCATCCAGGTGACGCAGCTCCTCCATGACCATCTCGCCGATGCTACGCGAAGCGATTTCCCGCTCTCCTAGACTGCGCAATTTGTGACAAATTCTCGCCACCGCGGCCTCGATGGCCTCCCGGCCGACGGGACGCTTTTCGAGCGCCTTCTGCATTCCGTGAAGCAGTTTGTTCTCGTCGAAAGGCTCGCGGCTGCGATCGCCCTTTACGACGGTGGGCAGCAGCAACTCTGCCGCCTCGAAGGTAGTGAAGCGCTCGGTACAGTCCAAGCATTCGCGGCGCCGGCGAATCTGCCGCCCTTCGCCCGCGAGGCGCGAGTCGATAACCTTAGTCTCCGTGTGGCCGCAAAAAGGACAATGCATTGGGAGTAATTAGACGATCCCCCGAAGGGAGCGCTCCGCAGCTAGCCATAGACGGGGAAACGCCGGCATATTTTCACCACTTCGGCACGCACGCGCTCGACCGCCGACTCATCGCCCATGTGATCGAGCACGTCCGCTATCCAATTCGTCAATTGCTGGACCTCGGCTTCCTTGAAGCCCCGGGTCGTCACTGCGGGCGTCCCGATCCGCAACCCGCTGCTGATCGCAGGTGGACGCGGATCATTGGGCACGGCGTTCTTGTTGACCGTTATGTGGGCACGACCGAGAGCCGCATCGGCATCCTTGCCGGTAATGTTCTTGTCGATGAGGTCCAGGAGGAACAGGTGATTGTCCGTGCCGCCGGATACTATCTTGTAGCCGCGCTGCTGCAATACCTTGGTCATGACGCGGGCGTTCGTGATCACTTGCGCGGAATAGACCTTGAATTCGGGCTGCAGCGCCTCGAGAAAGGCCACCGCCTTGGCGGCAATCACATGCATCAGCGGCCCGCCCTGGGTGCCGGGAAACACCATAGAATTGAATCTCTTATGCAGATCGACGTGCGGCCGCGCAAGAATCAGGCCGCCGCGCGGGCCGCGCAGCGTCTTATGAGTCGTCGTGGTGACCACATCCGCGAATGGAACCGGATTCGGATAGAGGCCCGCGGCCACGAGCCCGGCCACGTGCGCCATATCGACGAACAGATAAGCACCCACCGAATCGGCGATCGCGCGAAAGCGCGCCCAATCGATGACGCGCGAATACGCTGAAAATCCTGCAACAACCACTTTGGGGCGATGCTCCTTCGCCAGGCTTTGCACTTGGTCGTAGTCGATTTCACCGCTATCCGGTCTGATGCCGTATTGAACCGCCTTGAACAGCTTGCCGGAAAAATTGACTTTGGCACCGTGCGTCAAATGCCCGCCGTGATCGAGGCTCATACCCAGAATCGTGTCCCCGGGAGTGAGCATGGCCAGATATGCGGCGGCATTCGCTTGGCTGCCCGAGTGCGGCTGCACATTGGCGTAGTCGGCGCCGAACAACTTCTTTGCGCGGTCGATCGCCAATTGTTCGGCGATGTCCACGAATTCGCAGCCGCCGTAGTAGCGCTTGCCCGGATAGCCTTCCGCGTACTTGTTGGTAAGCACCGACCCTTGCGCTTCGAGCACGCGGGGACTCGTATAGTTCTCCGACGCGATGAGTTCGATATGATCCTCTTGACGGTTGCGTTCGTCCGCAATTGCCTTCGCCAGTTCGGGATCGAAGCCGGCAATCGTCATTCCGCTGGTGAACATGAGGGTCTCCCGAGAGATAGCCGGTAATTGTAGCCGATTCGACCGGCGTAGTGCGCAAAGGCGCCCTGCATGCGGATCCTCCCGGCTCAAGGCGAAGCCGGCTTATCGCGCAACCTCGAATTAGTGAGCAAACGCGGTCGATTGGGAGCTTGACCGAATTCGCGGCGAAGCGCCCTATATAGAGAGACGGCCCCCTGCTACGGCACAATGTTCAGAACAAGATCGACTTCGACAAACCGCTGCGCGGGGCCATCGAGCGAGTCCATGCTTGGCGGCCGCAGGACGGGGGCCTCAGGATTCGCCCCCCCCAAAGGGAGCAGGGGTAGCGGAGCAACATTGCAGGCCGCGGCCGGGCAATGCCTCTCCGTTGACAAATGCCTCTCCGTTGACAAATGCCTCTCCGTGACAAGTTTCCTCTACTCGCGGATAATTCACCTCCGATCCCCCGCGCTTTCGAGCGATTCATTCAATAGGTAGCAGATGGCTCAGTTCATTTACACCATGAACCGGGTTGGCAAGGTCGTGCCGCCCAAGCGCATCATATTGCGCGATATTTCCTTGAGTTTTTTCCCGGGTGCCAAGATCGGGGTGCTGGGCTTGAATGGCTCCGGAAAATCCACGTTGCTGAAAATCATGTCCGGTATCGACAAGGATATCGAGGGCGAGGCTCGGGCGCAGGCCGGGATCAAAGTAGGGTATCTGCCGCAAGAACCCGTGCTCGACGAGGCCAAAACGGTTCGCGCGGTGGTCGGCGAAGGAGTGGGCGACGTCCAGAGCTTGATCGATCGATTCAACGCGATCAGCGATCGATTCGCTGAACCGATGTCGGACGACGAAATGAACAAGCTCATGGAAGAGCAAGCCAAGCTGCAGGACAAGATCGACGCGGTGGGCGGCTGGGAGCTTGAACGCAAGCTCGAGATTGCGGCCGATTCGCTCCGCCTGCCGCCGTGGGACGCAGTGGTTGCCAAGCTCTCGGGCGGCGAGAAGCGCCGAGTGGCCCTCTGCCGCTTGCTCTTGTCCAAGCCCGACATGCTGTTGCTCGACGAGCCGACCAACCACTTGGATGCGGAGTCTGTCGCCTGGCTCGAACACTTCCTCGAGGAGTACCCGAGCACGGTCATCGCGGTCACCCATGACCGCTATTTTCTGGACAATGTGGCCGAGTGGATACTGGAACTCGATCGCGGCCATGGCATTCCATGGCAGGGCAACTACTCCTCCTGGCTGGAACAGAAGGAGCAACGCCTGGCGCAGGAGGAACGTCAGCAAGACGCGCTCGCAAAGACTCTGAAACGCGAGCTCGAGTGGGTGCGCACCAATCCGAAAGCGCGTCAGGCGAAATCCAAGGCACGCCTGCAGCGCTACGAGGAACTGGCGTCGCAGGAATTTCAAAAGCGCAACGAGACTAATGAGATTTACATTCCACCGGGAGACCGCCTCGGGGACCTGGTCATTGAATGCAAGAACGTGCGCAAAGGCTACGACGATCGGTTGCTGATCGATTCCCTGAGCTTCAGCCTCCCGGCAGGCGGAATCGTCGGGATCATCGGCCCCAACGGCGCCGGCAAGACCACGCT
>Ga0210402_10006738_pt1 | contig 10130 bp, 8 predicted proteins | sample IncBWC7MmetaG_FD_161055 | JGI IMG/M metagenome (GOLD analysis project Ga0210402, IMG submission 161055) | Forest soil microbial communities from Barre Woods Harvard Forest LTER site, Petersham, Massachusetts, United States - Inc-BW-C-7-M | ecosystem: Environmental > Terrestrial > Soil >...
CCGGCAAAGACGCGTCCGGTAGCTCCATCCCCGCAAGTGAAGCGCTCCTACCTAGCGTACTGGAGCAGCAAAGAGAATCGGTGGAAGCCTGTTCCCGGGGCCAACACTGCCTCAGGCAAGGCCGCGCGCTCTGCGGCCGCTGAAGTGAGCCAATATTACGGCCACGAATCGGTGCAGTCGGCAAATGCCAAGATTCTTCAGGCGAATTCTCACGGACATCAGGCCTCGGCGGATGAGATTGATCAGTCGATCGTGATGGCCGCCGCCCGGCACAACGTGGATCCCAACCTGGTGCGGGCCGTGGTGAAAGTCGAATCGAACTTCAATTCCAATGCGGTTTCGCGCACGGGCGCCATGGGGCTGATGCAACTGATGCCCAAGACCGCTCGCGAGTTGAAAGTGAAGAACCCGTTCGATGCACAGCAGAATGTGGACGCCGGAGTCCGACATCTCAAGTACCTGCTGGAAAACTACAACGGCGACGTGAATTTGACATTGGCCGCCTACAACGCGGGCGAAGGAGCGGTGCGGCGTAGCGCCGGCGTTCCTCATTTTGCCGAGACCCAGGACTACGTGCGGAAGATTACACACCTTTACTATGGGGGCTTCGATCTTACGCAAACCGGAGCCAGCCGCGATCCCGTGAAGGTTCAACGAGATGAGCGGGGCGTGCTTTACATCAGCAACACGGACTGAGTTGGCAGCATCTGTTTACTAAGCATTTGAATTCTCTCAGGTACCCAGGCAGTTCAACTGCAACGATGTCATGATGTAATCAACGATGTCATGATGTAATAAGGATGCGAGTCAAACGCGAGGTTCGTTCGTCCGCAAAAACGTGGACGATTCGCGCGGTCTCGCCCAGGTCCTTCGGCAGGCAATTAGCGCCTGCCCAGGATGACAACGGATTGAGCTTGAAAGTGACCCTGACCCTACGTGGCTTCAGCTGGGGAGTGCTGCTGTTCATGGCGGCCCTGTCCGCGATGCCGGCGCACGCCCGACCACGTCACGGCGAAGCCTGGGCGCGGGATCACTTTGCCGCCGCCGAGCGCATGCGGGAAGCCCTGAATGGCCGTCCCCCGACCGAGCGTACCCGGCGCGACTACCAGCGCGTTCTCAACGCCTATCGCAGCGTCTACTACGGGGCGCCGACTTCCAGCAAGGCCGATCCCAGCGCAGTTGCAGTGGCCGAAACGCTGGTCGAGATGGGCCGTCGTTTCGAAGACGACAAGATCCTGAATTCCGCGATCGCCCAGTACAAGTTTCTGCGAAAGGAATATCCGGGCAGCAAATATCGCGGCGACGCGCTGTTTACAATCGGTGAAATCTACAAAGACGATCTGGATGATTCTGACCAGGCGCGCGCCACGTTTGAAGAGTTTCTGAAGCGCTATCCGCGCAACCGCCTGGTAGAGGATGCGCAGCAGGCCATTGCCGAACTCAAGAGAGAGTCGATCGAGAAGAAGGCTCAGGCGGAGATGGACGCGCAGTCGGAGAAGAAGGCGGAAGCGCGGCCGGGTGGCGGCATCGGGGATAAGCCTGGGGACAAGCAAAAGAGGGCGGCGCAAACTGCCAGTGATCCGCAGCCGGAAACCAAGGAAACTGAGAGCCTGGATGAGACTGCCAGCTCGGAAAGTTCCGAGTCCAATCCGCATCGTCTGCCGCGCGTGACGGCGATCCGCCACTGGTCCACACCCGACTACACTAGGGTTGCGATTGACCTCGAAAGCGAAGTGAAGTTCGGGTCGCAGCGGATTTCTCACCCCGACCGCATCTTCTTTGACCTGCGTGATACCAAGCTCGCTTCCACGCTGGTGGGAAAGACGTTTGAAGTGGACGACGGTTTTCTGAAGAAGATCCGCGTCGCCCAGTTTCAGCCTGGACGCACGCGAGTGGTGCTGGAAGTCGATGATCTTTCTACGTACGAGGCGTTTCTGCTGCCGAACCCCTATCGCCTCATCATCGATATTCACGGGAAGAACGACAAGATCGCGCATGCGAAGCTGACGAAAGAAGAAGCCGCCACGCTTGCTGACGTGGAAGCGCCTCCGCAGGCCGAGACTAAGGCGCACGTCCCTCAGCCTGTCGTGAAGGCGGACATGAAGGCGCTGGCTGGGAAGCCGGTCACCAAAAAGGAAGAGATTCACGATCAGAAGGTGGCGGCAAAGGATGAGGCTCCGGATACTCGCTCAGCCAAGGACACCGAGGCCGCAAAGACAACTGCGCCGCCCGTGAAGAAGGTCATCGTCGAACCCGACGATGACGATGATGAAAGCGCTTCGTCGACCATGGCAAAGAGCCACGCTCACGCCCCTCATTCTTCCTCGAGGACGAAAGGCAAGAGCAACAACGCTGGTGCGGCAGAGAATGATGAATCCCCGGCCGAAACGGCGATGAATGATGTTTCGTCTCCAACACGGCCAAAAGGGAAAACTTCCTCACGGCTGAATGCCAACAAAGACTCAGACCTGGATATCCGAGTCGCCAAGCCAACCGCCCGCGGTGACCGTTCCCTGATTCGCACCCTGGGCCTGAAGATCGGCAAGATCGTCATTGATCCAGGCCACGGCGGGCACGATACGGGCACCGTCGGGCCCAACGGCTTGCAGGAGAAAGACCTTGTGCTCGAGGTAGGACGCCGCCTCGGCAAGATGCTCGAGACTCGCCTGGGTGCCGAAGTCGTCTACACGCGCAAGAACGATACGTTTATCCCACTGGAGACGCGGACGGCGATCGCCAACCAACAGCGGGCCGACTTGTTCATCTCCATTCACGCGAATTCCAGCCATGACTCTGCGGCCCGCGGGGTTGAGACTTACTACTTGAACTTCACTTCCTCGCCGGACGCGCTCGAAGTTGCGGCGCGCGAGAATGCCGTCTCAGAAAAGTCTATATACGAACTTCAGGATCTGGTGAAGAAGATCGCTTTGAAGGAAAAGATCGAAGAGTCCCGCGAGTTCGCCGCCGACGTCCAGCAGTCACTGCATAGCGGCCTGTCTGCAAAGAATCCCGGGATTCGGAACCGCGGTGTGAAGAAGGCTCCCTTCATCGTTCTGATCGGCGCGAACATGCCTTCGATCCTGGCGGAAATTTCCTTCGTCTCCAACCCCGCCGACGAGCATCGTCTCGAAACCAGCGAATACCGGCAACGCATCGCCGACTCGCTCTATCACGGCATCGCCAAGTACGTGGACGGCCTCAGTGGCGTTAAGATGGCCAGCAAGCTGGACAAAGCGGCGGGGCAGTAAGAGTGCGCGTGAAAACCTCTTTCGCCTCGTTGGGGCTGGATCATTTCCCACTTGTTCCCACGGCTTTCGCCGTGGGCTGTATTCTTTCGCCGCTTGGCGGCTAGAGACAGCAGGGCTTGTTCCACACTGAATCTCCAAAGCAAGATCTCACGCACCCACATTGAGCCCTGTTCAATGCTTGTTAAGCACCGACGATCACCACTCCAGTTCCAGAGCTCGCAACGCACCGCCTCTGGCGGCGCTAACGAGATTCCCGATTACTTCTGCGCTTCGATCTTCTCGATGACGATCGCGGACGATCCTCCGCGTTCAAACACCTTGCCGCTCGCGGTGACCTTCTGTCCGGCGAACGGGAGGAGTCGATCGTTCTGCCCACTGGACGGAGTGGTGTCCGCAATGGGCCAGTAGATTGTGCCGTTGTCGGTCAGAATCACGAGAGGAGAGCCGGCCTTGGCACACGCTGTTGCACACTCGCCGCTGATGGGTTTCTTCAGACCCTTGGTGAATGCGCACGCCGAATCGAGCACGTAGCCCTTGACCATAGTCGGCTTGCCGGTGTCGCTGCTCCAGGCCATCACGCCGACTGCGAACGCTGACACCAACGAAATCCTCATTGCGTTGCGAAGATTCATTTGCTGACCCTCCTGGGAAATATCGCGTCAAACTACTTTCTTCGAGGTCGCGGGACAATAGTGCGAAAGCACTACGAGCGGTGAGGGTGTGGAAACCTGTAATCTTTGAAAGCGAAGTCTCTCTCGGGCCAATGGTCGAATGATTATCTACTGGAAGTCGGCGCACATGGCGCACGATGGCGCACGAGAAGGAATGCCACCCGGATGGCGGTGCAAAAATAGCCAGCAGCCTTGCGAAGCGCTGCTGGCTCGTCAGTGATACTCGACACGAAACCGCATTTACTGAATCGCGCTACCGACCTGCGAAAAGACGTTGTTCGCGTTGGATCCGATCAGGCGCACTGTGCCCACTACGATTACAAGAATGACTGCCAGCATCACGGAGTACTCGGCGATGTCCTGACCGTTTTCCTCGGACCACAGCTGCTTCAACCACGCGAACGAACGACTGGTATTTTCCTCCATAGCTCTCCCCTTGATTATTATGCAAGCGCCGAAACTAGAGACGCGCTAAACGCCTGGGCCGGCTCTTTTGCCGGTTCGGCAATGAGTCCCCAAGCCTCTTTCTCCTGCGTCAAAGCTTGCAGGCCTACTTGAAACTCAGACGTGCCTTTCATTTTCTTCGTCCAGACCACGCGAAACTGCATTCTTCGCTGCCGGAAGAAAATCGTCACTTCATCCTTCACGCTCAACTCACGCCGAACCGAGCCCAACCGTATACCGGAGGGCGTCACGTCGAGCGTGTGAACCAATTCCTCAAAAGCCTTGCCACCGCTGTCCTTGCCTTTAATCCTGACCGGAAGAACGGCCTTGGTGCGGCTTCCCCGGCGTTTGTTCTTATCTTCCATACTGCTCGACGGCATTCGTTCTCCATCAACATTCTGCAAGCCTATCCTCAATCTGTGAATGGCCCTCACGTGTAGGGCACCGGCACGAGGGTGCGACCCTTGGCCGTATATACAGTCTTTCCCAGCACTTAGCTGATATTCGTTAGCGCCGTTTCGGACGGTTTGCGCAGCCGTTGCTGGCGGCTTCATTACGAAACTTTTCTGGCACTCCTGTGGTCTAATAAGTATGCGGGTATTGCCCGCAGTCTCATGCGATTTCCCCGTTTCCTACTGGTTTTTCCGATCTTAGGGTGTGTTTCTGCGATTGTCTTCGCGGCATCCGCACCCTCAGCGCAGGCTCCCGCAATTCTTCCCCAGGCGTTCGCTGGCTGGCAGATGCAAGGTACGCCGCAGACGAGCAGCGAGGCTGCTACGGCCGATCCCACGAACGCCGCAGTGCTCCGCGAGTACCGGTTCACCGATGTTGCCTCGGCGACCTATACCCGTGACGACGGCCGCACCTTGCGGGTTCGGGCGGCGCGCTTCGCCGACGCTTCCGGAGCCTTCGGCGCGTACACGTACTACCTGCATCCGGAGATGAACAAGGAGCAGATCGGTGATCAGGGTGCTTCGATGGGGGACCGGGTGCTTTTCTATCGCGGCCACGTGCTGATCGACGCGCAATTCAGCAAGGACACCCCAATGTCAGGGGCGGAGTTGCGCGAACTAGCTGGAACTCTGCCGCATCCCGGAGGCAGCGCTGGGAACCTGCCTACCTTCATCCAATTCCTGCCAAGCCGCCATTACATCTCCAACACGCAGAAATACGTGATGGGGCCAATTGCACTGGCTTCGCTGGAACTGCCCATTACCTCGGATCAAGTCGACTTCGGCGCGAGTTCTGAGCTCACTCTCGGCCATTACCAGACGCCCAGCGGCGAAGCCACACTGGTTCTGATTTCGTATCCGACCCCGCAGCTCGCAGCTGAGCATCTGCGGCGCATCGAAGCAGCGCACGGGGTGACCGACTCCAACCACAGCGGGGTTTCGACGATCAACGGATCGGGTACATTCTTCGACAAACGCAGCGGACCGATCGTCGCTATCGCTTCCGGCGGAATCTCCGACAGCGATGCCAAGTCTCTCCTCGGCATGGTGAACTACGAGGCCAGCGTCACCTGGAATTCTCCGACCAGCGACCCACAGGTCCACGACCTGTACATGCTGGTCCTCAACATCGTCATTCTGTGCGCGATTCTTGCCGGCCTCGCGATCATCGCCGGAGTAGCGTTCGGAGGAATCCGCATTTTGATGAAGCGTTTCTATCCCGACAAAGTGTTTGATCGCCCGGAACAGATGGAATTCATCTCGCTGCACCTGACCGAGACGGTGGTCAAGGGTGGCTCGACCAGTGGCGGGGATTCCACCGCCAATGTGCCCCCAAACCCCTCCTAGAACCCGGTAAGTGCCTCAGCAGTATCGGCTTAGAACCTTCAGCGGCGTGTTTTGTCTCAATTTGGTACAGTTTTTAACTGTGTTAACCCATTTCCTAAGTGATTGAAAACACTAGCATTTATTTCCCAAAAATCGCTTGACACCCCTGTTTTTCGGCTCATAAGATTTCCGCAGAAAGTTTTGACGGAATTTAAGCCTCCGTTGGAACTATTCTCCCTTGAAGAGAAGGCCGCCCAGTTGCCGGGTGGCCTTTTCGTTTTGGATATCATCTGCCAATTTATCTTGAATCGATTTAAGTTCGAGTTGTGCCGCGTAAATTGTTACGCCGTCATCTCTACATGAGGGTTATATCCGCAATCCGATTGAGTCGTCTGGTGCGATAGATGGGGCGCATTATTCACCTGCATGATTTTGCTTGCGGCGACACGTTTCCCAGCCGAAATATATTGGCAACACCGTCGCTTCTCGTCAGGCGTCGTGCGATCGGGTGCCTCCAATTTTGCAGTCTGAGTTTCCCTGCATTGCATCCATCCTCGCTGTGACCAAGATGCTAATCAGCTCTCTCTTTCTCCAAGTTGAATGATTGGGGACTCGGTTCGGCAACAGATGCCGTACCGCTGCCAAAGCCGAAACCACGGACTGTGCGCGAGTATCTGGTCATGTTTTCGATTGGCTGCTGAAATGTCACTTGGAGTCAGGGGTCTGGTGTCGGCCGCCGCAAAAATGCGCCTCCAACTGCTCGACTTCGGCAATGGTCCGTTCAGTATCCATCCGTCTCGATCATCCATGGCGAAGGTGCGATGGTCAAACGGGAGCGGTATCGCTTTAGCCCAGTCCTTTTGCGGAGACTCAGCATTGGTATAGGGGCTAGCCACGGTTTCATTGGACCTTTCTTGATTGCGATGCTTGGAAAACGCTCATCCAAGTGTCCGCCACCGCACAAAGGTCAACGGAAGAATCATCGGTCTGGCACTACCAAGTTGCGCTAGCTCCAAATGGTAGGCGGGAGTATAGTCGGTATGAAAGACAAACAAGAGAATGACTACGGTCTCTTGCATTGACCGAACCAATTCTCCGGTTCGGATTCTCGTGGTAGAGGATTACGAACCCTTCTGCCGGTTCGTCTGCTCGAAACTCGCCGAAAACCCTACCTTGCGAGTAATCTGCGAAGCGTCGGATGGATTAGAAGCCGTTCGGAGAGCAGAAGAACACCAACCAGACTTGATCGTGCTCGACGTCGGGCTGCCATCGCTGAATGGAATTGAAGCAGCTCGACGAATCCGCAAGCTCTCCCCCGAATCCAAAATACTGTTCGTGAGCCAAGAATCATCTGCCGATGTGGTGGAAGAAGCCTTTCACTTAGGCGCACTGGGCTACGTGGCGAAGATCAACGCCGGGATCGAGCTATTAGCGGCTGTGGAGGCAATTCGTCGGGGCAAGCGGTTTGTCGGCGCTTCATTAGCGGGTTCCATTCCCGCCGAGCCTGACGATGGGCAGGATCCTGAGCATCTCCACCTCGATGAGCTTCTCGGATCGCCACCGGAGACAGAAGGCTAATTTCCCTTTCGAGGATTTCTTATCTTTAGCATATCGTCGGGGTCTCGCCACAAATCTCAAGAGGCTCGGCATCCCGGACATGGTGATCGAAGCGATCTTGTGTCACACGGATGTTGGAACCACACAGCGTTTCTACATCAAGACCGTCTGGAAAGACGTTGAGGACGCTATGAAACAGCTTGAGCGAAAAATCTACGGTGCAGCAGTTGCGCAGCAGCCAGAGCCCACAGGTCTGATAAACTTAACAAAGTAAACCGAAAGCCGACGTAGCTCAGTTGGTAGAGCAGCCGATTCGTAATCGGCAGGTCAGCGGTTCAAGTCCGCTCGTCGGCTCCATCCTTTCAAGAGCGTAGAGATCAGCTCACCGCACGTACTGCTGCACACCTGCTGCACGAGCAATTTTTTCTTCCAGTCGCTTCATCGCATTAGTCATTACCCTCGGCACCATCTAGCTTTCTCTGCGTCGTCTTAACGTCCTCGCGCGGCAGGATGGGTTGGATCACCCATTCTGCGGCAGGTGAGTGTTAGATTCGAAATGCGGATTATTTCAGCGGCTGCGGCTCTGTACCACCACAATCGGATACCCTATTGGAGAAGGAGTTTCTTCGTGGCTGTTTCCGCCCCATCCACATCCTCCCAGCACTGGAGTGCGACTACCTACGCGGCAAACGCTCATTTCGTGCCCGCGCTCGGGCAACCTGTCCTGGATTTGCTTCAGCCCAGTTCGGGGGAACGCATTCTCGACCTGGGTTGCGGCGACGGAGTATTGACCGAAAAACTGGTTGCGCTGGGTGCGCAAGTGGTGGGTATCGACAATTCTCCGGATATGATCGAGGCCGCTCTTCAGCGCGGTATTGATGCGAGGGTAATGGATGCCCGAACGCTGGGTTTTGAGAGCGAATTCGATGCTGTCTTTTCCAATGCCGTGCTGCACTGGATCAAGGATGATCCGGACGCGCCGATTGCGGGTGCCTTCCGCGCCCTGAGGGCCGGGGGAAGATTCGTGGGCGAGTTGGGCGGCCATGCGTGCGTGGGCGCGATCACCGTCGCGTTAGTGGCTACGTTGGAGCACCGAGGCGTGAAAGACGCTGTTTCGCGGATTCCCTGGTACTTCCCGACAGCCGAAAACTATGAACTGCGGCTAGCGCGGGCCGGGTTCGTGCCGCGGAGTGTACAACTGATTCCGCGCCCCACTCCACTGCCAACCGGAATGCGGGGATGGCTGGACACATTTGCCAATCCGTTCACGGCCGCGTTGCCGCGTGAGGAACGCTGCGGCTTTCTCGATGAAGTTACGGCCCTGCTTAAGCCCATTCTGTGCGATGCGGACGGGCGGTGGACAGCCGATTACACTCGTATCCGCTTTGCTGCAATAAAACCCTGACCCTTTGCGATGTCCTCGCTCGACAAGAACCGTCATACGGCCCCTCCCTCCAGTAATCCGGACGAGACGCGATTAGCCTGTGGAACTGGAACGAAGATATGGAATTCGTTCCCAATTCTCACGATTTCCATTGGCATGCGCATCTCGCCGGAAAATCGGAGACCCGGCGCGTCTCGGACGATTACCTCCAGCCGCCCCGACTTAGTCAGAGGATAAACAGCACTTGATCCGTTCGGCGAGTTGGCCGGAGATGCGTGTGCGGTGTCCCCTCTGTCGAACAACCCGATTAGGAATCGAAGCGCCTCTGTCTCCCGGCGCAACTGGCAAACCTCCTCTTCTTTTGAGCGTAGAACTTCGTACAAACTCTTCATGACTGCCCCTTCGTGGGTCGCTTCGGCAACCATTGCCGAACTGCCAGTTAGACAATGGCCACTCTATACTCGAAACCCGGGGATCACTTCTCAGCGACGGTACAGGGGAGGAGAATGAATCATACGACTCGCCATCAGAGCAATGGTGTAAAAAGCCTGTGAAAACTGTCAGCATTTCTTCCTCTTCGCAGAGCACTCGCTGCCAACGAAGAAATGGACCGTCGAGCGACATGCCCTCGCCCATGAGGAAGCGTCCCACTCTTTAAGCCTAGTGTGAGCGCTCTTTGTTCCAGAACGGGATCATGCGGTGACTGCAAAAGCCAGTGGCGCAGTGGGCATCTCTGGGGTGCGAAGCACGACCACGCCACCAAGGAGGCGAACATCAGTTGGGTCGAAGACCCCATCACATCATGGGACCGACACGGGACCAGTTCCCGCCCCGGTCGGTAAATGTGCAAGCAACTTAATACCGATGCGAGTACGTTTTCTGTTCCGTTTTGAACAGTTGGCGAAATATGCCAGAGCCAGACAGTCTTGTCTCCTGAGCCACGTGATTGTTGCGCATTTTCCACAGTAGCTCGTTAGAGCTTTCTTTGCCGATCTGCGTCTGCGGTTCGCTCTGTCCTGATCTCTTTCGTCCAGCTACAGTCCCCTGA
>Ga0210402_10006739_pt1 | contig 10128 bp, 5 predicted proteins | sample IncBWC7MmetaG_FD_161055 | JGI IMG/M metagenome (GOLD analysis project Ga0210402, IMG submission 161055) | Forest soil microbial communities from Barre Woods Harvard Forest LTER site, Petersham, Massachusetts, United States - Inc-BW-C-7-M | ecosystem: Environmental > Terrestrial > Soil >...
CCCTTGATGCGGCGGAGCCCATGCTGCATTGTAGCGACGTAGTTCGAGACCTCTTCAACGTCATCGATGGGAACGCCGGGAGTTGCTTCATTTTCAAACAGGAGCAGATCCGAGAACGAAGACTTGGTGCCTTCAATCTGCGACGATAGAAGGGCTTCCTTGCGGACATAGAGATAAACAAAAAAGACGCGTTTCGGGTAGGAGCGTGGTTAGGCCGTCGAGACGGCCAACGGCTTGATTGGCCCGGTCAAGATTTTGGTAAAGTCCGCTAAGATCGACGGGAGGGTCCGGCGGCAAGGGCGGCGGTACAAAAGCCCTGACGGTCTCGCCCGCTGTTGTCGTCGAGACGTAGGTGCCGAGCCTTGAGGATTTTTCAGTTGTCATTTCGGGTGCTATGCAAGCTCGCTTTAATAAGGCCAGATCATATTAAAACATAGGCCATCTTGCTTTAATAGCTATTCCTTCAGCCTCAAAAGGATTCCTTGTATCATCGACAAATATTCCATATCTCGCCATCCACGCGGCACGGCGTACGAGCCGCAGGCGATCATTGTGTTTCGGGTGCATCCTCAGACTCCCTCCACCAACTCTCCACGGATTCAAACTTGCCCACCACCTCGTTTCCAATGAGGACGACCAGTTGACCCGCAGCAGTCAACGCAGCGACGGTCCCTTCGACTCTCCTAACATCCGAGTCGCCGAAGAATTTCACACAGAAAATTGCTGTTGGCTTATCGCCACCCCAAACCCAGCAGACAAACACCGAGACTGTGGCTCCGCCGAACGCGGGGCAGACACCGCCTTCTTCTCCGGCCAACACTCCTTATCCCGAATCGCGGCCATCCTCCGTGCCGCTCACGGACAAATGGTTAGTGGGCGATTGGGTGGAAAGAGCGAGATATCGACAAGATGACCAAGTTTTCGGTGGTGGCAACCATAGCTTGCAGTTCGTTGTCTGGTGGTTCAAAGAAGCGAATATCCGTGCGGTACAGAATCCCCTCTGGGAGAGGGCATTTTGAACCGTCAACTTATCAGTCAGATGAGCACTGGCCACGGAGCACGGCGCCCTAGGTCTGTTCAAGCCCCCTCACAGTGTCTTCAGATACTCAATAATTTGCATTCGTTCTTCTTCAGTCAGCTTGCGGCCAATCACTCCTTTGCCCGTCGGGCCGTCGTTGAATTCATGCCCGGCGTTCGAATTGCCATCCAGCTCGGTGCGGAACTCCTTGGCGCCTGGGAGGGGCTCCGTGCTGAGACCGAGTTTGACAGGGTCGTACTGCTTTTTCCCCAGATAAAAGGAGGTTGGGCGTTCGGAAACCGGTGATAGGAGCGCAAACAAGGTTGGTACCGAACCGTTATGAAGGTACGGTGGGGTGGCCCAGATGCCATTGTGGGGTCGCGCCTTGTAGACCAGCGGGGACAGAAGTTCGTTGTCCCGGAAACCGTTCCATTCCTTTTGCTGCTCCGGCGTGAGCTTCAGGTGGGCATATGCCTGCGCAATTATCTTTTGGGAAATGGCCAGCAAACCTGCGCGGGCGGAGACGGTTCCCATTCCCAGCGGACCGCTGTCCGCGGTCCGGGCAGCGAAGTTTTCCGCTTCCTTTGGATCGGTCCCGATCTCTTCCAGCGGAATCTGGGTAACTTTGAAAAATTGCCTGCCTTCACTGTTCGCATCGTTCGTCCAATGCTCGGGTTTGCGGCCTTCCTCCGACAGGATGGGCGGCTGGTGGCAGTGCAAGCACAACGTGTTATAGAGTTTTTCGCCCTTGGCAGCTTTCTCCCGGTCAATCTTTCCCAGGATATTTTCTGGCCACTTCGGAGACCACACACCACTGCCGAGCGCCTTGCCGCCAAGCAAGTTTTCGATTTCGTGCAGATTGTCAACGTGGATGGTGTTCTGATACTGCACGCCTGGGTAACCAAGAAGGTTGATTCGCGAGCGGACGCCCATCGCCTCGCCGACGTTTCTTCCCATCGGCTGGTGAATGGATGCGTTGTACTGTACCCAGTCGAACCAAGAGGTGTCCCAAATCGGCGGAAAGTTTACTGGGCCATTGCCAACGGCCATGTTTTTTCTGTTGTTGAGTTCCGTGCCAAAAACAAAGTTGCCGATTCGAGCCAGCGCATCGGTACGACCGTAACCTTCGTCTGTCGGGAACAATTTTAGATTGGCTATGACCTCCGCGTAGGTGGTGTCGAGATAATATTTGAGAGCTTGCCGCAGGAGAACTTCGTCGGCGTGCGCATGGACGGGTCCAAGCACGCGTTTCGCAAATCTGTGGAAACGGCAAGGATCGTAATAAGTCCAGGCCACGGCAAAGGCGAGCGCCTCACTGAACTTCTGAAGATTGACCAAAGCAGGGCCGGCGTCGATGCGAATGGCCTGATTGCCGTAAAACAATTCCCCGGTATGGCAGGCCGCGCAGGTGAAGCCGAGGACAACATTTTTTTGCCCCGTGTAGGGATCGACGAAACGATCGTCGCGGGCGAAACCCACCGGCAGCGCATCCGGATTTTGCGAGTTGCGGCCGTCGGGAATGAACCCGAAGCCCTCGAGATAAGTGTCCTCTCGGAGCAGAGGAGCCCCGGTGATCGTTAAGCGCGGCTGTTCGAGCGCCAAAAACCAGGCATAGGATAATAGTTCACTGCCCTGGGCCAGGTGGTAGAACCGCCAGCGCTGATCCTCCGTCCAATTTTGGGCCAGCCAGGCGCCGTTCTGGGGCCTCTCGATCTTGGGAACCTCCAGCATATGCAGGATTGCGAAAAGACCAATTCCCGCCGCACCCAGGAACAGGAGAATCCCGCAAACAATCATGGTGATGATGCTTGGTCGCCTGAGCATGGGTGGCTTCCGCGGAGGAGGGACTTCGCGCCCGTGCACGGGCCGCGGCGCCAGTTCGCAGGAATTTTCCGGTTCCGTCGCATACTGTGCTGGTAGATTCTTCGGCTTGTAGCTCGGCACTTCTTTCATTCGCTCAAAAACGCTTTGGTGAATGTGTGCGCCTTCGGGGATCAAACGCGTTCGCCCTAGGTTCACGGTGATCCCGCGCTTCCATTCGGGGGCCGGTTGCCCATGCACGGTCACGGACCGATAACACACCTTCGGCCACAGCTCGCCGAGCCACCAGATTCGATGCAAGGATTTATGAAGCTGCGCCTGGGGATCCGGCGGGACGTAGGGAAACATCTCCCCCAACACCTCATCCACTTTCTTGGTATCCAGCGACAGCCCAGCGGCGCTCGCCTCGCACATCATCCAACGCAACGCAATCTTCGATAACCCGCTCTCCGCCTCCGGATAGCTGCCACCCACATCCGAGTGAACCCCGCTAAACCACACTTGCTTCAAATCCTGATCCCCGGCTTGTGATAGATGGATCAGGTTCTGCCGGAAATACGCGCGACGCTCGTCAATGGACACGGCATGCCGTAAAACGGATACACCTGGCAGCGTGGCGGTGTATGGCAAGTGTCCGCCTCGGGTGTAAATGGGATCGAGGATCCAGCCTATCGAACTGACGGTGTCCCACAACCCAAGAAAATGGGGCGCGCAGGGAAAACTGAAAGTGCCTCGAAAGCCCGCGGCAATCTCAAACTTGTCCGGGTCGTTGCTCTTGTAGAGTCGGATGGCATAGGGAATCAGCGCTTCATTCCCGGGAGTAAGCAACCCGAACATGTGCAGCAATCCACTAAGCGCCCGGGCGGTATATGCGCCCCGGCTGAAACCGAATATGAATATTTTGGAATCGGGCGTGTACGCCCCCATAAGGAAGGAATACACGTCGGCGATGTTGTCGGAAAAACCGTAACCGAACGCCTTGCTCCGCAGCAGTGTCCACCACTTTCCGACGGCGCTCAACGCATTCCTGGCGCCCATCGTTCCAAGCCCGGGATGGTAGTAAGAGGACTTCTTGTCAGCGTCGGACAACGTCCAATAAAGTTTTACGACGTTTGAGTTTGCAGAGCCGTACTGATTCCCAGTTCCATCGCAGCAGATGACTATATTTTTCGTCATTTTCGATCAACCTCCAGAAATCGGGGGCCGAACCGCTTGTACTTGGTTGGGAGCGGCTAAGTTAAGGAATCGGGTCCACTGGAAACGCATGCACGCGCAAAAGGCAAATCGCTCGGTGTGCTCTGTCGTTTGATTTTGTCGGGATCCGCCGCTCCGCCGCGTAATAGGTAGTGCAGCTATCGCTACTAAGACGGAATAGTAGTACTGTTTTTTCAAAATTGGTAATCAAATAACTTCGATTCCAGGATTCACGCAGGGCTAGGGTCAAACGTCAGCAACAGATTGTGTCCACATGAGGAGTCCCTCATGGATGCTTCCCGAGCGGTTTCTTCCAATCGATTCAGATTCGTAGCGTTGGCAACTCTCGCAGTCTGTGCCGCGGTCGCGTGTGGCGGGTCGTCCCGCCCCGCGAAGGTGGATGGTGGGGCAGCGGATGCCGGATGGACCGAACGGGAAAACAGGCACTTCTACCTTGAGGTGCTGGTCAGTTTGCCGCAGCATTCAGGTCGTTCAGGTAGTTCGGAGCTATTCCAGCCTCCGCCGAGCGCTTGAACTAGCGTCACCGCGGCCACCATGCGGCGGCCGAGAATATTGACCGCAGTGACCTCATCGGAGAGAGCCGCGCTCTGGGCGGTCGTTACTTCGAGGTAGCTGGTCACGCCACCGGTGTAACGAGTATTGGCTAGTGCGAGGTATTTTTCCGACGAGGTGACGGCCGTATTCTGCACCTGAGCCTCGTGCTCCAGAATCCGAAGTGCTGCGACGTTGTCCTCGACTTGTTGAAAGCCGGTCAGCACAGTCTGGCGATAGTTGGCCACAGTTTGATCGTACGCGGCGATGGCTTGATCCACGTTGGCCCGGCGGCGGCCGCCATCAAAAATGGGGGACATTGCGGAGCCACCCACCGACCAGAGGGCGCTCGGGCCAGACAGGAGCGTGGTAATTACACCGCTCTCGAAACCACCTGCGCCGCCTAAACTAATGGTCGGATAATAAGCCGCCTTGGCTATACCGATTTGTGCGTTGGCCGAAGCCATGCGCCTTTCTGCGGCTGCAATATCGGGACGGCGCTCCAGCAGTTCCGAGGGTAGACCAGCTGGAATCGGGGGAGGAGGTGCCGTGAGCGGAAGAGCGGCGAGGCTGAACTCGGCTGGAGCCTTACCGATCAGAGCTGCAACAGCGTGCTCGTACTGAGCGCGGGCCACTCCGACATCGATCGCCTCCGCGCGAGTTGTTTCAAGTTGCGTCCTGGCCTGCTCGACCTCCAGATCGGAAGCGAGCCCTCCCGCATATCTGGTCTCGATCAATTGCAATGCCTGTTCATACTGCGAAACGGTCGAATTCAGAAGCTGTTCCTCAGCATCAAGCGTGCGAGCCTGGAAGTAGTCCAAAGCCAACTGGGCATGCATCGACAAGTTCACTGTTGCCAGGTCGGCCGCGCTGGCTTGTGCCTGCTCGCGCGAGGACTCAACGGTGCGGCGGACGCGCCCCCACACGTCGACTTCGTAAGACAATTCGAACGGAATTTGAAAGTCGCTATAGGTAGCTCCATTGGTGGTGAGGCTAGGAGGCCGATTGTTGGAGATTTTGTTTCGACTCGCGCTGGCGCCCCCTTCGATGGTGGGAAAGTAAGCGGCACGGGAGTAGCGGACGAGCGCGCGAGCCTGCGTGTATTGGGCCTCAGCTGCCATCAAGTTTTGGTTGGAAACATTAACCTGCAGTTCCAGCGCGTTCAGTTGGGGGTCCTGAAACAATTCCCACCAGTTTCCTCCGAGATTCTGGTCGTTCGGCTGAGCAGGCTTCCAATCGCCAACTTCTTTGTAAGCTGGCGGAACTTCTGCCGCCGGGCGGCGATATTTCGGTCCAACTGTGCAGCCGGCGAGCAACAGCACGCTAAGGACACCGACACTGCCCGAAATGCGTATCGGGAATCGAATGTTTGTGGTGCCGCAGCGAAGGAAACTCATTGCATCCCTCCCGCCGTGGTGGTTGGAGCGATCTGTACCTTTTCTCCGTTCACCAGGGAATCCGGAGGGCTAACGATGACAGATTCGCCGCCCTGCAGACCGGAAATGATTTCAATCGTGTCACCGAAGTCGCGGCCGGGCGTTACCGGCAGTAACTGGGCTTTGTTGTCTTTCACAACAGCGACGCGCAGGCCTTCCTTGCGAAAAAGAAGCGTATCGACCGGCAAAATGTAGGTGGTGGTCGTTCCGGGGACTTTGAAATGGACTTCCGCATAAGAACCGGAGAGCAACTTACCAGTCGGATTGGCGACGTCAACTTCCGCCAGGAGGGTGCGCGTCTCGAAGTTGATGGCCTCGGAGGTGCGCACGAGCTTCCCCGTGAAAGCTTTTCCGGGAAACTCCGACAAGGTCAGCTCAGCGGTCAAGCCGGAAGTGGTTGCCTGTGAATATTCTTCGGGGACGTTGACGTACACACGCAAACGGTCCACCTGAGAAAGGTGGAACAGATCGGTCTTGACGCCACCACTGCTGCCGGAGTCGACCAGAGCGCCAACATCGGTATTGCGAGCGGTGATAATACCGTCGAAGGGCGCGTAGATTTTCTCAAACGATTGCAACGCCTCCAGTTGCTTCACATTGGCTTGATCGGCTTCGACAATCGATTTATTGGCGTTGTATGTACCGACGGCATTGTCCACGTCTTGCTGCGACACAGCCTTGCTTTTGAGCAGCCCTTCGTAACGATTCTTTGTGATCTCGGCAAGCCTGAGATTGGCCTCGGCAGTGGAAAGATTACTGCGCGACTGTCCGAGTTGCTGGTCGACTTCGGGCGTGGCAATCACGGCCAACAGCTGCCCTTTCTTTACGTGTGCTCCGATATCGAAATACCAGGCCTGCAAATATCCGTTAGTGCGAGAATAAATCGGCGCCGTAACATACGGTTGTACGTTTCCTGGCAACACGATCTCCTGCGAAGGCGCGGCGCGCTGCGGGGAGACGACGGAAATGGTTGGCACCGCCATGTCATCGGTTTCTGTGCGAAGAGCGGCGCTCGTATGCACGCGCTGAAGAATCCCGGAGACCAGGAGCCCAGCAAAGGCGGCGACAATTACGACAGCAGTCAGCCAACCCCGCCGGGGTCGACCTTGCTTGCTGGTCGCCGGCGGCGATGGCGGTTCCTGCGTGGAAATCTGTTTTTTTGCCTCTGGTTGCATTGACATTATCCCTTCAATCCACTTTCTGAAGATTTTCCCTATGGTTGAGTTCTGGTCTCCGCGGGCCGGCTTCTCAGTCCGTGCAGAACGCTGAAGAGAGTCGGTACAAAGAGCAGCGTAGATACAGTGGCGAATAGCAGTCCGCCAATTACCGCGCGGCCCAGAGGAGCATTCTGCTCGCCACCGTCCCCGAGCCCCAAAGCCATGGGCAACATACCGATGATCATGGCCAGGGCTGTCATCAGCACGGGGCGGAAGCGCGTGAATCCGGACTCAAGAGCCGCGGTGACCGGATCCTTCCCCTCGGCCATCAGTTCCGCCGCAAAGCTGACGACCAGGATGCTGTTGGCGGTGGCTACGCCCATGCACATGATGGTGCCGGTGAGAGCCGGCACGCTCAGGGTGGTGTGAGTCGCGAACAGAAACCATGCGATCCCAGCGAGGGCGGCGGGCAGGGCACAAATGATGATGAAGGGATCCAGCCAGGACTGAAAATTGACGACAATCAGGAGGTAAACCAGGAGCACCGCAAAGAATAGTCCTGTTAGGAGGCCGACATAGGAAGAACGCATCGTCTGCGCCTGACCTCGCAGGACGACCTGCGAACCGCGGGGGAGTTGGCTGCGAGTCTGGTCAAGAATGCGAGTGATGTCACGCGAGACGCCTCCCAGGTCGCGCCCCTGAACAGCACCATAGATATCGATAGCCGGTTGAATGTTGTAGTGGGAAACCACGGACGTTCCGCTGCCGCGTTGGACGGAAGCGAAGCTCGCAAGAAGAGATGGCGGCGCGCTCGGAGTGGGTTCGGTGATCGGCATGTTGGCTAGATCCTGGAGCGATGCCACTCGATACTGCGGAGTTTGAGTGGAGACCTGATAGCTGACTCGATTTTTGGGGTCGAGCCAGTAAGTTGGCGAGGTCTGGAAGCTACCGCCGAGTGAAATCAGCACGTTCTGCGCGATGGCCTGGGTGTTGAAGCCAACCTCCTGCGCCTTCGTGCGGTCAACCCAGAGATGCATATAAGGTTGATCAAATGGCTGCTGAATTCGCGCATCGGCCATCCCGGGCACATACCTCACCTGGTTGAGCAACGAGTTCGCATAAGCCCGATTGCCAGCTACGTCATTGCCGAGGATCTGGATGTCGACGGGGGCCGGCAACCCGAAGTTCAGAATTTGGCTAACCATGTCGGAGGGCAAGAAAGAAAAAGTGACCCCTGGAAATTGTTTGGCCAGGCTGATGCGAAGGTCGTGAACGTACTGAGCCGTCTTATGGTGGTTGACCGTAAAAGTGACAAGAATATCCGCGTCCGAGGTGCCTACGGTTCCCGTGTTGTTGTAGGAAGTATTGATACCACTGTAGGGGAGTCCGATATTGTCAATCACGTTGGAGATCTCGCCTGGAGGGAGCTGCTGTTTGATGAATCGTTCCACGAGATCGCAGAGACGCGCAGTCTCCTCGATGCGCGTTCCGGTTGAGGCTCGGAGGTGAAGATTGAACGAGCCGCTGTCGATCGTGGGGAAGAAGTCTTGTCCGAGCCAAGGAACGATCAAAGCCAGGGAGCCGAGGCAGGCCGCGAAGAACGCAATCAGGAAAGCGCGACGGTGATGAAGGCAGCGCTCGAGCAACCCGTGATAACGCTCCCGGAAACGTTCGAAGGCCTCCTCAAAACGGACCTGCAGACGGACGAAGGGATTGCGGGAAGTCGCACTGTGCGCGGCGTCGTGCTCGTGCCCGCGCAAGAGATACTTCGCCATGGTTGGAACCACCGTACGCGAGAGGAGATAGGACGCCAGCATGGCAAACACGACCGCTTCCCCCAGCGGCACGAACAAATAGCGCGCCACTCCCGTGAGGAGAAACATCGGAACGAAGACTATGCAGATGGCGAGCGTGGCCACCAACGCCGGGACAGCGATCTGCTGGGCGCCGTCGAGGATGGCTTGCTCGACTTCTTTCCCGAGGGCAATGTTGCGGTTGATGTTTTCGATCTCCACGGTCGCGTCGTCCACCAGGATTCCAACGGCGAGAGCAAGACCACCGAGTGTCATGATGTTGATGGTTTCACCGAGAGCGCTCAAAGTGATGATGGAGGTCAGGATTGCGAGCGGAATCGAAAGAGCGATGATAACCGTGCTTCGCCAGCTGCCGAGAAAGATGAGAATCATCAGACCCGTGAGGCACGCGGCAATGCTGGCTTCTTTCACCACGCCCTGAATGGCGCTCTTCACGAAGATGGACTGGTCAGCAAGCGGTTTGATCTCCAACGCCGGCGGCACAGTCTGCTTGATCTGCGGCAAAAGTGCCTTGATCCCCGCGATGATGTTTAGCGTCGACGCATTGCCGTTTTTTTGCACGGTCAGAAGAGTCGCGCGCTGCCCGTTTACGCGGACAATGTTGGTCTGTGGCGGAAAGCCGTCGCGCACCCAGGCAACGTCTCCGATATAAGTGGTCGTGGTGCCGATCGTCTTGATGGGAATTCGGTTGAGCTGCTCAATCGTCTGAGGAGCCGCGTTCGAGATGTCGACGTTGTATTCCTTCGCACCGATTTTGGATGTGCCCGTTGGCAGGATCAAATTCTGGGCGCTGATGGCAGTGACAACATCGAGAGCGGAAAGACCCTTGGATTGCAAGGCCGCCGTGTTCAGGTCCACTTGTACCTGGCGCTGCTTCCCGCCATAAGGATATGGCACCGCTGCTCCCTCGATCGTGACCAGCCGGGGACGAATGAAATTCAGGCCATAGTCGTTCAATTGCTGCTCCGAAATCCCCTTGCCCGAGAGCCCGAGCTGGAGGATGGGTACGGTGGAGGCGCTGTAAGTGATAATCAACGGCGGCGTGGTGCCGAGCGGGAGCTGCCGGAGTTGCGTTTGGGAATTTGCGGTGATCTGGGCAATGGCCTTGTCGATACTCACCGAGGGTTGAACGAACA
>Ga0210402_10006741_pt1 | contig 10127 bp, 11 predicted proteins | sample IncBWC7MmetaG_FD_161055 | JGI IMG/M metagenome (GOLD analysis project Ga0210402, IMG submission 161055) | Forest soil microbial communities from Barre Woods Harvard Forest LTER site, Petersham, Massachusetts, United States - Inc-BW-C-7-M | ecosystem: Environmental > Terrestrial > Soil >...
CGTCGAAATTGGCGGTGCTGCTAGTGACGCCTAACCCCGCCCAATCGCCGGAGTCATAGCCGGACCGAGCCATGTCTGTAACATTCTGGAGTGTTGACAGTGCCGCGGCTTCGGTATTCGTTTGGATGATCAGATCGTTGTTCTTAAGGTCAAAAACACCCTGGTACGTCGCACCAGGAACTGTGCCCGTGTGTGCGATACTGATCGAACCGGGGGCAGTCGGCGTGCCAAGAACGCTCAACGAGGGTATCGGAGAGGTGTAGGGAGGCTGGGGAGGATTCAAGAGACTTGGATCTGTAATGAAAGGCGCCGGAATGATCGTAGCGCCCCAAGTGACGGACGATGAAAGAATCAAGCCAAGCGCGATCGCCATAAGAAGTCGCTGGCCGAGGCGAGGGACGAACATTAGTCTAACTCCTTAAGCTTTCCAAGTGGTTCGATCGGATGGCGCGGGTCACGGTCCGACGGAGGATGGGTCAGTTAGTCTCGGTCGATGAACTCAAAGTGGGTCGTAAACGAGAGTGATCGGGATTGTACAGAGTTTTATGAGCCGCGTGCGTGGACGAGACGAGTTCTTGATTTAATCGCCACCGGCCTGTTTTTGGCCGAGGGTGTCGCGGGCTGAAGTGCCCCGAGGTGATCAATTAGCGGGGTGCCTGTCTAAGTTGTCAAAAGCCGATTTCCGCGTTCCTCGCCCTCGTCTTGTTCGCAAGACGCGAGGCCTCTCGTCTTTTTCGATGCCCTCGGTCGCTCGCCGTTGCGGCGGGTCCCGGGTTAAACGGGCATTTCCACACACTCACGAGCCTTTTTCACCGTCAAGATGAGCCTAGTTTAACCACGGCCTACAACCATTGCAAGCAAATTGTTGAGAACTTTTTCGGAGTTTCTGATAACCGGGTTTCCGCCATCGCCGAACGCCAAAATCCACAAAAAACCGAGGAAATTGAGGGCTTCTCGCTCGATCAGCGCGCGCCCGCCGGAGCCCGCCGCGGCGCAAAACCTAAAGTGAAAGGAAAAATTTTATGGGATCGCATTGCCGAATGCGCGTCTCTCCGCCCGACCATTGTCGAGCGATACGATAGATGCTGTAATCCCAAGCAGCGGAAATATAGTCAACAGGCGATTCTAGGATGAACATCCTGGACAAAAACGTCCCCGAAGTCAACGGTCCGCGAGCACGGGAATGAAAGCGATCCCCGAAACGACCGCCGATCCGGTTCTTGAGGCGGTGGACGCGATTTACCGCTCCGACTCGCGGCGCGTCTTCGCCACGTTGATCCGGCTTTTGGGCGATTTCGAGCTTGCCGAGGAGGCGCTGCACGATGCATTCGCCTCGGCGATCGAGCAATGGCCGCGCGACGGCGTGCCCGCCAATCCGCGGGCGTGGCTCGTTTCAGCCGGTCGTTTCAAGGCCATCGACGCCATGCGGCGGCGGGCGCGATTCGACGCTTCGCTCGCGGAAATCGCCGAGCGGTTCGACGCCACGTCCGGTGCTACTGCAAAGCAAGATGAGGAAGGCGTCGAAGATGATCGCCTGCGGCTGATTTTCACCTGCTGCCATCCCGCACTCCCGCCGGAGGCCCAGGTGGCGCTCACGCTCCGTGAGGTCTGCGAGCTGACCACCGAGGAAATCGCGAGCGCATTCCTCACCGCGCCCTCCACACTCGCCCAGCGAATCGTGCGGGCGAAGTCAAAGATCCGCGACGCCGGCATCCCCTATCAAGTGCCGTCGCAGTCGGATCTGGCCGAGCGGTTGGAAACCGTGCTGCAGGTGATCTACCTGGTGTTCAATGAGGGCTACGCCGCGTCGTTCGGAGAATCGGTGACGCGCGCCGATCTCTCGGGCGAGGCGATCCGCCTCGGACGGCTGCTCATCGAATTGTTGCCGGAGCCTGAGGCGATTGGGCTGTTGGCGCTGATGCTATTGCACGAATCGCGGCACGCAGCCCGCGCTTCGCCGGACGGAGAAATCATTCTTCTCGACGACCAGGATCGTTCGCTTTGGAATCGGGACCAGATCGCGGAAGGAACGGCGCTGGTCCAGAGGGCAATGGCCTCGCCGCAGATTGGCCCATACACGATCCAGGCGGCGATCGCGGCAGCCCATGCCTCCGCGCCCAGCCCCGCGGGAACCGACTGGACCGAAATCGTCGCACTGTATGAGATACTCGCGCAAGCCGAGCCGTCACCGGTGGTCGAACTGAATCGGGCGGTGGCCGTGGCGATGCGAGATGGCCCATCGGCAGGGCTCGAGCTGATCGACGCGATCCTCGCCCGCGGCGATTTGGCCGATTATCACTTGGCCCACGCGGCCCGGGCCGAGCTGTGTCGGCGGCTGGGAAAGTTGACCGAAGCCCGAGCCGCCTATCAACAGGCCATTTCGCTGGCACGCCAGGAACCAGAGCGGCGGTTTCTTGATCGGCGGCTGGCCGAATTGGAGAAATAAAAATCCGCTTGTCGATTTCGGGCGCCACCGCACGACTATTCCGTGTTGAGAGCAAAGGCCGGGGATTTCCCGGTCGATTCCGTAAGAACCCCTAACTAAACCGCCTGGGAGAAGGGGACAGTCCCCGTTTTTGCTCCGCCGACCATCTGGCGATGGTGCCCGCGCAAAAAGGGGGACAGTCCCCGGCGGTTCAGTTAGGGATTCTAAAGCTAAATTCAGCTTCAACCTGGAAGGAGATCCGACAATGCGATTCATGGTGATTGTCAAAGCGAGCAAGGACAGTGAAGCGGGCGTGATGCCCAGCGAAAAGCTATTGACCGAAATGGGGAAGTTCAACGAAAAGCTGGCCAATGCCGGCATCATGCTCGCGGGCGACGGGCTGCAACCAAGTTCCAAAGGCAAGCGTGTCAAGTTCTCGGGAAAGAACCGGACCGTGATCGATGGACCCTTTGCCGAGACCAAGGAGCTGATCGCCGGCTACTGGATGTGGAACTGCAAATCGTTGGACGAGGCGGTCGAATGGGTCAAGCGTTGCCCTAATCCCCACGAAGAAGAGTGCGAGATCGAGATTCGGCAAGTCTTCGAGGCCGAAGACTTTGGCGCTGAATTTACACCCGAACTCCGCGAACAAGAAGAGAGACTGCGCAAGGGAATCGCGAAGAAAAAATAGGCGCGGCGGTCTTTTGTGAGGGATTCTGAGAATTTTTTGGCCAGCGTGTCGATCCGGACCCTGGTCGTTCGACTAATTGATAAACAATCATTCTGGGAGGACTGCAATGAGTCATGCCAACTGTGCATTGCGACGGGGAAGTGGAACCGAGTTGGAGCGAGTGGTTGAGCCGTTGGCCAACTTTATCTGCGCCACGGAGCAGCCGAAGACCGCATTGAATTTGGCCCTCGCGGTTTTGTTTCGCGAAGTGAAGGCGACAAACCGCGCGGCGATCGCACATTTCCGCACCTACATGGAGAATTTCGGGTCATGAAATACATGTTGCTGATCTATGCTGGCGAGAAAGCCGTCTCCGATGCCGACCGCGAGCACTGCTACGCGGAGTCCACCGAACTTACGCACGAACTGAACTCGCGCGGCCAGTATCTGGCCGCGGCGCCGCTGCAACCGGCCTCGACCGCCACCAGCGTTCGCGTTCGCGACGGCAAACGAGTTGTGACCGATGGCCCGTTCGCGGAGACGCGCGAACAGCTTGGCGGCTATTTTTTGATCGACGCCAAGGACCTCAACGAAGCCATCGGGATCGCCGGACGGATTCCCGGCGCCCGCTGGGGGACCGTCGAAATCCGGCCGGTGCTTGAGATCCCCGGCCTGCCGACGAAATCGGCGCTGACCACCTAACGTAGCGGTGGTTTGCCACCGTCGTTTTGATGACGATTTCGAAATTGCTTTAACCCTAAACCGTTTTACTTCAATCCCCGGAGAAAACTGCCATGCAAGTCCAAGCTTATCTGAACTTTGACGGCCGCTGCGAGGAAGCGCTCGAATTCTATCGAAAGGCGCTTGGCGCCGAGGTGACGATGCTCATGCGCTACAAGGAAAGCCCTGAGCCCTGTCCACCCGGCATGGTGGCACCGGGGTCCGACAACAAAGTGCTACACGCGAGCTTTCGGATTGGCGAGACCACGCTGATGGCGGCTGACTGTCACTGCCAGGGAAAGCCGGCCTTCCAGGGCTTTTCACTGTCGATCACTGCGGCGAACGAGGCGCAGGCCGATCGGTTCTTCGCCGCTCTCGGGGATGGCGGAAAAGTGAAGATGCCGCTCGCCAAAACGTTCTTTTCCCCGCGCTTCGGCATGGTCGAGGACCGCTTTGGCATCGGATGGATGATTATCGTCGAGCAGAAATGAGAACTGCTCGTTGTGACGCGGTCCAGCCGGTTGTGACGCGGTCTCCCGACCGCGTCACCGCATCCGACCGAAGGTCTCCCGATTCGGCCGCACGGCGGGGAGACCTTCGGTCGCGGCAAGCGGAACGGTCGGGAGACCGTTCCACAACACGGATCAATCAAAATGCACCCATATACTCTCATCGCGCTCGCGGCGGTCGCAGCAATCATTGCCGTGTTCGTCGTTGTCGTCGCCTTGCAGCCATCGCAGTTCCGCATCGCACGGACGGCCACGATCTCCGCCCCGGCAGCGGCCGTCTTTGCCGCGGTCAATGATTTCCACAACTGGAAGACCTGGTCGCCGTGGGAGAAAATCGATCCGACCTTGAAGAGAACCTTCGAGGGCGCGGCGGCCGGGGCAGGCGCCAGCTTCTCCTGGATCGGCAATAAGCAGGTTGGCGAAGGTCGCATGACGATAACCGAGTGTCGACCGAGCGAGCTAGTCCGCATCAAGCTGGAGTTCTTCAAGCCATTCGCGGCAACCAATGCCGCGGAGTTCACCTTCAAGCCCGAGGGCAATCAAACCGCCGTGACGTGGAGCATGTCCGGCAATCGGCCCTTTCTGCACAAGGCCATCTGTTTGGTCATGAATATGGACAAGATGGTCGGCGGTCAATTCGAGGAGGGACTGGCCAACATGAAATCGGTCGTGGAAGCCGGGCCCAAGCCATAGTGCGACAATCGCGGAAACCGTGGACATTGTTTACTTCTCTTTTCGGAGGTCTCTATGAGCTGCAAGAAAGTGTTTCCACTCGCCGTCATCGCGGCCTTTTGCCTGGTCGCAGTTATTCGGTCCATCGCAACGGCCGAACCGTCCAAGGATTCCAAGCCGGCGAGTCAGCCGGAGTTCAAGCTCCCGCCCGGCTGGACCGCCGACGACATGAAGTCGTGCATGCTCGCCGCCACGCCCGGCAAGATGCACGAACGCCTGGCCAAGAGCATCGGCAAGTGGGAGGGAAAGAACACGATGTGGATGTATCCTGGCGCAGAGCCGATCAAGTCCGATTGCTCGTCCACCATCGCGCCGCTGATGGACGGCCGCTTTACGAAATGCGAGATGGCCGGCGAAATGCCCGGCATGGGGCCATACAGCGGCCTCGGCATCTACGGTTTCGACAACGTCTCGCAGAAATTCGTCTGCACGATGATCGACAACCATAACACGGGCATGATGATCGGCGTCGGCGAGCTGTCGTCCGATGGCAAGACGATCACCTGGAACTTCACGTTCAATTGCCCGCTCACCGGCAAGCCGGCCGTGATGCGGCAGATCGAGAAGGTCACCGGTCCCGACAGAATGTCGCTCGAGATGTTCGCCGCCGATCCGAAGAGCGGCAAGGAATTCAAGATGATGACGATCGACTTCACGAAGAAGAAGTAGACCGGCGCGGCTGGAAGAGGAATAATAGCCGCGAAGCGACACAGTCACCAAGCATCAACCGATCAGGGGAGATTCGTCAAGTAAGGAGAATCGAATGAGCAGCGTACGTGTTCTCGTGGGCACTCGCAAAGGCGCGTTTATCCTCACCTCCGACGGCAAGCGGAAGAAGTGGGATGTTAGCGGGCCGCAGTTTGGCGGCTGGGAGCTCTATCATCTCAAGGGATCGCCCGCCGATCCGAATCGGATCTACGCCTCGCAGACCAGCGGCTGGTTCGGGCAGATCATCCAGCGCTCGGACGATGGCGGCAAAACCTGGTATCAGCCGGGAACGCCCGCGGGCGCGGCGACTACTCCGCCGGCCGGCCCGCCCCAGGGGGAAAGCAATAAATTCGTCTACGACACATCGCCCGAAAGCGGCGCGCCGCTGACGACCCATCAGTGGTACGACGGCACGCAGCACCCGTGGGAATTCAAGCGCGTGTGGCATCTGGAGCCGTCGCTCGACGATCCCGACACGGTTTACGCCGGCATCGAGGACGCCGCGATCTTCCGCACGACCGACGGCGGCAAAAGCTGGCACGAACTGGCCGGCCTTCGCGGTCATGGCACGGGTCCAAAGTGGTCGCCCGGCGCCGGCGGCATGGGACTGCACACGATCCTGATCGATCCAAGCAATCCGAAGCGAATGTATATTGCCATTTCGGCCGCCGGAGCGTTCCGGACCGACGACGCCGGCAAAACGTGGAAACCGATCAACCGCGGCTTGCGGTCGGAATACATCCCCGATCCGAACGCACAGGTCGGCCACTGCGTTCACCGGATCGCGATGCACCCGTCGCGCCCGGACGTGCTCTTCATGCAGAAGCACTGGGACGTGATGCGCAGCGACAATGCCGGCGACTTGTGGCACGAGGTCAGCGGAAACTTGCCGACCGACTTCGGATTCCCGATCGATGTTCACGCCCACGAGCCGGAAACCGTTTACGTCGTCCCGATCAAGAGCGACTCGGAGCACTATCCGCCCGAGGGCAAGCTGCGCGTCTATCGCAGCCGCACCGGCGGAAACGAATGGGAGCCGCTCACGAAAGGATTGCCGCAAGAGAATTGCTTCGTGAACGTCCTGCGCGACGCGATGTCTGTCGATTCGCTGGATTCTTGCGGAGTCTATTTCGGCACGACCGGCGGGCAAGTTTACTGCTCGCCCGATGGCGGCGACAACTGGACGGCGATTGTGCACGATCTTCCGGCAGTGGTGTCAGTCGAAGTGCAGACGCTGCCATGAACGTCGATCAAGAGTAAGTTGAACCTGTTTCTTTGATTTCGTCGATGTTCGAGATCAGGCGTTACCAATCCGAGGATCATGAGGCCGTATGGCAATTGCACGTTGGGCCTTTGCAACTCGTCGGCGCTTATCTCGGCGACGGTCCCTGGGATGACGATCTGCGCGACATTGAAAGCGCCTATTTGAACAACGATGGAGAGTTCTTGGTCGGCGTTCTTGAACGGACTTTGATCGCGATGGGTGCATTTCGCAAGACCGGCGCCGAGCGGGCAGAGATCAAGCGGATGCGGGTGCATCCGGACTACCAGGGAAATGGTTTCGGTCAGATGATTTGGGACGCTTTAGAGGCGCGAGCGATCGAACTCGGTTACAAACAACTCCATTTAGATACGTCGGTCCGTCAGACGGCAGCACAAGGTCTCTATCGCAAGAATGGATGCAGGGACGTTGGACGGACGCTGCTTCATGGTCTGGAGTGCATTTTCTTTGAAAAGCAGATCGGCTGATGCCTTGCTAGCCATGATCAGGGTTATCCTCCCGGAACATCTGCGAACGTTGGCCCGCACCGGCGGCGAGGTGATGCTCGACGTTGAGGGCGCAGTGACTCAGCGGACTGTTCTTGATGCACTCGAGGCCTGCTACCCGATGCTCTGCGGCACGGTTCGAGATCAAGTGACCGGTCGGCGCCGTCCGTTCCTGCGATTCTATGCTTGCGAAGATGATCTATCCCTTGAATTACCCGACACGCCTTTGCCGGAACCAGTCGCATCGGGTGTAGAGCCTTTTTGGATCGTGGGAGCCATTGCCGGCGGCTGACGCCGAGCATTTGCCGACGCGGGCTGATACAATCAGCCGCATGGACGATTTCCGCACCATGGCTCGGGATCCCAAGCATCGCCGCCGCTTTGAGAAGCTGCTCTACCTGGCCGCGAAGCGCGGTGACGCCGATCTCGTGGCCGAGCGACTCTCCTGGGGAATCGACCCAAACTGTAGTTCTCCTCGGGGCCGCACCCCGCTGATCGCTAATGTGCGCGGTTGCTGCCCCAGCGCGGCGACCGTCAGCGCTTTGCTCGAAAGAGGCGCCGACCCGAGCTTGACGGACGAATCCGGCCTGACGGCGCTGGACTACGCCCGTCACAAGCTGGCTCGGGCGCAGGCCCGACCGTCACGACCGCATCGCAAATCTCCGTCGCTTGATGAAAACGACCAGCTTCGCCTGAATGCCGCCGACCAAGCCGACTTTGAGACACTGCGCCGCGAATTGGGCGGCGCTGATCGCGGTTTCCTCCGTATCTGGTGGCAGGAACGACTTCGAGCCGCCCGACGCGTATTCAATGACCCACTTCAGATTGAGAAGATCGTGGCAATTCTTGAAGGGGCCGAGAAAGAGGAATAAACGAAGGTTACGGACAGGGCTACTTCCTTTCGATAACGATTTTATGTCGCACGGGGCGGACCGCTGCGGCCGAAATCTTCATCAACTCGCTGTCGTGGCTTAAGCCAGCGGCGGCGACTTGATCGAGGTTTTCGGTAGCCTCTGGCAGCATCTTCTTGTATTCCGGCATGTTGTGCAGAAGGTTTTTTACCAGCGGCGTTTCAAAATCTTGCTGGCGGTGGATCGCGTTTTCGGCTTGCTGGAACGGCTCGGAGAACGGATTGTCGAGAAACTCCGCGGCCAAGTTGATGCCCGCCGAAAGCTGCTCGGCCGAGAACTCTTTCGTGGCCTTTCCCCAGGTCACCTTGTATTGCCCGTCCGGCTCGCGCACGACCAGTGTCAAGCGATTCAAGTCCTGGTTGAAAGGAAAGAACTCGATCACGCCTCGCGTCGCGGAGGTCTGGGCCGGATCGCCGTAGAAACAGAACGGATAGCGGCTACTCTCGATCTCGACGACTCCATCGCGGCAGGAGATGACTTTGTGCCCGGCCGTCGCTTCCGCCTGGTTCGTCTTGAGATCGACAGTGAACCGGCCGATGTCGCCCGAGCAGCCGAGCGCTTTGAGGAACGCATAGGCCATGACCAAGTGTCCATTGCGATCGGGATGGACGCCATCGCCGCCGGCGAGATGGTAGTTCTTACCGTATTTTGCCTTGGCTTTGGTCATCACGTCGATCATTGCGTCGAACACGTTGGCGAACACGACTCCTTCGGATTGAGCCACCTCGCGGGCGATGTCGCGCTCGGCGGCCAGCGTCTTGTTGTACATTTCCGCGTCGGCCGGATTACGGTGAAACGTGTCGGCATCGACGCATCCTGGCGACCCGACCACGATCACGCGAATCCCGGCCTTCTTCGCCCGCTCGACGATTTGCCGCTGGGCGTTGCGATATCGCTCGGCCTTGTCGGGCGTCATCGGCGAATAGCCGCCGTCGTTCATCCCGTAACAGGTGGTCATCGCGGTGCAATGGAACCGCAGCATGTCGTTTTCCATCCGGGCGAGGAATCCGGGGGCCGTCTCGCCGCTCCAGCCAAACTGCGTCTGCCGCAGATCGGCGGCCGGCTGGCACACCAGCAGATAATCTTCGATGAAAACCGAATACAGCTTCTGCTCGGTGATCGAGTCGCCGACGACCGCTAAATGATCGCCGCCTTGAAGCAGCGGCTCAGCGGCGCGGGCAGCAGCGGTGGCGATGAGCAGAGCGACGAGTGTGGCGAAGCAACCGCGAAAGCGAATCATGGGAAGGCTCCAGGGCAAAAGTGGGTAGCGTGGGCTTTAGCTGCCAAACCCCATGCTACCTACACGCTTACACTTTCGCAGCCCCGATCGCGCGCTTCAGCACGTCGCGCATCAACTCCCACGGTGCGTCCTGGCCGGTGAAAACCTTGAACTGCAGGCTTGCCTGGCGAACGAACATTTCGACCCCGGTGATGACGAGGCAACCTTGACTGCGGGCGTCTTTGATCAGGAGCGTGTTCTCCGGATTGTAGACCATGTCGAACACGACCATCGACGGCCGCAGGTGATGTTTCTCGAACGGCGTTTCGTCGACGAAGGGGTGCATTCCAACCGGCGTGCAGTTGATTACGACATCGGGCGAAATCGAATACCGCGTCTCCCAATCGACGACATCGCAGGCCATCTGATCGCCAAGCTGCTCGGCGCGGCTGGTCGTTCGGCTGGC
>Ga0210402_10006744_pt1 | contig 10123 bp, 7 predicted proteins | sample IncBWC7MmetaG_FD_161055 | JGI IMG/M metagenome (GOLD analysis project Ga0210402, IMG submission 161055) | Forest soil microbial communities from Barre Woods Harvard Forest LTER site, Petersham, Massachusetts, United States - Inc-BW-C-7-M | ecosystem: Environmental > Terrestrial > Soil >...
GCGTCCGGATCTCTCCGACACCACGAAGTATGTTTGGCGCGAGTGGCCCTACACGGATGGCTATGTCGCGAACGAGGAAGGGCTGGTCGCCTGCAAGATCTACAAGACCTTGCCGGCGCGTCGCGTGTGGGACGTGATCATGACCTCCACGTATGATTTTGCCGAGCCGGGCTTCATCCTCATCGACAAGGTGAACGAGATGAACAACAACTGGTGGACGGAAAACGTCCGCGCCACCAACCCGTGCGGCGAGCAACCACTGCCTGCCTACGGCTCGTGTTTGCTGGGCTCCGTGAATCTCACCAAATTCGTACTCGACCCGTTCACCGAGGATGCGCGATTCGATTGGGAAAACTATCGCAAGGTCGTGAAGATCTTCACGCGCATGCTCGACAACGTGGTCGAGGTCAACGGCTTGCCTCTGGCGCAGCAGCGCGACGAAATCATGCGCAAACGCCGGCATGGCATGGGGTTCTTAGGGCTGGGGTCGACCATCACCATGCTCTGCATGAAGTACGGGTCGAAGAAGTCGGTGGCATTTACACAGAACGTTTCGCGCGAAATGGCGGTCGCCGGTTGGGAAGCGGCGCTGGATCTTGCGAAAGAGAAAGGCCCGGCGCCGATCATGAACGAGGAATTCACGGTTACGCGCGAAATGCTGCGTAAGCGTCCTGAGATGGTGAAGGATGGCTGGCGGGTCGGAGCACACGTGCCCGGGCGGGTGCTGCACGCGCGCTACAGCCGCTATATGCAGCGCATCGCCGAAGCCTCGCCGGAGCTGGTGGATGAGCTCGCCGAAGTAGGCGCACGCTTCACGCATCACACCTCGATTGCGCCCACGGGAACCATTTCCTTGTCGCTCGCCAACAATGCTTCCAATGGCATTGAGCCGTCCTTTGCGCATCACTATTTTCGCAACGTATTGCGCGAAGGCAAGAAATCCAAGGAAAAGGTCGACGTGTTTTCCTTCGAGCTGTTGGCCTACCGCGAGCTTGTCAATTCGCGCGCCATGCCGAATTCGCAACTTCCCGCCGAGAAGCTGCCGGATTACTTCATCGCCGCGGACGATATCGGACCGAAGGAGCACGTGGATATTCAGGCGGCGGCGCAGCTCTGGATCGACTCTTCGATATCGAAAACCGCGAATGTGCCCACCGACTACAAGTACGAGGATTTCAAGAATATCTACATGTACGCCTACGAGTCCGGTCTCAAGGGCTGCACAACGTTCCGTTTCAATCCCGAGGCCTTCCAGGGTGTTTTGGTCAAAGAGGACGATTTGAAGAACACCACGTACGTCTTCACCTTGGAGGATGGGACGGAAGTCGAGGCGCGAGGCGATCAGGAGATCGAATACGACGGTGAAATGCATACCGCCGCGAATCTCTTCGATGCGCTCAAAGAAGGCTATTACGGGAAGTTCTGATCATGGCTCACATCAAAATCGGCAAAAAGATCGCCAAGTACCGCGTGCAGAAACCTGAGGCGAAGGAAACGACGGCGCTGCCCAAAGACGCGCCGAAAAGCCAGGACAACGTCATATGGATGCACGAGAAGCTCGAGCGCCCCGAGGTGCTGATCGGCTCGACTTACAAAATAAAGACGCCGGTCTCGGATCATGCGATGTACGTCACCATCAACGACATCGTCCTCAATGAAGGCACGCCGCATGAGCAGCGGCGCCCGTTCGAGGTCTTCATCAATTCGAAGAATCTCGATCATTTTCAATGGATCGTGGCGCTGACCCGGGTTATCTCCGCGGTTTTCCGCAAGGGCGGCGACACGACGTTCCTGGTCGATGAGCTCAAGGCTGTTTTCGACCCGAAGGGCGGCTATTGGCAGCCGGGCGGAAAATTCATGCCCTCGACGATTGCGGAATTGGGCTATGTCATCGAGCGGCACCTGCAGTCGATCGGGCTGCTCAAAAAGCCCGAACTCGATGTCCATCAGCGAAAACTGGTGGAGGAAAAGCGCGCGGAGTTCGAGGCGCGCACCAAACAGACCGATGCATTTTCAAAATCGCACTTTCCCGAAGGTGCGCAGCTGTGCGCGAAATGCAGCACCGCTGCCGTGGTCATGATGGATGGCTGCAATACCTGCTTGAATTGCGGCGATTCGAAGTGCGGGTGACGCGGATCCGGAAATAGTCGATCTTTCACCCGCGGTCTTAAGACCAGCGGGCCGTTTCACGGTCGAACATGCCCAAGACGATGAGTCAAGACGGCGGCAGGCGGGCGTGGATTGACCTCGCCAAGGGCATCGGCATAGCGTTGGTGGTCATCGGTCATGCCTGCGCGGAGGCGAATTCGAGCGGCGCGCTCTGGACTCGCAATGCGATCTATCTGTTCCACATGCCGCTGTTCTTCCTCGTTTCCGGTTATCTCGCCAAGCCCGGGCCGCTGCTGGACTATGCGCGTCAACGGCTGAATTCACTGATCGTGCCATACGTCTGCTACTTGTTCGTCATCGGAGTCCCGCTGGCGTTGGCGACTCACCAGCTCCATGGCCGCGGCGCGCCGCTCGAGTTCGCCTGGTATTTTTACGGCGGGCGGCACCTGGTTACATACATGACGATATTTTGGTTCGTCACGTGCCTGTTCTTTGCACAGATCATCTACCGCGGGATGTTGCGGATTTCCGCCTCGCCCTTTGATTTGACCGTCGTGGCGATCATCGGGGCTTGTCTCCTCTACAGCTATGCGTTCATGCCGAAGCACAATGTCCCGACGCCGCTGGACGTCGGCGTGGTACCGATGGCGATTGTGTTCATGTGGTTTGGGCAGGTCTACAAGACCGTCGAGAATCGAACGGCGGCCGTGATCGGCGTTTGCCTTGCCGCGGTGCTCGGACTCGGCTTCTATCTGCGTTTCCATCCTCTGTATGTGTTCGACATGAAGTCAGGACTATTCGGACCCATTCTGCCGGGGCTGAGCAGTGCAGTGGCGCTTGCCGTGTTGTTGCTCGAACTCTGCAAGCGGCTGGCAGCGAGCAAGATCCTGGTCGCCGGCATCGCTCCGTTCGGCCGTGCATCGCTGACCATCATGTTTCTGGCGGAACCGACCCGGCGGTTGTTGTTGCTGGCCGGGGCTCCGACCGTCGTGACGATTGCCGCGGCACTGCTGTTGCCCTTTGTCCTGCATAAGCTCTTCGAGAAAAACAGGCTGCTGAGCCGCCTGTTCCTGGGACAGCAGATGCGAGTTTTTTCAATAGCCCGAGGCAATGAGCGGCGCGCACGGTATCATCAGCCTTGAATCCGCTTGGGTAACGTGTCCAGCCATACGCATATGAGACGGAAGAACATAGAGAAATCGTACGACGTCATCATCGTCGGCTCCGGCGCCGCGGGCGGACAAACCGCCTATACCTTGAGCATGGAAGGCGTCAAAGTGCTCATGCTGGAAGCCGGCCGCAACTACGTGCCGGAGCAGGAAACGCCCATGTTTCAGACGCCGGATCAAGCGCCGCTGCGCGGCGCCTCGACGCCGGAAAAAGTCTTTGGATTCTACGACGCCACGATCGACGGTGGTTGGACGGTCCCCGGAGAACCGTACGTGCAATCCACGAACGATCCGCACGGACGCTTCGCCTGGTGGCGGTCGCGCATGCTCGGCGGCCGGACCAATCACTGGGGCCGCATTTCCTTGCGCAACGGGCCCTACGATTTCAAGCCCCATGCCCGGGACGGCTTAGGGTTCGACTGGCCCATCTCATACGATGACATGGCGCCGTACTACGACAAAGTCGAAAGGCTCATCGGTGTGTACGGGACCTCCGAGGGACTCGAGAACACGCCGAATTCCTCGCCGGGCTGCCTCCTGCCCCCGCCGGCGCCCTTGGTCAGCGATTATCTGGTGCAGCAGCGCGCGCGCCGGCTCGGCATTCCCATAGTTCCGGGCCATCGCGCGGTTCTCACGCAGCAGCTGGATTTCAAGCGCTCGCCGGCGCTCTTGCATCCCGGCAATCTGAAGGCGCAGAAAATACTTGCCGCGCATATGCAGCAGCGCGCGGCCTGCATCTGGGCGACCGACTGCGGCCGCGGCTGCTCTATCCGGGCAAACTATCAGTCGACCACGGTGCATCTGCCGCCGGCGCTCGCGACGGGAAACCTCGACATCGTGACGGACGCCATGGTGAGCCGGGTGGTGCTGGGGCGCAACGGACTCGCGAGGGGTGTGAAGTATTTCGACAAGGTCAGCGGCGCTGAACATCTGGCGAGTGCCCGGGTGATCGTGCTCGCAGCGAGCGCCTGCGAGACGGCGAGAATTTTGCTCAACTCGAAGAGCGCGCTGTTCCCGAATGGGCTCGCCAATTCAAGCGGCAAGGTCGGGCGGTACGTCATGGACACCGTCGGCAGCAGCCTGAGCGGTCAAATCCCCTTGCTGGAGTCCCTGCCTCCGCAAAACGAAGATGGAGCCAGTGGGCACGCATTTTACGCGCCGTGGTGGGGATATCAGGATCAACAGAAGGGCAAGCTGGGATTCGCGCGGGGCTATCACATTGAGTTCGGCGGCGGGAGACGCATGCCGGGAGCCGGGACGCTGCACGGTCTCGAGCGCTTCAGCGGCGGCAGCTACGGAAAGAAGCTCAAAGAGGATGCCCGGCGCTACTACGGTTCCTTTGTGGGTTTCGACGGCCGCGGCGAAATGATCCCGAACGAGAATTCCTACTGCGAGATCGATCCTCAAGTGAAGGACAAGTGGGGCATCCCGGTGCTGCGCTTTCACTGGAAGTGGTCCGAGCACGAGACGCGCCAAGCCGCGCACATGCAGAAGACTTTTGCCGACATCGTCCAGGCTATGGGCGGACGCGTGACGGGCCAGGTGGTGAGCGATGGGGCCGAGGCAATCGCACCGGGGGGATTCATCATCCACGAAGTCGGCGGAGCCATCATGGGCGCGGATCGCCATTCGTCGGTGACCAATGAATGGTGCCAGACCTGGGATGTCAAAAATCTGTTTTTGACCGACGGCGCGGTATTCGCCTCCAATGCGGACAAAAACCCGACGCTGACCATCATGGCGCTGGCCTGGCGCGCGGCTGATCACATTGCCGACAGAATGCGGAGGAAGGAGTTGTGACGGATCGGCGAACAACAATCAAGTGGATGCTTGCGGCGGCGGCATCGATGCCGCTGTTGAATCATCGCTCATGGGCTCAGGAAATCACAGCGCAGCCAACGGCGAGGGGGTATGGCACCGACCCCAATCTCACCAAGCTCTACCACCCCGGCGATGTCTGGCCGCTGACGTTGTCCGCGGCGGAGCGGCGAACTGCTCAGGCTCTTTGCAACGTCATTCTGCCCGACGATGGACGCTCCCCCGACGCGGCGAGCGTGGGCGTGGTGGATTTCATCGACGAATGGGTGAGCGCTCCGTATCCGCGCCAGCTCACCGATCGTCCCGTGGTACTGGAGGGCTTGGCCTGGATGGACGCCGAAGCGTTGCTGCGCTTCGAGAAGTACTTTGCCGAACTCGATGAATCCCGGCAGCACGCGATATGCGACGATATTTGCTACGAGCCCAATGCCAAGCCGAAATTCGCGCGGGCCGCGGCGTTCTTCGCGAGGTACCGCGACCTGACGGTGGGCGCCTTCTACTCGACGCCGGCCGGTTGGAAAGACATCGGCTACATCGGCAATGTACCGCTGACGAAATTCGACGGGCCGCCGGCGGAACTGCTGCAAAGACTTGGGCTGGGTCCCAAGGATTCCGGCCAAACATGAGCAGCAATCTGAACCACCCTGCGCCTGGCCGGCTCGGCGTCGGATTCGTCGGCTCCGGCTTCAACGCCCGCTTTCACATGCAGGGTTTCCAAGCTGTGCGCGACGCCGAGGTCCGCGGCGTGTGGAGTCCGAATCTCGAGCACGCAAGCTCGGCGGCGGCGCTGGCGCGCCATCTCGATATCGGTGCGGCCAAAGCCTTCGCCTCCATCCGCGACATGGTGGCGGACCCTTCGATCGATGCGCTGTGGCTCACCGGCCCCAATCATCTGCGGCTCGAGAACATGGAAGAGATCGTGCACGCCATCGAAGGCGGTGTGGGCACGTTGCGCGGCATCGCCTGCGAGAAGCCGCTGGCGCGAAATGTCGCCGAGGCCAAGCGCATGATGGAGCTGGTCAAGCGCAGCGGCGTCGCGCACGGCTATTTGGAAAATCAGGTATTCGCGCCGCAGATCGAGGCCGGCCGCTCGAGGATTTGGGCGCGCGGCGCGGCGGCTACCGGCCGGCCATATCTGGCGCGGGCGTCGGAGGAGCACAGCGGACCGCATGCGCCGTGGTTCTGGCGCGGCGAGCTGCAGGGGGGCGGCGTGCTGAATGACATGATGTGCCACTCGGTCCTGCTGGTGCGGCACCTGCTGACACGGCCGGGGGCCGCGAGTTCGTCCGTGCGGCCGGTTCGCATCACGGGTCATATCGCCAGCCTGAAATGGTCGCGCCCCCCCTATCCTGCGAAACTCTCGGCGCAATATGGCAATGAGGTCGACTACGAAAAGCGGCCGTCGGAAGATTTTGCAAGTGTGAGCATCGAGTTTGCGACCCCGGAAGGCCAGATCCTGATCGGCGAAGCCTCGACCTCGTGGAGCTTTGTGGGCGCCGGGCTGCGCCTGTCCGCCGAGCTCCTGGGTCCGGAATATTCGATGTCCTGGAATACGCTCGACAGCGGGCTGAATCTGTTCTTTTCGCGCGAAGTACGCGGCGCGACCGGCGAGGATCTGGTCGAGAAGCAAAATGCCGAGATCGGATCGATGCCGGTGGTGGCGAACGAGGCCGCGGCCTACGGCTATGAAAGCGAAGATCGGCATTTCGTGCGGGCATTTCTCGGCAAGGAGGCGCCGCGGTTGACCTTCGATGATGGACTGGAGGTAGTATCGCTGCTGATGGCCGCCTACATGAGCGCCGAAGAAGGCAAGACGTTGGACTATCCGCCGCCGGGCCTTGATTCATTTGTTCCTGCAGTGGCGCGAGGAAAGTGGAGATCAACATGATGCATGGCCGTATGGTTGGCAAGCTGGCGCTGATTGCCGGCGCGTGGTTCATGGCGGCAGGGGTGGGCAGCGGAGTGAGCGCAAAAGAGGCGGCGCCGGCGGCGCGGTGGCACACGCTGTTCGACGGCAAATTGCTCGACACCTTTCGGGGCTGGCGCTCCGAGGGCATGCCGGAGGGCTGGCAGGTAGTCGATGGCATGCTCACCAAGGAAGGCGACGTCGATGACCTGGTGACCAAGGAGCAATTCGGCAATTTCGAGCTCGAACTGGAATGGAAAATCGGCAAGGGCGGCAACAGCGGCGTTTTTTATCGCGCGACGCGCGAATACGACCATATTTATTGGAGCGGCCCGGAGTATCAGCTGCTCGATGACGCCAACGCCGGCGATGGCCACAACCGGCTCACCGCCGCGGCGTCCGCTTATGCCTTGTACGGGCCCCCCGTCGGCGTGGTGAAGCCGTTCGGCGAGTGGAACAAGACGCGCATCATCGTGAATGGCAATCACGTCGAGCATTGGCTGAATGGCCAGAAGGTCGTGGAATACGACTTCGGCAGTCCCGACTGGAAAGCCAAAGTAGCGGCGAGCAAGTTCGCAAAGTATCCCAACTACGGATTAGCCAAGAAAGGCTTCATCGGCATTCAGGGCGATCATCCCGGCTCCTTGGAATTGCGCCACATCCGTATCCGCGAGCTGCCATGACCCAGGCGCGCCTCGCGCTGATGATGTTCCTGGAGTACTTCATCTGGGGCGTGTGGTTCGTCACCATGGGCACGTACCTGGGTCAGACCCTGCATTTCACGGATAGCCACATCGGCCTTGCGTATGGCGCAACGGCGATCGGCGCGCTGGTCTCGCCCTTCTTCATCGGCATCGTCGCGGATCGCTGGTTCGCAAGCCAGCGACTGCTCGCCGCGCTGCATCTCATAGGCGCCGTGCTGATGTGGCTGGTGTCGCAGCAGACGGCTTTCGCGACATTTTATCCGCTGCTCATTCTCTATGCGCTGTGCTACATGCCGACGCTCTCCTTGACCAATTCCATCGCCTTCCATCACCTGAAGGATTCCAGCAGCTTTCCCTACGTTCGCGTGCTCGGCACCATAGGTTGGATCGTCGCGGGAATTCTGGTTGGCAAGAGCCTGCACGCCGATGCGTTGGTGCTGCCGATGCAGATCTCCGCCGGCGCCTCGCTTTGCATGGCGGTGTTCGCGCTGTTGTTGCCGCACACGCCGCCGAAGGGAGCGCATGCGAAGTTCAGCGTCCGCGACGCGCTGGGGTTGGAGGCGCTGCAACTGCTGAAACAGCGCGACTTCCTGATTTTTGTCATCGGCTCATTTCTGCTGTGCGTCCCCCTGCAGTTCTATTACACCTTCGCCAATCCGTTCTTGAACGAGATCAAGGTGCCGGAGCCCGCCTTCATTCAAACCTTCGGCCAGATGTCCGAGGTTTTCTTCATGCTGCTGCTGGCATACCTGCTGCGCCGCTTCGGCATCAAGGTCATCATGCTGGTCGGAATGTTGGCGTGGGCGCTGCGCTATTTCGCGTTCGCCAACGGCAATGCCGGGAGCGCCATGTGGCTGATCTATGCGGGCATCCTGCTGCATGGCGTGTGCTACGACTTCTTCTTTGTCGGCGGCCAGGTGTACACCGATCAGCGCGCCGGACCAACGATACGCGCGGCTGCGCAAGGCTTGATCAATTTCGTCACCAATGGTTTGGGATACTTCGTGGGCGCCTTCGTCTCCGGCGCCATCGTGAACCGGCATGCCGTCAGCGACTTAAGCTGCAGCGATGCCGCGGCGGCCGCGCGTACCTGCCTTAAGGTGACGCACGATTGGCATGCCATTTGGCCGATTCCCGCTGCTGCTGCTCTCGTTATCTTTGTGCTGTTCGGCCTGGTTTTTCGCCCCGGCGCGCATCGCAAAAATACCGCTGCAGCCTAACCGAGCATCCCAGCAGGCTCCTACGGCTTCGGGGCGCTCGCGGGCTCGCCAGCCGGGGCCGCCGCCTTCGCCGCTGCCAGCGCCTTGACGATCGCGCCGAGCTGCGCAAGTGCCGCGGCGTCCTCAGCGCTCACCGGCGGATTCTTGCAGCGCGGATCGGTGCGTTGCAGGGCGCCGCTCATGGCGCGCGTAATCGGGATCGGATCGCAGCCGTGGTCGTTTTCGCAGACCAGGTCGAACTCGGGGTGGGCCTTGACGTGACAGCCGAAGCAGTTGCCGCCGAATCGATTGTTGACGTCCTGGACGCCCCGAACACGAATCGTCGAGCTCGTGGGCGAGATGTTCAGCTCAAAGAATTCCCAATCGCGGGTATTGGCATTGAAGCCCTTCTCGCGCTTGACCATGACTTCGGTGGGCACGAGCTGCAACACCGAGCCAACGGGATAGTCCCCCGTCGCTGCCTGCGCCACTTTGACGGTGCCGGCCAGATTGCCCGCGAGATTATCGACATAGAAATGCCGCACATGCGTCATTTCAGTGACGCATTTGAACGATGCGTCGCCGATTGGGAAAGAGGCCGGGGCGGCGGGCGAGGCTGCGATGGCCGGCCCGACCAGCAATACGGCAATGCCGACGCTGGTTTTGAGAACGAAGGATGCCGCCGACTGGATCGTCATCATGTTAACTCCCGCTGGTTTCCGGATATTACATACCCGTAAGCATCGCGATGCACCTAATTGCGAGACAATCCCGGTCTTGAGCGCAGCTTGGGAACGTCGCCGCAAGCCATTTTGGCTGATGTTGAGGTTGTTGATTTGCTTGCAATTAAATCGAAACGCATCCGGTGGCTCGCGACGCTCGCGCTCTGCCTGGCGCCGTTCACCTGGTGCACGCCGGTGCATGCCGAGGCGTCTGATGTTTTCAGCTATCCGCCGGAACTCGAGCCAGACGTTCGTTTTTGGATTCGCGTCTATACGGAAGTCACGACCGAGCAGGGCCTGTTGCACGACGATTGGTACCTAGGTTTGGTTTACGAGGTGCTGCGCTTCGACCCGGCAGATTCGCCGCGGCAGCGAGAACGAATCGTCGAGCAGGCCAAGGCGCGCTACGCCGCGCTGCTGCGGCGCTTCGCCGCGGGCGACACCGACAACCTGACGGAACATGAGCGCCGCATTCTGCATGCGTTCGGCGAAAAGA
>Ga0210402_10006745_pt1 | contig 10122 bp, 11 predicted proteins | sample IncBWC7MmetaG_FD_161055 | JGI IMG/M metagenome (GOLD analysis project Ga0210402, IMG submission 161055) | Forest soil microbial communities from Barre Woods Harvard Forest LTER site, Petersham, Massachusetts, United States - Inc-BW-C-7-M | ecosystem: Environmental > Terrestrial > Soil >...
GTAGGGAGTCACAAACCTTAGGAGTTTCGGTCCTGATGCGGAGGTAGTTTCCGAGCCTGGTTTCCCAGACTAGTCCCGGAGCTTGTGGGCCTTCCCCAGACATTCTGCCTGGAAGAGCCGTTCGTCCACCCGATGCAGCTTCTTCTCTTGCGCCTTCGTCATCAGGGAATAGTGTTTGATGTCGAACAGGTGGTAGACGATGAACCAGACGGGCTCTTCGGTCGTCATCCAGTTCTGCCGGTCAAAGCGTTTCAGGTTGACCGGAACGGAATACCGCCGCAGGGTGCGCTCCCGCCGCAGGTTGAAATAGGCGTTGAAATAGCTCAAGGCCAACTCGCGCAGCGTACGATACACCGGTTCGCGCCAGCGGCATCCCGTGTAATTCGACTTGGCCACCGCGCCCCAGCAGCCCGCTTCGCGGTAAATGGCGATCACGTGGTCGGTATCGTGCTCCGCTTCAAAGTCCAGCAGCAGGGGCGGATATCCGTTAGCCCGGAGAGCCGCCGCGCCGAAGATGGCGCCTTCCAGGCAGTGCGACGATGCTTCGGCCAGCACTTTCCGAGGCGACCAGGCCGTATCTTCCAGATGGTATGGCATGTCATCCAGAAACTTCTGGATGCCGCAGGGATTTTTCAGGCTGCGCAGCTTGCGCAGTTCGGCGGGAGTAAAGCCTGAGTCAGAAACTCCGGTCTTTTTGGCGGGCAACGGGTCTGATTCCTCTAGTCGGCGACGATGATCTTGTTCTTTTTGACCACGCCCGCCGTCTTGCCGTCAAATGAAATCGTGCGGCGACTTTTGGGGATGGATTCCGGGACAGGGAACTGCTAGCGGAAAACTTCCATCAACTCTTCGGCCGTATCGACCAACACGTCCGGGGGATGTTCCTCGAGCGTGTGCGGCGCAAAGCCATAGGTCACACCCACCGTGCGCAGCCCGGCATTTCTTCCGGTGCGAACATCCACCTGTGAGTCGCCCACGATGGCAGCCTGCTCCGGCGATACGCCAATTTCCGCCAACAACTTGCGCGCGCCCTCGGGATCGGGCTTTTTCGTGGTGAAGCTGTTGCCGCCATACACCTGCGAGAAAAATTGTCCTAACCCGAGAGCGTCGACAATCGCCTTGGAAGGAATCACTGGTTTGTTCGTAAGCACCGCCAGCTTTCGTGGAGCGCCATTGGCTGCGTTCTGAATGGTGGCGAGCGCCTGCGCAACTCCCGGGTAAACGGTCGTGTGATCGAGCTTATGCTCGCGATAGTAGGAAAGAAAAAATGCCAGTCCTTTGCGAATCAGGGCCTCGTCGACGGCCTCCCCGCCGAGCGCCCGCTGGATCAGGATGGGGGCGCCGTCTCCCACGTAGCTGGCAATCACGTCGTCGGGCAACTCCGGCCGCTCAATATAGCGCAACGCCGCATTGACGGAATGCACCAGGTCCAGGCGGGAGTCAATCAGCGTGCCGTCCAGGTCAAAGATCACCAGTTGGATCGAGTGCGGGTCAAAAGCGCAGAGGGTTTGAATCATCTGCTTCCAGAATAAAGCAGGCAGCACTCGGCCGTCAGCTTCCCAGCCGAGTCCCGGAGTCCGTGTGGCTCCGGGGCTTGGACCCGGATAGGCCCGGCAAAGCCCGGGCTGCTGCTGTCCGCTTGACATAATCCATAGTTCTGGTAATATCGAAGCATGGCGGCGACCAGCAAGCCCTCCCCCTCGGGCAAGTCCGGCGAACGCGTCGCCAAGTATGCCGACATGTTCTCCGCCCTGGGCACCGAGCCTCGCCTCCGCATCATGCAACTGTTGCTGACCGCGCATCCTGAGGGACTCGTCGTCAGCGACATTCAAGGGGAGCTCGAAATCCCCAACTCGACCCTTTCCCATCACCTGGACAAACTGAAAACCGAGGGCCTCGTCGAAGTACAAAGGGAAGGCACATTTCTTCGCTACACCGCTAACGCCACCGCGCTGCAGGAATTGCTGCAATTCCTCTACGCCGAGTGCTGCACCCGCAACCAAGCCCTCACACCGCAGGACATCATCCAGATTTGCAAAGAGGAGCCTCATTCATGAACACGACCGAGACCACCGGCATCCAGGAAGTCGTCAAACAGAAATACCGCGAGGCCGCCGGGCGCGTGAAATCCGGAGGCAGTTCCTGTTGTGGTGCGACGGCCGGCACCGGCTGCTGCGATCCCATTACGACGAACCTTTACGACGCGACCCAGGCCGGACAAATCCCGGAAGAGGCGCTGCTGGCTTCGCTCGGCTGCGGAAATCCCACCGCGCTCGCCCGCTTGAATCCCGGTGAGACCGTCCTCGATCTTGGTTCCGGCGGCGGCATCGACGTGCTGCTCTCGGCTCGCCGCGTCGGCCCCACCGGAAAAGCCTACGGCCTGGATATGACCGACGAAATGCTGGCGCTGGCCAACGAGAACAAGCGCCGGGCCGGCGTCGAGAACGTCGAGTTTCTGAAGGGTGAGATTGAGAGTATCCCCCTCCCCGACAATTCCGTCGACGTCATCATTTCCAACTGCGTGATCAATCTCTGCGCCGACAAAGACAAAGTTCTGCGCGAAGCCTTCCGCGTTCTCAAGCCGGGAGGACGTTTTGCGGTATCCGACGTCGTCACCCGGGGCGAGATTCCGACCGAGATTCGTCACAGCGTTCTGGCCTGGGTCGGCTGCATTGCCGGAGCTCTGGAGGAGAACGACTACCGCGGAAAACTGGCGGCCGCAGGCTTCGAAAAGATTGACGTCGAACCCACCCGGATCTACCGCGCCGAGGACGCTCGCGAATTCCTCGCAGGGCAGGGAGTCGACGTGGACGCGCTCGCTCCCCAAGTCGATGGGAAGTTTCTGAGCGCGTTCCTTCGCGCGGTCAAACCCGACGACACACCGCGGGCATGCTGCGGTCCAACCTGCTGCAACTGAGCCGGAGCGAGAAGACAGGATGCAAGGACACTACAACGTTCTGTTTCTATGCACCGGGAACTCGGCGCGCTCGATCATGGCCGAGGCCATTACCAATCAGAAAGGCCGTCCCGCCTTCACCGCGTACAGTGCCGGCAGTCATCCCTCCGGAAGCGTTCGCCCTGAGGCGCTGCGGCAACTGGAAGCGGCGCACCTCCCCACGGCTGGCCTTCGCAGCAAGAGTTGGGACGAGTTCGCCAGGCCAGACGCTCCCCGGATCGATTTCGTTTTCACGGTCTGTGACAATGCCGCGAACGAGGTCTGCCCCGTGTGGCCAGGCCAACCGATGAGCGCTCATTGGGGCATCCCCGATCCTGCCGCCATTCAGGGCACAACGGAACAACTGGAGAAGGCTTTCCGCGAAGCTTTCTTTCTCCTTGATCGAAGAATCAGCCTTTTCCAGAGCCTCCCGCTCTCGACCCTCGATCGTTTCTCGCTCAAGAAGGAAATCGACAACATCGGCCGGCAATGAATCTCCCCCCGAACCTCCTACTCAAATGACCACCCAGGTGACATCCCGTCCGAGCTTCTTGCATCGTTATCTGGTGCTATGGATTTTCGCCGTCCTGCTCGTGGCGTCGCCCCTGGACGGGGCGTTGCCCGGCGTCGTCCCCGTCCTGAATCGCTTCCGTGTGGGCACGACCTCAATTCCAATTGCCGTCGGTCTCATCCTGATATCTACCCGCCCCTGGCCAAAGTGCGCTATGAAGAACTGGGCGAGGTCTTTCACAACCGGAAAATTCTCGTCCTATCGGTGGTGCACTATCGGCGATGCAGAACTGGGTGATCGGCCCTCTCCTGATGTTTGCCTGCGCCATCATTTTTTCTGCGCGGCGATTCATCATGATGACGTAATCGGCACTGCTCTCATTAATTGTGATGGTCGCACCCGAGCAGTCCTTTTGCCGATCCTTCGTGACTTCCCTGCTTTCGTCGTGAGCGTCAATCGTGGATTTCGAGCCCCAGGCTGCCCAATGTTGTCCACCTCCGCACCCTGCCGGTGGAACTCACGTTTTCTGAACCCTTGCCTTGCACAACGATGCAAAGCTTATCCTGAGCATTTGCAGACAGGCCAACTGCCATCAGGCACAGCAGCGCACCAGTCTTCATCACCGGATATCCACTTTTTTTTCAGTTGAGCGGTTCCATCCAAGCGGGCGGGCGATTGCCCAAAACATTATGCCGAGCCGATAAGGAGGCGCAAAGTGAGCAACGGCATCGATCAACTGCTAGGAGTGTGATTCGAGTGGTCCGACCGCTTTACCCTAGGGAGTCAAATTTCCTTACTTTCCAACCCCCATTTAGCATTTACAATCCAACAGGCTCGGAGCAGGTTCGTCGAATCGCGGGACGGCAGCCAGGAATCTAAAGCAAGAGGACCCAGGAACCGGATGGCCACGACAAAGACCGACCCCAAGCTGGCCCTTACCGCCAATGGCGCGAAGAAGAGCAAGCTTTCTGAAGGACTTACGCGCGATCAGCTCATCCAGGCCTATCGCTTCATCTACACCTCCCGGCGCATCGATGACCGCGAAATCCTGCTCAAACGCCAGCAGAAAATCTATTTCCAGATGTCCGGCGCAGGCCACGAAGGGATCGGGGTCGCCGCCGGCCTGGCGCTGAAGCCCGGATACGACTGGTTCTATCCTTACTACCGCGACCGCGCCCTGTGCCTGGCGCTCGGGGTGAAGCCTTACGACATGTTCCTGCAAGGCGTTGGCGCAGCCAACGACCCCAGTTCCGGCGGACGCCAGATGCCTTCGCACTGGAGCTATCCCGAACTGCACATCGTGACTCAGTCTTCGCCGACCGGCTCACAAATTCTGCAGGCCGTAGGCTGTGCCGAGGCCGGACGCTATCTGGCACGCCATCCCAAGGCCGCGGAAGTTCCCGCCTCCGCCACCGGCGACTACCGCCGGTTCAAGAATGTAAGTTTTCAGGGCGACGAAGTCACCTATGTTTCTCTCGGCGACGGCACCTCCAGCGAAGGCGAGTTCTGGGAAGCCATGAACGCCGCCGCGCTGGGCAAGCTCCCCGTAGTCTTCTGCGTGGAAGATAACGGCTACGCCATCTCCGTGCCTGTCGAAGTTCAGACCGCGGGCGGAAGTATTTCACGCCTGGTCTCCGGATTCCCCAATTTCCATTTCGAAGAAGTTGACGGCACCGATCCGGTCGCCAGCTACGCGGCATTCCAGCGCGCCACGCGCTATTGCCGCGAGGGACACGGCCCCGCCTTCGTGCACGCGCATGTCATCCGTCCGTATTCGCATTCTCTTTCGGACGATGAGCGCCTCTACCGTCCCGACGCCGAGCGCGAACGCGACTCGCAACGCGATCCGGTCACGCGCACGCAGATGTTTCTTCTACGCGAAGGCATTCTCGACGAGAAGGGCATCAATCAGCTTGAGAAGGAAGTCGAGGCGGAACTTCAGATCGCGGTTGACCAGGCGCTGGAGGCACTTCCCCCCGCTCCCGAGAGCATCATGAACTTTGTCTATTCGCCCGATCTCGATCCTGCGTCCTCCGTATTCGACACGCCGGCGGCGGTCGCAGAACTTCCAGCCGACGGCAAGAAGCCCGCCGGCAAAACCATGGCCGATCTGATCACGACGACGCTGCGCGACGAAATGAAGCGCGACGAGCGCATCGTGATCTTCGGCGAAGACGTTGCCGACTGCAGCCGCGAGGAGTATCTGAAGCGCAAGCTGGTCAAAGGCAAGGGCGGAGTCTTCAAGCTCACCTTCGGCTTGCAGGCCGAGTTTGGCAACGATCGCGTGTTCAATGCTCCACTCGCCGAGGCCGCCATTGTAGGACGCGCCACCGGCATGGCCACGCGCGGTCTCAAGCCGGTCGTCGAAATTCAGTTCTTCGACTACATCTGGCCTGCCATGATGCAGATCCGCGACGAGCTCAGCGTTATTCGCTGGCGTTCGAACAATGGATTCTCCTGCCCCGTTGTGATACGGGTTGCGATCGGCGGATACCTGACCGGCGGCGCCATTTACCACTCGCAGTGTGGCGAGAGCGTCTTCACGCACATTCCCGGCCTGCGCGTCGTATTCCCTTCGAACTCGCAAGACGCTGCTGGCTTGTTGCGCACCGCAATCCGCTGCGACGATCCGGTGCTCTTTCTCGAGCATAAGCGCCTCTATCGCGAATCGTTCGGCCGCGCCGCCTATCCCGGCCCCGATTACATGGTCCCCTTCGGCAAGGCGAAGATTGTCCAACCCGGCACTGACTTGACGGTCATCACCTACGGTGCGGTCGTGCCGCGCGCCCTGCAAGCCGCGCAGAAACTGGAGCGCGAACAAGGCGTAAGAGTCGAACTGATCGACTTGCGCTGCCTGAATCCCTTCGACTGGGACACCATCGCCGCATCGGTCGCGAAAACGAACCGCGCCCTCGTGGCTTACGAAGACACATTGAGTTGGGGCTACGGCGCGGAAATTGCCGCCCGCATCGCCGACAAACTCTTCGACCAGCTCGATGCCCCAGTGCGCCGCGTAGCCGCCAAAGACGTCTTCGTCGCCTACCAGCCCATCCTGGAAGACGCAATCCTGCCGCAGCCCAACGATCTGTTTCTGGCGATGAAAGAACTCTCGGAGTACTGAAAGACGGGGCTAGGGATCAGAGGCCATGGTCAGTACCCGGCACCCGTAATGGCTGCGAAATACAAGCCGGGCCACGGATTCAGGCGGATTTTCACGGATCAAAGAAACTCATTGAGGTATCCAGTGGATCCGCGTAATTCCCTGGCCGGGACTGGTGTTTTGCTTATTCCCCGAATAGCCTGCTGTATAGTCCGCCCCCGAGCGCGCCGCCGATCAGCGGGGCCACCCAGAACATCCACAACTGCTGCAGCGCGGCGCCTCCCGCAAAAATCGCAGGACCGGTGCTGCGCGCGGGATTGACCGAAGTGTTCGTCACCGGAATGCAAACCAGGTGAATCAGCGTCAGGCAGAGTCCAATGGCGATCGGCGCGAATCCTTTGGGAGCGCGCCCGTCCGTGGCTCCCATGATCACGATCAGGAAGAACGCCGTCAGCACAACTTCCGCGACGAAACCTGCCAACAGGGAATATCCTCCCGGGGAATTCGTTCCGTACCCGTTGGTCGCAAAGCCCGCATGCACGTCAAAGGTGGCCGATCCGCTGGCGATCACATACAGCACCCCAGCCGCCGCGATTGCGCCCAGCACTTGCGCGATCATGTAGGGCAGCAGTTCGGAAGCAGGGAATCGCTTCCCCACGACCAGCCCCAAACTCACTGCCGGATTCAAATGGCAACCCGAGATGTGCCCGATCGCAAACGCCATGGTCAGCACCGTAAGCCCGAAGGCCAGAGCGACCCCGGCATATCCGATGCCAACATTGGGAACGCCCGCCGCCATCACCGCTGCGCCGCATCCGCCTAACACCAGCCAGAATGTTCCGAAGAATTCCGCTGCTGCACGTTTACCGAGAGGCATGGGGGGATCTCCTTTAGATTTTGCATAGGGGAATGTGTTCTGGGGCCCGGGAAGCTGCGAGGTCAGAAGGGTAACACAAGCAAATCAGAATCAGAAGACCCCGCTATTCCGCCGATTCCGCCGGCTCTGAGTCGTTCCCCAGGTTACGAACGCTTTCTCTCGAATCGGATCGTGATTGTCCGTTCCACCAGAGAATGCTAGGCTCCGGAGGAGTGGGTTCTGTGTACGCCAATCCGTTGAAATCGAAGGCGTCCCTCCCCGGCCGCATGGCACAGTGGCTGCAATCCGCCTCCGCCGAAGTCTGGGTCAAGTTCTTTCTCGCCCTCGTGGGACTGGGTCTAGCCTTCGCGACGGCGCTTTTTTCTACCGTCTCCCGCGATGCCGGTAACCTGTGGGCCACGCTGATTCTGGCCTCGACGTCGCTGCTACTCGCCAGCTTAGTCGGACTGGTGACCGTTCCGTACCTTGCGCGGCGCGTGGCCGTCGAGCGTCTGCGCGAGTCCTTCGATTACGACGTCACCCGCGCCGGCATTGTCTATGCGGTGGTCACGCTCGTCATCGGCATTGCCGCGCTCAACACCGGCAACAATCTTCTCTACATCGTCGTCGCCGCCATGTTGGCAGCTATCTTGGTCTCCGGAGTCGTGTCGGCCTGGATGCTGCGCTGGCTGGAACTCGATGTGCGTCTGCCCGAGCATGTTTTTGCCGGACGCCCCGTCATGGGGCTCATCGTGTTGCACAACCCCCGCCGGTTCTTGCCGTCATTTTCGATCCGCGTCATCTCCACGCGCAAAAAGAGAAAGAAGACCGTCAAGCAATGGCAATGGGAAGCCACCACGTTTGCCTTTCCCTTTAACCGTCCGAGCAAGCAGCAGTGGTTGCGCCTGCCCGACCGCCGCCTGCGCCGCGTGACCGTGCTCCCACCACCCCCCGGAATTTTTCAGGGGATGGCCTATTTCCCCTTCCTCCCTCCGCAGGCTGAGGTCTCCGCCGATTTGCAGTTGCGATTTGACCAGCGCGGCCGCTATCGCGAGGACAGCTTCGGTCTGGCCACGCGCTTTCCCTTCGCGTTCCTCACCAAGACGCGGCATGTGTCGCTGCCCAGGGAAGTGTTGGTCTATCCGCGCATCCAGCCTACCGACGAAGTCTTTGAGATTCTGCCGCTCGTCCGCGGCGAGTGGGAGAGCTATGTCCGCGGCCGCGGTTCCGACCTCTACCTCATTCGCGAGTACATGCCGGAGGACTCGGCCCGCCACGTCGACTGGAAAGCCACCGCCAAGACCGGATCCCTGAAGGTTCGTGAATTCGCCCGCGAAGACGAACGCAAGCTATGTATCGCCTTCGATAATCCCGAACCCGGGCTGATTTCCGAACGCGCTTACGAAAGGGCGGTTGACCTTACCGCATCACTGGCTTGGCATTTTTCCACGCAAGAAGCGGAGGTTTCCTTCGCCGTTCTCGGACGCCCCCGTACCCGCGATCTCCACGAATTTTTGGCATGGCTCGCGGTGATCGAACCGGGAACGATGGGCTCGGAGATTGCCGGGAAAGAAGTCGGAGCAGAAAACGATGCGCTGCCGGCAGATGGCCTGCGGGCGATGAATCTGGGCGTCTCCGATGACTACAATCTCGTGATCACCGCCCGCCCCCGCGGAAGCCTGCCAACCGCTCTGTGGAATTCTTCCTACTTTGTCTTCGCCTCCGAATCGGCGTTCGATCCGACAACCTCGCGAACTTAATCCTCGGGAGCCCATTCGTACCGGAACGCCTTCCCGGCGTCGTCCGGCGTAATCTTTACCCCCATCGTTTCGGCCGCGTGAGCCAGAACCGGATCGCGGCCGCTTGCCATTGCGTGTGCGCTCGGCAGGAGAACTTCATCGGGGGTCACGCCAGTATGCTCCAGACTCTTGCCGACCGTTACCCTTCCTCGCCTCTGCCCGCGAACCGAGGACTCAGCGAGATCGTTCCCTCTCACATCCTGGAAAGCAGCGGGATTCTACACCGGACGTAACATTTGCGCTACGTGCCTACTCCCAAAGCATTATGCGATCCCCCCGATCCGGATCGGATTTCTCCTCTGCCCAACCTTTTTCTCTTTCCCTACATCTTCTGTTCGGCATATACTCTCGCCCCGGTAGATGCTTTTGGACAACTCGGAATTCGGTGCCCCGGGAGGTATCAAATGCGTATCTGCGACCTGATCAAGGATCAGGATACATTTCAGGCGGAATTGGGCCACACCGTGCTCGAAACCGTGCGCACCATGGTCGACCGCAACATCGGCGCCGTCCCTGTCCTGCACAACGGAAAACTAGTCGGCATCTTCTCCGAACGGGACCTCATGCGGCGCGTCGTCGCCGAAGGCCGCGATCCCCGCAGCACCTGCATGGCGGAGGTCATGACCGACGATCCCCTCACCATCAGCATGAACGAAGAACTGGAAAACTGTATGGCCCTGATGCGCCGCCACAGCTTCCGCCACCTGCCCGTCTGCCACGAAGGTCAACTGGTGGGCATGGTGTCCCTGCGGGACATCCTGTTGCACGATTTGAACGAGAAGGATGACGAAGTGCGGATGATGCGCGCCTACATCCACTCCATGCCCGACGCGTAACCCTCCCCGAACCCTTGCCCCGAAACGGCCCCGCCCGTATTGTGCGCCTGTCATGTCGGTGCGGCAAAAAGCTCAATCTGCCCTA
>Ga0210402_10006746_pt1 | contig 10122 bp, 4 predicted proteins | sample IncBWC7MmetaG_FD_161055 | JGI IMG/M metagenome (GOLD analysis project Ga0210402, IMG submission 161055) | Forest soil microbial communities from Barre Woods Harvard Forest LTER site, Petersham, Massachusetts, United States - Inc-BW-C-7-M | ecosystem: Environmental > Terrestrial > Soil >...
CACGCTCACAATCGGAACAACCGTGCGGGCATGCTGAATCTGTCGCACGCTCACTTCCGATAAACCGATGTGTTTGATTTTCCCTCGCGCCTGCAAATCCCTCAAAGCGCCGAGTTGATCTTCGGCCGGCACCTTGGGATCGATTCGATGCAACTGATAGAGATCAATCCGTTCCAGGCGCAGCCGGCTCAGGCTCCCTTCGCACGCGGAACGCAGGTGTTCTGGCTTGCCATTTTCCACCCATTGATTAGGGCCTGGCCGATCGAAGCCTCCCTTGGTAGCGATCACCAGGTCTGGCGGATAGGGGTGTAGTGCTTCAGCAATGATTTCCTCACTCACGCCGGGACCATAGGAGTCCGCTGTGTCGATGAAATTGATTCCCAGTTCGACAGCGCGCCGCAAAACCCGGACGGCCTCAGGACGATCTGCAGGCTCGCCCCAGATTCCGTCTCCCGTGATTCGCATGGCGCCGAATCCCAGACGCGTGACGCGAAGATCACCTCCAATCAGGAATTCACCGGCCTTGTTGGCGGGTGCCTGGTTTCGTTGCATTGTGACCCTCTCGTTCTGCATATGTTCCCTTTCCGCCCCCAACGGTAAAGATTGAGCTTTCTAACTGGTCCTCTCCTTTGGAGTAAGGCAAGGATGAGGGCGTTGCAAAAAATGTGTCCGGCCCTCTGCCTGGAATGCCGCGAGAGGTTGGCGCGCTGTTCCGGCTAAGAACAGCCAGAGTTTGCGCGTTTTCGGGCCATTTCATCGCCCGCAGGACGTAGATGCATTCCCGGCAATACGGGGCTTTTCTCACAGTCAACCGCGAGGAGATTCCAGAGAGGGGCGTTCAATTCGAACCTGCGCTGCTCGCCAGCTTACCGCAGCACTCAGGTCGCTCTGGCAAACTTGATCGATCCCATCCGCCGCCCAGAGCTTGAATCAGCAACACTGTGTTCGCCATGCGTCGGCCCAGGATATTGACTGCCGTAACCTCATCGGCGAGGGCGGCACTTTGTGCGGTGATTACCTCGAGGTAACTTGTGACGCCGCCCTTGTAGCGGGTGACCGAAAGATCGAGCGAGCGCTGAGCAGCCGTGACTGCTTGGTTCTGAACCTGGGCCTCGTTTTCCAGAATTCTCACGGCCGCCAGATTGTCTTCGACCTGCTGGAATCCAGTCAGTACGTTCTCTCGGTACGCAGCGACTTGATAGTCATAGGCGGCACGCGCCTGGTCGTTCAGGGCGCGGCGTCTGCCCACATCGAAGACAGTTCCAACCGCCGACAGCCCCACCGACCATAGGCCACTGGGCCCATTCAGGAGGGTGGTGATGGCGGAGCTTTCAAAGCCTCCGGAACCGCCTAAGCTGATCACCGGGTAGTACGCCGACTTGGCGACTCCGATCTGGGCGTTGGCAGATGCCACTAGCCTCTCGGCGGCTGCAATATCGGGGCGTCTTTCCAGCAGCTCCGACGGCACGCTGGGAGGGATGGGTGGAGGCGGTGCGGTGAGAGGTAGCGGAGGAAGACTGAATTCCGCGGGAGGTTTTCCAATAAGAATTGCAACCGCGTGTTCGTACTGCGCACGCAGCACCCCCACATCGATGGCTTGAGCGCGCGTCGTCTCCAGCTGCGTCCTGGCCTGCTCCACTTCCACTTCCGAAGCAATCCCGCCCCCGAAACGGTTCTCGTTCAACTCCAGGGCCTGCTGGTACTGCTGGACTGTAGAGTTCAGGAGCTGTTCCTCGGCATCCAGACTACGGGCCTGAAAGTAGTCAACGGCCAGATCGGCATGGATGCTCAGATTGACAGTGGCCAGGTCTGCCGCACTGGCCTGCGCTTGTTCCCGATAGGACTCTACGTTTTTTCGAACGCGTCCCCAGACGTCGGCTTGGTACGACACGCTGAACGGCAGGACGAAATCGTTATAGGTAATGCCATCGAAGGTCGAGGTTGCAGGTGGCCGGCGAGAGGAAATCCGTTCCCGAGTCGCCGATGGTCCGTAAGACACGGTCGGATAGTAGTCAGCGCGATAGTACCGCAGAGCGGCTCGAGCCTGGCGGAACTGGGCCTCTGCGGCCTTCAGATTCTGATTCGATACATTGACCTGATCTTCCAATGCATTGAGCTGAGGGTCCTGGAAGATCGTCCACCACGAGCCGCCAAGATTTTGATCATTCGGTTGGGCAGGCTTCCATTCCCCCGCCTCCTTATAGGCAGCAGGAGCCTGCACTACCGGAGGATGGTATTTGGGTCCTACCGTGCATCCGATGAACTGCAGGACCAATAGCGCGAGCAGCGGGCCCAGCCAAGGCGTTTGCCGAGAATTCTTGCCCAAAATATCTCCCGAACGGTTCACCTGGTATCCCCCGGCAATGTTGCCTGAACAATTTGGACTTGCTGTCCGGAAACGATGGAGTCGGGCGGGTTGACGATGATTTGATCGTCCGGGTTGAGGCCGGAGACGATCTCGATCTGACTGCCAAAATCGTGCCCGGGAGTGACGGCACTCAGCACGACCTTACCGTCTCTCACAATTCCTACGCGTAGCCCCTCGGTGCGGAATAGTAGGGCATTGACCGGAACCAAGAACGTAGAGGCGTGCGTGGGGACCGCCAAGTGGACTTCTGCATAGGAGCCACTGAGCAGGGTGCCCTTAGGATTGTCCACGTCGATTTCGATCAGTAACGTGCGGGTTGTCATATTGATGGCACTGGCAGTGCGCACCAGTTGCCCCTGAAACTTTCGCCCCGGGAACTCAGCCAGACTGAGCTCTGCTGTCATACCGGATTTGATCCCCTGCGAATATTCCTCCGGGACGTTCACATAAACGCGCAACTTTCCGGGCTGAGCGATATGAAAAAGATCGGTCTTCACATTGCTGCTACTGCCAGAATTAATCAGGTCGCCGATATCGGTGTTGCGCGCCGTAATCACCCCATCAAAAGGCGCGTAAACCTTTTCGAAGGAAACTAGCGCCGAGTACTGCTGCACAGCCGCTTTGTCGGCTTCGACGATGGCCGCATTCGCATTGTAGGTACCGACCGCATTGTCGACATCTTGTTGGGATACAGCGTTGCTCTTGAGAAGTCCCTGATATCGGGTCTTCGTGATGGAAGCGAGCTCCAGATTCGCTTGCGCGGTCAACAGGTTGCTGCGGGCTTGCTCGAGTTGCTGATCGACTTCTGGCGTTTCGATGACCGCCAGGAGCTGCCCCTGCTTGACCTGCGCCCCAATATCGAAATACCACTTCTTCAGATAGCCGTTGGTGCGGGCATAAATGGGAGAAGTGATGAATGGCTGCACATTTCCAGGCAGGATAATTTCGTCGGCCGGCGCGGTTCGTTTCGGCGACACTACGGACACGGCGGGGATCGCGGCTTGCACCGTCTCCGCGCGCAGAGCTGATTGGGCTTTGACCCGGGACCAGATTCCCGAGACCAAAAGAGCGGCAACCGCAATCACCGCGAGCGCCAGCACAAGCCAGGCTCGGCGCGACCGCTTCCCTGCTCCCACATCCTTCGAGGGGGGTGTGGGCTCGATGATTTGTCGTCTGAATTCAGCTTGAGGCAACATGAAATAACTCCCCATACTTTGCATCTAGTGTCCTGCTTCCTGGGTTGAATGCCGGCGTGAACCTTGCAGAACGCTGAACAAAGCTGGAACAAAGAACAGCGTCGAAACCGTAGCGAAAATCAGTCCCCCGATAACCGCCCGACCGAGGGGAGCGTTCTGTTCACCGCCATCCCCTAGTCCGAGAGCCATCGGCACCATGCCGATGATCATGGCCATAGCAGTCATCAACACGGGACGAAACCGGGTGAAGCCCGCCTCCAGCGCCGCCCCAACCGACTCCATCCCTTCCGTCATTTTTTCCGTAGCGAAGCTCACCACCAGAATGCTGTTTGATGTTGCAACTCCCATGCACATGATGGCTCCCATGAGGGCCGGAACGCTCAGATTCGTGTGCGTGAGGAACAGAAACCAGGCAATCCCGGCAAGGGCGGCAGGCAGCGCGGAAATCATGATGAAAGGATCGAGCCAGGACTGAAAGTTGACCACGATCAAAAGGTAGACGAGCACAATTGAACCCACTAGTCCGCTCAAGAGACCGAGGTAGGAAGCTCGCATCGTCTGCACCTGCCCACGGACAACGACTCGAGAGCCGCGTGGCAGTTGCGGGCGAGTTGCGGTAATGATTTCGTTGATGTCACCGGCTACCCCACCCAGGTCGCGACCTGCCACAGAGCCAAAGATGTCTATCACGGGCGCGACGTTGTAGTCAGAAACTACCGCCATTCCTGCTCCTCGCTGTGTGGACACAAGACTGGCCATGATCGATGGAGGAGCGCTGGGGTCCGTGCCAGTAATCGGAATGTTTTCTACATCCTGCAGCGTGTCTGCGCGATATTGCGGTGTCTGAGTCGCGATTTGATAGCTGACATGATTGTTTGGATCGAGCCAGAATGAGGGTGAAGTTTGGAAACTGCCGCTGAGAGACACCAGGAGGTTTTGTGCGATGTCATGCGCAGTAAAACCAAGTTGTTCCGCTTTGGTGCGTTCCACCCTCAAGCGCAGATAGGGTTGATCGAAGGGCTGCTGAATCCGTAGATCCGTCGCTCCGGAAACGTATCTGATCTTCGCCAGCAGAGCGTCAGCATACCGCCGGTTTCCCTGTAAGTCATTTCCTACGACCTGAACATCAATGGGTGCCGGCAACCCAAAATTGAGAATCTGCGCCACCATGTCGGCGGGCAAGAAAGAGAAGGAAACACCCGGAAACTGCTTTGGCAGTACCAGACGGAGCTGGTGAATGTAGTTCTCTGTGGGATGGTGATGGGCAGACAGGGTCAGAAGAATGTCTGCGTCCGATGTGCCAACTGGCGCCGAATTGCTGTAGGAAAGATTGATGCCGCTGTAGGGCAAGCCTATGTTGTCAATGACGCTTTGGATCTCGCCTGCCGGAATCTGCCCCCGGATCGATTGCTCAACCAGATCGCAAAGGTTGGCGGTCTCTTCAATGCGCATTCCCGTGGGAGCACGCATGTGAAGCTTAAAGGTGCCGCTGTCCACGCTGGGGAAAAAATCCTGGCCTAGCCAAGGAATCAGGACCGCCAGAGAACCGAGACAAACGCCGAAGAACGCCGTCAGGAAAACCAGTCGGTGATGGAGGCAAGTTTCGAGCAGGCCACGATAGCTGTGACGAAATCGCTCGAAGGCTCCCTCGAACCGCTTCTGCAATCGAACCAACGGATTGCGGCTTGGGCCATCGACGGCCTCCTTTTTTTCCCCCCGCAACAAGTACTTGGCCATGGTCGGGACGATGGTTCGCGAAAGCAAGTAGGAAGCCAACATGGCGAACACAACCGCTTCGGCGAGCGGCACAAACAGGTATCGCGCCACCCCAGAGAGTAAGAACATGGGAGCAAACACGATGCAGATCGAGAGCGTGGAGACGAAGGCGGGCGTCGCGATTTGCGACGCACTGTCCAGCACAACTTCGTCCAGATTCTTCTCGGGCTCTGCCTCCCGGTTGCGATTGATGTTCTCGACTTCGACGGTCGCATCGTCCACTAGGATGCCGACAGCCAGCGCCAAGCCACCGAGCGTCATGATGTTAATGGTTTGTCCGATCGCACTGAGCACGATAATCGATGTCAGGATAGCCAGTGGGATCGAAGTCGCGATGATGACAGTGCTTCGCCAACTCCCCAGGAAGGTCAAAATCATGAAAGCGGTCAAGCATGCGGCAATCAGTGTTTCCCGGACCACTCCGCTGATCGCACCGCGAACGAAAATCGACTGATCCGCCAGTGGCGATATCTGTAGCTGGGGGGGCAGTGTCGACTTAATCTGGGGCAGCAGAGCTTTGATTCCCGAGATGACATTGAGCGTCGACGCATTCCCCGCTTTTTGAATGGTCAGCAATACGGAGCGCTGCCCATTGACCCGGACGATGTTTGTCTGCGGGGGAAAACCGTCGCGCACCCAGGCAACATCTTTGATGTAGATCGTGGTGCCGCCCATGGTCTTGATCGGGATGCGGTTTAAATCATCAATGGTTTGCGGCGCCGCATTTGGAATGGATACGTCGTATTCCCTAGAGCCGATCTTAGACGTTCCGGTCGGCAGGATCAGGTTTTGTAGGCTAATCGCATTCACTACATCCAGCGGGGATAGTCCCTTCGACTGCAACGCTGTCGTATTCAGATCGACCTGTACCTGACGCTGTTTGCCGCCATAGGGGTAGGGCACCGAGACTCCGGGCACGGTAATGATCTGTGTTCGAATGAAATTTAGCCCATAGTCGTTGAGTTGCTGCTCGGACAGATTTTGCCCGGACAGAGCCAGCTGAAGGACTGGGACGCTCGACGCGCTATAGGCAATGATGAGCGGCGGCGTCGTTCCGGCAGGCAATTGTCTGAGTTGGGTCTGCGAAACCGCCGTAATCTGCGCAATACCTTGCTGGAGGCTGGCGCTAGGCTGAAGGAACACTTTCACAACTGCGATTCCATACAACGACTGCGACTCGATGTGTTCAATATTATCCACGGTGGTGGTAAGGTTCCGCTCCGTGATGGTAACGATGCGGTCGGCCATGTCTTGCGGGACCAGGCCGTTATAATTCCAGATAATGCTGACGACGGGAATGTCTATCGTCGGAAAGATGTCGGTCGGAGTGCGAACAATCGCGAGTCCTCCCATAATCAGGATGAGAATCGACATCACCACGAATGTGTAAGGCCGCCGTAATGCGAGTCGAACGATCCACATAGAATTTCTCTTCCCGTTGGTTATGAATCGATGGTCGTCAATCTGCCGTTTGCGATCTGGTTAGCCTTGGGCCCAAGCCTTCCGCAGCGCTTTGCCACTTCTTACTTGCACTTCCCTGTTCCTCCTGACCAGGTTGATCATCGCGTGGTGCAAGGTTCAGCTGATGCTCGGGAGCTTTCTTCCGATCGCCGACCTCTAGCCAGGGCGGGCGGTCGAGTACGGACCAAAACTGAGTGCGTCTTTGGACGGAGTGCCCGGCGGATCAGCCCAGTCAGTTTCGCCCGCCCCCGCGAAAGATGGGCTTTTACGGTTCCTTCGGCCAAGCCCAGAGTGCGGGCTGCTTCTCTGACGGAATGTCCATCCAGGTCACGCAACTCGAACGCCCTTCGCAACGAGGGTGAGAGCTGAGCTACAGACTGCAGAAGACGTCTCCGAAGCTCCGAGTTCCGGCACTCGTCTTCAGGACTTGGTCCGGAGTCCGCCAAGCGATCTGACCAGCAATATTCCTGATCTTCGACGCATGGCTCTTCCAGCGACAAGTGGGGTTGCCTGGGTCGTCTTCGTAATTGCATCCGCGCGCAATTTGTGACAATGGAGGTGATCCAGGTCGACATTTGCGCCTGACCTTTGAACTGATCCAAATGAAGATAGGCTGCCAGCAACGCGTCCTGAACCGCATCCTCTGCGTCGGCTGCGTTGCCCAGTTGCCGGTAGGCGCTTCTGTAGAACCGCGGTAGATAGCGCGACAGAACCTCCTGCAGTTCGCGGATTCCATTTTCGCGAATGCTGAAATTCGTCTTCGGTTCGCCTCCGACAGCCTCCGTCACTTGCATGGTTCCTTCTCCTCCAGGTACGACAGCAGAAAAGCACGCTGCCTTCCAATCGAGTACGCGCTGACTTACCTGCCTGTTTTCAAGGAGATGAATCAATTGAATGGCAGCCACGGTCCGTTTCGAACCGGGATAGGCATCTGCAACCGTCCAGCGTTTGACACCAAGTCAGCATGTGGACAGTGTCGGACTTCGGCCAGCCTCGCAGATTCCGAACATCGCGTCCTTATCTCTTCCCGTGCTCGAGGTAGTTGCCCTCATGCAGGAGGCCGAATCAGATTCCCCTGGCGGGTAGTTTGGAGGAATACGTGCTTGAGCGGTTTCTGATTTGGCTTCGGTGTGCGCTCACCGCGAAACGGGGGGTGGTCGCAGACAGCCGAGGCACTGGTCATTTGTGAGGTGCATATGGGGTTTACGAGAGGGACAGTCAAGTCGGTCTCGGATGTGATCTCGGGCATTTTAAATTGTGTGTGCCCGGAGTGTGGCGGAAGAATGGGAGAACGCGGCGAGGAGTTCAGGTGCCAGGGTGAGTGTCTGACGGACTGGCGTCAGGCCTGGGAGCGAGCCTCGGCTGAGTTCGGTATGCGATCAAGGCGGCCGACGAGACCGACCTAGTGCGGCTGGCACCGTGGCGAGTAGCAGTCCATCTCTCGACGGAGGTGTCGGTATGCCGTCCCTGCTCGCCATCTGGAGGGCAAGGTGCGCCCGATTTACTCGCGCACAGATCAGCGCGTGGTGAGCACTGGGCTGCACCCTCACTCCAAGCACGACTGGACCCTGACTTGCTGTACCAAGCTATGCGGAGAAAAGCATCGTGGTCAAAGTTGATATTGACGGCATCACGCTGGAAGCCCAAGCTGAAGAGCTTCTCATCGATCTGATCAACCGTACCGGCGGATCGGTTCCGCATGTCTGCTACCACCCTCAACTCGGGCCAGTTCAGACGTGCGACACATGCATGATCGAAGTGAACGGCCATCTGATTCGAGCCTGCGCGAGCGCAGCCGCGGATGGGATGACGGTCTCCACCAAGTCAGCGAAGGCAGCGGCGGCCCAGGTGGAAGCATTCGACCGGATTCTCAGCAACCACATGCTCTATTGCACGGTGTGCGACAACAACAATGGCAACTGCACCGTGCACAACACGACGAAGCTGCTGGCTATTGAGCATCAGCGAATCCCCTTCCGAACGAAGCCTTACGAGGTCGATAACACAAATCCGTTCTATCGCTACGATCCGGATCAATGCATTCTCTGCGGCCGCTGTGTAGAGGCCTGCCAGAACGTCGAAGTCAATGAGACGCTCTCGATCAATTGGGAAGATCCGAATCCAAGGGTGCTTTGGGACGGCGGGTCCACCATCGGAGAGTCAAGCTGCGTTTCCTGCGGCCACTGCGTCACCGTCTGTCCCTGCAACGCTCTGATGGAAAAAACCATGCTGGGCCATGCCGGCTTCCTGACCTCTCTGAAGAAGTCTGCATTAAGCGGCATGATCGAGGTGGTGAAAGGGATTGAGCCGGAAACCGGCTATGGGAGCATCCTTCAGCTCTCCGAGGCGGAGCATGCGATGCGCGAGCACCGCATCCGGAGGACGAAGACAGTTTGCACCTACTGCGGCGTAGGGTGCAGCTTCGACGTCTGGACGAAAGATCGCCACATCCTCAAAGTAGCGCCGGAGCATGGCCCGGCGAATGGCATTTCCACTTGTGTAAAAGGGAAATTTGGCTGGGGTCACATTAATAGTGAGGATCGCCTCACCACACCCTTGATTCGCGAGGGCGGAAAGTTTCGCCCTGCGAACTGGGGCGAAGCGCTTGGTCTCGTCGCTCGCAGACTGTCAGAGATCAAAGCGAAGGATGGAGCGGACTCCCTGGCTTTTATCTCTTCGTCGAAGTGCACGAACGAAGAGAGCTATCTCCTGCAGAAATTGGCCCGAGCCATGATTGGCACGAATAACGTCGACAATTGCTCCCGCTACTGCCAGTCGCCCGCGACCGTGGGATTGTTCCGCACCGTGGGTTACGGCGGCGACTCAGGCTCGATCTCCGACGTGGAGAAGGCCGATCTGGTCGTGATCATCGGCAGCAATACGGCAGAGAGTCACCCCGTCATCGCCACGCGAGTGAAGAGCTCTCACAAACTAAACGGGCAGAAACTTATTGTCTCCGACCTGCGTGGGCATGAGATGGCAAGACGCGCAGACCTGTTTCTACATCCCAAACCAGCGACCGATCTCATTTGGATCAATGCGGTCTCTCGATACCTTTTGGACCAGGGCCTTGCGAACACGAAGTTCCTGAACCAGTGGGTCAACGGGCTCGAAGAATATCGAAAGAGCTTAGAGCCATTCAGTCTGCAGGCGGCGGCGCAGCTCACGGGCCTCTCCGAGCGGACCATCCGAACCGTCGCACACATGATTGCTGAGGCAAGCACTACATGCATCCTGTGGGCGATGGGAGTCACCCAGCACACCCAGGGTTCCGATATCTCCACCGCGATATCGAATCTGCTGCTCATTACCGGCAATTAC
>Ga0210402_10006747_pt1 | contig 10121 bp, 9 predicted proteins | sample IncBWC7MmetaG_FD_161055 | JGI IMG/M metagenome (GOLD analysis project Ga0210402, IMG submission 161055) | Forest soil microbial communities from Barre Woods Harvard Forest LTER site, Petersham, Massachusetts, United States - Inc-BW-C-7-M | ecosystem: Environmental > Terrestrial > Soil >...
GAATGATTCCACACTCATCCTGCCATCCCCTGCCATCCCAACCCAACTAGTTGTGGATTGTGAACGAGCAGCGAAGATACTTGCCGCAGCATATAAATGCCAATGTAAGTCCACCGGTCTCCCATCAAACAGTCTGATTTACAAGGTATGCAGTCAAGACAACCTGGGATGCGGAGAGGTACTCAGACCGGCTTGATCCCAAAAATGACGGGTTCAACACGGAGAAGGAGCTGTTATTGCTCCAGAAATATCAGCCCATTTTCGATCCCGTCAGACTACTAGCTGCACCTGCGACATGCGCCGATTTACATAGGAACATCCTGCTCTGGTATCTGCCCGGAATACTCACCTTGGAAAGGCAGGCAAGTCCCGGTTGTTTTGAGCCTATACCAACACCTGATGGGACTGATAGGCGATTGTTTGGAAAACTATACCGACATTGGACCGTGTCCTTCCTCGCGGTATAAAGTCCGATGGGGGGTGGAGATCGGATCCCAAGTACTTTCACACACCGGGGTCTTGCATCCCGAGCCCAGGAGCAGCAAACTTCTCTCCGGCTTGGTTCCAACAAGCAAAATCAGTATGTTCCATATCACAATCATAGTTCTCATTCCGGTTATGGACAACAATTCCATGCAGACCGCTCAATTCCCACTTGAAGTATCCAAGCCACTCAAACTCACCACCTCGGGCCATCAGGAATGCACAGAATGGCTCTCATCCATCATGGAGACATCTGCACTCATCGGTGCCATCCTCAGCATTATCCATCCCGAACTCTATCATTCCGGCCGGGACACTCTATTGGCACTCGAAAGACAACCCACCAAGGTCAAGGAAGCTGACCTTTATGTGAACCTCCTCCAATGTTGGTCATCCGGATTCAGTGGCATGTCGGTCATCAGCAACCGGGAGTGTCCCATGCACAGGGATATCCAGGCCAGGAAACCATGGTATGACATCCTTGCTACCTTTGGTGACTATAAAGATGGTAGAATGGAGTTGCCCAATCTTGGAATCCGTCTAGAATACAATCCCGGTACAGTTGTTGGGCTGGCGGGGAGAGTGGTCCGGCATGGTGTCGCCCATTGCACAGGGAACAGGGTTTGTTTGGCATATTACATGAGGGATACTGTTCATGAGAGGGCAGGAATTCAAGCTCCAGGATGGATGAATGGAAGTGTGTATGATAGAAAAACAACTTGATACTGTAGATATTTTTCAATTCACACCTGATGATGGTACACTGGAATGGGTACAGTTCATGTCATCAGGATCGGTCCATTCATAGCAGTGGGGACTCGGACAAGTTGGATTATTGTACACCGGAACAGGTCCCGTTCATACCGTCGGGATTGGACCATTCATAGGACCGGTCGATTATTCCATATATTCTAAAGGCCCCAATGCCCGAAATACATATATATTGATGACATCTATCTATTCTGCATATCAGGATGGAATCCTGGGGAGATTCCGGTAAGGAACCGCCACAGTCATCGACGCAGATCTCTGCCCCATGTGTCTCCGCAAACACCCAATGAGGCCGTTCACTTGCCCGGTGAATATAATAGTCCGTGGTAGCAATGTCCACCAGGTCACTCAGATGATAGTCCAACCAATATTGCCATCCCGCTGCAGGTAGATACCCCAAAGGACGCCGAAACACCTGTCGGAGCAACAATCGGACCATGATATCACCGGTGGGCATTATGAGACGTACCTTTGTATAAATGACATTTTGCACCGTTGGACGGGCCCAGCGGTGTCTGAGAGATTGGTCAATCCAGTCATACCTTTATGGTACACCGGAACAGGTCCGATTCATGCCATCAGGATCGGTCCATTCATAGCAACGGAGGATCGGTCAATTGATACTGTCCAGATACACCTTTGGATTATGGTACACCGGAACAGGTCCAGCTCATACTGTCCGGATCGGTCCATTCATAGCAGTGAGGGATCGGTCCATTTGTAGCAGTGGAGGATCGGTCAATTGATACGGTACAATACACCTTTGGATTATGGTACACCGGAACAGGTCCAGTTCATACCGTCAGGATTTAACCATTCATACCTTCGGCCTTGGTCAGCCTCGGTCTCTTCTCAGCTCTTACTATTCCATATATTGTAAAGGCCTCGATGCCTGAAATGCACATTTATTGATCATGTCTATCTATTCTGCATACCGGGACGGGATCCTGGGGAGATCCCGGTAAGGAACCGCTGCAGTCATCGACGCATGCACACCCCGTACAAGCATCGAAAGCCCAGGACATGCATGATCGAAGATGTGCGAAGCCCGGTATATGAGAAATTCCCCCGGTTCAACCATCTGTGCCCCATGTATCTCCGCAAGCACCCAATGAGGCCGTTCACCTGCCCGGTAAATGTAATAATCCGTGGTAGCAATGTCCGCCAGGTGACTCAGATGATGGTCCAACCAAAATTGAAATCCCGCTACGGGTAGGTACCCGTTCCATTGCAAAGGACGCCGATATGCCTGTGGGAGCAACAATCAGACCATGACATCACCGGTGGGCATTATGAGACGTACCTTGATATAAATGAAAATTTGCACTGTTGGACGGGCCCAGCAGTTGTCTCGAAGACATCGTGGATCCCCGCAGTGGTTCTCGAGTTCCCACCTGAGAAGGCGGGAACTCTCGGTGGTGCTGTCGCTATCCGATGATGCTGCATCAGATTCTTGGCTGTTGTTTAACTGATAAATGAATGGTGCTGTGAGTGGATGGATGTGGACCATTGATAAAAGAAGGTTCACCAACCATGGTGAAATGATCTAGACCAGGGTTTGTGTTAGCGTAGAATGAAATGAATTATATATTAAATTCATGATCGGCATGGCCTCGTGGCATGCCCCATGTCATGCCTCGTGTCAGGCCACGTGTCTGGTCTAGTCTCCGGTCAAGCTTGATTGTTTAGTGACCACATACAATCCCCCCCCCAAGTTATTAATCTGTACTATCACTCAAATGGAGACTCCGGATTATAAAGATTATCGGCATTCGGACGAGGCCTACCAGGACCAATTGAATTACTTGGTGTCCCGATTACGGGCAGCCTTACGAGAACTACACGGGAGGGATGATCAGAGTGAGGCCTTCAACATGTATCGGGAAAAGTGGAAACCTGCATATATTGCAGAGCTGGTGTGTAACCTCTTTCGGTAACTGGTCCACTCCTATCCCTCTCACAAGAATGCAGAATGCTTGCATCAGTCATATCGGAGTGGCACACGCCAGGGGTAGACGAATTGTGGTGCCACGATTTATCACACTCACCGTTGAGCATGAGACAATTGTCGAATCGGTGTCCTTTTTGACCGAGCCGAACGATCCATCCCGAGTCGTGGACAGTTATCGGAATGCATGGTGGGAGGATCCGGAGCCGTCGGCATTGAGCGTGCAGTCCATCCGGGACTCGTGGATGTCGGACCACAGGCACCACTCGGCACAGGTATGTATTTCATAGACACTGATACAATGTTTGACCTGGATGGTTAGCTCGGACTGCGGGATCCTGAACTGCCGACAATCGACTATGCCGAGGATATCTCGATCGGGGATCTGCAGAACCTGAAGTTGCGGGCAGTCCAATGTGCCGCCGTGACCGGACTGCAGATCAGAGAGACGGTGCATGATTTGCATATTCTTGAAGAGAAAATCAAAGGCTTCAGTTACTTGATGAGCCCGGATAGATTAGAGTAGTGCCGGAATTAGTGTTTTGCTTCATGTAAAATTGTTGGATCAGTATTATTTCAGGGATTGTCAGTTGTCGGTCATCAGCTTTGTGCATGAGGACCTGATGAACAATTGAATTGACTACCAATTGATATATTCCGGAACGGTCAATGGCCATCTACGGTACATTTGGATTGGAGCCAGCGGCCTCTTGGTCCTCTGATGTGGCCTTCAGTTTGACTTTTTCAAAGGCTTCATGTGCATGGCTGGCACATTTTTCCCACATCGCCTTCTGCCTGAGGGCATAACACCGATGACCCGGCGTGCCATCCGGGAGTTGTCCCAACTCCGATCGGCATTGCCATATATTGGCCTTTGCCTTGAAGAATGAAATCAGCCATTCCATTTCATATCCGACCAGGGTCCAGTCCTCCTGCCATCGGTCGCGCTGTGCTCTCGCTTTCAGCCAGTTGACTCGGTGGACTGGTAAACAACCCATTCAATATCGGATCTCGTAAACACTAGAGAAGGCACTCACATTCTGTCATCAACTCATTGTCCACACAGTCACCTTGAACATTCAGACTCCAGAACCAGGCCAGACTGACCTCTCTTTGTCCCCTTGCATTCGGGCTAGTAACGACTGTGCTGCAAACAAGTTGCTCCTTTGTTAGGACTTGATACTGTTTCATGATTTCGTCCGATGCTCCGAGCCGGATCAATGCTTGCCGGCACTTCCTATACACTCTTGCTTGGTGTCGGACACTAGCTTCCATGGCTCCAATATCACTCCAGGATCGGAGTTTTTGGACTTTGCTCGTTGCCGGTCGAAGCCTGGTTCGGAACAGGAATGACTTCTTACCGATGGCCATCCGGAGTCCTTGTAGAGCATCATTGGCTTGGCCCTGCCGTAGAGAGAGTTCTTTTTGAACAATGTCCGACAGGTTGGCCCGAATGCATTTCTCCATTCCGATGGTGGAGGGCAATATAATTGGAACATTTTCCGGTTCCAATAGTTCCGAGTCATCCCGGACCGGCGGCTCGAACGGGTTGTCGTCCGGATCCTCCAGATCATCGGAGTAGTCCGTGACCCATTCATTCTCCCCGCCATCCAATTCCACATCGACCAGGAATGATGATGCCTTGTCATGAAAAGCATCAATTCTCGATTGGAGCCGCTCACGTTTTTTCACAATGTCTAAGGTCTGAGTCGGTGTTGCAAACTTTGATAGATGCTTGGCATTGTTCCTGAGGATAAGTCTGCGGAAACATGTGAGTGGTGACCGATATAGCAACTGGCATGTGACCACTTACTGTGCCTCCTCGATCTTGAGGCCGGTGGCCAACCATGAAGTAACCCCCTTAAACTGACTGGTCTTTTGCTCTTCTTCGATAAGTCCGGCTTCAAGGACGGCCCGGCCTGGAGCTGGGAAAGACAAGGATGAGATGCAATGCAATTCCGATGCACCGGAATGCTTACGGGTTTGGGTCTTGACATTGTAGACATCCATGGCCTCCACGTTTCGTAACCGACTGTGTTCGGCCTTGTCTGCCTGTCTGGTCCATTCCGCCACGTTTCGTGGATCTGTCGTTTTCGTCATGCCACTAAAAACCTCCTGGCTTTCACGCAGGCCAGTCCTCGCCCTTGTGAACTTCTTGCAGAGTGTGAAGACTAGAAACAGATGTGTCATTTTTCATGTGCAATATGCCTGGACAAATATATTGCCTACCCATCTGGATCAGTTTTTTCAAGTTGGAGTCATTCATGTGACCGTTGAGAAGTTCAGCCCGATAGGCCAATGTTGCTCCCCGGGTGCTCGGGGAAATCTCGTTGAGTACGGCCCATAATGTTTCCAAAATTTCACCATCGGTCATTCCCGCACCTTTCAAGAACGTCGGTGCAAACCGGGCCATACATGAGTCTTGGTGACCATGCACATGGAACAGGCCGATCGCTCGGAATATGTTCAGCTGTTCTGGGACAGACAAATATGGATTCTCGGCCACTCTCTTTGAAAATTTCTTGTAGTACTGGCAATTCACATCATACAATGAGATGCAATCGGTGATGTCTTCCATATTGCTGTGTTCAATCGCCTGACAGAAGGAGTAGTCCATGTTCATCTGCCTAGAGTGGCAGTCAGTCACACCAAAGACCGGGAATTTATTGTCACGAACCGTTCCCCCTTTTGAAAGTCCACCACACTGGAAGGACAGAAAAAGCCATGCCAGCATGCAGTGGCACCGATGCCGGTCACATCGCAGCCCGTGTTGATTCGGTGAGCATCATTGAGAGCGTGGTGTTCATGGCATGTCGATTTCTAAGCCAAACCAATGTTCTTTCAGTGTCTGTCCGCTGTCAGCATTGAGTCAATGGAAATAAAGAGACTTACTTCTTTATATTCTTTGGCCACTTTGAGATGCGCCTGATATCGTTCCCTACTCACAATGAAACCGGTGCCATCGGCTATCCACACATCATCTTCTGGTCTCTTCTGGACCTGATGGACAGCAGTAAAGTTTCCATCTTTTACGAACCCACGGGTATAGACAGTGCTGGATGCTGATAAACAAGTACTCCGAATAGTATATCAGCCGATTTCCATACCTATTTGGATCCGATTTCCAGTCCTCCGGCAAATTGACACCTGGCTGAGGACACACTGGGCAGAACAAGGCCAACTCTCCGACTCCGGGTTCACGGTTCTCATGGCCGAAGCCAAACCATTGCCGGTCCTTGAGATGTCTCCATTGTCGGCTCACTCTCATGAGTTCCCGGTACCGATTCTGTGACAACCCTTTGGATCAGATCAATCATGTTGCTGGGAATGTGACCGGACCTACCGGAACGGTATGTGGAAAGGCATGACTTGTCACCCTTGCCAGTTTGCTAGTGTAGTGGAGGGCTGAGGTCTTGCATTCCAAGTTATCGAGCAAAAAGTCATCCAGGACTTGGAACGTGAATACGGTCTGAATCTTCTTGAATGAGGCCGGAAATAGGCCCATGGCCAGGAGTTGCATGTCGTGCTCAGGACAATCCCGGCAATGGCACCAGTTTACGGATAGATGATGAACTCCGGATTTGTCCACAATGACCATGGTGGTATTTCCATTCTCATCCGGCTGACCCGGTTTCGGTGGTATGTCCTCCAGGCCATTGAAGAACTCTTCTTCATCGACTTTACCGGTGTCATCATCATCATCTTCGCCAATCGGCCCATTGTCTCCCAGCTGACTGCCACCATTTTTGGGACATGGCTTCCCACCATGACCGAGGTAGATTACGACCCCGACCTGCCTCAACCATGCCGGAGTGAAAAACTCACCGGTCCACTGCTGTATTCTATGGAATGGAAGAATGGCATGCTGTTGTCGGCAGCAGTCCGTGCAATATATTGGTGTTCCCATACACTCCAGACATCTCCAGTTTCCAGAGCTGTTCAAACATTGGCTACAGAGCCTATTCTCTGGTGGGGCTTCCAAACTGAGGATCTGATGGAGATACGCTGACCTCTTGGGCAACCACTCCCTCAGGTAGTCATTTTGGGACTGGAAATGATTGGAAAGTCATACATAAAACATAAACCAGCATGATTTTAAACACCCACTTTGCTGGTAGGTGGCTCCAAATTGGGGTCAAAGTCAAAATCAATGTCCATGGGAGTAGCATGCTGTGAAGTTGATGGCTTTGCCGGAGAGGGCCTCAATGGACTGGATTTGTGTTTCACCTTGACTGATCTAGAGATTGTGCCTCTAGTGGTTTCTGATTCCTGCCATACCACCCTTTGAACCCGGGGACCCAATTTTTTGGTGGTTGCCTTTGGCATAGTGGTCAGAAAATGTGATCGAGAATGTGATCGAGGCTTGAATGACGACAAGTGGACAATAGTCACAAACAGTATGGACATGAAAGATGGATGCAAAAATGACAAAATTCTTCTCATTCTCTCATACTGTTGGTTGGTCACTGCAGGGTAAAATGTAAAGACATGCTATACTATTGTAGAACATACACAGGAATATTAGATGTAGCTTAAATGGGACATGCATAACTTGAAACCATGGGTTGTGTTACTGAATTAGGCAACCAAGGTTTCCGAGCAAAAGCCACATCTTGGCTTCCGCTGTTTGTCAACCACATACAACCCATAAAATTCTATAACTCCAATATGCCTCCTGCTACCAGTCATGATGGACCTAGTCACCATTCTGCACTTAATAACAATGCTACACTCCAGGACAGTCACAAGGAGATCCTGCTGACTTTTGTGGAAGAGTACCGGGATGCGAACAGGAAGGAACGGCGAAAAATCATCAAAAAAGCATGCAAAGAGGTCCTGGAAGACACACCCAACTTCTCTCCACTCACAAAAGTCTGCATAAAAAAGGTGAATGGTTTCATGCTCTGGTATGGATAATGGTTGATTGGAGCTGATTGGAATATCTCACAGAGAATTGGGGTGTGGTTCATGAATTGTGCCCGGAAAAGGGGAAAGATGGTGATGGCAAAGTACACGAAGAGGCATAACTGGTACTCCGTGGCCGCCTCCAAGTATAAGAAGCAGGTGATAGCGATGGTGGAAGAAGAGTCTCCGGGACTGGAACCCCAGTCCAACCAATACTTGGGTTGCTATCAGAAAGCGCTTAAAGAACTCACCGAAGACTTGGATGAAGAGGAACGGGAGGAGTTGGAAACAACTGCGGCAGAGTGGAATGCACTTGGGCCTCCGGAAGAGGTGCAAAGAAGGTCGGTCACCAGTTGAAGGATCACGGAATTGTCTGCCGAATACTGACGCCGATCGGGTGACAGGGCGGCGGTGAAAAAGGGAGGGAAATGTGTGAAGGACTTTGCGGAGCAGATGTTCAAACAACTCGGAATGCGGGTTTGGGTTCTATCCGCCCATCGGGATGAGAGTGGGACTATTTGTGTTTCTCAGTGAGTCAGCTGTATTATTTCTGATGGATCTAATCAACGTGTATGAGCTAGTCATGACCACAATAAAGGACTGAAGGCCGGACAAGCTTTCACCGAGCAGTTTCCTGATTGGGAAACGGAGCCGATCATGGAGTGTTGGGAGCAGTATGCCAATGAACATATGAGTGAGTAATTCAGATCATTGGTCAGAAATAAGAGGGATAATGATTGTACACAGTTGAGGCTGACGATGAAGGCCCTCGGACTTCCGGATCCCAGTCGCCAGCATCCTTGTCGAGAAAAAAAACCAGCGCCGATGGGCCCGTATTGGAAATGACCGATGATGGTGAACCGATGGTTCCCGATCCAATAACTCTCAGTAGTCAACAGAGGGAGAAGTTTATGAGAAACTTCCTGACTTATTATTACAGTCAGTGGTCAATTTTATGTCAGTGACCATGAGACAGCCAATTGAACTGACATAATTTGACCAGGGGAGGCATCGGGCAACCGGAAGGCAAGGGTCCCATGGGCCAGTTTATTGGAACGGCAGGATGATTATTTGGACTCGGAGTTCTTGCCGGATGGCTTGGAATTGAAGGAGCCGTCCAAGGTCCACCGGAACGATATCAAGATAATGATAACACATTGGAAAGAGAGGCAGGATGACCCGGCGGTGGATGTCACGTTCTGGTTCAAAAAAGTTCAAGGACCGGACAAAAAATTGATCCGTGCAGTCCTTCCCCGTTCTCAACCAGCATCTGGACAGTCCGGACCATCAGCATCAACCGACAGGGGAAAGAAAGGGAAGGGGACAGGAAAGGGAAAGGGAAAAGAGAAGCATGCCAAGAAGGCTCCGGTTCGACCGGAGGATTCGGCGCCGGAAGAGGATGAGATCAGGCAGGCATTGAATGATGTTGATGATGAGACTAGTGACCAGGAATCCGGCCGGGCACGGGCACGGGACCGGGAGAGTTCTGAACGGGACATAGACCTGGAACGATACCTCGGACCGGAAGAGGAGACCGAAGTTGAACCCAATGAGGATGAGGCAGAGGCAGAGAAACATCGGCAAGTGGTGGCACAGAAGGCGCTGCTGAAGCCAAAGCCAAAGCCGAAACCACAGCCAAAGCCAAAGCCCGCCCGAAATGTGCAACCAGAGTCCGACAGAGAGGTCGATCGGTCCAGTCCCAGAAAGTCACAGAGACAGAGAAAGCCATCAGCACCAGCTGCCCCGGAACCCACCACTGCTCGCCCGAAGCCAAAGCCGGCGTATAAAAAGGCCCCGCCGGTTGAGCCTAGGGTGACAAGGTCGTCTGAGAAGAGGACGGCCGACGGTGATCCGGAGGCCGGAACTAGCAAAAGACAAAAGAGCAGCAACACCGGACCCATTGAAGAGGAAGCCGATCCCGGCCGGAACAAGAAAGCGACCAGAAAAGGATCCAAGTATGTGTTTGTGTTCATCAATGATCTCACTCTCTCATTTGTTTCATACTTATCAGGCC
>Ga0210402_10006748_pt1 | contig 10121 bp, 9 predicted proteins | sample IncBWC7MmetaG_FD_161055 | JGI IMG/M metagenome (GOLD analysis project Ga0210402, IMG submission 161055) | Forest soil microbial communities from Barre Woods Harvard Forest LTER site, Petersham, Massachusetts, United States - Inc-BW-C-7-M | ecosystem: Environmental > Terrestrial > Soil >...
CGCGGGTCGCCCGCGCCGAGGCCAATGTGCGGCGCCATGCCGGTTTCGTGCAGGCGGCACGGCTCTGCGGCAACGGCGAAATGCGCATCGTGCTGACCCAGATCCTGCCTAACGTGATGCCCATCATGGTGGTGCAGATGTCGCTCACCATGGGCTATGCCATCCTCAACGCCGCGGGCCTGTCCTTCATTGGTCTCGGTGTGCGTCCGCCGACGGCCGAATGGGGGATCATGGTGGCCGAAGGCGCCGCCGACATGGTGAGCGGCAAGTGGTGGATCGCGTTCTTCCCGGGCGCGGCCCTGATGATCTCGGTGTTCTGCTTCAATCTTCTCGGCGATGGCTTGCGCGATATCGTCGATCCACAGCGCCGCACGTGAGAGACTTATGGCCGACGTGCCGCTGCTTACCGTACGTGATCTCACTGTCGAATTCGCGACGCGGCGCGGCAAGGTGAGCGCGGTAAAGCAGGTCGACATCTCCGTCAACCGAGGCGAGACACTTGGCATCGTCGGCGAATCCGGTTCGGGAAAATCTGTCACCTCTTATGCGGTCATGCGCATTCTCGATCGCGCCGGCCGGATCGCAAACGGTTCGATCGCGTTTGGAGGCGTCGACCTTCGCGAGATAAGCGAGGTGGAAATGCGCGACTTGCGCGGCCGGGAAGTCTCGATGATTTTTCAGAACCCGCGCGCCGCGCTCAATCCGATCCGCAAGGTCGGCAAGCAGATTGAAGACGTTCTGCTCAATCACGTGCAGGCAGCCCGCTCTGTCGTCAAGAGCAAGGCAATCGACGCATTGCGCCGCGTGCGCATCGCCGATCCGGAGGAGCGCTATCACGCCTATCCGTTCGAGTTGTCGGGCGGCATGTGCCAGCGCGTCGTCATCGCGCTTGCTCTTGCGTGCCGTCCGCAGCTCCTGATCGCCGACGAGCCGACCACTGGCCTTGACGTCACCACCCAGAAGGCCGTGATGGATCTTATGGTCGACTTGACCCGGGAGCGCGGCATGTCGACGATCCTGATCACCCACGACCTTGGCCTCGCTGCGGCGTATTGCGACCGCGTCGTGGTGATGGAAAAGGGCAAGGTGGTGGAAACCGCGCCGTCGCGGCAAATCTTTGCGGCACCCGTCCATCCGTATACCCGCCGGCTCATGAAGGCGACGCCGCGCCTCGGCATTGGGTTGCGGGATCTGTTGCCGGGTGAGCGCTATGAATTGCCAAGAGCTACTTCTCCCTCCCCCCTTGTGGGGGAGGGTCGGGGTGGGGGGTCGGGAGGTTGTGGCAATGCTGTGCCGCCTCTCACGACCCCCACCCCCGACCCCTCCCCAGCCGAACCTCGCTATAGCGAGGGTTCGGCCACTCTACAAAGCGACCGAAGTCGGCAACAGCCGACTTCGGTTGGGGGAGGGAAGATACCAAAGATCCCCCTCCTCACCGTCGAGAACCTCGTCAAGGAATATCCGCGCAACGCCATGACAGGCGCACTCGTCAAGCTATTCGGCCGCAAAGGGGATGAGGAAAAGCCGTTCCGGGCCGTCGGCGGCATCAGCTTTACGATCGCGTGCGGCGAGAGCGTCGGCCTCGTGGGTGAATCCGGATGCGGCAAGTCGACCACGTCCATGATGGTGATGCGGCTGATCGACAAAACTTCGGGCAAGATCGAATTCGACGGCGAGGACATCGGTGCCATCCCGGCGAAACAATTCGCCACGCACGCGGCGCGCAAGCGCATTCAGATGGTGTTTCAGGACCCGACGGACAGCCTCAACCCGCGCTTTACTGCGGTTCGCGCCATCGCGGACCCGTTGATGCGACTCGGCGGCGTCGGGAACGGTTCGGCATTGCGGGCGCGCTGCGAGGAACTCGCGACCGAGGTCGGTCTGCCCATCGAGTTGCTGGACCGTTTCCCCCACCAGTTGTCCGGCGGCCAGAAGGCCCGCGTCGGCATCGCCCGCGCAATTGCACTGCGCCCCAAACTTGTTATCCTGGATGAGCCCACCGCTGCGCTGGACGTGTCGGTCCAGGCCGTTGTGCTCAATCTCCTTGCGGACCTCAAGGCGCAATTAGGCATGAGCTATCTGTTCGTCTCCCACGACCTCAATGTGGTGCGCCTGCTGTGCGATCGTGTCATTGTCATGCGAGCCGGAGAGATCGTGGAACAAGGCTCCAGCGACGACGTGCTTGTCGCGCCGAAAACCGGCTACACACGCGACCTGCTCGCCGCGATCCCGCACCCGCCGATCTGACCGCGCGCGACCTATGCCCGCCCCTGATCTCGATGAATTCATTACTGCCTCGGCCCGCGTGCTTGCGCTGCCGGTCGACCCGGCCTGGTATGCGATGATCCGTTCCAATCTCGAAGTGACCTTCCGGCTCGCTGCGCTCGTCGCCGACTTCCCCCTACCTGACGATGCGGAGCCCGCTCCGGTGTTTCGGGCCTGAGCATGTTCGACCACGCGGAGACGTCGGCGCTCGATATCGCACGCGCCGTGGCAGAGGGCACAATCACCGCCGGCGCGGTCGTCGAGGCGGCACTCGCCCGCATCGCCTCGCTAAATCCGAAGCTCAACGCCTTCACCGACGTAACGGCCGACCGCGCCTGCGGGCGCGCCGCCGCAATCGATGCGCGCCGCGCCAAAGGCGAGCCGGTGGGCCCTCTCGCCGGGGTGCCGTTCGCGGTGAAGAATCTGTTCGACGTCGCCGGCCTGCCGACCCGGGCGGGCTCGAAGATCAACCGCGAGCTGCCGCCGGCCGAACGCGATTCGCCGCTGATCGAGCGGCTCGAGGCGGCGGGCGCGGTGCTCGTCGGTGCGCTCAACATGGGCGAATACGCCTACGACTTCACGGGCGAGAATGTCCATGACGGCGCGTCGCACAATCCGCACGATCCGGCCCGCATGACCGGCGGCTCTTCCGGCGGCTCGGGCGCCGCAGTCGCGGGCCGGCTGGTGCCGCTGGCGCTTGGCTCCGATACCAACGGCTCGATCCGGGTGCCGGCCTCGCTTTGCGGCGTGTTCGGCCTCAAGCCGACCTACGGGCGGCTTACGCGCGCGCGGACATTCCCGTTCGTGTCGAGCCTCGATCATCTCGGGCCGTTTGCCCGCTCGGTCGCCGACCTTGCGGCATGCTACGATGCCATGCAGGGGCCCGACGCCGACGATCCAGTGTGCGCGTCGCGACCTGCGGAGCCTACAGCGCTTACACTGGCGGCCGGGCTCGACGGTTTGCGTATCGCCGCTGCGGGCGGCTATTTCGGCCGAGGGCTGTCGCCGGAAGGGCATTCTGCGCTTGCCGCGGTCGCGGCGGCGCTCGGCGTGTCGCGCGAAGTAGATTGGCCGGAGGCTGCGCGGGCGCGCGCCGCCGCTTACGTGATCACGACCGCAGAAGGCGCGGCGCTGCATGTCAACCGACTGCGCACCCGGCCACGGGATTTCGACCCCGCAGTGCGCGAACGTCTGATCGCCGGCGCCATGGTGCCGGCCGGCATGGTCATTCAGGCGCAGAAATTCCGCCGCTGGTATCGGGCCCGCGTCCTGGAACTGTTCGAGGAGGTGGATGCCGTCCTGCTGCCCGCCACACCTTGCACAGCGCCGCGGCTCGGGCAGGAGACCTTCACGCTCGACGGCGTCGAGATGCCGGTGCGGGCGAACCTCGGCATCTACACGCAGCCGATCTCGTTCATCGGCCTGCCGGTAGTCGCGGCGCCGGTGCCGCTGACGCCGCTCCCGATCGGGGTACAGATCGTCGCCGCACCGTGGCGCGAGGACGTGGCGTTGCGGATCGCGTATGCGTTGGAGGAGAAGGGCGTGGCGGCGGCACCGAAGGTGGCGCTGTGAGGGAACCATCTCGAGAGCGTCGCACATGGACATCGACCTCCCCGACGTCGTCGCCGAAGTGATGGCAGCCTTCGAGGCCTATGAGCGTGCCCTCGTCGCAAACGATGTCGCGGCGCTCGATGCCATGTTCCACGACGACCCGCGCACCATCCGGTTCGGCGGCGCCGAGAACCTGTTCGGCTATGCGGAAATCAAGGCGTTCCGCGCGGCACGCTCGCCGGCAGGCCTCGCCCGTACGCTCTCCCATACCGTCATCACCGCCTACGGCCGCGATGTCGCGATCGCATCGACTCTATTCCATCGCAGCACCATGCCCGGGAAAGTCGGCCGCCAGATGCAGACCTGGGTGCGGCTTCCCGAAGGCTGGCGGGTGGTGGCGGCGCATGTGAGCTTGATCGCGGAGACGTGAGGGCGTTTGATCTTCCCGCAACGCCACAGTCTTCCACTGTCGGCTCGGGCCCAATCGCCGATTGCCAACACCGATATTGCACTTTGGCGTGAATCTGCCTCCGCCTCAACCAGCAACGCCGTTACCCTCAAGCCCCTTCCACCATCGCGGCAACCAGAACGCCCGGCCTCGCCTCCTCGCGCCGCTTGGCGGCTTGCACCAGCGGCGGGCAGCGCTTGTCATCGTAGTATTCGACCTGGCAGTCCAGGCACTGAAAGCATTCCGCCATGATGATCTTGCCGGTCGGCTCGATCGCACGCACCGGACACGAGCGCTCGCACAAATGGCAAGGATTGCCGCATTCAGGACGCCGCTTGAGGAGGTCGATCAGATGCAGCCGGTCGAGGGCCGCCAGCACACCGCCAAGCGGACACAAAAAGCGGCAATAGGCGCGCTCCGAGAACAGCCCGATCCCCAGCAGCGCCCCCGCGTAGAGCACGTAGGGCCAAGCACGGGTGAATTTCGACGTGATCGCGGTCTTGAACGGCTCGATCTCGGCAGTTGCGCCCGATGAATCGAGCCCGGTGAGCACCAGAGCGAGCACCGCCGCTGCCGCTATGTATTTGCCTATCCACAGGCGCTTCTCCAGCGCGGGCGATGGGCTCCATTGTGGCACCTGCAGCGCGCGAGACACCTGGGCCAGAAGCTCCTGCAAGGCGCCGAACGGGCACAGCCAGCCGCAGAATACACCGCGGCCAATGATCAACACGGAAACCGCCGTATAGGCCGCGATTATCACCATCAAGGGCTCGGCAAGGTAGAAGCCGATGTCGAAGCCGCGGAAGGGGGCCTGTACATAGTTGATGACGTTGATGATTGAGAGCTGTACGCCTGCGATCCAGCCGAGCCACACCAGCACCACTGCAAGGAAACCGGTCCGAACCAGCCGGTGGGCCAAGCGCGAGCGCGACAGTTGCGCCTGGAACACGAAGATCGCCGTCAGCACCGTGAGCAGCACGACGAGAATCACGACGTTTACGCGGGCGTCACGCCACGCCTCGATCCACGCCGCAACGGTCGGCTCCTCCGGCAACAGGATATGGGCGGCCGGAAGCCGGTATTCGAGCGGGAACGCAACCGTGACAGGGGTCGGGCCGGTGGCGTTGACCAGGAGCTCGAGTCGCCACGGCCTCAAGGGGTCGAACACCGCATTGGCCGGCAGCATGAACAACCCGGCTTCCTGTTGCGACTGGATCCCCTCGGCGGCGCCGGTCAGGAAGGCCTGATAGTCTTCGTGGATGAAACCGATGATCTGCCCGTCCTGTACGACGCGAATGCGATCGAAGCGGTAGTCGTGCGTTTTCCACCAATGATTTGTGCCATGAAAGTCGTACGGCCCGTTGGAAGCGAAGAACAGCACATGACGGCCCTCCGGTATCCGGCGCCGGTATTCTTCGAAATTGCGCACGCCCAGCAAATTGCCGCCGATCGCCGCCGGCGTCAGCAGGCCGAAGAACACCTCGCTGTAGAGATCGTCGGGCTTGCCGAGCGGCACCTCGGGCGCCGCATCGGCCGCGCCCGCCTTGGCGAGCGCGGCCGCAACCTCGCCCGATGTCACCCGCAAGCGCGCCACCGAACCCTCGGCGATCAGTGCGTCCCAGGACTTGAGCTCAAATCGCTCCACATCGAGGGTCGGCACCGTGACGACCTGACGCCCGAGACGCGTGTGCAGCACCATCCGGGCAGTGTCATGGACCGCGGCTCGCATGAGGCGCGCCGTGATGGTGGCCTGGGCGACGAAATTCGGCGGCAGTTGGGACGGGCTGCCGTTGAGCGGCATTCCGGCTTCCGCGGCCAGGAACGTATCGAGTTGAGGCTGGCGCACCGCGTCCTGATAGACATAGGGCTCGCGGTGGAACACCACCTTGGCGCCGGTGATGCGGCCGTTCGGCTCGACCCCGGCGATGACGTCGAACGGCACCACCGAATAGCCGGGCGCCGCGATGATATCGAGAGTCGAGAATATGTAGGCGACGGCCTTGTCGCCGCGGTAGACCGCAATGGCAGGCGGCGAGCCCTCTTCCGGCCCGAGCCGCTCGGCCCCGGGGTAGACCACCGCCATCACGTCGGGCGTCAGGCGCTCGCGCAACTTGCCTTTCTCCGCGAGCGTGGGCGAAGCGAAAGCAAAGGTGACAAGCGCAAGGAGCAGTGGGGCGAGGCGGCTGCAAAACAAATCGAAGAGCCAAGACATCGTCCGTTTCGCTTTCCCTCCGCGTGTTTTACGGCATCGTATCATAACAAAGGCATTTACCAATGCATGGCGACTATCTTTTCGCCCGGCCTGGCGGGTCCGGTGACGGGCACGACATTGCGGGGCCAGGGCCGTTCTGCGAAAATCTTTCGCGCCGAAGGTCGCAAGCGTCAGTGGCCGTCGGCAGATCACAGGAATTGGCGCAAAATCGGCGTTTGAGCATTCTCAAAGAGGTTAACCCTCGCTGTGCTGTCATCGCCCGGCTTGACCCGAAGTCGGGCCTGCCCGACTTCGGCACTTAGCGAAATGATCGAAATCGGAAGCATCCGATTTCGATTGGCGACCCAGTAGGCACAGACCGGGAATACTGGATTGCCCGGTCAAGCCGGGCAATGACACTGGTAGGGTCAACCCAATCGAAAAACGCTGTACGAGGGGAAACATCCATGGCCGAATGGTTTGTCGCCAAGGCCGCCGAGCTGTCGGACGGCGACCGGCGGATCGTCACCGCCGGGCCCCACGAGATCGGGGTGTTCTTCAAGGACGGCGCCTTCTATGCCTGCAGCAATTATTGCCTGCATGCAGGCGGGCCGGCCTGCGAAGGGCTGCTGATCAACCGGGTGGTCGATCTCATCGCCGCCGACCGCACCTATCAGGGCCAGTCGTTCGGCGACGAGATGCATTTCGTCTGCCCGTCGCACGGCTACGAATACGAGCTCAAGACCGGCGAATGCGTCGGCGACCGCAAGCTCAAGCTGCGCAAGTACGAAGTGATGCGGCGCGGCGATGATATTTTCGTTGTGGCGTAGGGCGGGTTCTCTTTAACCCGCCGTAACCAACAGCCTCGCTTGAAATGGCGGGTTAAAGCGAACCCGCCCTACGCTGAAGACGAACTTCGAAGACACCGTACAAGGAGAACCCCCATGGACATGCCCCGCTCGGAAGTCCGCGACCTGCGGTTCGACTAGTTCTCGGTCACCAAGCATCTGGAGCACGCTTCCGCGCAGGCACGCCAGCGCAACTACCGGGATTTCCTGATCGTCGATGTCGGTTCGGCCCGGTTCCAATGTCATATGGAAGCCAATCGCCTCCGGTACTCTTCGACGCGAGCGGTATCCAAAGAGGTAGGGAGCATGACCGCAGGCCCCGGAACCATTCCGCGGGCAGCACCGGCCCGGTTTTGCAAGTGGGACTGAGCGTGGTTTTGTGATTATCTCAATCTTTCGCGAAGGGAGCGGACCCAAGGCGCTCCCCTGAGGATCCTTGATGCGTTCGTGGGCCGACTGGATCAACGGACCTGTTGACCTCGCCGCGCGTCCATAGACTTTCGGATCGACACCAAGCGCCGCAGGTAAACCATGACAACGATGTCAGTCGCCAGGATCGCGGAAAATCTGCAGCGCGATTTCAGGTCGGCGGCCCATCAGCTTCGCCAAACGGGCAAGCGATTGAGGACGACGTCCCGGCGTTACCTCGACGCTGCGGACGTACTCGACCAATGGGCCGCGACCGTGAACGACATCCGTCCGGATCTGCTTGTCACGTATCACGAACTCATCGCGGGAACCCCGGACCTCGACCGGCATGCCGAACTGCTGAGGCAGATTGCGTTCAAGGGAACGGCCAAAACCGCAAGCGAATACGTTTGCGCCTATATAAGCGACCGTACGGGCGGAGGTTGAGAGCCGTGCGGCAGATTGGGGATTTCCGGCAATGACACAGGCAGGGCAGCCCATCGAAAACGCTCTGATTAACCAGTAGGTCGAACATAGCCAAAGCTCAAGAATGACTGCAAGCTCTCCCACCAGCCCGACGGCCCGCACCGCCTCGCGTGCCTTCGCTCACATCGATACTTGGGTGTTCGACCTCGACAACACGCTCTATCCGCATCACCTCAACCTGTGGCAGCAGGTCGACGAGCGCATTCGCAGCTACATCGCGTCATTTCTTGGAATGACTCACGACGATGCCTTCCGCAAACAGAAGGATTTCTACCGGCGCTACGGCACCACCATGCGGGGCATGATGGTCGAGCACGGGGTGAACCCCGACGATTTTCTCGATTTCGTCCATCAGATCGACCATTCGCCGATCGCGCCGAACCCGGCGCTCGGCGCCGCCCTGGAAAAGCTGCCGGGCCGCAAGCTCATTCTTACCAACGGCACCAGGGCCCATGCCGACGCCGTCATGAAGCGCCTCGCCATCGACCACCATTTCGAGGACGTGTTCGACATCATCGCGGGCGAGCTTGAACCGAAGCCGTTTCCTCAGACCTATGATCGCTTTCTCGCCCGGCACGGGGTCGGCGCCGGCAAGGCGGCGATGTTCGAGGACTTGGCCCGCAATCTCGAGGTGCCTCATGCGCTCGGCATGACAACTGTACTGGTCGTGCCGGAACGCACCCGCGAGGTGTTTCGCGAAAGCTGGGAACTCGAAGGGCACGACGCCGCCCATGTGGATCATGTCACCGACGATCTGGTGGGATTCCTGGAAGCAATCGCGGCGCAGCGCGCTGCCCCCTCCCTGCCCTCCCCCGCAAGCGGGGGAGGGTAAACGACGGCACCTCCCCGCAAGCGGTGAAGAGTAAGCAAACCACTCCCCCGCTTGCGGGGGGGTAGGGAGGGGGCAAGCGACGGTTGACATTGGCCCGGCGGTCCGCGACACAGCGGCGCCGCAACTCTTCCGGCCGCGGTTGGGCCCGGCCATTCCTTTCGGAAAGTGCGGCCCTGCTGGGGAAATTTCGCCATGTCGCACGACCAACTCGCCAAAGTCATCGATGACGCCTTCGAAAGGCGAAACGACATGAGCCCCGCCACCAAAGGGCCGGTGCGCGACGCCGTCGATGAGGCCCTTGATCTCCTCGACCGCGGCGCCGTTCGGGTCGCGGAAAAGCGCGGTGACGGGACGTGGCACGTGAACCAATGGCTCAAAAAGGCCGTGCTGCTGTCGTTCCGCCTTGCCGACATGGGCGTCATGCGGTTCGGTGCAGAGGACGGCGCCCGCGCCTGGGGATGGGACAAGGTGCCGCTCAAGTATGATCACTGGAAACGCGGTCAATTCGAGGGTGCGCAGTTCCGTGCGGTCCCGGGCGCAATCGTGCGCCGCTCCGCCTATATCGCGCCCAACGTAGTGCTGATGCCGTCCTTCGTGAACCTCGGAGCCTATGTGGATTCCGGCACCATGGTGGACACCTGGGCAACCGTCGGTTCATGCGCGCAGATCGGCAAGAACTGCCATATCTCGGGCGGCGCCGGCATCGGCGGCGTGCTGGAGCCGTTGCAGGCCGGGCCCGTGATCATCGAAGACAACTGCTTCATCGGTGCGCGTTCGGAGGTCGCCGAGGGCGTGGTGGTGCGCGAGGGGTCGGTGCTGAGCATGGGGGTGTTCATCGGAGCCTCGACCAGGATCGTGGATCGGGATACGGGCGAGGTGTTCACCGGAGAGGTGCCGGCCTATTCGGTGGTGGTGCCGGGCACGTCGCTCGGCAAGGCGCTGCGCGACGGCACACCGGGGCCGGGGCTCTACTGCGCCGTGATCGTCAAGCGGGTCGATGAAAAAACGCGGGCCAAGACGAGCATCAACGAACTGCTGAGGGATTGATCTCTCCGCTCGCGTCATTCCGGGCCCCGCTCTTGCGCAAACCCG
>Ga0210402_10006751_pt1 | contig 10118 bp, 7 predicted proteins | sample IncBWC7MmetaG_FD_161055 | JGI IMG/M metagenome (GOLD analysis project Ga0210402, IMG submission 161055) | Forest soil microbial communities from Barre Woods Harvard Forest LTER site, Petersham, Massachusetts, United States - Inc-BW-C-7-M | ecosystem: Environmental > Terrestrial > Soil >...
AGCCGGCCTCCAATCCCGGTCGAACGATAGCCGGTTCAGATTCACTTGTCAAGATTCAAGTCTAATTATGCATAGAAGACAACCGTTTGTTGTCGATATGGATTCAGATTACGCTGCACTGCGGGGGAAGAGCAGGGGGACTCTCGTCAAGCTGTGCCCTCCGACGAGGAACGCCGCGGAAAGCAAAAGTAGCGAGGTGGTGTCTGGGTCGGGCGAATGGGCAAAAGAACGCTAGTTCTTGTCCATTCTTGTCCACCCCACACGCCAGTTGGGTGCGGAGATCAATCCAGGGAGCGGCGGGCAGGTTTTTGTAACATCGCCTGAGTCGATTCACGGACAACAAAACTCGGCTCGACGGTTACCTCTGGTCGGAATTTCTCGGTTCGACGTAAACGGTTCAGGACACATTGTGCCGCAATTCTTCCCATCTCAGCCAGCGGCTGCCGCACCGTGGTAAGTCTTGGAACCGTGAATGCCGCTGCCTCGATGTCATCAAATCCGATGATCGAGACATCGCCTGGCACGCTCATCTTTAAGTCCTGCAGCGCGCGAATGATCCCAATCGCGGACATATCGTTAAAGGCAACAACCGCCGTGAAACGCGCCTGTCTTCGAAGCAGCTGTTGTATGACCGGATATCCTAATTCTGGCGAGTGCGTATCAGCGGTAAGATGGATCACCAATTCCGGCTTGACAGAAATATCTTTTTCGCGCGCCACTTCCATCAAGTAGCGCCAGCGTTCTTCGGCATCGGCGCTGAATGTCTGTCCTCGCACAAAGACAATCCGATTGTGTCCTAGTGATTGCAAATGATCCAAAATCAATTCCGCCGCTCGACGGTGATCCAGCACAACGTTGGTGATACCTTCAACCGGTCGATGCCCGGCAACAGCAACCGTGGGAACAGGAAAGGAATGATCAAGGGGCGTATCAATCGCAATCAGGCCTTCGACGCCGCGACCTAAAAGCATGTGGGTATACTCCTCAATCAAATTCTTCTTGCGTCGATGATGGGCCGTGAAATAGAAGTATCCAGAATCCATGAGATGGTCGCCGATGCCACTTACGATTTGATTGTGGTAGGCTTCGCCGAGGTCCGGTACCAAAATTCCGATGCTCAGGGTTCGACGATTGCGAAGAGAACGGGCAAGAAGACTCGGCCGATAGTTGAATTCTTTGGCTGCTGCTTTGATGCGATCGCGCGTGGCTTGCGAAATGGAGCGGCCCGGCACTTCGTTCAGAACGACTGAAACGGTTGCTGGATGCAACCCCAGATGCTCCGCCAGCTTCTTTAAACTGGTCGTTCTTAGAGCTCGATGTTTTTCTGTCCCTTGGGTCACGGATTGTCCAAAAATATAACAGTATTCTTTTCGGATGTCTGAGCAAATCGCTTTTCTAGAATAGGCTTTGCCCGGCGAGCCTTGGAATGAAAATAGGGACGACGGCGCTTGCTCTGCGCGATCTCCCGAATCGAGGCTCTCCCGTTGGCCGAACTTCGTAGTTGGAATCTGTGCCATCGGTCCACGATTTTGCAGGTGGGGCAAACGCGTGGCAGATTTCGTCTGAGGATGAAGGATGCCATCGCAGTGCTATGGGGTTATGAGGAAGCGATTCTCAGGCTGCCCGGGAACCTTGGTCCTTAAGGCAAACAAACTTCCGGCCAGCCGTTCTCCTGCCGTGCTGTCTGCTGCTGCCGTTGTAATAAAGAGGGTGGTTCGATCGGCTCCGCCAAACGTGCACGAGGTAACGTTCCGAACCGGCATTTCGATAATTTCGTCGATGTCTCCGTCCGGCGCCACACGTACGATGCAGTTACCATGAAAGCGGCAGTTCCAGAGGTAGCCTTCGGAGTCTACGGTCGACCCATCTGGACTACCACGGCCAAAGTTTCTGAGAAACGGAATTTCGTTAGTAATATTGCCCGTCTTCAGATCATAGTCAAACCTCCAAACCGTGTCGGCGAGAGAGTCGCCGAAATAGAAATATCGATAGTCGGGACTCCAGGCGACCGTGTTGGCAATGCCGATATCAGCTCGATGTTTGCTTACCTGACCGTCGGGGTCTAATCGATACAAGACACCGTCTAAACCACCGGCCTCAGTAGCAGAACCGTCGGATAATACGTTGTTGCGCATGGAGCCGATCCACAGTGAGCCCCGCGGATCCGCGCGCCCGTCGTTAAGACGAACGCGTGGCCAGGTGTCCAGTTTGAAAATCTGGTTCTTTTGCAGGTTGGCTTCGGGTTCCCAAAGGATCACACCCGAACCGAGCACCACAGCGAGTTGATCGTCACGAGTCGTCAAGCTAAGAGCTGTTACCGGCTCGTCAAAGAACCACGACCGCACGTTTTGAGTTGCCGGGCTAAATCGATGGACCAAGAAACGGTTAATATCGGTCCAATAGACTGAGGCATGCCCGTCATGCCAAACCGGCCCTTCGCCACAGCGATCGCCTGTGGCAGCGATACAGACAGGCCTGCCTAACATTTGTCCTCACACTTCTCGAGCTTCGCTCGAAGAGGCCCGTGGTTGCGCGCGACTGCCCCAATGGCCAGTCTCATCTACAGGTGCAAGAACTGCCTTGCGCGAGGCGATTGATTCAATCCACGGCCTATTCAATTACTTGGCCCGCTCGATTCCCTGACGATGTCAGATACGGAATCTGAACTATCACATCTGGTTCACGCCAGAAAAATCCAGGTACGCCAGGTTCATGTTGCCTTCGAGAACGATATGAACCGTAAGAACATGCGTGCCCTTCGAGAGGGGGAGAGTTGCGAGATCCTCCGCGTAGTTCCAATGGTGCCACTGTCGCCACGCGATAGGATCCCGGGCATCATAGGTCGAATCGATTTTGATCAAGCCGCCAATATTCTTGCCATCCAGGTCCAGCGCAATGGCCCCGCCGTTTTTGGAAGTGTAGAGAAGACTGACATTATAGAGTCCCGACTCTTTGACCTTCACCGTCAGGTTGAGCCACTCGCCCGGATCGGTCCAGCCGACATAGAGTAGGTCTTTCGGAGGATGCACTAGCTCGTAAGAGTTATCGTCAATGTCGTCGTGGTACTTGGTGTATGACGTGTCCACACCTTCGTGCATCCGGAACTGATTCAAATACGAACCATCCGCGGGATTCAATGTGCCACTGCCTTTGTTTGTCGCGTCGGAGTCATGATAGGCGACGCCTTCTCCACCCAGGTCGTAACGGGCGCACATAACGCGTCCAGGAATCGTCTGCGGGCCGGAGTGGTAGACGTCATCGTGATATGGCTGTCCCCCGTAGGGTTTGGCAGCCGCGACGAAGAGTGAAATTAGACCAAAAGAGAGAAATACAATCAGATAAACCGCAACTCCGAGATATTTCCGGCTATACAGCCGCTCGCTTCGGCTCAATGCACAACCTCCTCCCCGCCATTTCTTTTTCGTCCGCAACCACGTTTGGGCTGCCGCGCCGCCCGAATATGGACCATGCCATTGGCATAAAGGCGGAATGCGAAACTTAGTTCAATAACAAACGATTGTCCACAATATTTTAACGCGAGGCTGGCAGCGGAACTTCGGGATTTCGCGATCCCCGTCCTCCCCAAGAAAGTTGATCTTTCCCGCAGATTGCAAAATAACCGGAAACCGGTCTGTTCGAATTGTCGTTGCAAACAATCGATTGTTTTGCTAGAAGTATTAGCCGCGCGAGGTTTTCGGTGCGCCGCGAAATCGACCAGGCCATCGTGACCGCATAAATGACGCGTTCCTTTCTGGCGCGCGTATCGATTTCAAAGTGATGGCAAATGGGCGGGCAGATGTGCTTTTGACGACCGGGAGCAGCCAAATTCCAAGCTGGAGGGAATCCTGATGACTGAGTCCGTTTACAACCGTCGTGAGTTTATTGCCGTCGTCAGCTTGGCTCTCTCGGCACACGCCCTTTCCTCGGCTTTGGCCGAAACCTCGGAACAGGTTCAGTGTCTTATCTACGATGCCCAGGGAGAACCCCTGCCGCCATCGGCGGTGGAACGCTTTCATCTTTGCGACGCCCTGATGCGCCCGTTCACGGTACCGTTTGAAACCGATTCGGGAGGAATACGGTTCACTCCGCCTTCCGATAAGCCATTCCGGATTGCCGTGCCTCTGACCGTGGCCGGTTTCGGTCAGGTGTTTGTCTACGCTGACGATGGTGGTCAACTCTACACGCCGCGCTCCCTGAGTGGGGCGAACCCGCTGGTGCTGAACTATGCCTTTGCCCGCGATCGCATGGCGACCGTGCGCAAGGTGGAAGCGGATTGCAAAAAGCTCGGCGTCGTGATTACACCTGAGACGCAACAGCGGATCGATTCCGCACAGGCCAGCCTTACCCGCGCCGAAGCCGCAGGTAGCGATCGGACAGCCCAAGTTCGGGCATCCATGGAGTCACTGCGCGATTCACTTTGGGCCGGCGAAATGTTGGTGATAGGCCGTGCCCGCAACGCTATCGCGCGACGATCGCCGCGAAAGGGATTTCTGTTTGGCTGTAACGGCTTCGGTTTAGCCCAGGGATATCCGGGTACGTTGAAGCGATTCGAAGCCGTTTTTAACTACACCACCATTCCCATCTACGAAGGATGGGTGGAGCCGGAAAAAGGCCATCCCGACTACTCCTTCTTCGAAGCCGCACTGAATACCCTCGTCGGAACCACGATTCTTCCCAAAGGCCACCCGGGCATCTGGCTGGAGCCGGAAAACACCCCGAAATGGCTGCAGAATATCAGTTATGACGAGACCAAGCAGTATTGCCTGGATCACGTGCGTCAGGCCATCAGTCGTTATCGCCATCGTGTTCACATTTGGGACGTGGTCAACGAGGCACACGTGCAGCCCGAAACCGATCGCGGCATGAATGGATTTTCTCGCGAAGAGAACGTGGATATGACTGTGGCCGCGCTACGGACTGCGCACGAAGCCGACCCGACCTGCTGCCGAATCATCAATCTCACCGGCACCTGGGCCGACTACTACATGGGCGAGCACCCGGCGGGAAGTCAATGGCAACGTCGGCCAGCCCCCTGGCAGCAAAGTCCATACGATTATCTTTCGATGCTGCGCGACGCCGAAGCGGGATACGAAGCGATAGGCTTGCAGTACTACCACTCGGGACGTGACATGTTGGAATGGGAGCGCGATGTCGACAGTTTCAATCACTTCGGAAAACCTATTCATATCACCGAGATGGGTTTTCCATGTTCGCTCACGCCATTTCCGGGTCAGGAGAAATATGCCTACTGGGGCGGCGGCAACGGGGGCGAAGCCATGGTCTGGCATAACGAGTTCTCCGAAACCGTGCAGGCAGATTGGGTCGAGTCGGTCTACACCATTGCTTATAGCAAGCCATGTGTGGAGGCCATCTCGTATTGGGACTTCGATGGCAAGGGCCATGATGGTTTCGTGACGACAGAAGGGAAGCCGAGAGAAAGTTATCACCGTCTGCAGGCTTTATTGGCTAAATGGCGGGACGAGGGCTGAGCGGAACTAGTCGGCCTCCGCGGTCTCCCTAAGAATTTCGCCGGGGCTCGCTGCCCTAACCTGACAGGAGGAATTGATGCAAAAAACAAACCGTCGCGACTTTCTCAAGATAGCCGCATCAGTGAGCGCGGCCGTTGCGGCAGGCGATGCAAAGCCGCTCTATGGCCAGTCCGAGGCTTTGCCCGGGACAGTGCGGGCCTGGCGGACCAGCCCCAAGGAGAAATTTCAACCCGTTCAGTCACCCCCGCAATGGGAAACCGGCGAGGAACTGTCGCCTTTAGCAATCTATCTTAACCCCGGGACCGTCCAGCAAGAGATCCTCGGATTTGGAGGCGCTTTCACCGATGCATCTTGCTATCTCCTCAGCCAGATGGCGCCGGACGCCCGCCACGCGTTCTTATCCGACCTTTATGGCCCTTCGGGACTACGACTTTCCGTAGGACGAACATGTATCGGGACGAGTGACTATTCCACCAAGATGTACAGTTATGACGACTCACCGGAGTCTGATCCGGAACTGAAGCATTTCAGCATTGACCAAGACCAGGCCTGGATCATTCCCGCGCTGCGCGAGGCCCAAGCAATCAACCCCGATCTTTACCTGTTTTCGTGTGTATGGAGCCCTCCTGGATGGATGAAGAGCGGTGGCTCAATGCTGGGGGGCTGCTTTCAGGAACGCTGGTTTGCTACTCACGCTCAATATTTTGTCAAATTTCTCCGGGCGTACGCAGACGCTGGTGTGAAGGTTCGGGCCGTGACCGTCAACAATGAGGTCGATACCGACCAGGATGGCCACTTTCCCGCGACGATGTGGTCGCAGCAAAACGAGGCGGTTTTCGTAGCGTTTTACTTGGGCCCCGCTCTGGAAAAGGCATCGCTGGATACCAAGATCTGGATCCTCGATCATAACTACGATCTGTGGGGCCGTGTTGTCGACCAACTGAGTAATCCGAAGGTCGCTAAATATGTCGATGGCGTAGCTTGGCATTCTTATATTGGAACGCCGGATGCGATGACTCGCGTTCATGACATGTTTCCCGATAAGGATATGTTTTTCACGGAAGGAGGGCCACCCTCACACTTGTTTGGACCTTCAGAGCCGCCCCACCCCTCAGAACCACAACACCGGGAGCGTCCTGAGTTCGGTACGGATTGGTCCAGATGGTCGAGCGCGTTCACCGATATGCTTCGCAACTGGGCGCGATGCATTTGCGTGTGGAACCTTCTTCTCGATGAAAACGGCCGACCCGACATCACCAACCCGCCGCGTCCTATGAGGCGCGGCGGCCTGGTTTCGCTCGATAGCAAATCAAAGACGCTGACCTACAGTGGCAATTACTACGCGTTTCCCCACTATTCAAGGCTTATTCAGAGGGGGGCGCGTATCTTTGCATCCTCCGGAGATAGGCCTGGCATAAACCACGTTGCGGCTGAGAATCCGAACAAGACCCGGGTGCTCGTGCTTACGAACGGCAACAACGCAGAGCAGCAGATACAGTGCAGGTTAGGCCCTAACACGCTGAAGGTTGCGCTTCCCGCTGACTCGATCACTACATTGCAGTGGTAATAAAGTTTATGGAGCCGGTGGCGTGATCTCTCGGCTCGCGCATGGAACAATATCAGGACGTTTGTAGAAGCAACGATCACACGACGCGTGGATCGAGTGGCTGTTGCATGTTGCAGGAGATGTTTCCACAGGGTGCAGTCTTGAATCCGTATGTCATCTAGGCAGTGATTCAGATTAACCGTGGGGAGAGCAAAGCGGCTCAGTCGCTATGCCTCACTCCGAAGTCCAACTAAATTAGTTTGCCTGCCCGATTCATTGCCGACTTTGACTTACAACTCAACGGGAGGTCCAGAATGAGAAGAACAGCTAAGGTTGCGGCACTCGCGAGCGCTAGCGCCATGATGCCGCAGATACTTTACGCGCCAGGTCCCTCCGTGGAGCCCGGGGTTACCAGTTCGGACGAGGCTGGCGTGGTTGCAGGTTTGGAAGCGCAACCCAGCCTCTTTTTTCGTCCTGACGCCGATGACGCTACTGTGGCAATCAAAGTAGACGACGGCAAGGTGTATCGGCGGCAATCGGCGGCACAGCGTGACAAGGTCATGCAGCGGCTTTTCGACCCGGTTTCGGGAATCGGGCTTAGTTAGTTTCTTGCGCCATCCGATTGGCTCCTCCGAGCTGACGCGAGAATGGTACACGTATGACGATGACGCGAATGATCGCACCGATGCCATCCTTCCGCACTTCAGCATCGATCACAATCGATCACGATCTCGCCGACGTAATTCCACTAACGAAACTCGCGCGTAAACTGAACCCGCAGCTTACGCTCATGATTAACGTCTGGAGTCCGCCGGCGGGATGAAGTCCAGCGGTTCTTTGGTCGCCGGCGGAGTCTTGCCTGAGTATTAGCGCGCCATGCGAATTAACATGTCAAGTCCATTCAGGCCTACGAATCACAAGGACTGCATGGCAATTACGTAACGCTCAATAACGAACCAACCTGCTGCAAGATCATCCATTATCCTCGGTCATGCTGATAACCTCCGAGGACATGGCTCGCATGCTGAAGAATTACTGGTTCCCAGCATGCAAGGCGATAAACATCAGGGCTCAGATTCTTCTTTTTGATGTCAACTGGAACAGCGCAAGCCTAGCCGAACCCTTATTAAAGGACGAAGCGATTCGCACCTCGCCGTTCGGGGTCACTCGAGTCGCGAGCAAGAGGAGCAAATCGGGCCAGAGAATGATTTTCTGACCCGATTCGTTTTGATGTACTCGAGTGTATTTTCGCAACCGCCCGGGACGTCCTACTTTTTTATCCCCGAGTCACTAGCAGGAGGCGCGAAGGCATCGGCAAATGCCTGTGCGTTCGGTGTTCCTACGCCAGTCACGTTGTCCCAACCAACTGTCGTATGCAGGCTGGTAGGGTCTGTGCATGGCGTCACGTAGATATAACCGGGGGGGTCAGTTGAACAGTCAGTGCCAAACGAAACCACAACCGCCGCGTCCTGTTCAATAGTGTAGTCCCAGATAGCGCTGACGAACGTTCCCGGTCCGGAGGTACCCAGAAGCATTTTCGCTGTGTACTTGTCCGTAACCGTGGAGGACTCCTGAATCGAAGCCGTAACGTTGTTTTTGGAACTCACCGGAACGATATCGGTGACGGCCCCCGCAGGCAACGAATACAGGTAGGGAGCGGCCTGGCCAAGAGGCGCGCCCGCTTCCTGGTTGGCGATCGCCCATAATGCGGAGAACATCGGGCAAGCCACACTTGTCCCTCCCCATACCTGCCAAACCTGTGGGGGATTCTGACCCGCAATGCTGATCAGGATCGCCACTCCAGTGTGCGGATCGGCCAGCCACGAAATGTCCGGAACTTGCCGATATTTGCCGGGCAGCTTGTGTTGATAGGACGGCTTGGGGAAACCCCCGAGGCAGTTGGATTTAGAATCCTGGAAGGCACAATTGCTGGGCCCGCCGCCAGCGCCACCAGCAAAGCCCAAGAAAAAGGGCGGATCATAAACGATTCCCTGCTGCGCCAGCAAGGTTTCGTTGTTTCCCCAGCCCGATTGCCACGCAATCGAGTTGTTGGAATTCAAAGCCAGAGTAACGCCGCCTACCGCCGTGGCCCAGGGAACGTCTGCGGGGGTGCTGACCGTCGGGGCGAGATCATATCCAGTGAAGTCTCCGGCGTCTCCCGAGGCAAAATTGGTGGAGATCCCCACGACGGCGGCGATTTCGGAAATCAGGTTTACGGTGTCCATTACGCTCGGCGGAGTTTGGGATTCGGGCGAACCGTAACTGCCTGAGATGACATTCGCGAGGCCATAGTTCACCGCTGTGAACTCAGCTTCGTCAATGTCTTGAAAGAAGGGGGAGGGCGGAACAATGAGGTTGATCTTGGCGCCGGGCGCAACCGCGTGGGCCCACTCAACGTCAATGTTGATCTCCACCTCGTCATAGCTCGCGCACAAGCTTGGGGTCGGGATGTAGGTGGTGGTGAAGTTTGATGGCGTCAGCGGCGGTAACCCAAACTGCGCTGAGAACGCGTTGCTATCGGCCAGGATGGTCAGCGAACCGCACCAGTCGATGATCCCAATGGTTTGCCCGGTGCCGTCGAATCCTTTGGCATACAAACCCGTAAGGCCGTATGCCGGCTGAATCATTGGCGGCGTGTAGCCGCAACCCGGGCTGGTCAGGCTATACAGGTTCAAGTGATTGCCTTGGAAGGTCACGATGGGAAATGCACCATCGTTGTTGGTTGAATACGATTCCTTCTCCGTGCCGTTAAAGCAATTGTTTGAGTACAAATCATCGGGGGAAGCTGCCATCAGACCCGTAGCCGCCGTCTTCTGATTGGGAAGCCCGGCGGGCTGGGCCATCGCTGGGTGCTCATATTCGCCGGAATCAAGGCCGGCAATGGATCTGACCAGCGGGCCCGCGGCCCCATCGACATAAGGATCGCGGTCGTTGGCGCGAATGGTCTTGCCGCGTACCTGATAGTTGTTGAGCAGCACGCGGAACGCAGTCTCGATGTCGCCCACTGTTCCGCGCGCTCTCACGAAGAAATTGTTGGGCCCGACTCGAACCACGCTCAAGTTGTGGGATTCAAGAAACTCCCG
>Ga0210402_10006752_pt1 | contig 10117 bp, 7 predicted proteins | sample IncBWC7MmetaG_FD_161055 | JGI IMG/M metagenome (GOLD analysis project Ga0210402, IMG submission 161055) | Forest soil microbial communities from Barre Woods Harvard Forest LTER site, Petersham, Massachusetts, United States - Inc-BW-C-7-M | ecosystem: Environmental > Terrestrial > Soil >...
CGGCTGGTCGCGGAGCGAACGCGCAGCGTCTCGGACCTGGAACTCGCCAAGGCCAACCGCGCGCGTGCCGAACGCCTGATCAGCGCGCACGCCATTTCGCGTGAGGAATACGAGCGGCAGGTCGCAGCCGAAGCCTCGGCGCAGGGAGCCTTGGGTTCGATCGATGCATCGTTGCAGGAAGCGCGCCTGAATCGGGAGTTCACCGAAGTGCGCGCCCCGATCGACGGTCACGTGTCGCGCGCCATCATTACGGCGGGAAACCTCGTGACGAGCGCCAGCCTGTTGACCATCCTCGTTTCCGATGATCCGGTCTACGTCTACTTCGACACCGACGAGCAGACCTATTTGCGCTACGCGAAGGCGAAGCGTGATCACGCGCACGCGAGTACCGGCGCCTCCGACATCTATATTGGACTCGTCGACGAGGACGGTTATCCGCATCCGGGCCAGCTTGACTTCATCGACAACCAGGTCGATGCCACCACCGGCACTATTCGGGCGCGAGCCGCGCTCGCAAATCCCGACGGCCGCTACACGCCGGGCCTGTTTGCGCGGGTGCGACTCATCGGCGGGGAGGATCACGACAGTGTCCTCATCGAGGATCGCGCCGTGGGTACGGATCTGTCCAAGAAATTCGTGCTGACGCTGACCAAGGATAACCATATCGAATATCGCCTCGTGGAACTCGGACCCGAAATCAACGGCCTGCGGGTCGTGACGCAGGGATTGGCGCCGAACGAGGTCATCGTCGTCAATGGCTTGCAGCATGTTAGGCCCGGGCAGGCTGTCGCTGCCACGCGCGTTGCCATGAGCGATGCCGCTGGCGGCCTAACCCAGGTCGCCGCCCAGCCGAGCGAGCATCCGGCGAGTGCGGGAACGGCTCCAAGCCCGGCCGATCCGGTCTCTCGTGTCGCCCAGGCGACCGTCGCTCTTCACGTGGTGCATTAAAGATCATGAAACTCTCGCAATTCTTCATCAGCCGCCCGATCTTCGCGGGCGTGCTCTCGGCCCTCATCTTTCTCGCGGGCCTGATTGCATTGCCCAAGCTTCCGATCAGCGAGTACCCGGAGGTCGTCCCGCCGACGGTGATCGTGAAGGCGAACTACCCGGGTGCGAACCCCAAAGTCATCGCGGACACCGTCGCGAGCCCGCTCGAGCAGGCGATCAATGGTGTCGAGGGCATGCTCTATCAGTCTTCGCAGGCGACCGCCGATGGCGTGATGACCCTCACCATCACGTTCGCCTTGAGCACCGATGTCGACAAGGCGCAGGTACAAGTACAGAACCGCGTGTCGCAGGCCCTGCCGAAGCTCCCCGACGTCGTGCAGCGTCTCGGTGTGGTCACCAACAAAGCCTCTCCGGATCTGACCATGGTCGTGCACCTGGTCTCTCCGGACAATCGTTACGACACGCTGTACCTGTCGAACTATGCACTGCTGCGCGTCAAGGACGAACTCGCCCGGTTGGACGGCGTGGGCGATGTGCAGGTGTTCGGCGCCGGCCAGTTCTCCATGCGCATCTGGCTCGATCCTGAGAAGGCCGCCAGTCGCGGCCTTACCGCGAACGATATCGTGCGGGCCATTCGCGAGCAGAACATACAGGTCGCCGCAGGTCAGCTGGGAGCGCCGCCGCTGCCGAGCGCCACAGAATTCCAGGTGGCGATCAATGCGAAGGGCCGGCTGACGACCGAGGACGATTTTCGCAGCATCATCATCAAGACCGGCGCCGCCGGCCAAGTGACGCGCCTGAAGGACGTCGCTCGCGTCGAGCTTGGTGCCGACACCTATGCGTTGCGCTCGCTTCTTGACAACAAGGCGGCCGCGGCGATTCCGATTTTTCAGCGGCCCGGCAGCAATGCGATCGCGATCTCAGAACTTGTGCGCGCGAAAATGCTGGAGCTGAAACGCGATTTTCCGCAGGGCGTCGACTACCAGATCGTCTATGACCCCACCGTTTTCGTGCGCGGATCCATTCACGCGGTGGTGCACACCCTGCTCGAGGCCATTCTGCTGGTGGTGTTAGTCGTCATCGTCTTTCTGCAGACCTGGCGTGCCTCGGTCATTCCCTTGATCGCCGTTCCGGTGTCGCTGGTGGGTACGTTTGCGGTCATGCATCTCTTTGGATTTAGCTTGAACGCGCTGTCGCTCTTCGGCCTGGTGCTCGCCATAGGCATTGTCGTCGACGACGCCATCGTGGTCGTCGAGAACGTCGAGCGCAACATCACGAACGGCCTGAAGCCCATCGAGGCGACCCGTCAGGCGATGCGCGAGGTGACCGGTCCCATCATCGCCACCGCACTCGTACTCTGTGCGGTGTTCGTGCCCACCGCGTTCATCAGCGGACTCACCGGGCAGTTCTACAAACAGTTCGCCCTGACCATCGCGATCAGCACGGTGATCTCGGCGCTCAACTCCCTTACCCTTTCGCCGGCACTATCCGCCCTGCTGCTCAAGGAGCACGGCGCCCCGCCTGATCGCCTAACCCGCATCCTCAATGGGCTGCTCGGCGGCTTCTTCCGCCCCTTCAACCGATTTTTCACGCGCTTCTCCGAGCGCTATGTCGGGGGCGTGAGCCGCGTCGTGCGCGCCGGCGGCATCGTACTCTTTATATACGGCGGACTGATCGCGTTGACTTACCTGGGCTTCGCACGGACGCCGACCGGTTTCATTCCCTCCCAGGACAAGCAGTACCTGGTGAGTTTCGCCCAGCTGCCCGATGCGGCGACCCTCGATCGTACCGAGGCGGTGATTCGCCGCATGGGTGAGATCGCCATGAAGCAGCCGGGCGTTGATCACGCGGTGGCTTTCCCGGGCTTGAGCATCAACGGGTTCACCAACAGTCCCAACTCCGGCATCGTATTCGTGACCTTGAAACCCTTCGAGGAGCGCAAATCCAAGGCGCTTTCGGCCGGCGCCATCACTGCTGCGCTCAATCAGCAATACGCCGGAATCCAAGAAGCCTTTATCGCGGTGTTCCCGCCGCCGCCCGTCAACGGCTTGGGCACCATCGGCGGATTTCGCATGCAGATCGAGGATCGGGGCGGCTTGGGGTTCGAGGAACTCTACAAGCAGACGCAGAACCTGTTGGCGAAGGGCAATCAGAACCCGGCGCTACAGGGCCTTTTCTCCGGCTACCAGGTAAACGTGCCGCAGATCGATGCCGAAGTGGATCGCGAAAAGGCGAAATCGCAAGGCGTGTCGGTGCAGGAACTCTTTGACACCATGCAGGTGTACCTAGGCTCACTCTACGTCAATGACTTCAACGCGTTCGGCCGCACCTATCCGGTGAATGCCCAAGCCGAACCCAATTTTCGGCTGCAGGCCGAAGATGTCGTGAGGCTCAAGACTCGCAATGCCGCGGGCGACATGATCCCGTTGGGATCTTTCGTGACCGTCAAGCACTCTTCGGGTCCCGATCGCGTCATGCACTACAACTCCTACCCCACCGCCGAAATCAACGGTGGCCCGGCCCCCGGCTTCAGCACCGGTCAGGCGCAGGCGGCGATCGAACAACTCGCCCGGCAGGAGTTGCCCAACGGCATGAACTTCGAATGGACGGAGCTGACCTACCAGCAGATCATCGCGGGCAATACCGCGGTGCTGATTTTTCCGCTGGTCGTGCTGCTCGCGTTTTTGGTGCTTGCCGCTCAATACGAGAGCTTGAGTCTGCCGCTCGCGGTCATCCTGATCATGCCGATGGTGCTGCTCTCGGCCATCACCGGGGTTCAGCTCACGCACGGCGACAGCAACATCTTTACGCAGATCGGCTTGATCGTGCTCGTGGGACTCGCGAGTAAAAACGCGATTCTCATCGTGGAGTTCGCCAGGGATCAGGAACTCGAGGGCGTGCCGCCGCTGCAGGCGGCGCTCAACGCGGCCCGCCTGCGGCTGCGCCCGATCTTGATGACTTCCCTCGCCTTCATCATGGGTGTGGTGCCTCTCGTCGTTTCAAGCGGTGCTGGCGCCGAGATGCGCCACGCCATGGGAATCGCCGTGTTCTCCGGAATGCTGGGAGTGACTTTTTTCGGGCTCATGTTGACCCCGCTGTTCTACGTCCTGGTTCGCAAGCTTTCGCGGCGCGCTCTGACCAACAACACCGGAGCGGCTCCGATCCATCTCGCACAGCCTTTAAGCGATGAGACAGGTTGATGACCCAACGAGGATATGAAATTTCCGCTATGAAGAACTCTTTTGCGATTTTCTTGGCAACGCTTTTAGCCTCCTGCGCGGTCGGCCCCAACTACCGCGCACAGCCGGTCGCCCCGGCGGTCGTCAAGAATGCCCAGTCGAGCGCATTCGTCACGCAATCCCCCGAGGCGCTTTGGTGGCAGGAGTTTGGAGACAGCGAACTCGATGGTCTCGTGCGCCGCGCGCTGGCAGCCAATCTCGATCTGCGCTCCGCGTACGATCAAGTTCGGGCCGCCCGCGCGGTATTCGTGGAAAGAAAATTCGACTACGCGCCGCACGTGCAATTGGACGCCGCGTACTCGCACTTCGACGAGCAGCAGCCTGGATTTGGGTCGGCCCGAATCAACGCACAAAGCGACAGCTTGGGGTTTGATGCCACTTGGGAGATCGATCTCTTTGGTCATGTGCGTCGCTCGGTCGAGGCCGCACGCGCTGACCTGGGCGCTCAGCAGGCAAACTATCAGGACGCGCAGGTGACCGTCGCTGCCGAGGTGGCGCGCAATTATTTTGAGCTGCGAGGCGCGCAGAAGCGTCTGTCCGTGGCGCGGGAAAACTTGAGCACCGAGCATCAAACGCTCGAGCTCACCCAACTGCTTGACGAGACAGGCCGTGGCTCAGAACTCGATGTGCAGCGCAGCCGTGCGCGCTTGAAAGCTACGGAGGCCACGATTCCACCGCTCGAGGCGGCCGAGAAACAGGCGGGGTACCGGTTGGCCGTTTTATTGGGCGAGCGCCCGGGCGCGCTGGATCAAGAGCTTCGCCCCGCCGTCGTCGCGACCTACGCCAAGGCACTCCCCATCGGCGATCCCAGCGAGCTTTTGCGGCGGCGGCCTGATGTTCGTGCGGCCGAGCGCCAGCTCGCCGCCGCGACGGCCCGCGTGGGCGTGGCAACCGCGGATTTGTTCCCGCGTGTCAATGTCACCGGCTTCGTCGGTTTTCTCTCGGGGGACGTGGGCCGACTGTTCAGCACCACCTCTGACAACAACGCTCGGGCGTGGTCCGTCTCGCCGACGGTGAGTTGGGCGGCCTTCGATATGGGTTCGGTGCGTGCGCGGCTGCGAGCGAGCGAAGCGCAGTCGGATGCCGCAGCCGCCAACTACGAAAAGGTCGTGCTGACGGCGCTCGAGGATACCGAAAATAGTTTTGTCGCCTACAGCTCGCAGCAGGCGCAGCTGAAGAGCCTGAACGAACAAGCGCAAGCCTCGCGGCGCGCCGCGGAACTCGCGGATACGCAATATCGTGAGGGCGTCGCGGACTTTCTGGTCTTGCTGGATGCGCAGCGCACCCAGCTCGATGCCGAGGACTCCGTCGCACAGGCGGAGACGGCAGTCAATGTATCGGTGGTCGCGATCTACAAGGCCCTCGGTGGCGTTGGGCAGCCGCTTCAGGATGCCGCCCCGATGAAGGTGGCGCAAATTCCATGAGGGCGCGGATCGGCATGGCCTTGGGTCACTATTGGGGCGGCATCGCATACGCCATCGACGTCATCGCGCTGATCAGTGCCCTCGGTGCAATCGGCGGCCTGCCGGTGCTTCTCAATGCCCTCACCCGATACACGCGCGTCGCAGCGAGGTGGTTGCAGGGTCTGCGATCGCGTTCCGGTGCGTCACCCGTGAGCCGCCATATGCAATAAGGCATCAATCATGCAACTGAGATTTCCCATCGCCATTCTGTTTAGCCTCGCTCTGCTTGCTCTGCAAGGCTGCGCGCACACTGCGATTCGCGAAACGACCTCCGCCCAGCAGGAGGAGCCCAACGCGATCCGTACGCTTGGGCCCGATCAGCGCTTCGCGACCCTGTCCGCGCAAAACGTCGCACGGCGCCTTCGTGCGCAGCGCGCCGGACAGCCTTTCAATATCCTCGCACTCTCGGGGGGCGGCGCCGATGGCGCCTTTGGCGCAGGTGCACTGGTCGGTCTGACCCGCTCGGCTTTGCGGCCCCAGTTTTCCGTAGTCACCGGGGTCAGCGCCGGCGCGCTGATCGCGCCCTACGCTTTTTTAGGTCCTGACTGGGACGATCAGCTCGTTGAGGTCTACACGTCCGGTCGCGCCGAACACTTGCTGCATTCCCGTGGATTAGGGGTGCTTTTTGGCTCCAGCGTCTATAGCGGTACGCCGCTCAAGCAGCTTGTTGACCGGTATGCCACCGATGCCTTGATCCAAGCCGTCGCGCGCGAAGCGTCCACTGGACGACTGCTGCTCGTGGCCACGACGGATGTCAGCACCGGAGAGCCGGTGATCTGGGACTTGGGATCGATCGCGATGAATGGCGGCGCGGGCGCAAGAGCGCTGTTTCGCGATGTCTTGGTGGCTTCCGCGAGCGTGCCGGGATTGTTTCCCCCGGTGGTCATCCGCGTGCAAGAGCAACAGGCGCTTTATGAAGAGGTTCACGTCGATGGCGCCATTTCCGCGCCGTTTTTCGTGCCGCTGGCCTTCGTCGCGCCGACCCAAGAGGGCAACGGCCCGTCGCAAGGCGCAGCTGTTTATGTCATCGTCGATGGACGCTTGAGCGAGCAACCGGCTTCAATCCGCTTGCGCGCCAGATCGATCCTATCGCGCAGCGTTTCCGCGGGGCTCAATCACATGCTGCGCACGACTCTCGAACTGACGGCCACCGATGCCGAACTTCAAGGCGCACAGTTTCAGTTCGCAGCCATTCCCGTCGCCTACCCGCACGGCGACGCGTTCGACTTCCGCACACCGAGCATGCGATCCCTGTTCCAGTACGGCTACAAGTGCGCTCAAGCGGGTCGACTGTGGACCTCATCGCGAAGCGTCGGACCTGAGGATGCGAATCGCAATGCCACGGGTGCAGGCCCGCTCAACCAGTGTCCGGCCGACGATGAATTCATTGGCCGCTTAGCGGTGCGCTAAAGATGTCCAATCGCTCAGGAGTACAGATGATCGAAATACGCAATCACCCGCTCAAGTCGCTGCCCGTAGCGAACTATCGATCGGCGCTTGCCCGCGCCGTCGAATGGTTGGGAGATCGCTATCTGCTCGCGAAGCCCATCAATGCCCAGCGCTCAGGCATCGATCGCCAGCATCGATGAAGCGGGGTAACGCGCTCCCGTCACCGGCCGTTCACTCAGAATCCCGTAGAGCCGCTCGAGCTGCGCGTCGTTGAGGCGCACCATGACGGACAGCGCATTTTCCTTGAGGCGCTTGATGTTGCGCGTACCGGGAATCGGCACGACGTAGGGTGCGCAGTCGAGGAGCCAGGCCAGGGCGACCTGTGCCGGCGTATAACCTTCATCGCGTGCAATCTCCGATACGGCCTCGACCAGCTGCAGGTTGCCGGCAAAATTCTCACTCGAGAATCGAGGATTGCTGCGCCGCACGTCGCCGGCCTCGAGGTCCTCCGGCTTTTTGAACGCGCCGGTCAGAAAGCCCCGGCCGAGCGGACTATAGGCGACCACGCCGATGTCGAGTTCCTCACATGTGGGCAGGACCGTCCCCTCCAGGTCGCGCGACCACAAGGAGTATTCGCTCTGCAATGCCGTAATGGGATGCACCTGCGCCGCGCGTCGAATGGTCTTTGCCGAGGCTTCGGAGAGGCCCAGGTAGCGCACCTTTCCCGCCTTCACCAGCTCCGCCATGGCGCCTACTGTTTCTTCGATCGCGACCTTGGGGTCGACACGGTGCTGGTAATACAGATCGATGTGATCAACGCCGAGCCGCTCGAGACTGGCATCGCAGGCTGCGTGCACGTGCTCCGGCGTTCCGCTGATGCCGAGAAACGCTCCTTGGGGATTGCGCAGGTAGCCGAACTTGGTGGCGAGCACAATTTCCTCGCGGCGTGTCTTTAAAACCTTCGCCAGCAGGCGCTCGTTGGCACCTACACCGTAGGCATCCGAGGTATCGAGGAAGTTGATGCCGATATCGAGCGCGGCATTGAGCACCCGCAGATTCGTGCCTTCATCGGACGGTCCGTAAAAGTCCGACATACCCATGCAGCCGAGGCCGATGGCCGAGACTTCAAGGCCCAGTGGCCCCAGTTTGCGATGCGGAATTTTCATAAGGTCTCCCAGGGAGGTGTGGGCGCTCATGCTAGACAACGGCGCCATTGGGAGGCTAGATCATTACTGTCTGCTTCTTGCCTAATCCTGCTGAGAACCTGATCCTCGGTATCCCGCCGCTTAGCGAGCGGCTAACATGCGCCATGGTCCAAGGATTGAGAAACAATCATGTTTGACAGCGGCTTGCAAAGAATTCACGAGATCACTGGGATGGCCGAACGACACCAGGACCTGTCGAGGCGGGTTGCCCGATTGACGCCATTCGACGGAACTCATCAATCGGCGCTACCGTCGTTGGCATTGACCCGCGGCAGCATGCCGACGGTGTGCATGCCGACGGTCTATCAGCCTTGCTTGGCCATCGTCGTGCAGGGTCGCAAGCGCGCGGTACTGAATGACGAAGTATTCCACTACGACCCGCTGAACTATCTGGTGGTCTCCGTGACACTACCCGGGATGGGCCAAGTGCTCGAAGCCAGTCCCGAGCATCCGTACCTGTCTCTACGCCTGAACATCGATCTGGAAGAAATCGCGCGCTTGGTGCTGGAACTAGGCGATCTGGGTCCCTCCCCGCCCGCCGCCGATCGCGGCCTATTCGTAGCGCGCTTGGACGAGCCGTTGCTGGACGCCGTATTGCGAATGGTCAAGTTGCTCGATACGCCGGAGGATATCGGCGTGCTCGCGCCCGTGGTACAGCGTGAAATCTACTATCGTGTGCTGCGCGGCGAGCTCGGATCTCGCCTGGTTGATCTCGCCCAAAGCGGGGGTGGCAACCATCGGGTGGTCCGTGCCATCGAGTGGCTCAAGCAGCACTATGCGGCGCCGCTGCGCATCGAGGAACTGGCGGGCGCCGTGCATATGAGCCCGTCGGCACTCCATCACCGCTTCAAGGCGGTCACCGCCATGTCGCCCCTGCAGTATCAAAAGCACTTGCGGTTGCACGAAGCGCGACGGCTGATGTTCGCCGACGGCATCGAATCTGCTACCGCCGGGCACCGAGTGGGCTACGAAAGTCCCTCGCAGTTCAGCCGCGAATACCGGCGCCTGTTCGGCGCTCCACCGCGCTCGGAGATCGCGCGCTTGCGCGAAGCCGGTGCCCCGGCGTAGCTCAACAGCTACCCGTCGCACGCGTATGGCAAATGAATAACATGACCCGGTACCGCACGCTGTTTGTGGTCGCCATGCTATTGGCGGGTTCCCACTTTGGGATCGCCGCCGCGATCGATGACGTCAAGATCGAGGTCAGCCACGACCTTTGCGAGGGCGCGGGCGCCAACGATAAGAACTTCATCATTTACGCCACCAACCTGAACGCAAGCCAAACCATCGACGCCACCTTCAAATACAACTCGAGTCCACCGCAACAGCACTTCATCTTGTTCGACGCCGGTCTCAATCCCATTACAGACCGCTTTCCAAAGTTTCATGTTCGTCGTTTGAGGTCGCGCGAATCCGCAAGCATCGGATGCACCTACACCTATCGCGCCGCGCTGCAGCCACCCGGGCCTTTGAGCGTACCCATGCTCATCACCGCACAAAACGCCTCGTACGTCGATGCCAACGCCGCCGAACCATCCCCCGAGGACGCGCGCTCCTTCGCAGCCTTCATTCTCCAAGGAGGGATCAACGCGTGCGCCGCGGGCGCGAAGCCACCGGGCCTGTTTTATCTCGTGAATCTACATCCCTACGCGCGGCTTTCGGCATCGATGAATTTGCTCGACGATCACGGCACTCGTGTCGGCGCACTGACGCCCACTCTTTCACCCTTGAGCGCCACGCGCGTGGCCTGCAGCAATGGCTTCTCGAAACCCGGGCCGATCACCGACGCCACCCTCGAAGTAGCTCCAGGGGTCGCGGCGACTCTGCCCGCGACACCGACTCTGCCCGCGACACCGACTCTGCCCGCGGCACC
>Ga0210402_10006753_pt1 | contig 10117 bp, 12 predicted proteins | sample IncBWC7MmetaG_FD_161055 | JGI IMG/M metagenome (GOLD analysis project Ga0210402, IMG submission 161055) | Forest soil microbial communities from Barre Woods Harvard Forest LTER site, Petersham, Massachusetts, United States - Inc-BW-C-7-M | ecosystem: Environmental > Terrestrial > Soil >...
CGCGACGTCCGTGCTTGCACTATCTATTTTGAGTCCACTGCCTTCCCAAAAGTTGCGAGACGCGTCTATGCGATGACCCCCTCGCCCAACAGACGATTTGTGTTCTGGACTATGCGACTGCGAAGGCTCGGACAGACGCATGATCCTGAGGGCTGTACTGCGTCAACTGGGGATATATATATCGGATTCCAAGAGATACGGACATTCTTTTCCTGTAACAGCACATCTGATGCCGTCTCCACACTTTGCGATGGCACCTCCACCGCTGGGCGTCGTTCGTGGGAGACGTACATTGCGGGAGGGGCCTTGGTATCCATGGTTCCTAGAATCAGAGTACAGATCCAAAGCAGAGGGTGATGTTTGGATGCTCAACCTTCGGTTTGGCGCATTTGCCATTGAAGCGTCCATCGTAGATTGAATGTCCAGATTTGGATGTTTGCTTGCCATCTCCGTGGGATGCAAACACTTCCGAGTCTAATGTTCACTGGCAGTTACCACCCACTTGCCGATCCTATTATGGGTACGATTTTGTACAATTACTCTTTACCTGTCCCCGTGGTTCTTGTCTGTACTAATATGTAGGCAGGGTTCTTAAGTTGGTTCCAAAACCTCTTCGACATCACCGATCTACAAGACACCATGAATTTAGCCAACGAATGGAACTCTTACATCAACCTTGCAGCTGTTCCTTCCGCACCTGGGACTTATACTGTATGTTCTCAGCCAATTCTACATGTTATGTAAACATCTCGTCAGTGACTCTCTTTTGAGTCTTTTTTTTTGTTGGAGGAGGCTTCTGGCTCCCGAATATCTGGTCTTGAATCTGTTCTTCCCTCATTATCTATGTATGAGCTTCCCATTCCAGTCTTTGATACCACGTCGAATGCGGAACTCCACCTGACATCCCAGCATTACTTGTGGTTGTCATCGTCGTCCGCACTGAAGTCGTATCCGAAGAGCAGAGGAAGACTAAGTGGGAATTTCAGGCTGACAGCTAACCCTGGCAAACCAAATAATTTGAATCGTGGTAACAAGCGCGATTACCATACTAGTTTCTGCTCTTTTAGCTTCTGCTGCTCCACCTCGAGCTCGTACAACTTCTCGCAGCAATCTCCATCACGATCTTCTTCCATCTTCATGCAGTTTAGTGAAGCCCATCCTTCTAACGCCGTCTCGTCGGTTTGAACGTCATTGAGTTGTAGACGGTCTTGGAATCGGGGAGCCAAAAGAAGTATTTGCCATCGGCCTCGAACTTGAAGATATAATCGTGCTCCTGGCTATTTCCAGTACATTTTAGGACGTGTGGGAGGTGTTAACCCATAGACACATTTCATGAGCATGTCCATGTAGGATAGGTCGTAGTATTAGGGGGCCTTGAGATGCCTCCCAATCGCAACTCCATATCAGTGTATCTTCTGACAGACGCTTCGTAGTCTGGGAAAAAGTCTGAATTTCTACATCTTGCCCCTCAAATAGCGACACGGTTTCCTGGGTATGGCATGGGATCATTGTATATATGGGTATGGAAGAATTATTTGCCTTCTTCAGGCCTAAGGCCTAAATGCTTCAGAAAGTCGAACTGTGGGTTCGTCATGACGCCGAGTGTTAGTAAGGATTGCTATAGAATCGAAAGCCTAGGTGTCTCTGCGTGGTGAAGTTGACACTATTCAGCCTTATGGAGACGCAAGACATCGCATGCAATGCCTAAGGGATCCAAAACTCAGGGTGTAATTGAGTGTGTTGTCGAGGGGGGGGGGGTTGTAGACCACAAATGACCCAACCTCAGTGGCGCTATTGGCATGGTACACAAAGTATACGTAGAGCGGGGTGTTGGTCGGAGAATCCTTGTTGAGATAGGCTGCAGACTTGCGTTTGGGACGTCGAATCAAAAACGAATTTGGCAATTCGTTATTCGGTTAGGCGCTGGTGTTTCCAAAGGAAACACGACGCTTTGGCGTGCATTCCACGTCCTCTGTGGAGTTGGAGTCATGGGAGGGAGGGGTGTTGTGTAATGGCGTTCATGGATTCAGTGCGGCTGTTCCGCAACGACGAATTGAATCCTAGCATGAAGTCAATGATGTTGTTAAATGGATATATATAAGCATAACTAACGAACAAAACAAATGAGAAATTGATGGTCACAGATTGTTTGGCCTGCAGTCAAGGGATTAACCAAAGGAATCTTCCAGTCATGAACTCGAGCTTCATATTCTCCAGCCCTCCCACTGCGACCGAGGGCTCCCTAAACTTCTTATATCACACACTCCCCGAAATGGAACTTCCAACTGTTATCGGTCCTGGAATCCTCAATGTATAGCCACCAACACAAATGATGCGATCGCCTGCCCAAGAACCGACGCAATTAATGTCAGGAGGGGACGGATCAAGCGGGATGACCAGCAACTCGACGAACTCGCTGGGAGGTGAACGAAAGAGAAACTCTTCAAAGTTTGTCCCAATCTCCCAGCGATTGTCATTTGTCAGGATTTATTATTGACCCATGGTAGAACAAACTTCAAGGGTATTTGGGTCAGGGAATTGCACCGGACCTTGTCTCAGAAGGGTCACCCACCGGTTCAATGTCCACTCGAGGGAAATTCAATGCGGATCCAAGATGGTGAAGGGGTTTTGTCGACCTATAGGAGTTTACCGTATTAAAGGAGGTCGTAAGGTACATACATTTTTCAAAGGTTGCCGATTTGAGAGCTTTCGAGTTGATCGACTCTCGAGACCGCATCCCATAGGTACAGGCCATTCTGGCAAAATCGAGTCTGATTATTCTGTTGGTTTGTCTGCAACCCCTGCGCGCAAGCATCTGGCCAGTGCTCAAGATCCTAAATAGATAACTAGTTATGAGCTGAAACTCAGCACTCAACTCCTGTTTACTGTGTAGTAGCAATATATATAAACACACCTGCTCATTTCCTCCCCGACACCAAAATACCAAACACGACTGAAACGATGACAGCCAAAACAAGCCCAATTGCTGCAATCCCTACCCTCGCAACCGGAAACACGCCTTGCGTGAGGGCTTTTTGAATCGAAAAGTAGCGGAAAAGACCTAGAGACGAGACAGATTGAGTGTCAAATGCATCAGAAGGTTTAACTAGAGCAATATGTTACGAACCGAAAACAAGCACGGCAAGCCCAAAGCAAACTGTCGTCGCCCCCAGGGGCCGTGCGTATCGTTGTATTCGGGAACGGGGTGTTGGATTGGTTGTGGTCGAGTTAGCTGCCACTGTAAATAATTGCACAAGCGCTGGGACAGGAAGTAATATCAGTCCGTAAACAGCCATGTAATCGAACATTGAAATGAAAACAGACAGCCGAATGGTCAAAATCGGAATGGTAGAAAACATACCAACACCCGTGGAAGCAATCGCCAAACTCGTTCTGACGTATGCCAGAAACGTTCTTTCAGTCCCCAGGTGATCCCTCGCTACGCTTCCCGAGTTTATCAGCATTAAATTTGGTTCGAATTTTTTATGGAGCACCGGATGTCGTCGTATTTTTCCAGGGCTAGAGCCTGAGTTATCCGTTGCACCTGGAACCGAATGTAGGGATGTGACAGAAGCCCCGTCGGTGGTCATGATTCCGTGATCATGTCCCATGCTCTCACTCCTAAACGATTCCACGGTTGCGGAATGATCAGGGGAGGCTGGAGGTGCATGTGGTAGGGGTGGTGAAGGAGGTACCGGTTTCTCGAATGGACGCGACATCTTCTCTGTCATAGAAGGCAGAAAACTAATTCTGGCTAGCATTGAGCTGGGTTGAATAAGGGGAGACGCTGAATGGGAGGCAAAGTGTGAGTCTGTCACGGACGCATCGTGAAATTCGGAATCGGTGCGTTCGCCGTTCGTCTCGCATGTCGAATTCGTCATATTGTTAAACCAAGGAATTGTATTGCAGTAAGCTGCAGGTACCGCAAAGGTTTTCAATGGGGGGCCTTTGTGTTCAAGTTTGCCTTCGAAGAAGCCCTCGAAGTTGATTGTTAAACTTCAGTTCATCCGGTCGCAAGCACTTCACACGATACCGGAGTAGTCGGGGGACATCGAACTTGCGGCTCCGCTTGGACTCTATTCCGACTCTTAACCCATTCTGATTCACATGGCGAAATTCCGTTCAGGTCCCAGGATCTGTCCTTTTCTTGACTTTGCAAATCCAGCACTGCAGCACAATCTTCAGTTTCGATCGAAAAGGCTTTGCACACTGTCCACGGCTGGTTCAAAATATCGAGTTCTTTTGCAAGCATTCTGAACGTCTCCAAAGGCCATAACTTGAATAGGATGACCACACTTATACTACGTAACACGGAATCCAAACGGAATCGGTTCGACCGTCACGGTTGAACGTGAAAATAGACTTCTTGGTTACCCTTGTTCCCGACATCGCAAATATGGTGGCGCTTATCAGATTATCGCAATTGTCTAGATTGGTGTGGAGATATTTTGGCTGTGTTGCGAGAGTATTTATGAAGGAACAACTTGAAGAATGGAAATTAAGTTGGGCAGGCTGTGCAAAGTGATGACTGCCATTGCCATTTCTGGTACGCCAGAGTGGCGTGCCGCTGTGACGGCCGGGATTAAGTCGTGGCGTCACAGGCGCTGAATCGTCCACAACACCCTCCACGACCCACACTCCACACTGTTACATCCAGTTCCAGCCATCCTCAGCGGAAGGCTAGAACACTCGGCATTTTCTTTGCAGAACTTGGTCGTACTCTCGTATAATCCCCAGATTGTCGCCCCAACATCACAGCCCAAGGCTTACGGTTCCGCAATCTTAACGCTCTTCTTGCCGCTGGACGCCTCTTGTACATATTTTCACTTGTCATGGGCCAAAGTATTTCCAGAAATCGCAGTACCGACCCTCCTACTGTCTCTTCAAGCCACCATGACACCGTCTTGACCGATAGTTCAAGCTCCAACACCCTTACTGATCCGACTCCAGTTGTCACCTCTGCGCCCAAACATTCTCGTCGCTCCACGGTGCGCAAGAGCCTTTTGGACCTTGTTAAACGTCGCTCGTACCATTCCTCGAGCAGCGGTGTCGACACTGCGGAAAGTAGTTCGCGCCGATCATGGCGGAATTCAAGGCGGTGGTCTAAGGCTCCTCGGGAGTTGAACGATCCCGCCGAGTCTTCGCAGAATGCGAGGACTCAAGACGTTCCTCCATCTCCGGTCACCGAGAAACACGATGAGGACGAGAAGGAAGCGGATAATGAGTCTACTGAACAATCGCAAGACATGACTGATCAACCGCCCACACTGTTTCCCGGAACACCGGCAGAGGCTCCATCCGCATCAACCTCTGATGCAGTCATGCCAGTCGATCAGGATATCCGTCAAAACATGGGTTCATGGCTTGGCGGACAAAGTACGCAAGAACAGCGTCTGGGTACCGCAGCGTCCCTCGCACATAGATTAGGTTTATCGAGACATCCCAGCGGAGTTAATAGGGAGGATTATATTATTTCCAACCCATACAATGACGATGCCCTGGCCGAATCACACGATGAACCGACAACGGCATCGACTGCAACGACCACTGAGGCATCCGTGCCCGAGGCACCACCAGAGCCACCTACAGCTCTATCTACTCCAACTCAGCAGGCTCCTACACGTCAATTCCCACCTCCTGGAACGCTCGTCGTCGTTCAAGGTGTTGTCCATACCACAGACGTTCCCCGACCGCCCACCTTGAATGCCACCCCTCGCCCTAGTACTCCACATCCTCTAACCGCGACACCAACGTCGATCGCCAATCAACGTCGCGCATCATCCACTCCTCGCCCCTCCACTCCTTTGGGCAGTGAACGGCTTGGCGGCGCTCGGAACCGGCTATCCTCACTCCTCCACCCCCGTCCCTCAAGCATGCTTGGCCCCCGACCCCCCTTCACTGCTGGCGAGAACCGCAGTAGCAGCATATTGTCAGCCCTCTCATCAACATCAAATTTGGAACATACAATCACCAACGAAACGCCTTCCAACACCTCCAGCGAATCACCGAGCCATTTGACCTCTCCTACCAACGACTCTGAGACTCGCGCTTCTTCTTTGAATGACTCTCGCTCTTCGGGGCCCATATCATCCAGCAGCATCGATGTCCTTGGAACTCTCCTCAGGTATGCAGACTTTGCAAGTTTTATCCACAACATTCGCTGACATATTCTACTCTATTGTAGTGTCGCTGCCGCAGCCACCGCAGCATCTCTTCTTACTGGCTCCTCTGAACCCATCTTGTCATCTAGCCTCGCTCCTCCATCAGCCAATTCCAACTCCGACAACCCACCGATTCCATCGCCTGTTCGCCCAACTTCCCCGACACCTACAGCGGGCCTCGGCGAGTCACCGAACATAGCGGGAATTGGGCGAGGAGAGCGAATGAGGCATGCTTGGGGGAGCATACGAGAGCGCTTAGGACTTCGGGCATCGGCTACACCGCCTTCTCTCGCCGAAACAGGAACTAATGCCGACGCCAATGCAAGGCCTAACATAAGCAGGAATAGACCGGACGGGACCCCCATGGATGCTCGAGAAATGATGCTGGCTGAGATGGCTAGAGCGTTCAACCTTGGGTTAGGTCTAACTGGGGACACCATTGGCCAGCCCTCCGCCAGCGAACCCGCCAATGCCGAGCAGACTTCGGTTCAGCAGCAAACTGGGGATGGACCCGCTACGCCGGCGAACGCAAGCACCCAATTGCCGCCGGAAGGCAGCTTCGAGCGCTTCTTGGTTGATTTGCAGGCTGATCTTAGGGTGGCATTAACGCAGGACCCCTCACTATTTCCAGAAGATACCTATAATGGTAATGTCAACCTAACCACAGATAATACTACCGTTCAGCCCCCCACTCCCGTCGCAGATGTGGTAACTAGTTCTGTCACCGAGGAGCCCTCTGTTCCTCCCTCCGCACCTGATGAAAGCGTCCAGTTGTCGTCTTCCGCACAACTACCGGGTGACGAGGATCACGGTGGAATGCCAGACCTTGCATACACCACGGATTCCGAGTCTGAATTTGATGACGAAGAGGATCACGAGGACGAGAACGAGCAGGACTACGATGAAGGTACTATTGCTGCGGAGAGCGATATGCCGGCACTCGAAACTCTTGACCGTCCAGATGTGGACACATCGGCTTCCGGACTGCATCATCGTCCTTCTACTCAAAATGATACTTGGCCTATTCCTCAGAACACCGCTGGCCCTACTGGTTCACCACTTGGAGCAGAAAACGACTCGGGGAGAATTAACTGGTGGAGACTCTATCGTTTCCCGCCGATCACCGCACCACGGACGCAAGGTCCTGCCGAGGCGGCGAATAACTCACGTTTACCGTCGACTCCACTTGCATCGACCACCACCACCGTCTCCAGCCTACCTGATTCAGCATCAGGGTTACCTTCTGCAGCCGGTCTGCCCGTATCCAATCCATCCCCATCTACCCTCCCATCATCACCGATGCCTGCTCTGCAACCAGTACCTGCCGACACTGTACCCGGCGTTGTGATCCCTGTCATCGTAGTCGGCCTCCAATCCGTCAACGTGGGCTGGCGACGCGATCAAGGAGCTCCTGGAGCTACGGGGGAAAATGATGACATATTTGGCGCCGATGAAGCCGATCTGGGCACTAATCATGGCGAGGATCTCGATTTGGATGGTAATCAGGCAGACGGTGATAATACTAGTCGGGACGGTGCTGGCACACCCCGTGGTCGTAGATGGCATTCACGGGCTGCTAATGCGATCAGGAATTTGAGGCCTGGACGCAGGCCTGGACCGCGTGGGCCGCAGGCTACAGACGGTGCTGGGTCCAGGACTTTCTTGATATATGTAATCGGAGGTGAGTTTGTTGACATGGCTGCCGTGGTCTGCCAGCTGCTGACTACCCTAGGCTATTATCCACCAGATCATAGTATTGTCACTGGTGGACCCAACAATCTTGATTCTTTTGAAGCATTATTGTATGTGCCTCGTATCACTTTGTAATGATCAAGTCTGACTTAATTCAACAGGGAACTTGCGGAGCTTCTTGGTCAGGTCAAACCGCCCACTGTTACCCGGGAAGACATCGAGAAGTCTGGTCTTGAGATCGTCAGGTCAGCACAACTAGCGCAGTACGAGAAAGAGGGCAAAATATCGTCCAACTGCACTGAGCGGGTACGTTGCATTCGCTTGATTTCTCCTTCAATTATAGACTTGTCTTTGCAGTGTCTCATCTGTCTTGACGACTACGAGCCTGAGGAAGATATCCGCGTGCTCGCTTGCAAACACGCGTTCCACAAAAATTGTGTAGATAAATGGCTACAAACTGGTAGAAATAACTGCCCCGCCTGCCGTTCGAAAGTGAGTCCGCAGTACTCGAACGAGTCCCCAGTGTATCTGATAAGACTTTAGGGAGTACCCACTGATGGCCTAACTCCACCTGCCCAAGTATCATCGGAGGCATGAAGACCGGACAAAACGATGTTCGTAACACATCACCCCTTCTTCCTGCGCTGATGCGTCCTGTTGTCTGTCCCTGTTTGTAATCACCTGTCACTCGATCTCTTGTTCCGCCACTAAGTATCTTCCTTCTTCATGATCGTTACGTGTAGCCTGCATACTATTCGCCATCCCTCGCATACGTTCTCTTGGCGACCTTGTCTTCCCAGTCCTGCTTGTTCTCAAAACTCTGTATGGTAATATGAAAATAGACTGGACTACTAGCATATTCATATTCCTTTTACTTTTAATACCGAAGTTCCCGCTATACAACAGAAAAATACATGTTAATGTGCCGCATATCGGGGTGAACAATGAGCAACATTGAATGCCATGTTATGCATGTATATCTACTAGAGTCCGTAGATACTAGAGTCCATGTCGTCAGAGAGGTCGGCATCTTGATAATTCCTACTATACGCGGCCAAATTGTTGGACGTAATATGAATACCGGTAGCAGAACCTAAATCGAGTTTCTCAGTATACTCAAAGGTTGACTCAAGGTAGTCTACTGACTCTATCGTCTTCACTCCTGGCGGCTTGTAAATGAGAAACCGTCTGACTTGAACCTTGGAGCTTGACACCCCAAATGCACTCATCTCAGGCTAACAGAGTCCTTTGCTTCAGGAACGGCGATGGTCATACTCTGCCTGTCAAAGTCATTCCATTTCCACCATCTGCGTCAGACCTATGTAAATGAGCCTGGCCATGGGCATTCGTGTATAAATGAGATTACTCAGAGAAACAGCGTCTTTCGGAGAGGACATCGACGTACTGATTTCGGAGTGGAGATGTCGACCCTCGCTTTGGAAAAGTTTTACCAAGCTCTCAAGGACCATGATATACTTATCATGAATGTGCGTACGTCGTTCAGCTAAATTATCCGTGCGGCACTTGGACCTTTGCTGCAGGATCACCGATTAGCAACGGGACCACCCAGCCTAACTTCGCTGTTGGCCAAGTGTCTCTTTGGAGTGGCTCCGGTCAGTCAGGTACGCAGCTACCAGGAGCACCGGAAGTTGCTGGTATCAGCATTGCTTCAGTCACCCGAGATCCTGCAAATTCTGACTTTAACTTCTAAAACTTTGGCATTCAATGCTATCCGCGATGTCAGGCTTGATCTCCTCTACGTCTTCGGAGAGAATGTGCCTGATGTTAACATCGACAATGTCAGACGACGTTGAATGGGTAAAGAAAATGCTTGATGATGCAGATGTCTCCCGCTGTCTGGTCCTCCCGTTACAGTCGAGTCTAGCGATCGAAAACGCGAGCAGTTCAGTCAAAATCCTGAATCAGGCACTTGTCGACCCATTCCTTGAAATGGAGGGCCCTACAGCAGCGGCTGATGTCAAGAAGGTCTTCACGCCGCTAGGGGCAAAAGCAACCCAATTTTCTGAACCAAACGCAGGGCCTTTTGGCTATTGGCCAAATTTGCGAAAGATCTCCGATTGATATTCCATCAGTATCCTTTTTCTTGTTTATCGCTTCGATTAGTACATACGTTGAGGACTTTGATCTATCAATTTAATAGTACTATATTTCTTTCCATACTTGCCGTGTTACCCTTTGTCCGCAGTTCGGCACCGCACTTGGCAGATATCCTACGGTATGGCACTCGCCGCAGTACATTGTTG
>Ga0210402_10006754_pt1 | contig 10116 bp, 3 predicted proteins | sample IncBWC7MmetaG_FD_161055 | JGI IMG/M metagenome (GOLD analysis project Ga0210402, IMG submission 161055) | Forest soil microbial communities from Barre Woods Harvard Forest LTER site, Petersham, Massachusetts, United States - Inc-BW-C-7-M | ecosystem: Environmental > Terrestrial > Soil >...
CTCCATGGGGTCACGAGAGGTCTTGCGGGTGGCGCCGTCAACGATTTGGAAGACTTCGGCGAGCGGTTTGCCGATGGCTTCCTTGCGGCTCCATCCGGTCATGGTTTCCGCGACCAGATTGAGATAGGTGATTTTGCCGGAAATATCGGTGCACAGGACGGCGTCGCCAATGGAATTGAGGGTGACCACCGCGCGTTCTTTCTCCAAGAACAGCGCATCCTCGACGGCTTTGCGTTCAATCGCGTTACGCAGTGCGCGGGGAAGTGAATAGCTATCGAGGTGAGTCGACAGAATATAGTCTTGCGCGCCGCGTCTCACGGCTTCTTTTGCCAGCGCCTCGCCGGCGTCGGCGCCGAGAATAAGAATCGGAACGTCGGGGGCGGCGGCGAACAAGCGATCGAAAGTCGCGATGCCCTGACCGTCGGGCGCGAGCAACTCGATCAAGACAACGGCGACGCCTTTTGTTTTCAGGTGCTCCAGGCCCTCAGAAAGCTGGCGAACCCATTGCACATCGAAAGAATCTTCGCCGCCGGCGGCGAGCGCTGCGCGAATCGCTTCAGCGGCGGCGAGATCGTTTTCAATGAGCAGGACCTTCACCGGCAGGATAGCCGCGTTCGTGTTTTGGCTCATCGCTGCACCATCGCGACCGGGCTTAACTTGAACCATTCCTGCAGAGCAGCGACGACGCGAAAGGTCTTGGAATTTACGGTCCCCGGAGGAGCCATCCAATAGACGGTGACGCTGTTGGTCAGGCTATCTATGCACATGCGCTGATGGGTTTCGCTAACCGTATCCGGCGCGGTTTTCCGAAGCCACAGGACGTTGCCTTCACCGGATTCACTGACTTTGACGAAGCCACCTTCGCGGGCGGCAGTTTGAAATGCCTGAAGTCTGAGCATGGATGCAACTTTCAATTCCAGCTTGCGGATGAGCCGCTGGACCGCTCTGTGAGAGGGTTCCGAGCGAAAAGAATTGACGCGTTAGCGTGAACGTTCGCAGGGAAAGATGTACGGCATGGACCCCATGGCCGAGTCATCAAGAAATAAGAATAGCGTTGAAGACCAAAGAAATCTGTTCAGTATCGAACACCTAGTACTTACGTAGTACTACGTATTGGAGGTTTTCGGGCAGTTTCAACATGGAGCGGTGCGAGGGGTGGGTTGTTTCAAAAGTGGATATTATAGCGAGCATCATTCGATGGACGGCCACAGACGAGTCCTGAAATTGTTCGGTGGCTGCCACCCACACCGAACAGCGAGAGTTTGCTAAGATACTATATTCATTAACTATAGTATAAGTTATCATTCGCAGATCGCCAGAAAAACCAAAGGCTCCCGGCCGTATGGCGGGGAGCCTTTTTGTTGTGCCCGCGTATGGAGCGGGCGGAGATTGTGGAACGGCGGTTACTGGACGACGTTGGTGACGGCGATGCCGGGGTTGCCGGTGCCGGTGGTGAAAGGCGAGCCGGCGACGGCGGTCAGAGAGCCGGCTGCGCCGATTTTGTATACGGCGATGGCGCCCTTGGAACCGGGCGCCGCAGCGGCATTTACACCGACGTAGAGATAGGAGCCGGTGATGTCGGTAGAGATCTGGGTGATGCCGTTTGCGGAAACGGTGGTGACCGTTCCGGCAGCACCAAGCAAGCCGGTGGTTACGTCGAACGGATAAGGAGTAATTGTGCCTGCGGTTTGGTCAGCGACATAAACCACGCGATCCAGAGGATCGAAGGCAACGACCCAGGAGGGTCCGGTGCTTGACAGAGTCACGGCGGTGCCGACAGCGGTAAGCGCGCCGTCGGTACCGAGCCCTGTACCAGCAAGCGTGATTGAGAAAGATTGCAGTTTTTTCGTAGTTTTATCAACTGCGACCAGGAACTGGCCGCTGCCATCAACGGCGCCTGAAATCCAGTTGTCGGGAATGTTTGTGGCCTCGGCGCTAACTGCGATGGTGCCACCCGGATTATAGGTGGTAAAGGGCAAGATGCCGTTGGTGGCGTTCGAGCCAAGGACCCAGATGAAATCACCCTGCGGATCGGAGGCAAGGTTGCTGGCACCGACGAACGCGGCAATGGCGGTTCCCGGGCCAGATACCGTGGTGGCAGAGCTAAGCGTGTACGGCACTACCGAGCCGGAAGTCACATCGAGCGCGTAGGCAAAGGCGTCGGTTGGGGAAATACCGAGGGCCGATGGCAGGTCGGTGTGATTTCCTGCGGCGAAGAGCGGCGAACCGGCAAGCGCGGTTAGCGCCGCGGTGGTCTGGTTCACGGAGAATCCGTCGATCTGGACGCCAGCAGGGCTGCCTGTGAACAGGAACGCGCCCTGAAGATCGGCAGCAGCAATACTGTTGCCGGCTTGTCCGGTGAATGGCGAGCTGGCCGCGGCAGTAAGCACGCCAGTGCCGGGAGAAGAAGTAAACGCGGAAATGTCGCCAGAGACGGAGTTGGCGGCGAAAACGGCGCCAGGGCTGACGCTCAGCGGAGCGGTGCCAATTCCAAAATTGATAAAGATAGGGCCAGCAGGAGACTCGACGAGGGGAAGCGGGACGGCTGGGGTTAGAGCGCCAGTGGCCGCGTTTAAAGTGTAAGTGGATACGGTGTTGCCAAATTCGTTCACGACCGCAACGCTGGTATTGGTCGGGTCTACGGCGATACCGACCGGAGTAATGCCAGCCGGGAACAGTACGTTAGCGCCTGGAGCCCCGGCGGTTAGCGGGAAGCTGCTGACCTGGTTGATGAAAGCCTCCGTTACGAACAGGAATTTTCCGGTGGCATCCACGGCAGCGAATGTCGGGCCGCTAAGGCTAGTGACGCTAAATGGAGAACCAGCGACCGCGGTTAGCGAACCATCCGCATGGATGGTAAAGGCTGAGATCGAATCTCCGCCAGTGATGCCGTCCCCCTGATTGGGAATGAAGAGAAAAGTGTTGGAAGGATCGATCGCCGGGTACTGAGGCGAAGTGCCGGTTGCGTAATTCGGCGTAGCGAGCGCAGTCAATACGCCCCCAGCGCCGATCGAGAAGGCGTAAACATTGCCACCGACGTTGTCTACTGCGTAGACATACTTTCCGGCACGATCTGTAATAACCGATATAAGGCTACTGGGGGTGGTCCCGATGGTAATTGGTGTGCCGATGGGGCTGAGCGAACCGTCGACCAGACTGATCAAGTATGAGTTCAAGGTGGAAGTAGTTGCGCCGGAGCTAGCGACGTAGAGGAACTGACCGGTTGGATCGACGACTCCGAAATTCGAACGAATCGAGGTAGCCAAAACCGACGGAAGTCCAGAAAGGCGGCCAGTCGACGGGTCAATCGACGCGGTAGCTATGTCGGTGGTGCGGAGAACAAAGGCGAACCGTCCTGAAGGCTCAGGAATAATTTGGGTAGGCTGGCCCGTCACGTTGCCGGAAGCGATGGGAAGCAAACCCGCTGTGGCGGCGTTAAAGGCGTACGTGACGGCATTGTTGTCGGTGCCACCGGCGACATAAGCGTTGCGCGCAACGGCACTCGACACAGTGAGAGAGGCAGTTCCGGAAACCGTGCCGGAGGTAGCTTTGATGGTGACCGCGGTGGCGCTTGCGGCCACACCCAGAGCATGACCGACGCTGGTGGTAACTGGCGGAGTCGCAGTATTGGTAAAAGTAAGGCTGGTGACGCTAGCGGTGGTAGGAGTCAGGCTGCTCCAAGTGGCGGCGGAGAGGATCTGGGAAGAGCCGTCAGAATAATGACCGGTGGCGATGAAGTCTGCGGTGCCACCGACGGGGATGGTCGGTGAGGCAGGGCTGACTGTGATGGAGGTAAGCGTCACCGAGGTGGTGGTGACGGTGATGACGTCCAGCGGACTGGTAACGCCGCTAAGCATGGCGGTGATGTTGGAGGTTCCGACGGCCACACCGGTGACCAAACCACCTGCGGAGATGGTGGCAACGGCAGGGGTCATCGAAGTCCAGGTGACCTGGGAGGTGAGGTCTTTGGTGCTGGTGTCACTATAAGTGCCGGTAGCGGTGAGCTGGAGAGTTCCGGCAATGGCGACACTTGCGGGAGGAGGATTAGGCGTAATGGCGATGGAGACGAGAGTGGCGGCGGAGGTGACGGTCAAAACATCCTTGGGACTGACAACCGTGCCGAGCGTTGCGGTGATATTCGCGGTGCCGGCGCTGACGCCGGTAGCAAGCCCGGCGGAGGTGATGGTTGCAACACCCATAGCGTCCGAGGCCCAGGTAACCTGGCTAGTGATATCGGCAGTCTTTTTGTTGTTGTAAGTGGCTGTGGCCATGAATTGCTGGGTCTTGCCCACGCCGATCGAGGGACCGACCGGGGTGACGGCAATGGAGACGACGTGGTTGTACGTGGAGTCGCAACCGGCGAGCAGCACCAGACAAAAAACGGGCAAAAGCAAAATATTTGCAAAACGGCGCGGGGACTGGAAATTCATAACTCCTCCTAGCAGATTCCAAACACGAGCAAACTCAAGAACGAAAACTGTATGGCAGACGATGAGCCGAAGGGAGAGGGGAACTACATTGGCCTTCGCATGGGAATCGGCGCCGGAAAACGGGCTGGCCGGATTCCTGGTCCGCCAGTGCCTCGGCACTTCAACAGCGCGAGACACAACCGAGCGACTGCCAATTTACTAGAAGCTGCCACCGGAAAGATAGTTTTCCCCAAGGCGGCAAGTCGCCCAGAAATCCGAGTGTAAGCAGAGCGAGGATGAACTGCCAGTTAAAAAGAAAAAACTCTCCGGAGTGTTGCGGAAAGTGAAACCCTCGGTGGAAAAGCTGGCCATGGCCAGCGGGGCGTGCGATCCGCAGCGAGCCAATTGATCCAACATTGGCGCGAAGGACGCGGGTTGGGTGTGGCGACGAGCGTCGAAGGTGAAGTAAACTGGAAGAGCCGCAACATGTCGGGGCGTAGCGCAGCCTGGTAGCGCGCCTGCCTTGGGCGCAGGAGGCCCCCGGTTCGAATCCGGGCGCCCCGACCACTCATTTCTCGCGCCGAACAACCATTGACATGGCGCGATCTCGACAGATCGGCAATGCTAACGACGTGCCTCACGCGCGGAGACTCGCTGAAACAATCTCGTTTGACGGAAGGTGAGTCTGGATTAACCATATTTTGTTGAGCGCGAGCAAGTTCGAGTTGAGGATTCAAGCAAGGAAGGCGCAGCAGATGACAGACACCGGCGCAGGTTCCGGTTTGAAACCGCGCGTACCTTTTCGAACATTAGCCAGCGCAGCCTAATACGAAACCCGTAAAGTACGCGGCAATGCTCGCTTGTTTGACGTTCTGATGTTGGCCGGGATGGGAATGATTTCATGTCGTTTCGCTGCCAGCGGTTTTAGTTGGACCTGAGCTGCAATTAGTCGAGGAACTTCCTGAGTTTTTCCTAATTTGAATAACGAACGAGTACCTGCTAAGGCGTCAGCCACAGAACGGCGCTTCTCATGCATGAACATTAGCAAGGGGCGACTCATGTGAGCACGCTAAACTCGCGTCAGGCGGCATATAGTGATCGCCGGCGCAGCCAACGAGTGCTGCTTTCGGTGGCAGTGGGGATCAGCGGCACAAATGCCGGAGGGACGGCGTTCTCGGAAGAGACAACCACGGCAGTGGTGAGCGCACACGGCGGGCTGGTGCTGCTGAAAGAGGCAGTGCGTCAGGGCCAGCGATTAAAGGTCAGGAATCTGAATACCAGCGAAGAAACAGAATGTATCACAGTGGATGCCAATGCCGGTTCGAACGAGCCGCACGAGGTGGGAATAGAATTTGTGGCAGCCGCGCCGAGATTCTGGCGGATAGCCTTTCCTCCAACTGACTGGACCGCACGCAGCCCGGAAGCAAAGCGATTTGAAAAAGATAGCACGGTGCAACCCACGCCGGCGATAACCGCTAAAAAATAGCGTGCCTGACTGGCGAGGCTTTACGGCAAGAAAGCCTTAAACGCCTTACAGCGATTTTAACGGCGACGCGCGTCTGGACCTTTCTCCCAAAGCAAAAAGTAAACTACTGCAACATGCTCCAGGCGCCCTGACCGAATTTTTTCATGAGGACGCCGAGGTCCGGAGTGGACTGCAGATAGAAGTGGTAGCCAACCGAAGAGATCCCCTTGGTGGTGCGCAGCGGGACGCCGACATCGAAGCGTCCAGAAAAATAACGGGACAAGCTGAGAATGAATCCGGAGCCGACGCTGGTGAGGTAGCGCTTGTCTCCAGGGGGACGGCCGGCGCTGCGATAACTGTCGAATACCGCGCCGGTGTCAAAAAAAACCACCTCGCGAAAACGGTTGCGCACCGGCGAAGTGGGAGCAAGCTCGGTGTGAAACATGGAAGGAAACTGCAGCTCGAGGGTACCGGTATAGCCGCGATCGCCAATCTGGCGGCCCTCGGGATAGCCGCGCACGGTGGCCACGCCGCCGATCTGAAATTGTTCGACCGTAGGCAAATAGTTGAAGGCGTTAGTCTGGCCGGTAATGCGGAGCAGCCCGGTCATACCGCCAGACAAATTTTGCATGCGGAGAATGGACCCGGAGAACTTGAGAAAATCGCGGCTGCCACCAAGGTTGTGAAACCCGCCGCTGAAAGTAGGCGAGACCGACCACAAACCTGCGTGGTCAAAAATTTCAAGGTTCACGGTGAAGTCCGCGGTGCGCACCAGAGTATCGGTGAGCGGGGTGTTCTGGCTGCGCAGGAGAGAAGTGATGTAATCGGCGGAAAACGCCGTGGAAAGGCGAGTGGTGGAAGTTTCGATCATGGCCTGGGTAAATTTGAGCGATGAAGTGGTGGAGTGGCCGGACACGCCAAATTTTTGAGTAGGGCCGGAACCTATATGGATGTGGCTATCGTCAAAATTCGCGCCGAGGCGCGAGCCCCATGAACCGACTGGAATTTCGTAGGAAGTGAAATAATCGAGCGTACCGGAGGCCCCGTAGATGCCGGTGGTGAAGGGATCGCTAAGGCCGAACAGGCTGCTGTAACGCTGGACCAGTCCGACCCGCTGGTTGCCCACGCCGTCGTGGCCGGCGTTATCGAAGAAAAGCATACTGCTCTGTTTAGGAGGCTCCTCCACTTGCAACTCGACATCGCTGGTGCCGAATGAGGCGCCCGGCTGGAGAACCGCTTTCACCTTAAGGTCCGAGGTACTGTTCAAGAAAGTGATGCTCTGCTGGAGCTGGTCGATTCGAATGAGTTCGCCGGGATTGAGATGGACGCAGCTGAGGATGTAGGACTCGCGAGTGCGGGTTTTATTGGCGACGGAAACTTTGCCAACGCGGCCCTCAATGAGTGTGACGCGGACTTCGCCATTAGTGACTTGTTGTGGTGGGAGCACGGCCTTGGCCGTAACGTCGCCCTTGGTTTGGTAAAGATGATTGATGTCATCAATGAGCTGGTTGAGGTCGGCGAGTGAAATCTGGCGGTTTTCGTATTTCGCGGAAATAGCCGCGAGTTCCTGCGAAGACAGCAGCTCGGAAGGCGAGATCACCAGATGACGGAGGAGGAAAGATTCGCCGCTGTCCGCAGACGGACCTGCGGCTGACTTGGCGTTCTTTTTGGCGTCTTCGGCAGCTTTCTGGCGCTGCAGCTCATCGAGCTTTTTCTGGAGATCGTAATACTGGAAAGTGTCTTCGGATTTTTTTTGCAGAGCGCCGGGATCGGGAGTGGGAGGTTGCTGCGCGTGCAACGGCCATTGACACACCAGAAGCGCCAGGAAAACCAGGATGGGCCGACGAATCATATAAACAGCTCAGTGACCAGTTTCGCGCGTTGAATCCGGGGAAGACCGCGCCTTCCCCGGAATTTCATTCAGTATGAGCAAATTCTCTTGATCAAGGCAATCCGTAATAATGGATCAAGTCGTTAAAGATGGTGTTCTGCTGTTGGGTAAGAGTGTAGCCCTTACCGGTCTTGGCCTTGCCGTTGAAGTAGGACGAATTCAAATCGGTGTCCTGATAGGTTCCGAACAGGAACATATAGAACGGCGTGTAGCGAGTGGCGCTCTGCTGCTGCGGGAACTTGTAGCTCTCGGTGAGCGAGATATAGGGAGTGTTCAGGGTTATCGAGGTTCCGATAATCGCGTTGACCAGCTCGAGCCATTCCTGGCCGATGGTAATGGTGCCGTTGTTGGTATCGAGAACGTTGAACACCACTGCCGGAACCGTAGTGCAGCCCTTGGGGCATGGAACCACGCTGAAGGTGACGTTGTTGGCCTCGTTCATCAGGTAGTTGTAGGCGCCCGGGTTACCCCAGCCGCTGATGAAGAAGTGCAGGCCTTCGGTCTGGCGGCTGATGTCGTTGGTAAGGCTGCCCTGGTTCAGAGCGTAGATCAGCGGCATGTTGATGATATCGGCGCGGGCGTTGATGGTGTTGAAGACACCGGCGGTGCCAACGCGGATGGTGTCGGTGCCCGGAGTGGTGGTCCAGGTCGCCGATGGATTAACGGTCATGGTCAAAGTGTCCGGGTTGGTGATGGTGTTGGCGTTGAGCACGCTGCCATCGACTAGGATAGTTACAGTCTTGCCCTGCGTAGCGCCGAGATTGGTGGTCGTCGGACTGCCGAACGGCGAGACGTTGACATTGTTGAGCCACGCGCTGCCGTTGCTGACCAGCAGATCGATGTTGCCGGTCTTGCTTTCGATGGTGCTGGCGGAGATCAGGTCGCCAGTGCGCTCTTCGACGTAGATGCTGCCGTTGGCTGCGCCATTGGCGTACATATCGAGCGAGTGGCCAGTCGGTGTCGCGGCGGCCGTTCCAGAGACCTTGTTGACGCCGTTCTGGTTGTTGACGACCAGCCGGCGGTTCGAAGCGCCGATGCCGCCGTTGTTCGAAGTGAGATTGATATTGTTGCCGGTCAGATTGACCGCGGTGCTGCTGGAATTGCCGTTGAAGATCGAACCATCGGACACGATGTAAATGTCCGAAGTGGCCGATTGAATGGTGCTTACGTAGAGCGCACCGATGGTTTCGTTCAGGTAGATACCCAACTTGGCGAAGGCCTGAACCACCGCGGGAGTTGGCAGGATAACGCCGGCGTTCGAATGGATGCGCAGCGGAGTTGCCATCGTGCCGATGCTGCCGTTGGTGGCGTTCAGTGTGATTCCCTGGGTGTTGACGACAGCGCTGGCACCGGCTGGATTGAAGATGCCGCCGGACGCGCTGACGGAAGTGTTGCCGGCGAGGGCGTTGACGGTGCCGTTGAGATTCACGTCGCCGTTGGTGGCGGCCAAGCCGACATTTCCGGACGTCGTATTGATGTTCTTGACGTAGAAAGTGCTGGACGGGTCGGTGAGGTAGATGTCGCCGGGCGCGGTGGCATTCACTCCGCCGGTCGCTGAAGTAGTGTTCACGAACAGCGGATTCAACGATGTGCCGATGGTCGAGCCGTTGGACGTCAGGTTGATATTCGGAGCGGTGACGTTGACGTTGGCAGGATTGCCCAAGATGCCGTCGCCATTCAGGATCGGTCCGGACGTGGTGGTGAGGTTGACGGTGCCGCCGGTGGAAGTGATGGTGCCGACGTTTAAGGCGCCAACCGTTTCGTTGACGTACATGTTTCCATTCACCGTGGAGCCGGAGACGACGCCTGGAGCGTTGAGGGAGTTGCGCACCTCAATCGGGTTGGTGTTGCTGCCGATGTTTCCAGTGGTGGCAGAGCTGTTCAGCACGATGGTGTCGCTGCTGATGGCTGTGCTCGACGAGCTGTCATTGATATTGCCGTTGGCGTTGATGGTGACGACGCTGGCCGGGCTGGCGTTGGGCGCCAAAGCGTCCAGGCTGTTGGTTCCGAGATTCACATCTCCGGCCAAGGTGGCCAGAGTGATGTTGCCCGTGTTCGAGGTAACGTTGCTGACGTTCATCGGACCGCTGGTTTCGGTGATGTAAGCGCCAGTCTGCGCCTGGCCGGTGAGAGTTCCGGTGGCCAGGATTCGCACTGGTACTCCGCTGGTGCCGATGCTGCCGGTAATCGCGTCGAGGAAAAGATTCTTTCCGTCGACGGTGCCCATCGAAGCGCCGAGAGCGTCAATGATCGAACCGGCGGCGGTCAGATAAACGTTTCCGCCGGTCGAGATGACGTTGCCGAGGTTCAGATTGCCAGTGACCTGATCGAGCGAAATGTCGTTCAGCGAG
>Ga0210402_10006755_pt1 | contig 10115 bp, 6 predicted proteins | sample IncBWC7MmetaG_FD_161055 | JGI IMG/M metagenome (GOLD analysis project Ga0210402, IMG submission 161055) | Forest soil microbial communities from Barre Woods Harvard Forest LTER site, Petersham, Massachusetts, United States - Inc-BW-C-7-M | ecosystem: Environmental > Terrestrial > Soil >...
TGCACTTGCGGCAGTCTCGCCCGGTGCCGTGAATCCCGATGGCAGCATTCTGCAATTCGGACAAGGAGGCCTGGGATTTGGCGCGCCTCTTGCCGCTGCGCCGCCGGTCGGTGGAACAGGCGAGACACTGAATGCGGCCAACCTCAATGGGTTGCGCGTGGTCAAGAGCGGCCGCACAACAGGGCTGACATGCTCAACGGTTGAAAGCGTCGATTTGGCGGTAAAGGTCGACTACTACAAAGACTGCGCTGAGACACAGCCCTATTACACCAAGACCTTCACCGGACAGATCGGCATCGGGGGCAACAGCTTCTCTGACAGTGGCGATTCGGGTTCGCTCATCGTGGACGCCGCAAATGCCCAAGCCATCGGCCTTTTCTTCGCCGGAGGCACTGACGGAGATGGCAATGGATTAAGTGTGGCAAATCCAGTCGCCGATGTGCTGACTGAGTTGGGAAATCAGACGGGCTCGAAGCTGAGCATCGTCGGCAACAAAACAGGCCACCCCGTTATTTGCCTGAACTACGACAACAACACAGAAACAGCGGCGGCGCTTCCAGAGCTTTCGCGTGCTGCGGAAGTGCAAGCAAAGAGCGCAGCACAGAATGCCATGGCCGAACTCGTGAATCACGAGAAGGGCATCCTTGGAGTCATTGCAGGCAAGAGCGCCGATAGCCCCGGCGAGCCGGCCGTCGTCATCTATGTCGACAAGACAAGACCGAACATTGTCGTTCCGCAAACCATGGCGGGCGTGCGCTCCGCCGTCATTCTGACCGATGCGCAGAGCGTAGCAAACGGCAACGCGCCGAAGGTCTCCGCTACTACTGCGGGCATTCACCTTTCGGCCAGCGTGCTAAGCGGCGCTGCGGCAGTTGAGCGGCAATACGCTCCACAATTATTCGCCGACCCCGCCATTTTCGGCGTTGGTGTGGCACAGAGCCGCGACAATCCACAGGAAGCCGCGCTGCTGGTTCTTGTCGATATGGCGAGAACTGCCAAGGCAATGCCAGCAACGCTCGGTGGCCTGAGAGTCCGATATATGCAGCTGCATCGCTTCCATGTAACGAAATCGAAGTATGCAGGCGCGCGTCCGGTTTCCAGCTGCTCTCTGCAATCCTTCAAACCGGTCGAGCTTCACTAGACTCTCTCGAACCGGCCTGCAGGATCTCCACCGGCTTTTCCTCCCCGCGCACTGCCGGGAAGAACAGCATGAAGATTGTGCCCGAACGTCGATTGCCATTGTTCTGACCATCTTCCGCGGCACGACTGCGAATATGGATCTTGCCATGATGCTTGCGAACAATTTCAGCACTCACCCACAATCCCAGTCCTGTGCCGGTTGCTTCTTTCGTCGTGAAGAAGGGCTCGAAGATGCGGCCGAGCACTTCCTCAGACATGCCGCAGCCCGTATCCATGACGGAAACTCGCACACCTTCCACATTTCCATCGCGCCATGAGCGTGAGCGACGCACGCTGAGCACCAGGCGTCCGGGTCCGGGCATCATTGCGTCGAGAGCATTGCCAATGAGGTTGGCAAAGAGTTGCCGCAGCTCGCCCGCAAAGCAGAAAAGCTCTACGTCGGGCTCGTAGGAGCGGTGCACTTCCACCTGCAGAGAGTTCACGCGGCCCTGATGCAAGGTGAGAACGGAATCCAACAGCTCGCTGACCTTTGCCGTGATCGGCAGCGTGGACTGGCGGTAGAAGCGAAGGGTCTGCTGCGCTATCTCAGAGACGCGGGCAACTTCATGCTGCGCGAGATCTACATAGTGCTTTGTTTCAGGTGAAAGTGAGTCCTGCAGCCGGATCAGATAAAGCAGATTCGTAACTGCTTCGAGTGGATTGTTGATCTCATGCGCAATCGACGCTGCCAGACGCCCTGCTGCGGCGAGCTTCTCGGTTTTGCGCAGCGCATCTTCAGAGTTGCGGCGCTGTGTTGTGTCGACAATGACAGCGCCGACCCAGCGAACGGTATTCGAGCTGGTGCCGACCGGGTAGAGATTCACCAGCCAGCTGCGTTTGCGTCCGGGATACGTATCGAGTTCGCCAAATACTTCAAGATCCTGGACGGCGACCCCCTTTTCAAATACCAAATCGATGGCACGCCGCAGCGGAATTGCTGCCTGCTCCGGAAAGAGTTCGAATACTGTGCGGCTAAGATAACGGCTGATGGAGCTATGGTTCATGCTCGCGAGGAACTGGTTCACGCGGACGAAGCGGAATTTGCGATCAAAAAATGCAAATCCGATGGGCGCATTGGCAAGCATCGAATCCAAGAGAGCCAGAGTATCGTTCAGACCCGCCCGCTGCTCCTCAATCGAAGTGACCATCATGTTGAAGGCCATGGTGAGATCAGCGGCTTCATTTGACGAAGAAACCTGCAGCGGGAAAGAGGATGTGTCTTCCGGGTCGCGTACTACCCGTTGAGTAGCCCGCATCAACACGTTGAGCGGCTTGGTGATGGTGCGCGCCATGAATGTCGCCAGCAGCGTGCAGCCAAGGATTGCGACCACGGCTGAAATGAGCGTGATACGCAGGAGCGAATGAAGTTGTAGCTTGTCTGCGTCTTCGTTCGGATAGATCCAGACCAGCGCCCGTAGTTCCCCGTTCACTTTGACCGGAGCAACGATCTCGCGAATGTTGTCTTTCAGTGTGAAGAGCGTAGGCTTTTGCAGACTCCGAAGATAGTTCCGCTCCGTCGGCGTAAGATTCAGCTTGCCGGTCATTGAAGCATAGGTGCCAACTAGCGTAACGCCCTGCAGATCGGTAATCTGCACGCTGCTGATGCTGGGGTATTGCAGCATCGAGCTGATCACTTCCTGCAGGCCGGCCGTCTTACCTTCAGCGATAGCGGTGCCTGCCTGCAGGGCCAGTAACGACCCTTGATATTCCAGACGGCGATCAACGCGCTGCTGCAGTTCGTTTTGTTGTTCACGAACAAGAAATACGGCAAAGACAGCCAACACCAGCAACTCAAACAGCACCAGGCTGGCAATCAGTTGACCACGGATTGTTCGAGGCCGAAGTAAAGCCATAGTCTCCGGGAAAAATCTACCCTCCTGTGCCTTTGGTCATCCCTCAGGAAACGGGAGAATATTGATTCAGATTACGCTCTAACTGTTGAGAGTTTTTCTTTTAAGTCTGATGCGATTTGACGACCATGAAGACGGCCGTTCTCAATGAAGATTTCATTGGTTCTCTCTCCGGCAATAATCACGCCAGCCAGATAGATGCCCGGCACGTTGCTTTCAAGACTCTTCGGTTCGCACGCAGGACAACGATCCTCGCCCTCCAGGTCAATTCCGAGCGCCGTCAGAAAGTCGAAATCCGGATGATATCCGGTCATGGCGAAGACGTAATCATTCGCAATGGTCAGCGTGCCATTCGGCGTCTTCAGTGTGACTGAATCTTCGCGAATCTCTTCAACATTGCTCTCGAAATACGCAGTGATCTCTCGGTTCTTGATGCGGTTTTCAATGTCAGGAAGAATCCAGTACTTTACGTGCCTGTGCATCGTAGGACCGCGATGCACCAGCGTCACACGTGCGCCGTGTCGCCACAAATCGAGTGCAGCGATCGCCGCAGAGTTTTTACCGCCGATCACCAGCACGTCGAGATCGTAGTAAGGGTGAGGATCGTCATAGTAGTGATGCACCTTGGGCAGGTCTTCACCCTGAATGCCGAGATAATTCGGCAAATCATAATAACCCGTCGCCACAACCAACTTCCGTGCATGATGCGCGAACTTGCGCCCGAAGCGATCGGTCACATGCACACGAAACTCGCCATCCGAACCTGTAATGGAATCGACGTTCTGGTAGGGGCGAATGTCGAGTTGATAGTGCTCGGCCACTTTACGGTAGTACTCAAGAGCTTCGTTGCGCGTCGGCTTCTGGTTCACGCTGGGAAAAGGAATGTCGCCAATTTCGAGCAGCTCCGGCGTGGTGAAAAATGTCATGTGCGACGGATAGTGAAAGAGAGAATTGCACAGGCAGCCTTTGTCTACCAGCACGCTGCGCAGGCCGCTGCGCTTTGCCTCGATCGCGCAGGCCATACCTGTCGGCCCGGCGCCAATCACAAGGACGTCAAATGTTTCAGGGGAGTGCGTGTTCCGGTCCATCTGTATAGATTAGACGATCAGCGGATGCGAAAACTTCATTTTCAAGGCGGGTACCCAGGACGCCGACAATAACGGTCTGAGGGACGATTCATTTATCCTAGAAAGAGCAAAGGATTTTCAAAGTTTCATGGCGACGATCAAGCAGGAAGACCTGATTCAGAGCGTGGCGGACGCGCTCCAGTACATCAGCTACTACCATCCGGTGGACTACATCACCAATCTTGCAAAGGCATACGAACTCGAGGAGTCGCCTGCGGCGAAAGATGCCATGGCGCAGATTCTTATCAATTCGCGGATGTGCGCCGAAGGCCACCGTCCTATTTGCCAGGATACGGGGATCGTGTCTGTCTTCCTGAAGATAGGTATGGACGTGCGTTGGGATGCCGAGCTGACGGTCGAAGAGATGGTGAATGAAGGCGTGCGCCGCGCCTATCTTCATCCTGACAATGTATTGCGGGCCTCAGTCCTCGCCGATCCTGCTGGAGCGCGTAAGAACACCCGCGACAACACTCCTGCGGTTGTAAACGTGCAGTTGGTCAAGGGTGGCGAGGTAGAAGTTATCGTTGCCGCAAAGGGCGGAGGCTCCGAGGCAAAGTCGAAGTTCACCATGCTGAACCCCTCCGACTCGATTGTCGAATGGGTACTGAAGACAGTCCCGACCATGGGCGCGGGATGGTGTCCGCCGGGAATGCTTGGAATCGGCATCGGCGGCACGGCGGAAAAGGCAATGCTTCTCGCCAAAGAAGCACTGATGCAGCCGATCGATATTCAGGATGTGATTGCGCGCGGTCCAAAGAACAAGCTTGAAGAAATGCGCATTGAGCTCTACAGGAAGATCAACGACCTCGGTATCGGCGCGCAGGGGCTCGGCGGACTCACAACCGTACTCGACGTAAAGATTCTCGACTATCCGACGCACGCGGCAAATCTGCCCGTCGCCATCATTCCCAACTGCGCGGCCACACGTCATGCACATTTCACGCTCGATGGCTCGGGGCCGGTAGCGCTCGATCCGCCGTCACTCGACGACTGGCCGACGCTCACCTATGACACTTCGTCAGCGCGCCGCGTCAATCTCGATACTGTGACCCGCGAAGAAGTTGCAACATGGAAGCCCGGCGAAGTACTGCTGCTGAATGGCAAGCTGCTTACGGGCCGCGACGCCGCGCACAAGCGCATGACTGACATGATCAATGGCGGGGAACAGCTCCGCGTCGATTTCACCAATCGCTTTATCTACTACGTCGGTCCTGTCGATCCAGTACGCGAAGAAGTGGTCGGCCCTGCCGGCCCCACAACCGCAACCCGCATGGACAAGTTCACGCGCCGATTACTCGAAACCACAGGCCTGCTAGGAATGGTCGGCAAGGCCGAACGGGGGCCCGAAGCGATTGAAGCCATTCGCGACCACGGTGCTGTGTACCTGTTGGCGGTAGGCGGCGCGGCGTATCTCGTCTCGAAAGCGATCAAATCCTCGCGCATCGTGGCATTCGAAGATCTGGGCATGGAAGCAATCTATGAGTTTGAGGTGTCAGACATGCCGGTGACTGTTGCCGTGGATTCCAAGGGCACATCCGTTCACGAGACCGGTCCGAGAGAATGGCAGGCACGTATTCAGTCCCGCCTTGGCGGCGTGCCGATTCTTGCCTAGTCTCCGCTTACGGGCATCTAATTGAGTGATGCCTGAACTACTGCAAGAGACGCGCCAAGAAAAAGATTCGCTCGGATTCGTAGAAGTGCCTGCGCACGCCTACTATGGCGCGCAGACAGCGCGTGCCGTCGAGAACTATCCCATCTCCGGCATGCGGGCGCATCCGCAACTCATTCGCGCCGTGGGCATGGTGAAGCGTGCCGCTGCCGAAGCTAACAATGAACTCGGCGTGATCGACGCCCGCCACGCTGACGCCATCATCCAGGCGGCGCAGGAAGTGATCGATGGCAAATGGAACGATGAGTTCGTCGTTGATGTCTTTCAGGCGGGCGCAGGCGTCAGCTTCCACATGAACACGAACGAAGTCATCGCCAACCGCGCAAATGAAATTCTCGGCGGCAAGCTCGGCGAATACGCCTTCGTTCATGCCAACGACCACGTGAACTACGGACAGTCAACGAACGACGTCTTCCCGACTGCCATGCGCGTGGCCACACTGCTGAACCTTGAAACGCTGTATCCGGTGCTCGATGCGCTCGCCGCGTCCTTCGCCACGAAAGCAAAAGAATTCGACGGGATCATGAAGTCCGGCCGCACCCACATGCAGGACGCCGTTCCGATTCGTTTGGGGCAGGAGTTTGCGGCCTATGGGCTGGCCATCGAGAAAGGCGCGAAATTCCTGCGGCAGTCTGCCGCTTCCCTGGCTGAACTGGGACTGGGCGGGAGTGCCGTCGGCACGGGCATCAACACGCATCCCGACTATCGCGCAAAAGCCGTCGCAAATCTCGCACGCATCTCCGGGCAGAAACTCATTCCCGCAGAAGACATGCGCTGGGCGATGCAATCGAACGCGTGCATGGGCGAGGTGAGCGCTACCCTGCGTGGGATTGCCCTCGAGGTGATTCGCATTTCGAATGATTTGCGCCTGCTCTCTTCCGGACCGAATACAGGGCTGAATGAAATTCACCTTCCCAGTCTGCAACCCGGCTCTTCGATCATGCCGGGAAAGATCAATCCCGTTATGCCGGAACTGGCCGCGATGGTCGGCTTTCAGGTCATCGGCAACGACACGGCTGTTGCCTACGCCGTGCAAGCCGGGCAGCTTGAACTGAATGTAATGATGCCGACGATGGCCTACAACGTTTTGCAGAGCATCACGATTCTCGCCAACATGCTGCAGCAGTTCAACGAGCGTTGCATCGTGGGTATCACGGCCAACGTGGAACGTGCCAGCTTCTACGCGCAGAGCACAGTTTCGCTGGCCACGGCGCTCAATCCTTACATCGGCTACGCCAATGCAGCGGAGATTGTGAAGGAATCCATTGCTACGGGAAAATCGATCATCGAAATCGCCCGCTCCCGGCATCTGCTGAGCGAGGCAGAAATTGCCAAAATTCTCGACCCGATTCGCATGACCGAACCGCAGCATCCATTGGAGTCAGCGAAAAAACGCGACCAAAAATAAAGGCCGCACTTATCAGCGCGACCTTCATTTTCACTCAAAAAGTACTACTGTCGCCCCCAACGCCATACAGCGCCAGCCGTAAAGCCGAGGTTGTTCTGTGTCGAGCTGCCATACCGGGTCATAAGGTAGCCCGGGGTGAGGCGAAGAGCCAGTGTCGGGCTCAGGTTGTAGTCGACAGAAGCACCTGCGCTCAGGTTGAAGGAATTGCCGTCGGGGTACAAACTAACCAGTTCCGGAGGCAGTCCGCCCGTGCCTGTGCCGAAGTTGCCATGGCCAACGCCTGCCAATACCTGCGCCGTCCAGCCCCAGTGCAGCCCCTCATAAAAGCGGACCGATGGCCCACCCATGAACGTGTACTGGCTGATGCTAGGCTCGTAAACGCCATACTGATTGCGGCCGGTATAGGCAGTGCCATAATAGCCGCGCCCATCCACCGTGATGCCAATCTTGCCGAACATATAGTCGGTGACGCCAGCATGCCAGCCCGCTTCATTGATGTGCTGAAGATTATTGCCCGGACGGAAGCGCAGATAGTTGCCGCCAAAATACCCTTCGTACTTGTGCGTGTAGGTGTCCTGAATCACCTGCTGATCGCGCAGTTTGCGGCGCGCCTTGACCCGCTCCTGCGCCTGGCGCAGCACCTGGGCACGCTCCTGGGGCGATGATTGCGGCGTGGCCTGTCCTGCCTGGGTCTGCTCAGTTGACTGCGGTTGGGGCTGGGTTTGCTGCGCTGACGCCTGATGTACTGCTAAGGAAAAAATGGTGATTGCCAGAACCGGGTAAAAACGGTTGGAACGAAACATGAATCTGAATGCCTCCACTGCCGGCGAAACAAAAATTGAGACAATCGAACTTCCTTTAAAAAAGCGGAAACGCGGTCTCTAGGGCCAAAGCTCCTTTTATTCTATTGCACCAGCGAGTTATTGACTTCTCCAGGCGTATTTTTGGGAGCTTGGCCTCCTTTGAACAAGCCGGAATTATGCGTGCGGTGATAAAGCACTTGCGCATCTCCCGTGCTCCTGCTTTCCTTAGTGAGTTGGCTGCATCTAAGTCTCGGCAGTCTCAGGCAAGCTTCCATCTCACGATTGAGGGCGCAACCTGCATGATGAAATTCCTGGTAGGTCTAATTCTAGGGCTGCTGATTCCGCCGTTCGCTGCGCTGCTGTATCTCCGTCTGGGACATCCGCCGGTCGCCGTGGCCGACGAGGCCTTTATGCTTGAACGCCAGATCGTCCACGGCCCGCTCAGAGCCCGAATTGACGGGGAAATGCCGAAGAAATCGCCTATCTCGCCAAGCGAGACCAATCTGCTCATCGGCGCGCATATCTACCGCCAGCAGTGCGCGACGTGCCACGGCCTTTATGGACGCCCGTCAGCCTTCGCCGAGCACATGTACCCCGACGCGCCGCAGCTTTGGCAGCCACATGGAGCCGGTGTCGTGGGCGTGAGCGACGATCCTCCGGGTGAGACTTACTGGAAGGTCAGCAACGGCATCCGGTTGACAGGCATGCCGTCATTCAATCACGTGTTGAACGAGACACAAATGTGGCAGGTCTCGATGCTGCTTGCCGGCGCTGACAAGCCTCTTCCTTCGGACGTGCTCGACCTGTTGAAACAGCCCTTGAATTTCGACCCGGCAGGCCAGACGCTTACGCCAGTACTCGAAACAAAATAGCCTAACACTCTAGACAGGGCGCAAATGAATCACGCCCGGTCTAAAGCTTCTCAATATTTTGACTTGATGGCGTAGGTCACGCCCGCTGTGAACTGAAACGAATTCCGCTTCGTCGGTGGAAACGTGAACGGCACATTATTCAGATAAGTGTCCAGAGTGCCGAGAGTAAAGCCTAAGTTCTTATACGCCGGGAAGGTGAGTGAATCCGTCTCTGCCACAGAGTAGGCGTGCGTGTTGTTCCACGCAGGGATATAGAGCAACTGCTGCGCAAAGATAATGCTCTTGGGCAAGTGCAGAGTGTAATATCCGCCGAACGTCGAACCAATCAGGTTCTGATTCTCATCTGTTAGCGTATTAAAGAAGGCCTGACGCTCGTACTGGACCGTAGCCTTCACATCGAGCTCCTGCTTCGGTGTCTTGATGACCGTATAGCCAATTCCGCCACCGTAAATCTGTTGCAGATCGAGGCTCTGGCTGAAGTTGTGATCGAAGGACACCTGCCCCAGGAAGTAGAAGCGCGGCGAAACGTATTGGTCCCGCTCGGCATCGGCATGGAAGATCGAGCTCTTCGAGTAGCTGGACGGCACAAAGTTGCCATTCGCATCTGTGTATGCAGGATCCGTGATCTTTCCATACGACTGCGAATAATCGATCGTCGTGCGGTTTCGTGGATCGAGCCAGCTTGCCGTCGGTACAACGCGCGCAAGAGCAACCGCTCCGTTGAAAGAGTACTGATTCTGCGTGGCCTGCACCAGAGTCAGCCCGAAGGTTGCTCCTCCGTTCCACGCCGAGAAAAATCCGGGCTCTCCGCGCAGCTGTTTGTTCAGATTTGCCTCATCGACAACAAATTGCGCATTCTTGATCGGAATCGGCGCGATCGTGGCATTGGTCGCTGATTGGATCGTGATCTGCTGGTCCGCAACTGACGCGGTGCCGATCGGCACACTCGCGGGAATCTGATGATGCTTGATCTGCACGCTCTTCTCGATCACGGCCACTTTCTGGCCGGTGTGCAGTTCCTTGATCTTGCTCCATTCCACAGTGATGTCGCCCACAATATCGCTGTGAAAGGTCACGTTATCTCCGATGGCGTTCACAAATTTTCCGGAGAGCTGATCGCCGTTCGTAAAGACGATGACGTCAGGTTGCGGCTTGTCGTCAGCAAAGGCGCTGCCTGCAGACAAAGAAAAAGTAAACATCGCAACCA
>Ga0210402_10006756_pt1 | contig 10114 bp, 7 predicted proteins | sample IncBWC7MmetaG_FD_161055 | JGI IMG/M metagenome (GOLD analysis project Ga0210402, IMG submission 161055) | Forest soil microbial communities from Barre Woods Harvard Forest LTER site, Petersham, Massachusetts, United States - Inc-BW-C-7-M | ecosystem: Environmental > Terrestrial > Soil >...
CAACAAGCCGTCGTACTCCATCGTGGCGCGCCGCAGCCGCGGCATCACCCAGCCGAAAGATCTCGAGAACAAGAAGCTCGGCGCCCCGACTGCCGGGTCGACCTACGCGGCATGGCCGCTTTTTGCCAAGCTCAACGACATCGACCCTTCCAAGGTGATCATCGAGAATATAGCCATTGCGGTGCGCGTCCCGATGCTCGCCGCCGGTCAGATCGACGGCGCCCTCGGCGCCTCTTTCCGCCTCTATGTCGATCTGAAGGACCGCGGGGTGCCGGTGGACGATATCGTCCTGATGCCGATGGCCAACTACGGCTTGCAACTCTACGGCAACGTCATTGTGGTGAACTCGAAATTCGCTGCCGAAAAGCCGGAAGCAGTCAGGTCGTTTCTGAATGCCTTCACCAGAAGCCTCAGGGAGACAATCCGGCATCCGGACGAGGCGGTGCAATCGATACTCAAGCGCGACGATACGGCACGCAGGGACGTCGAGCTCGAACGCCTGCGGATGGCCATCCGGGAAAACATCCTCACGCCGGAAGTGATAGCGGACGGCCTCGGGGGGGTCGATCCAGCGCGGTTGCAGCAATCCATCGACCAGATTGGGCTTGTTTATACGTTCAAGGCCAAACCGAACCCCGCAGCTGCATTCGACGATTCGTTTCTGCCGCCACTTGCCGAGCGCAAGATCCACTGAACGGCGCAGGCGGCAGGGTAAACCATGAAGTTCATTCACCTCTATATGCGTGTGCTCGAGTTGCTCGGGCGCGAGGCCGCCCTGGGCTGGATGCTTGCCTTGGCGAACCTCGCGCTTGCCTGTGCAATGTTCGTCGAGCCCATCTTGTTCGGGCGCATTGTCGACACGCTTGCCGACGCGCAAGGGTATCTCACCCAATTGTCCTGGTCCGAGCTGGTGCTTCTCGTGGGTGCCTGGGTCGCCTTTGGTCTTTTCATCATCGTCTGCAGCACGCTCGTTTCGCTCCATGCCGACCGCCTCGCCCACCGGCAATATCAGGCGGTGCGGACGATGTATTTCGAGCACGTGCTGCAGCTTCCGCTGAGCTATTACACGGGCTCCCATTCCGGACGGCTGGTGAAGGTGATGATGAGCGGCACCAGCACGTTGTGGGGCTTGTGGCTTTCCTTCTTTCGCGAACATCTTGCCAGTTTCGTCTCGCTGATCGTGCTGCTGCCACTCACACTGTTCATCAACTGGCGTTACGGCCTCCTCCTCATCGCGCTGTGTGCAATCTTCGGCGTGGTGATCGCGGTCGTGATCCGCAAAAGCGAGCAGCTGCAGAGCAAGGTCGAAGGACAGTTTACTGACGTGATCGAGCGGACCACGGACACCCTGGGAAACATCGCCCTGGTGCAGAGCTTCGCCCGCATCGAGACGGAAGTCTCCGGGATGAAGAAGATGGGCGAGCAGGTGCTGAGCGCGCAGCTGCCCGTGCTTTCTTGGTGGGCAGTCACCAGCGTGATCACGCGCACCTCCACCACCCTCACCATGCTCGCAATTCTCATCCTCGGCGTGTGGTTCTACATCGACGGCCGCACCACGGTCGGCGAGATCGTGATGTTCATGAGCTTTGCAAGCCTGCTCATTACGCGGCTCGAGCAGGCGGTCAATTTTGCCAACCGGATGGTCATGGACGCCCCGCGCGTGTCCGAATTTCTTGACGTGCTCGACACCGAGCCTGCCGTGCGCGACCGGCCCGGCGCTATCGACCCCGGCCGCGTGCGCGGCATGGTCGAATTCGTAGCGGTCTCGTTTTCTTACGACGGCAAGCGGCCCGCGGTCGCGGATTTGAGCTTCACGGCGTTGCCCGGGGAAACCGTTGCGCTGGTCGGGGCGACGGGCGCGGGCAAATCCACGGCGCTCGCTTTGCTGCACCGGGCCTTCGAGCCCCAGTCGGGAGCCGTCAAGATCGACGGCATGGACATTCGCGGGCTCACTCTCACGGGGCTCCGGCGCAACATCGGCGTCGTATTTCAGGAAGTGCTGTTGTTGAACCGCTCGATCGCCGAGAACCTGCGCGTCGGCAAGCCGGATGCGTCTGATGATGAGCTGCGCGCCGCCTGTGCGCGCGCCCAGGTTCTCGACGTGATCGAACGGCTGCCGGACGGCCTCGAGACTCACGCGGGAGAACGTGGCCGATTGTTTTCCGGCGGCGAGCGCCAGCGTCTGTCGATTGCACGCGCGCTCCTGAAAGATCCCCCGATCCTTATTCTTGACGAGGCAACGAGCGCCCTTGACGCGCTCACCGAAGCGAAGGTGCATGGCGCGCTCGCGGAAGTGATGAAGGGACGCACCACCTTCGTGATCGCGCACCGGCTCGCCACCGTGCGCAATGCCGATCGCATCCTCGTCTTCCAGGACGGACGCATCATCGAAAGCGGCAAGTTCGATGAGCTTGTCCAGTCGGGAGGGCACCTCGCGGAGCTCGCGAAGAGTCAGTTCATGGCGGGAGAGACAGCGCCTACCCGCGTGCTCGAAGAGATATCCGCGCGGTAGCACGCGCACCGAGTAGATTACAACCAAGGGGAGAGCTATGGCTGTTATGCTCTCTATAGGTCTGCACGTTCATTTTCAAACGTTGTTTTTCCTACGTTTTCCCTTTTGGCTTCGTTTGCGGACTTTGGGTTCGTTTGCGGAAAATGTCCCGGAATGGTTGTACTAAAGTCATGAAAGAAACCGAGGGGTATTGCGCGCGAGGATGCCTCATTGGGACTCTGTCGGTTCATTGAGCGCTCGGCCTTGTTCATGATATGTTCTAGCACAGCCGCTGGGACTTTGCAAGCCCAGGGGACAGCCCAGGGGACTTCCTTTCCTTGCGAAGCAAATGCTCTCGGCTATGCGGTGCTTGAAGCGCACTCTACATCGCGGCGCCTTGTACTGCATGTCCGAGGTTTGAATCATATCGACGCACCAATGAACCTCGTCCTGAGGAGCGCGCACACGCAGACAAGTTTACGCAGTCTGCGCAAGCTTGACTGCGGTGCGCGCGTCTCGAAGGACGGGCACAAGCGAGACCGAGCCAGCGGCCATCCCTTCGAGACGCTCGGCGCGCATCCTTCGAGGCTCGCGTGCAAGCACGCGAGCGCCTCAGGATGACGGGGCGCGCCGAGCTCCTCAGGATGAGGCCTTCGAGACGGCGCACCGCAAGTCGGCTGCAGCCGACTTGCGTGCTTGATGTGCCGATCTCGGGTAAACCCGAGATCGGTGCGCCTCCTCAGAGGTCTGTGGGTTTTAAGCTCCGTCCGCCCGTCCGATTGGTTTCATGGAATCGATCTCCTAGTGAATATGGCCGAGCAAGCTCCCTCATCCGCCGCAAAATTTGTTCCGGCGCTCACCGGCATACGTGCGCTCGCGGCTTTGCTGGTGCTGGGATTGCATGCCGACCAGAACGTGCCCGCCGGGGTCACGGCAGTCCTGCCGTTTCTCGCGCGCGGATATCTCGGGGTCGATTTCTTCTTCGTTCTTTCCGGTTTCATCATCACCCACGTGTATTTCGCGAGCATCGCTCATCCCTCGCGCGGCGCGATCCAGATATTTCTCTGGCACAGGCTCATTCGCCTTTACCCCGCGCATGTGACGGTCCTCGCCGCCCTCATCGTGCTCGTCGGCCTTGCTCGCGCCGCTCACGTTCCGCTCAACCATCCTGAGGAATGGCGCCTCGGGGATATCCCCTGGCAGCTCACGCTGCTGCACGCCTGGGGCGTCACCGCAAAGCCCGGCTGGAACGTGCCTTCGTGGTCGATCAGCGCGGAGTGGTTCGCCTATCTCTTGTTCCCGCTGCTCGCCCCCGCACTGCTGCAGGTGCGCGAGCGCCTTGCTGCCCTGCTGATCGCAACCGCAGCGCTTGCTGCCACCGCGCTCGCCTTCTCGCTCGCGGACTGGAGCTTCAACTCATGGGTCGGCGCGCCGGCGCTGGCCCGCGTCTCCGGGGAGTTCCTGTGCGGGGCAGCACTCTGCCGCGCAGTCGGTCTGGGCTCGCGGTTGCCGTCTCCCGGTGGTGACTGGCTCGCGGCGGCTTCGTTCCTGCTGTTTCTGTTCGGTGCATCCGTCGGCTGGGCTGATCTCGGGCTGGTCGCCTTGCTTGCCTTCACGATCCTCGGCACGGCAATGGCCGACTCCTATTGGGCGCAGATCCTGGGCAGTCGGCCGCTCGTGTGGATGGGCGAGATTTCCTATTCCATCTACATGGTCCATTTCCCCGTCCTTCTCCTGATGCGGCGGTTCTGGGAGCGGATGGGAGTGGGCGCGTGGCCTGATCCGGCAAAGAGCGCCGCGTATGCGGCGACCGTCGTGCTGGTGATCGCGCTCGCTGCGCTGCTGTTTTACGCGGTGGAGCGGCCCGCGCGCACGCGGCTGCGCGACCAGTTTGGAAAGCTGCACCGCGTTCCGGTGATTTGAGATCGCTTCTCAGGACCCCCACCCCCAACCCCTCCCCACAAGGGGGAGGGGAGTTTCAGCGCGGCTATTTGATCCGCTCGAGGATGCTCACGTAATTCGCAACCGCGGTGCCGCCCATGTTGAAGATGCCGCCCAGGCTCGCATTCCTGATCTGCATGTCGCCTGCGGTATTCGTCAGCTGCATGGCCGCGAGCGCGTGCATCGAGACTCCGGTCGCCCCGATGGGATGGCCCTTGGATTTGAGCCCGCCCGATGGATTGACCGGCAGCAGGCCATTCTTTTCCGTGAGACCCTCAGCCACCGCGCGCGCGCCCTGACCTTCGCCGACGAGCCCCATGGCCTCGTACTCGATCAGCTCGGCGATGGTGAAGCAGTCGTGGGTCTCAACGAATGAGAGATCGCCAAGCCGTGTTCCGGCGCTGTCGAGCGCCCGCTTCCACGCCTCCGCGCAGCCCTCGAGCTTGAGCACGTCGCGCTTCGACATCGGCAGGAAGTCCTGGACGTGCTCGGCGGAGCGGAAGGCCACCGCCTTGCCCAGCCGCAGCGCGGTCGCGACATCCGCCAGCACCACCGCGGCCGCGCCGTCGGAAACAAGCGAGCAGTCCGTGCGTTTGAGCGGGCCTGCCACGCGCGGGTTCTTCTCGCTCTCGGCGCGGCAGAACTCATAGCCGAGATCCTTGCGGATTTGCGCGAACGGATTGGCCACGCCGTTCTTGTGATTCTTCGCTGCGATGCGCGCGAGCGCATCGGACTGATCGCCCCAGCGCTGGAAGTAGAGCGCCGCGATCTTGCCGAAGATGCCGGCGAATCCGCCTTCGATATCGGCTTCCTCGCGCACGTAGGAGGCCTTGAGCAGATTTTGGCCGATCTCGGCCGAAGGCGTGGTCGTCATCTGCTCCGCGCCGACGACGAGCACGATGCGCGCGGATCCTGCCGCAATCGCCTTGAGCCCCTGATGCACGGCCGCCGATCCGGTAGCGCAGGCATTCTCCACCCGGCTGGCGCGCTTGAAACGCAAGTCGGGTGACGCCTGGAGCACGAGCGAGGCGGTAAAATCCTGCGGCGAGAAGCCGGCATTGAAATGGCCGAGCAGGATCTCGTCGACGTCACGCGCCGCCACCCCGGCATCGGCGAGCGCCTCCCCGGCCACCCGCACAATCAGGCTCTCCACCGTCTCGCCCTCCAGCCGTCCGAAGGGAGTATGCGCCCAACCCACGATACACGCTGTCACTGTTTTTCCTCCGCGATTGCCGCGCGCGATTCCCTTCGCGTGTAATGGGAATGCGGGGATCTGCCCCTCACCCCACCCCTCTCAGCCGAAGTCGGATATATCCGACTTCGGCCAGCTCTTAATTTAAGCGACCGAACTCGGGTAAACCCGAGTTCGGTTGTAAGAACGGGGAGAGGGAGCAGACCGAGTGTGTCGCGCGGCTGACCACACCTCACCAAAACGCGCTCTAACCTGCCGAAATTTGGACGCTTTCCTTTAACATTAACGTGGGACCGACGGTACGCGCAGAACTACGGGGGCGTCTCGCTTTTGCCTTTCATTGGCCGTCGGCTTAGATCAGACTTCACCGCCGGTGGCAGCTTTCCGAGGCCCGCCTCAACCAACGGACCCCGAGACGTGCAGACTTTGACCTCGCTCTGCCGTGCACAAACTCTGATGTGGGCGGCCTTGCTGTGTACCGCAATGGGATTGACGGGGACGCGGGCGTCCGCCGAAGCGTTGCTCGTCATCGAGGTCGACACCGGCAAGGTGCTGTACGCCCAGAATGCGGGGTACCCCTGGTATCCGGCTTCGGTCACCAAGCTGATGACTGCCTACGTGACCCTGCATGCCGTAAAGGACGGCAGGATTACCTTCGACCAGCCTTTGACCGTCTCGGCCAACGCGGTGGCGCAGTCCCCGGTGAAGATGGGCTTCGGCGCCGGAACGCAGGTCACGGTCGACAATGCCCTGAAGATGATGATGGTCAAATCGGCGAACGATATCGCCGTCGTGCTGGCCGAAGGCGTGGGCGGCTCGATCGAGGGCTTTGCCGATCTGATGAACTGGCATGCCCGCCATCTCGGCATGGCGCAATCGACCTTTGTGAATCCCAACGGCCTACCGGCGGACGATCAGGTTTCCTCCGCGCGCGACCTCGCCATTCTCGCACGGGCGCTCATCCGCGAGTTCCCGGAATATGACTACTACTGGCACCTGCCGGGCATCCGCATGGGAAAGATGGTGCAGCGGAACTATAACACGCTCCTTGGCCGCTATCCCGGCGCCGACGGGATGAAGACCGGATTCATCTGTGCCGCCGGATTCAATCTCGTTGCCTCCGCCACGCGCAACGGCAAGCGCCTGATTGCGGTCGTTCTCGGCGCTCCCTCCTCTGCCGTGCGCGCGCTCAAGGCTGCGCAGCTTCTGGAACGGGGTTTCAGCAGCACGGGCGGGCTGGGCTGGCTGATGCCGTCGCAGGGAACCGTCGAGACGATAGCGCCGATCGCGGTCGAGCCGCCCAACCTGCGCGACGAGATGTGCGGCCCGCATCGCAAGCGCCCCGCGACGGAAGACGAGGACGACATTACCCCGGCAAATGCCGGACCCGATTCACCCTACGGCGTATTCCTTTCGAGCCTGCGTCCGTCCAAGGTGAAGGGTGCGCTGCTGCAGGACGTGAACATAGGGGAGCCGGTCCTGGTGTATACCGGGACGAAGCCGCCGGCGCCGGGTGCCGCGTCTGCCGATTCCAAGCCGCGAGCCGACAAAAGCAAGCCCGGCAAGAAGAAAGCTGCCGCCGCGAAACCGCCAGCAGACGCCGCGCAGGATGGCACAGCCGCCGCGGCTGCTGCATCGCCTGCGGCGGATGCTCCCGCCGCGAAGCCGAAGCCCAAGAAGAAGCCTGCGCCGAAGCCCATCGCGATCACCCCTGCCGCGGCAAGCGAGCAGACCTCGCAAACGCGCTGAGGAATACCTTCCTCAATCGCTAAACCTCGCGGGAGTCATGCCCCGCTTCAAGCGGGGCATCCAGTAATCCCGGGCGCCAGGTTGAGGCAAAGGCGTGCGAAATCCGACGTTCGGTGATTACTGGATCGTCCCCATACGCGGACGATGACGACTGAGAGGAGGACAATCCGCGTTAATGCCCCTTGCAGGGGGAGGTATGGAGCGTGCATCAGCTCCGGACCGTAATCGCCCCGCCGATCATCGCGGAGCCGTAGTTAGAGCTTCGGAGCAAAACAGATGGCGCAGCTGCGCATCTATGGGATTGCCCGCACCCGCGCCTTTCGCGTGCTCTGGGTCGCCAAGGAGCTCGGCCTTCCCTACGAGCACATCCCGGTCGAGATCGGCGAAGCGGGCGCGCGCAAGCCCGAGTATCTTGCGATCAACCCCAACGGCCGGCTGCCCGCAATCAACGACGAAGGCTTTGCGCTGTGGGAGTCCCTGGCGATCACGCTCTATCTTGCCAAGAAACATTCCGCCGGACGGCTTTATCCGGCAACGCTCCAAGGCGAGGCCAAGGCATGGCAATGGAGCCTGTGGTCGGTGCAGGAGGTCGACCGCGGCGTCAACATCTGGTCGCTGCACGCGGTGCGCCTGCCGGCGGAGGAGCGCGATGCGGCGCGCCGCGAGGAAGCGCTCAAGGTGCTCGCCGCACCGTTCAAGGTGCTGGACGGCGCGCTTGCAGGCGGCGGCTATCTCCTGGGCGAGACCTTCACCATTGCCGATCTCAACGTTGCGGCCGTGATCAGCCGCGCCATCGACATGGATCTCGCAGCCACGCCGCGCCTTGCCGCCTGGCTGCGGCGCTGCCTCGAGCGGCCGGCCGCGCGCGAGGCGCTGGCGCTGCGGGCAGCCGCCGACGCCGCCGTTCCCGTCGAGGTCACGCGCGCCATCGCCCGCAACAACCGCTTGTGAGGCGCCCTAGCGATGGCCAAGCGCAGTGCGGGCATCCTGATGTATCGGCGCCAGCCGCATCTGGAAGTCCTTCTCGTCCATCCCGGCGGGCCGTTCTGGGCGAAGAAGGATCTCGGCGCCTGGTCGATTCCGAAAGGGGAATACGTCGAAGGCGAGGAGCCGCTCGCCGCGGCGCGGCGCGAGCTCGAGGAGGAAACGGGCAAGCGCGTCGAAGGCGATGTCGTGTCGCTGGGAGATATCGTGCAGCCCGGGCGCAAGGTCGTTACCGCCTTTGCCCTTGAAGGCGAGTTCGATCCCAAGGAGCTGCGCAGCAATCTGTTCGAGCTGGAATGGCCGCCGCGGAGCGGTCGCAAGAAGTCATTCCCAGAAGTCGATCGCGCTGGGTGGTTTTCACCCGACGAGGCGCTGCGCCGCATTCTTTCCGGCCAGCGCGAGCTCATCACGCGCCTGGTCGCCTTGCTCGACCCGTAGGGGCGGGTTTCAAACCCGCCCCTACCCGCCGTCGGGCTAGGCAGGTTCCTGCTGCATCCGCCACATCGCGGCGAGGCGGCGCTCCATGGTCCTGGGCTTGTCGAGAAAGAGCCGCGCCGCGATGCGTTCGGCTCCGGCAACATGCGCGGCTTGGCGCGCGGCGATGGGAGGCGTCAGCCGGGAGCGCCAGCGCGCGAGCGGCTGATGCGGCCCGGTGAGGTTTGCGAGCACGAGCAAATCCTGATGCTTGCCCAGGCGATCGCGCAGACGCTGCGCTTCGCCGGTCCACATCTTGATAAAGCGCGGCCACAGCGGCTCGGCGAGCTCGATCTGATAGCGATGAATGACCACGCATTTGCGCAGCTCGTGCAGCTCCTCAGCGCTCGCCGCGCCCCAGTCGGCCGGAATCTGCCGGCGTGCGCGCCGGTAGAAGCGCGCCAGCTCACCGGCGAGCGCCTGCGGCGTGATCATGGAGAGCGGGCAGCGCCCAACCATGGCTTCCGCATCGTCGAGCGCGCTCGACAGCCGCACGCGCATGTCGGCATTGAGCGTGGTCTCCGCTGTCCGCCGCAGGTCCTCGATTCGCCCACGCAGTCGGGCCATCGAGCCGGCGGAAAAGGCAAGGTCGTGCTTCTCGAGATCGGCGAGCGCATCGAGGGCCGACTGCCCGTCGCGTGCGCCCGACAGGCCGCCGGCGAGGTCGCGCGCCTCGTCACGCAGCCCCCTCGCCTGGGGGCCCACGAACGGCTCGAAAAGGCGCAGCAACGCGCGCCAGCGCTTCATCGCCCGGCGGAAATCGTGCACCGCCTCGGCGTCCGAACGTGCCGGATCGGAGGTCGCGGTCCGCGCCTCAACAAGGCAATCGCGGGCACCAGCGCGCAAAGCTTCGCCGATGGCGCCGCTCTCGTTCGAGGTGAAGGCGGTCTGCTCGTCCATCGGAGAAAGCGTAGCGCTGTTGCCGGGAGGGGGCACACAGGCCCCAGCGCACCATTATAGGACCACCCGGGCGGTCTGTCGCCGGGGGCGGCGGTGGCATGAACGCAGCGATTTCGCCCCGCTCCAAGGTCGCGAAAGCATGCGTCGAGGCTGCCTCCGCAATGGTGGAAGTGGGGCGTGTATGGCGGCCCCTCATGGCGCCCTTTTCAAGCACCTTCGCAATTGCTACATGAATGGATGCGAGGGGGGAGCCCTCGCTTTCTACTTTCCTTTGATTTTGGCGCGGGGTGGAGCAGCCCGGTAGCTCGTCAGGCTCATAACCTGAAGGTCGTAGGTTCAAATCCTACCCCCGCAACCACCTTTACCGAACGAGCGAACTCATC
>Ga0210402_10006757_pt1 | contig 10114 bp, 5 predicted proteins | sample IncBWC7MmetaG_FD_161055 | JGI IMG/M metagenome (GOLD analysis project Ga0210402, IMG submission 161055) | Forest soil microbial communities from Barre Woods Harvard Forest LTER site, Petersham, Massachusetts, United States - Inc-BW-C-7-M | ecosystem: Environmental > Terrestrial > Soil >...
TGGTAATCAGGATCATGCTTGACCTTTTCGGTAGCGATGCGCCATGCACCATCAGCCATATTGCCGAATTGCAGTTCCCACACCGGCAGCACCCGCAGCCGGTCGTTGCCGAGCACCCCGACATAGAGCTCACGCCCCTCGATGTATTGCTCCGCAATGGCGGCCGTGCCGATCCGTTCGTGAATGAAGGCGACGCGCTCTGCCAGTTTCTCGTCGGTGTCGACGACGGATGCCTGCGCGATGCCGAGGGACGAGTCCTCGCTCACGCTCTTGACGATCAGCGGCAGGGCCAGACGCGCCGGCCGCCGGACCTTGCGGCGCATCGGAAAGACCGCGAAGGCCGGCACTGGAATCCGATGGTAATGCACTAGCGTCTTGGAAAGGTCCTTGCCCCGCGCCAGCACTAGGCCGCGCGGCTTGCAGCCGGTATATGGGATGCGCATCAGCTCAAGATAGCTCGCAACATTCTGATCGTAGATAACCTCGCCGTGAAACTGCTCGAGCAGTATAAACACCACATGCGGCCTCCAGCCCTCGATCTCGTCGCGGACCAGCTTGAGCTCGTCGCGAACGCCGAGCGGGCGGACCTCGTGCCCGGCAGTACGCAGCGTCGTTACGACGTCATACTCGGTTTTCCATTCATTGATTTGCTGCTCGCTGTATCCTTTGGTTGAATCCGGGGGTATCAGGTCCGGGTCCATGAGCACCAGGACGCGAAGCGGTTTCATAGCGCGATCCACCTACGCCGCGACGGACCGAAGAGCGCATGCATCGTCTTGGCGGTCAAAAGTACGGTGAACTCGATAACCAGCTCACGCTCGGGACCAACCGCACGCAGATTGAGCTCGCGGCACCGGGCCACGATGTCGTCGAGCACGGCATCGAGCGTGAGCTGGTACTCACCCGTCCACTTCGCCACCAGTTGTCTAATTCTTGTACGATTGCGCCTGATAAACATCGACGCCGACTGCGACCGGCGGTGCCTTGGATCGGCGGAGAACAACCGCAGCAGATCACGGTCGTAGGTTGTGGGCGCATCGAAGGCGTAGAGAGCCTGCTTTTTTCTGTAGTGCTCGCCAAGCGTCGCCGTGAGGAGGTTGAGGGGATCCACCCGCTCCCGACCGGTGAGCAGCGGCTGTTGGTCAGCGATTTCCGCCATCAACTCGTCGACATATTCAAGCTTCTTCAGCGCCGGCCATCCGGCGTAGCGCGATCGCCAATTTGAGCGGGGCCGAAGCCACACAGCAAACGTTTCAGCGAAATCTTCATCCGGATGGCTCTGCGCGTACCAGAGCCGCAGATGTTGGACGAAATGCCTGCTGGCCGGATTCGGTCGATAATAACGCGGATAGCGTTGCGAGGACCGGCCGAACAGCTTCTGCCATCGACGACGACGCTGGAGCTGATAGGAGTGCTGCAGCACATGGCCGGTTTCATGGCGAAGAATGCTCATGCATTCAGACCAGGTACCGCCCTCGACGTCGATGATCATTTTCCTCTCGAGCTGCATCAGGCGGCGGTGGGTCAGATAGAAAGGGATAGCGATGCCAGGCGTGTTTTCCGGGCTGAACCACTCGCTCGAGATCCAGGCATGGGGCCGGGCCCGGATGCCGCGTTCTTCGAGTTCTTCATGGAGACTGCCGAGGCATTCCTCAAGCCAGGTGCCGTCGACCGTGACCTTGAGATCCTTTAGACGGAGCCCGAGCAATTGTTCGTCGGGGAGGGCGGCCCAGGCAAATTTCCGACGCGGCATGGTGCTTTAAACCTATGGGAATTCGGCACTTCGATGGTCGCGGGAGGTCGCCGGCGACAACCGCCGCGCTGTGTCGCGGAAGGCTAACTGGGCCGCAATCCAGTGCCCAGCCTCAGCGCGCCAGGTCAGTTTCTGCGTATCGAGGCGAAACGGGCTCAAGGAACATGCCAGCCGGCGGTCGATATCTGTCCGGGTTGGAGGTGGCCGGCCGACGCGACAGGGGACAACCGTGATCATTCCGTTTGGATGCCTGTGAACTTTATTATCTCAGGGGGAGCGATTCTGCGCGTTCCAATGCCGTTCGAGATTGGAGATCAGCGCTGGACTGAAGTGGCAATAGGCCTGCTCGCGCGCGTAGATGGCCATATAGTTGCGAAAGAGGTCGAGCGGCTCTTGGCCAATGCGAAATGCTCGCCGGTTGCCGGCCGCGCTTACAACGCCGGAACTGGTCAGTCCGCTTACCAGTTCTTCGACCGCGGCGTCCATTGCGCCCGCATCAACAATCGAGTCGCAGATCATGCGCCCCTCAGGGCTCGCGCATTCGATTCGGCGTCCGTAGAGAATTGCTTGGCGGGCTAAGCGGTCTCCGGTGAACCGCGGCAATCTAAGATTGGCGGCGCCCGGGATAATGCCCTCCTTGCGGGCCGGAAGCGTGAGGTAGGCGTCGCGCTCCGCAATCACGTAATCGCACACGAGCAGCACCTGGCAGTGTCCGCCGATAGCAAACCCCTCGACGGCGGCAACCCAAAGCTTCTCGATGGTTGCGCCACCGCACTCGTCCGGAGGTACGTCCCCCGGCACCGCAAGGCCTCGGTAGATCTTGTTCACGTAGCCGAGATCGCGTTGCAGGTACCAAATAAAGGGGATTCGGCCGTGATAGAGGTGGGTCAAGTTGATGCCCGCGCCGAAAATTCGCCGCCCTCGGTATTTCGGACTTTCGACTTGCTCGCCGCGAAGCACGATTACCTCCGAGGCGTCGTCGAGCAGTGCGACATCGACGCAGATCTCCATCCCGTCCAGTGTGCCTTCATCTTCAGCGTTGAGAAAGCGCGGATGGACATAGTTGACGATGCAAGCTCGCCCACTGCGTCGCACCGACGCGCCTTTGAGCTCGATGACACCATCGCGGCAAAAGCGATCGAGCAGATCAACTGAATCCGGCCGCGGCAATAGCATGGAATGACAGAGGTGCCGGCCCGCGCTTTGATTCGCCAGAACCGCGGCGACGAACAAACCCTGATCAATTTCGACACCGCTGCGATCGCGCTGGAGGCGCCCGTTTTCGGTGGCGAGGTCGTGTTTTCCTGGCATCAAGCCCGGAACGGCCTCCGCCGCCGCGATGACAAGCTGCTCGATTCGGACGTGGCGGGAACCTCCCTCCGTAAGAGCATTGTAGAGGCTCTCGACGTGATCGCGCAGGAACTGCGTTCGGGTCTGGCGCGCCGTTTCGACTATCCTTTTGGCGGCCGCTTGCTCCCGTTCGTTGCGGCGATCGGCAGGCGGCAGAAGACTGATCAAGCGATTCGATTGAAGCCAAAAATTCGAGAAGTGATGGCGATCTTCCCCGTAGGAGTGCTCAAGTTTCGGCTCGGCAAGGCTCCACGCTGACACCGCATCGGCCGGGAGCCCCGCCGTCACGAGAAAATTCGGCTCGTTCGACAGGATCACATGACCAGACATTACCGGCCGTCCTTCATCTGGAAACACATCAACGTTCCCGCACGTGCGATGGAACGAATCGCGTAAGCGGGGCGCGTCACGTGTCGCCGCTCCCGGGTCGTTTATCAACAACATCCGAGAGTGCGGATATGAGCAAATCGCATGAGTTAATCCCTATTCTTGGTATTGCGTTCGCCCTCATCTATGCGCCCTCGAGGCCCGCGGCAGCCGGCGGATAGTCCACGATGCGGGAGATGATGGTAAGCGTCATTGCGCAGCATACTCTGGGAGTTTCATGCCGAGAGCTGCGATGCGCTGACGCACGCTAGTTTCCGCAAGGGCGGCCAGAAAGGCCTGGATGGCCGGACGAGTACGGCGGCGATCTAAGACCAAGAAATCATAATGCTCGGGCGCTATCGGCAGAAACGCTAGGCCATAGAGTCTCGCCACGTTAACGATCGCGATCCCCCAATCGGCGCGGCCTTGTGCGATTGAGGCCGCGACTGCATTGTGGGATTTCGGCTGGTTGGCGTAGCCAGGCGGGCGGCGGCCTTCGAGCAGTTGGTCGATCAGGATACGGGTGCCTGCGCCGGCGTTGCGATTGACCATCAGGCAGGACGAATCCGCAAGCGCAGCGCGCAACGCATCCTGCGCGGTCTTTCCGGAAAACCGCGCATCGCCGGTGCGAGATATGAAGCCCTGCATACGTTGCCAGCCGGGATGCAAGGAAATTCCCTGGCGGATCAAATGGCGGTTATATTGGCCGCTCGCTGCATCGAGGAGGTGCACCGGCGCAATGTCGCATTCGCCGCGCTCCGCCGCCGCGACTCCGCCCATGCTGCCGATTGGGACCGCGCGAGCCGCAAAGCCCTGTTCGGCGACCCGCTGGATGACGGCATCGAGCGCCACGCAATGGCTGCCCATGATGACGATGTCAGGTGCCTTCGCGCGTCCGCCGATCAATGTCACCTCCCTGATAAGGCCTGCGTCGAGACCGGCACTGAGCGCATCGATCGCCACAAAGCCGTCGGCCTGAGAGAATGACGTTACGGCGCCCGAGCCCTTGCCGATCGGGAAGGCCATCGGTCCGTGCTCGCCCGGCACCAGCGCTACCAGCACGAACTCTTGCCGGCCCATCTCGGACACGATTCGGACCGGTACTGTCGCTTTCACGGATTGTGCCGCCTCAACCGGCACCCCCGCGCGGGCGCGGATGATCGGCGCGACAAACGCATGGAAGGTGAAGATTGCCGAGGTCGGGAACCCAGGCAGCACGGCAATTGGTTTGCCATCACTGACCGCAAGGCACAGTGGCTTGCCAGGTTTGATGGCGACGCCATGCACCAGCACACCCGGTGGCCCGAGCCGTGACAGAATCCGATAGGACAGATCGCCTACGCCCTTCGAGGTGCCGCCCGAAAGCACCACCATGTCGCAAGCTGCGAGTGCGTCACGTATCGCCGCTTCGAGCTTGGCCTCGTCGTCGGGAAGGACGCCATAACGCACTGCCTCGCCACCGGCCTCCTCAACTGCGGCACCCACGATCGCGCCATTGCTGTCATAGACGCCGGCTGGCGGCAGTGGCATGCCGGGCAGTACCAATTCGTCTCCGGTCGAGAGCACAGCCACCTTCGGTCGCCGCACCACTGGAATTTCTGCAATACCGCAGGCGGCCAGGATACCGATTTCGCGCGAGGTGATTTGCTGACCGCGCCGCAGCACCGCTTCGCCGCGTGCCATGTCGGAGCCCGCGAAAGCCACGAATTGCCCCGGCATGGCCGGGCGCCGCACGTCGATGGCCGGTCCTTTGGGTGTCTCGATCAGCCCGGTGTACTCGATCATCACCACTGCGTCGGCACCGCGCGGAACGGCCCCGCCGGTCGCAATCACGCTCGCCGTACCGATGCGCACCTCGAGGGTTGGAGGATGGCCGGAGGCGATCACCTCCGCATTGAGCAAAAGCCGTCGGGGCGCGCGGTCGCCCGCCCCGACGGTGTCGGCCGCCCGGACAGCGAACCCGTCGACGCCGGCACGGTCGAAGGCCGGCACGTCGGTTTCGGCGGCGACGTCGGAGGCGAGCACCCGTCCGAGCGCTTGCGTAATCCTAACCGTCTCGGCCGCAAGCGGCGACCGATCAATTGCGCCTTCAAAGCGCCGGCGCGCCTCTTCGGGCAAGATGACCTCGAGAAACTGCTCCTGGCGCGCCGCGGCCCGCACCGCCGCCAGCAGGTCGGCGTTCTGACGCAGCGTGTCGCGATCTGCCGTCATGAAAACACGCTCATGGTAACGGACACACGGTGACGCGGGCGTCGGGCGGCAGCCCTTCGCTTGCGGCCGGGATGACGATCCATCCGTCCGCTTGGGCAAGCGTTGCAAGGGGCAGATATTTCGATGCGATCGGCTCGACGCCATCCCCGATCTGGCGCACCAGGACGAGTTCAGTCAGGCCGACCGTTGAGGTGATTTTTCCGATCAAGGCGCTTTTGCGCGACGATAAATGCTTAGTGCTGCCGCGGAGCTTTGCCAGTATCGCCTGCCCGATCAGCAGCCACACGGCCACGGCCGCGTCGAGGCGGCCCGGCATCAGCAGTACCGGCCGGGAATTGGCAATGCCGAATGCCGCGGTCTCGCCCGGCGACAGCGCAATGCCATGGGCGTCGACGATACCGGTCTGCCCGAGGGCATGTACGGTATCATCGCAGGCACCGGCGCCGGTGCCGCCAATCATCGCCACGGCATCTACTCCGCCCCCTGTAAGAAGCGCTTCCACTTCGCCGCCGGGTCTGGTGGCCACCGGCTCGCCGCCACCGGCCGCGATCGCATAGGCAAGCCAGTCCACGATGGCGTCGGCAATGTCATTGCGGCCCCGGCCCGCGCGAGCTACCCGGATGCGAGGCCTGCGCACACGCGCGCCAGCGATGCCGAGTGCCTGCATGGCGGCAACATCGACGGCGCGCAGCCGGTGGCCGGTCTGCCGCAGCACTTCGCCGACGCCGGCATCGGTGCCGGGCATCAGCACCCCCTCGCCCGGAGTCATCGCCACATGCACCTCGCCGTTGCCGCCACGCCACGTCACGGCTTCGAGCGGCGCCACCGCGTCGCCGTCGCCCCACAACGCTTCGCCCACCGCGACCTCGCGCAGTTGCGACAGTACGGCGGGTGCATAGGGCCCGGCGTCAGCGGTCAATTCGGCATGGACCGCCCATCCGTCCATCAGGGCAAGCGGCGCCGCTGGACGCGGATCTGCTGCCACAACGTCCTGCGCCAATGTGGCGCCCAGCGCGGGAGCGGCCCGCATTTGACGCGGCGATGTTGGCTGGACGCGTTCGGCAATCCGCCGCATGACATCATCGAGCGGCATCAGGCGCGCAATCCGTTGGCGATGCTCAAGGGGGACAATCATGCCGGTTATGTGGCGGGGGCCTGGGGCGGTGGTCAAGGAGGGACTGCGGATATGATTGGCGCAGCTGTTTGAATTGACGAATCAGCCGCTGACCGTCCCGAGTGACATGAACGAAGCGACCGGCGATAATACCGACAAAACCACTATTGATCTGCACGGCCTCAAATGCCCGTTGGGTTGCAGGTACAAAAGTGTCGACAGACTCTTCGAAGCGAAATGCCCAATGCCGACCGTTTCGCAATTTAAGATCAGGAGGGCGGCAGGCGGCGCACGCTGGTGACCTCGCTGCCAGCTTCGCGAATTCGGGCGATCGCTGGCGCGGTCCCCTCGAAGACCACCGCCATGTGATGGGCGCTGGCATGGACGAGCATCGCTTCGTCCCGCACGATGGCAACATGGCCCTTCCAGAACAGAAGATCGCCTCGCCGAAATTGCCTGAGGTCGTCCGAGCGCGCGAGCGTGCGGCTCACTGTTTGCTCCTGCATGTCGCTGTCGCGCGGACAAGGCATGCCGCAGGCGGCGAGCGCAACCTGCACCAAACCCGAGCAGTCGATGCCGAGACTGGTCTTTCCTCCCCACAAATAGGGTGTTCCTAAGAACCGCTCCGCGACTGCGACGAAATCGGTCTCCATTGTCACCATGGGTGCGAGATGGAGAATAGGGACATGACCACCGGAGGCCATGATCGCGAATGGCCCGTCCACCCGTACGATGACAAGTTGGCAGCCGAACGAAAGAGTTTCCATTGGGGAAAGTTTGATCGAAGGGCCGGCGAAGACGAACGTGCGCAGCGCAGTCACTTTATGGGTCGGAGGAGGCCCGGATGCGCAAAGCGCGCTTGCCGGCATAAATCCGACATATCCGTCGCCGGCGAGCTGTCCCCATGCCCAGCCTTCCCCGCTGATCTCATAGATCGTAATGCGCTCGCCCTTCAGCGCTTCGGTAAGAAGCTCCGCCTCATGCGAAGGCGCGTTGCGCACAGGCGCTTGCGGAGTGCCAATTTCGTATACCTTTCCCTCGACGAAGCGCTGGGCTTCCACAATTCCGGCGAGATGCTTTGCGGCAAGGTCGTGTCGCGCCGGAGTTATCCGCGGGTCGAATTCGCTGCTTCTTGTTTCAGCCAGTCCGATCGCTGGCGCCGGCGGCTGCTGCGCGCGCGCCGCTAGCGGCCAGGCAACTGCGCCACCAAAAAACGTCACGAATTCTCGTCGTTTCATCCAGTCCAATTTGCATCCTATTCCCGCGAGCCAGGACGGCAGTTGCGAAACGAACGCATACGCCAGCGCAAAGCCGCGGAAGGCGCCCGGTCGACTTGCCCTGCCGCCCTCAAGCCCGGCGATTTCCGCCGCAACCCTATGCGCGCGGCGGCCGGCGCCGCTCGTGGAACCACGGGCGGTACTCTGTCATCTTCGCCTGCTGCGCCGAGGACGCATGCCGCTTACACGTCGACGCCTCGTCGCTCCTGTCCGGCGCGCCCCACCGCAGCTCGACGCAGTCGTTGACGTTGTACGCCATCTCGAGATCCGCCGCGCGGTCGGCCACGTCTTTAAGCGCGAGCGTCCACGCGGAGCCATCGCTGCGGGTATACGAAAACTTGCGCGACGAGAGCTCCGACGCGAGCACGCTCTCCAATTCGGCCTTTACGTTCGCGACGCTCTTCTCCTTCGGCATCGCGTACCGCTCGGGCCGCCGCGCGACCCGCTCCGGAAACCCGCGCACCACATCAATCGCGATCAACAGACGTAAATCGCGCGCCGGCGTCGCGAAATCTTCCCACGCGCCGGTCGTCTCGAAGATCGACGCGCCGTCCGGCATGTCCGCGCTGCCGCGCCCGCTGTTCTGGAACTTTCGCCCATTTTCGACCGACGTTACGCGCGCATTCACTTGCTCTTCGAGCGCCGTGATCGCCTCCTTCATCGCGCGCACAGGATCGAGCGCCGCCGGCGACATTACGTCGTCCATTCGATCGTAAAAATCTTCGATCGCGAGCTGCGACTGATCGAGCGAATAATCTCCGTATTGCGGATTTTTCGCGATCTCGTGGTTGGTCAGCCGCCGCAAGACGCCGTTCTTCTCACGTACGATCGGCCGGAAGCGCTTGAACCCGGGGCTCCCGAGCGCGGGATCCTGCGCAAACAGGAAATTGCCGCGCCAAAAGCGCTTTCGCGCGACGGTCCCGTCGGGTTGCGCGTCGACGGCGAGGAGGACGCCGGCCTCGCCGTCCGCCTGCGATATGCGCCGCGCGAGCACCAAAATGTGCCCGTACGGATCGGCGTACACGGTCCCCGGACGCAGTGTCTCCTCCCTCAGCGGCACGGGATAATAATCGGTGTTGTCGTCGGTCGCCGGCGTTCGCCCGGATCCGGAATGGACGCCGTCGGCGACGGGCCCGCGCAAATAATGGCCGAATGACGCCGCGAGGCCCAGCCGCTTTGCCCCCTCGGGACTCTGAATACCGATGGGCGTTCGCCCGGCTCCGGATTGGACGCCATCCGCGACGCTCCGACCCGAATGAGGGCCGAACAACGCCGCGAGCCCCGGCCGCTGCGCCGCTCCCGGATCCAGCGGGTTCGCCGCCTCGGGATCCGGCGGCTTCGCCGGCTCGAGATTCTCAATGTTCCACCACTCGTAGCACTTCGGCGGCTGGCCGCCGCTGCCGCGCGAGCACTTCGAGTACCCGAACGGCAGCCCCATCTTGAACGCAAAATAGGCGCGCAAAAAATACGGAAGGTCGGCGCAGTCGGGGCGAATGATGAGCCCCATCTGATCTTCGCCGAGACCCAGATGGTTGAACAGGAAATTGCGCGATCGATCACGCAGCACTTCATGCAGCGCCCGCCAAGACGGCGCCGCGTCGAGCGGCGCGTCGAACAGCTTCTCGATCCATGCAGAATACAAGTTTTCGGTCGCGCGATTCCATGTATTGCGCAGGGGCCAGAGGCTTCCCTCCGTCGTGTGTGGCCGCGGCGGCTCGACAGCGCGCACGGCGATTTCGTGCGTGATCGTGCTGCACCCGGGCGGCGCTGGGTCGCGCTCAAGTTTCGCGTGCCAAGTCCCCGCCGCCGGGGATGCGACCTCGGCGAACCAGAAATACGGCGGCCCGCCGTGCCGCTCACGCGATTTTGCTGCCACGCTTCCATTCGGCGCGACCAGCGAAAGCTCGCCGTCGAGCGGCTTCTCCGCAGCGAAAACGACACGCAAAGGCGCACCCTTCCACGGCGCGATCGGCGAGGGCAAGACCGCGAGCTCGGCTGCGTCTTCGCAGAGGCCGGATGGACTTTGGGCCGGCGAGGCCCCTG
>Ga0210402_10006759_pt1 | contig 10113 bp, 7 predicted proteins | sample IncBWC7MmetaG_FD_161055 | JGI IMG/M metagenome (GOLD analysis project Ga0210402, IMG submission 161055) | Forest soil microbial communities from Barre Woods Harvard Forest LTER site, Petersham, Massachusetts, United States - Inc-BW-C-7-M | ecosystem: Environmental > Terrestrial > Soil >...
CCAGCTACGCGATGAGGTCATGGTGGTGAGCAGCCGGAGGAGCAAGCTTTCTCTGCTGGTGCCACTGGCGATTTTTGCCTTTCTTTATGTCGGGGTTGAGTCGTCGATCAGCGGCTGGATGATGACGTATGTGCATCGGTTGCCGCTTGCTAGCGGTCTGTATGCACCGATTGCTACATCGTTTTTCTGGATTGCGCTGCTTGTGGGCCGGTCGGTTGCGCCGGTTGTCCTGAAGCATATTTCGGAGTCAGGTCTGCTGATGATTACGCTTTGCGTGTTGCTAGTGAGCAACGTGATGCTGCTGCTGAGTTACACGCCGGCGATGAGCATCACTAGCGCTTCGCTGGCCGGGTTGATGCTGGCCCCGATTTTTCCCTTGTGCCTGTCGAAGGTGCTGGCGATTGCGAGCGGTCCTTCGGAGTCGCGGTGGGTGTTTGCGATCAGCGGGCTTGGTGGGGCTGTGGTGCCGTGGATGACGGGTCAGGTGGCTTCCTTTAGCGGATCACTGCGGACTGGGCTTGCTGTTCCGCTGGTTGCCGGATTTGTGATGTTGTTGCTGCAAATTAGGACGCAGAGGTTGATGCAGCGCAGAGATATTTGAAATTGGGCCGTCTTCGGCCGCAATCATTTTCCGCCCACGTTAGCTGAGTGAACCCTTCGGCTTCGCTCAGGGCTGGCTATGGGGCACCAGTTTCGTGCTGATATAGGCAGGAAAAACAGATCCTTCGACTCCGCTACGCTCCGCTCAGGATGACAACTCCGAAATTTTATTTCAATGGTGGCATCCAGTAGGGTTCGCCTGCTCGGATGTATTCGATGGATACTCCTGGCAGAACGCTTTTCAGCCATTCGGCGCAGTAGCGCATTCCGGCTTCTTCTGAGACTTCGTGGCCGAGCAGGATCAGAGCCTTGTGTCTTCCCTGTGCGCCTGCGTCGCGAGCATATTCGACGCCTTCCCATTCGGCTGATTCTCCGGCAACGAGCACCTGCACATCGTCGCGTTCGAGCAGTTTTACTTGTCGCGTAAGGCCGGCTGCTCCGGGGAGCAGAGCTACCTGCGTGACCTGCATGTTGGGATCGCCGATGACGCGCATGATGTGCGAGCCTGCTTTGGCGCGCAGTGTGGCGGCGAGTTGGGCGACGGTTGTTGGCGGCAGAGTGAAGAGATGCGGGTCCGTGGTGCTTTGATACGGTTTCCAACCGAATTCGTTGATGACGCCTTCGAGGATGCCGTCAGGCTGGCGCAGGTGCCAGGTGTCGTGGAAGCGCCAGACTACGAGATGATGCTCTTTGATGTAGGCGAGTTTCTGCGCCTGTACGGCGTCGTCGCCGAGGACGGTCATGTCGTCGGGATGGTTATAGAAGGTTGGTTCGTGGGTGACGATGAGGTTCTTGTTGTCTGCGACTGCTTTTTCGAGAACCTGGTACGTGTCGAGGAAAGTGGTGGCGATTCCGGTGACTATTGTGTTCGGGTCACCGGCTTTGATTGTGTCGACTGTGTTGGGCGGCGGGGTTGCGCCTGTGGCGGCGATGATGCGCTTGATGGCCTCGGCGGCGGTCAGCGGCGCGTTCGTTGTTTGCGCAGGCAGCGAAAGGCCGAACGCGGAGATTGTAAGCAGTACGGTTACAAATCGTTTTGGCGTAATCATTCTGTGCGTAAGGCCTCGATGGGGTTGACGGCGGCGGCGCGGCGCGCGGGGATGTAGCTGGCGACAAGTCCGCAGAGTGCGAGGATAGCAGCCACGGCGAAGACGGTGAATATATCGTATCCGTGGAAGCCGTAGATGAAGGCGCGCATGACGCTGCTGGCTGCGACAGCGACGGCCATGCCTGCGGCGACTCCGACGGCGAGCAGGATGACCGCGTGGCGCAGAACCAGCCAGACGACTTTGCTTTGCGGCGATCCCAATGCGATTCTAACGCCGAATTCGCGGGTGCGCTGGCTAACGGAGTAGGAGAGCAGGCCGTAGATTCCGGCGATGGCGATGGCCAGGGCAGCGACGCCGAACATGCCGAGCAATCGCGCGGCTAGGGTTTGGTTGCCCATGGAGTCATCGACAACCTGCTGCATGGATTCGACATTTTGCACGGCTACTTCGGGTGCGAGTTCATGCATCGCATTCCTGATCGCAGTTTCCGCGGTTGCCGAAGGCAGATGTGTGCGCACGGCTATATTCATCAGGAAGGAGGCCAGGATCGGGTAGAAGTCGTCTTTTTGCGTGATCTGCATCAGGTTGATGTCCATCTCAGGTTGTGACGCTTCACCTGCCGAGTGCTGCCTTACGTCTTCCGTGACGCCGACGATGGTTCCCCACTCACGCGGTCCTTTTTCGTTCACCTGTATCTGCTTGCCGATGGGGTCCTCGTGGGGAAAGACTCTCTTTACAAATTCGATGTTCACGACGATGGCGATGGGGGTATCGGGCGTGTCCTGTGAATCGAAGAAACGGCCTTTGATGAGGCGGATGCCAAGGGTCTTGAAGTAGCCAGCGGTTGAAGCGCGCAAGTGGGCGCTGATCTGATCGCTTTTTGCCTCTGTCGGCCTGCCGTTGACGACGATTCTATCGATGAAGTTCCAATTGGGCATGAGCGGACGAACGGTGGTAAGGCCTGCTTCGGTGATGCCAGGAGTGTGCTGCAGTTTTTCGAGCAATGGTCCCCAGAGCACATTGACGAGGTTTGGAGACTTTGCCGGGTCGCTGGCGGTAAACCATGTTCCGTGTGCCGGGAGAAAGAGCGAGCCGGTGACGACATTTTCGGCGGCGAAACCGAGATCGGCGTTACGCAGGACGATGAGCGTCCGCATCATGAGCCCAGCGGCAATGAGGAGGGCCAGCGTCAGCGTGATTTCGCTTACGACGAGGGCATCGCGCCAGCGGGCCTGGCGTTTGCTGGTTCCGGTTGCGGCTGCGCCTTCGCGAAGGCCTTCCTGCGCGGGGACATTGGCGGCGACCCATGCGGGGACGATTCCGAAGAAGAGCGCAGATGCGCAGGAAGCTGCCAACAGAAAGAAACACACGGCGAGGTTGATGTGAACGTGTTCGCCATAGAAGAGGGTATTTTCGAGGTATTTCTTGAGGACTCTCAGAATGACGACCGCGAAACCAAGGCCGACGGCGCCGCCCGCTAGAGCGATGAGCAGGCTTTCCGTGAGGAATTGCCGAATGAGGCGGTTGCGGTTGGCGCCAAGCGCTCCGCGGATGGCGATTTCGCGGCGGCGGCTGTTGGTGCGCGTCAGCATGAGCCCGGCGACGTTGGCGCAGGCGATGAGCCAGACGGCGAGGACGGCGGCGTTGAGCGCGATGAGCGCCGGGCGCTGGCTTTCCGTGAGGGTGTCACGGTATTTCCTAACGCGGATTGGATCTTTCGACTCGTCTTTGGGGTACTCGACGAGCAGTTGTTTACGGATTGCGTTCAGTTCGGTTTGTGCCTGTGCGGTGGATACGCCGGGACGCAGCAGGCCGAAAGCGACCGTGCCCGAATCGTCGCGGCCGCTCAGATCCTTATCGTCAATATTCAGCGGCGTATAGATGGCCGAGGTGACGTTGGCGGGAAAATCCATCGATGGCGGCAGGACTCCAATGACCAAGAACGGGTCGCCGTTGATCGAAACGGAACGGCCAATGATGTTTGGGTCGCCACCGAAATTCTTCTTCCAGACCGAGTCGCTGAGGACCATGACGTTGTTTTGTCCGGCTTTAGTGTCGCTGGGCACAAAGCCGCGGCCCAACGCCGGCTTGACTCCGACAATGTCGAAGAGGTTGACGCTCGAGAGGACCTGAGGAGTGATTTGCGCTGCGCCGCTGCCGCGCAGGGGTTGGAATTGCAGCGTCATGAAGCCGATTGTCTGGAAGGCGTGGCTGCGTGCTTCAAAATCCTTAATGTCAGGCAACGACATTGGGTCGAAGCCTGTGCCGTTTTGCGGAAGCGATCCGATTTCGACAATACGGTCTGCATTTTTGTAAGGCAGCGGGCGGAGGAGCACCTGGTCGATGACGGAGAACATGGCGGCGTTTACGCCGATACCGAGAGCCAGGGTGAGGACTGCCGTTAGCGTGAACGCCGGGGTTTTGATGAGCTGACGGAGCGCGTATTTTGTATCGTTCCAGAACATTGCTTGTTTTACCGCCCTTCTGGATTGGAAACACCGTAACACAGGGCTCAGGCCTTCAGGGCACAGGGCTCAGTTTTTCAGTTTCGTGTTACTGCCTTAGTCTGAGATTTATGGCTGAGATTCTTTATATTGCCAGCAGTAACCCTGGCAAGTTGAGTGATTTTGCGGCGGCGGCTCAAGTTTTCCAGTTCGATGTGATTCCGTTGCCGGGTCTTGGGGACATTGCTGCTCCTGCTGAAGACGGGCTTACGTTTGAAGACAATGCTCGGCTCAAGGCTGTCTATTACAGCGGTTTCGCGCCCGACTGCGTCGTTATTGCTGACGATTCGGGGCTGGAAGTAGACGCATTGGGTGGTGAGCCTGGGGTGCGATCGGCTCGGTTTGCTGACGATGCGGGATTTGTTGCGGATCCGGCGGCTGATCTGGACGAGCGGAACAATCTGTATCTGCTGCAGCGACTTGCTGCGCGGGGATTGGGGTCTAAGACTGCTCGATATCATTGCGTGATTGCGGCGGCTCGCGATAAGCAGATATTGACGACGGCGGAGGGATTGGTCGAGGGCGAGATACTTCTCGAGCCTCGCGGAAACGGCGGGTTTGGTTATGATCCGCTGTTTTATCTGCCTGCGTTGGGGAAGACGATGGCGGAGATTGATCTGGCGCAGAAGCAATTGATGAGTCATCGTGGGAAGGCTTTTTCTGCTCTCCTTGAAAAAATGCGCCGCGGTTTTTGATCATCCTGGAGGAGCATGGCCTTGGTTTCTTGACGGTCGCTGTTTCGCGCACCAATAATAGAAAGTGACTTCACTCAAGATTCAACTGTATTTCAGCGTCTCCTGTCCGTTTGTGACGGAGCCCTTACCGCGGTACCAGTTCCAAGCTGCGCATTCCCCGTTTGATTCACCAACAGAGGTTGGATGAGATAGGTTGTGTCGCGCAGATGAGCTTTGATCAATGAGGAAGATGCATGGCTACGAAACATAAGATTGGACAGCGCACATGAGCACTGCTGCGGTTGGTGTGAGGCGGAATCCGGCGGCTACCTTCTGGGGCTCGACGAATGGCAAGAAGGCCGTGATGGCGGTGACTGGCGCGATCCTGTTTGGTTTCATCATCGCGCATCTGGCTGGGAATCTGCAGATATTCGAGGGCCGGGAAAAGCTGAATGCCTACGGGCGTTTTCTGCACAGCATTGGCGAGCTGCTGTGGCCTGCGCGTATTGTGCTGATCATTTCTGTGGTGCTGCATATCACCGCTACAGTGCAGCTGGCTCTGCTCAAGAAGCGGGCACGGCCCGTTGGTTATTCGCGGAGAGAAGCGATTGCTTCATCCTATGCCTCCCGGACGATGTACTGGTCGGGACCGATTGTGCTGGCTTTCGTGATCTTTCACTTGCTGCAGTTCACGGCTGGGTATATTCATCCGGAGTCACAGTTTATTGAAGGCGATGTTTACCACAATGTGGTGGCTGGGTTTCAAGTGTGGTGGGTTTCTGTGTGGTACATCCTATCAGTGAGTCTGCTGGGGCTGCATTTGAGCCACGGGATCTCGAGCATGTTCCAGTCGCTTGGGTTCAATCACCCGAAGCACACTCCGGTGCTGAAGAGTGCGGCGGTGGCTGTTGCGGTTGTGATTGTGCTGGGATACATCTCTATTCCGATTAGCGTTTTGCTGGGGATCGTAAAGTAAATGACACTCGATTCGAAACTACCTTCCGGTCCGATTGAGCAGGCGTGGGACAAGACGAAGTTCGAGCTGAAGCTGGTGAACCCGGCGAACAAGCGCAAGCATACGATCATCGTTGTGGGGTCGGGGCTTGCGGGGGCGTCGGCTGCGGCTACGCTGGGCGAGCTTGGTTACAACGTCAAATGCTTCTGTTTTCAGGATTCGCCACGGCGCGCGCACTCGATTGCTGCACAGGGCGGCATTAACGCAGCCAAGAATTATCAGAACGATGGCGACAGCGTGTACCGGCTCTTCTACGACACGGTGAAGGGTGGAGATTTTCGCGCGCGTGAAGCGAATGTTTACCGGCTGGCTGAGATCAGCGTCAGCATCATCGATCAGTGCGTAGCGCAGGGTGTTCCCTTTGCGCGTGAGTACGGTGGAGCGCTGACGAACCGGTCGTTTGGCGGTGCGCAGGTTTCGCGAACGTTCTACGCGCGTGGGCAAACGGGACAACAGCTTCTACTAGGCGCTTACCAGGCACTGGAGCGGCAGGTGCAGACTGGCACAGTCACCATGTATCCGCGAAGCGAGATGCTGGATCTGATCGTGATTGACGGCAAGGCTCGCGGGATTGTGACGCGCAACCTGGTTACGGGTGAAATCGATACACACATTGCCGATGCGGTGATTCTGGGGACTGGCGGATATGGGAATGTCTACTATCTGTCGACCAATGCCAAGGGATCGAATGTCACTGCGAGCTGGCGGGCGCACAAGCGTGGGGCTTTGTTTGCCAATCCCTGCTACACGCAAATTCATCCGACTTGCATTCCGGTTTCGGGCGATTATCAGTCGAAGCTGACGCTGATGTCCGAATCGCTGCGTAATGACGGGCGCATCTGGGTGCCGCTGAAGAAGGGCGACAAGCGGTCGCCGGATCAGATTCCTGAGGCTGAGCGCGATTACTATCTGGAGCGGCGGTATCCGAGCTTTGGCAATCTTGTGCCGCGCGATGTGGCTTCGCGCAATGCGAAGGCAGTTTGCGATGAAGGACGCGGCGTGGGCGAAAGCGGGCTTGGCGTCTATCTCGACTTTGCGGCTGCGATCAAGCGGCTGGGCGAGCATACGATTCGCGAGCGGTACGGCAATCTCTTCGACATGTACCAGCGCATTACGGATGAAGACCCTTACAAGGTTCCGATGCGTATTTATCCCGCGATCCATTACACGATGGGCGGGCTTTGGGTGGACTATCACCTGCAGAGCACGATTCCAGGGCTGTTCGTGCTGGGCGAGGCGAACTTCTCTGATCACGGCGCGAACCGCCTGGGCGCGAGTGCGCTGATGCAGGGGTTGTCGGATGGGTATTTCGTGATTCCCTACACGATTGGCAATTATCTGGCATCGAACAAGTTCGGCAAGGTGGAGGCGTCGAACGAGGATGTGCGCAGCGCAGTTGCCAATGTGGAACAGATGACCCAGAAGCTGCTTTCGATCAAGGGCAAACGGACAGTCGACTCGTTTCATCGTGAGCTGGGCAAGATCATGTGGGACGAGTGTGGGATGTCGCGCACGGCTCAGGGGCTGGAGAAAGCGATCGGGCAGATTCGCGCGCTGCGCGAGGAGTACTGGCGGAACGTGAATGTTCCCGGCTCGGGCGATGACCTGAATCAGAGCCTGGAGAAGGCTGGGCGCGTGGCGGACTTCTTTGAACTGGGCGAGCTGATGTGCACCGATGCGCTGGAGCGGAACGAGTCGTGCGGCGGGCACTTCCGCGAGGAGTATCAGACGCCGGATGGCGAGGCGCAGCGCGATGACGAGCACTATTCGTATGTCGCCGCGTGGGAGTATCGCGGGCCTGGTAATCGCGAAGAGCTGCATAAGGAGCCGTTGACGTTCAACTACGTTCATCCGAGCCAGAGGAGCTACAAGTAATGAAATTAACGCTGAAGATCTGGCGTCAGAAGGGGCCGAAGGACAAGGGCTCGTTTGTCAGCTATCCGATGGACAATGTCAGCGCGGAGATGTCGATGCTCGAGTGCCTGGACGTGCTCAACGAAACTCTGATTGAGCGCGGCGAGGAGCCGGTGGCGTTTGAGCACGATTGCCGCGAAGGCATCTGCGGGTCGTGCGGGTTCATGATCAACGGCATTGCGCATGGGCCTATGCCGGCCACGACTGTTTGTCAGCTCACGATGCGGCATTTTAAGGACGGGCAGGAGCTGGTGATCGAGCCTTGGCGTGCGGCGGCGTTTGCGCAGATCAAGGATCTGGTTGTTGACCGGCGGGCTTTTGACCGGATCATTGCTTCGGGTGGGTACATTTCGGTTTCTACCGGGAATGCTCCGGATGGAAATACTATCCCCGTGGGCAAGGAGATTGCCGACCGGGCGATGGATGCTGCGGCCTGCATCGGTTGCGGGGCCTGTGTTGCGGCTTGTCCCAATGCTGCGGCTGCGCTGTTTACCGGAGCAAAAATTTCGCACCTGAATGTGCTGCCGCAGGGTGAGGTCGAGCGCGATCATCGGGCGGTGAATATGGTGGCGCAGATGAATGCTGAGGACTTTGGCGGCTGCACCAACATCGGCGAGTGCACGGCCGTCTGTCCCAAGGAGATTCCGCTGGAGGTGATTGCCATCATGAACCGGGACTACATTCGCGGCAGCTGGAAGAAGCGCAGCGATGTGGTGACGACGATTGCTCCGGTTACGGACTGGAGTCGAAGCTAGATCCGGGGTGGCACCCACCCCCCATTTCAGGTAAATTCGTCTTATATTAGGGACTTGCGTGCATTTCTGACTTGTCCCATTTCGCTGGTCATTTCCTCATCTCTTAAACTTTTGCCCTTATTTCCAGAATAGCTGATTCAGACAAGAAACACGCCAGTATATGGCGCAACGAATATCTTGCCGAATGAGCTACTTAAGAACTATTTTCGGCCGCAAGGGCTTGACAGCTTGTTTTAACCCCGGCGCAAGAGCAGGCTGCCGAGAAAAAGCATGAATAGGATGGCGACAGTGTGAAGGAGGGCCTGGCTGCTAAGTCCGTTGTGCAGGAATACGGTGATGACGTCGGTGATGGGGACGATGGTTGCGAGGAGGACAAGGATTCCGGTGGTGCGGCCTTGTTTGAGGGCGATGACGGCAAGCAGGAGCAGCCCGAGAGCGATATCCCGCACTCCGGCCAAGCGGACCCAGGAGAGTGTGTCCGGCGCTGAGGCTGGGATTCCGAACATAATGGAAGCTACCGCCGGCGAGAGCAGGGCGAGAAGGCCGATGAAGACAAGGCCGAGCGCGAATATTCCGCTGAGCCAGTAGAGAGGGGATCGTGGAGTAAAGTTTGCGGGATTCAAGTTCATCGATGCTCCATCTCGAAAACGACCCGGGCTGAAGCCCCTTTTCCTGCACCCTCATTCACCGGCCTGAAGGCCGGTGCTTCTACGCTTACAGTCCCACAAAGACCTTGCGCTGTGCCTATCTGGTATTGTGCAAGATATCTTCTTGAGGAGTTTTTCGCTAAGCATGCGTCATCTCAGTGCCGCAGTAGCTGTTCTTTTTGCCATTTCTCCCGTCCTGTTTTCACAACGCCAACAACCGAACCTGACTCCCGAAGAACGGAAGGCGCTGATCGAGAAGCGCGAAAGCATCGAGAAGCAGCTTGAAGACGTCGCCACTATCGATCGCAAGGTGATGGTACCTATGCGCGATGGGAAGCGCATGGCTGCGGATATTTATCGGCCCAAGGATATGTCGAAGAAGTATCCGATTATTTTCAGTCGCACCCCGTACAACTTTAATTTCTGGGATGTGCGGCTGGGGACATATCGCGACATGTCGACCGAACTGGATGCGGTGAAGCGCGGATATGTGCTGGTCGAGATGAATGAGCGCGGACACTTCTTTTCGGAAGGAAACTACGACATTCTGGGCGCTCCGCTCTCGGATGCGAACGATCAGTTCAACTGGATGTCGTCGCAGCCGTGGTCGAACGGGAAGATCGGTTTGATTGGGTGCTCATCGACTGCGGAGTGGCAATTGGCGGCGGCATCGCTGGGGAATAAGGCGCTGACTACGATTATTCCGGAGAGCTTTGGAGCCGGCGTGGGCAAGGTGGGTCCGTATAACGAGCAGGGTAACTGGTATCGTGGCGGCGCGGTGCAGATGTTGTTTATCGACTGGCTGTATGGCGAGCAGAACCAGGTAAGGCCGATGTTTCCGCCGAATACATCGCAGGCTGATCTAATCAAGGCTTCGAAGATGTTCGATCTGGCGCCGCAGATGCCTCCGGTGGACTGGGCGAAGGCGTTTGAGCATCTGCCGGAAAAGGATTTT
>Ga0210402_10006761_pt1 | contig 10111 bp, 6 predicted proteins | sample IncBWC7MmetaG_FD_161055 | JGI IMG/M metagenome (GOLD analysis project Ga0210402, IMG submission 161055) | Forest soil microbial communities from Barre Woods Harvard Forest LTER site, Petersham, Massachusetts, United States - Inc-BW-C-7-M | ecosystem: Environmental > Terrestrial > Soil >...
TACGGCGGATTTTATGCGATACGCCGCACACTGGCGAGCGCACTTCCCAACGGAACTATCCTGGACGACATGCTGCAGCCTCTGAGCGTAATTCGTCAGGGCTACCGCTCCGTCCTGGATCTGCGTGCGCGAGTCTACGACATCTGGCCCAAGAGTCTGCGAGGTGAGTTTCATCGCAAGGTCCGGACATTAGCTGGCAATTTCCAGCTGATACAACTCGCACCGTGGTTGCTGTCCCGCGAGAACCGATTGCGTTTCGAATTGATCTCGCACAAGCTGATGCGGCTGCTCGTACCAATTCTATTAGTCACACTGCTGGCGACTAGCGCGATGTTGGCCAGGCATTCTCTTCTATACACGGGGGCGTTCGCCTCGCAGATTATCTTTTATCTCCTCGCCGCACTGGGAAGCATGACTAATGCCTCGATACTCACACGCATGGCCGCCCCGGCCAGCGCCTTCTGCATGCTCAATGCTGCCGTAGTCGTAGGTTTCTACAAGTTTCTGTTCACCCGCGGGCCACTTTGGAAAATTTGGACCTCTGGGGCAACTAGTCCAAATGCAGCGGACGGGCATGAGGGCGTGGATTTGAACGCAACCATGCTCAGGCCGCGCTTGCAGGACCAATTGCGAACGCGCGGCGCGACTCGATGAGATTAAAAGTGACCGTAGTTACGCCTATTTTTCCGATCCCTGCGCAACCGTACCGCGGGCATTCCGAGTACGAGATCGTCTTGGCGCTCTCGAAACTCGCCGATGTAAACGTTATTTGTCCTTTCCCTCGTTATCCGAAATGGTTTCGGCCGACCTACGATCATCGCAGTCCTGATTTGTCATTTTCTCCGGCGGGCGTGAAGGCGCAGTACTTCGAATATCCAGCTTTACCCGGCGTGACCCGGTCCATCAATGGTTTGATCTGCGCGAGGTATCTTGAGCCATACATCCGCGAATGCTCACCAGACGTAGCATGCAACTTCTGGCTTTACCCCGCAGGCTACGCCACCGTCGCAGTGGCACGCAAACTTGGCATTCCGGCCGTGGTGGGCTCTATCGGCTCAGATTTGAATCGGTTTGTTGACCCGGCTTCCCGATGGTTGACGCGCGTTGCCATGAAGCGGGCCACATTTGTTGTCACAAAAAGTGAACACTTACGCCAGCGAGCCATCGAAATGGGCATCAGCCCCTCCAAGGTCCGGACGATTCGAAACGGTTGCAATCCAATGACGTTTCACCTCGGGAACCGAAGCGCAGCGCGCGCGCAGCTATCGGTGGACGAGAAGACCGAACTCGTACTGTTCGTAGGGCGCCTGGATAAGGCGAAAGGAATCGAGGAATTGCTGGACGCATTTGCGTCGCTTGCGAGCCGTCGTCCAAATCTACGGCTGGCATTTGTAGGCGACGGACCAGGCGGCGCGCATTTGCGAGACAAAGCCAAGCATCTGGCGCTGGAAGATCGAATTACCTTAAACGGTCCTGGCTCTTCGCAGGACGTGGCCCGCTGGCTTGCGGCCGCAAACGTGCTCGCTTTGCCCAGCTATAACGAAGGATACCCAAACGTCATCATCGAAGCCCTCAGCTGCGGACGCCCTGTGATTGCGACAAATGTTGGTGGAATCCTCGAACTTGTCAATGAAGACTCCGGGATTTTGATTTCTCCGAGAGACTCACGAGCACTCGCTAGTGCAATCGATAGCGCGATGGATCGGAAATGGGATGAACGTTTCATCGCAGAACAATTTCGCCGGGGGTGGGATGAAGCTGCCGACGAACTACTTCGGACATGTGAGCTGGCGTTGCAGCAACGAAGTGAGAAACGGCGGTTGCCGGCGAAAGCTGCGACCGTGTTGAGCCGGTAATTCGATTCACATCAAGGTAACCGCGTAACCATGCAGCTAATTCACAATTCGCAAATTTGGGGTCCCGCTTACGTTAAGCAGCGGTTTCGGCAGATTACGCAGCGTGCCGCGCCTCCGCTTCAGCGTATTTGGGTGACCATTGCAGACCACTATGAACCTAGGTGGCAGCACGCTGATTTAAGCACTGCACAGGCTCGTGTCGCTTTGTGGCGTACTGCATGGCCCGAAATTACAAAGCGATGCATGCCCGATTCTGTTGGTAACGGTCCTCGATATACATTCTTTTTTCCTGAGGAGGAATATCATCCCAGTTTGATGGAACCTTTGGCCGAAATGGTTCGCGAGGGAATTGCCGATGTGGAGGTCCATATCCATCATGATGGCGAAGGTCGCGAGAACTTTGTCGATCGTATGAGCGGTTTTTGCAGAACATTGGACAGAGAGCACGGCCTTCTTCGTAGGCGCGCTGGGAAACTAACATTCGGATTCATCCACGGAAACTGGGCCCTTGACAATTCAAGACCGGATGGCCGCTGGTGTGGTCTTAACGACGAAATTCGCGTGCTTCGAGATCTCGGTTGTTATGCCGATTTCACCATGCCGTCTGGGGATTCTCCAACCCAAACCCGTCTGGCGAATGCGATTTACTACTGCAATGGCGATCCCCGTCGCCCGAAATCGTACGACTCTGGCACTCCGGTTACGCCCGGCGGCGGCGTCGAGGGTGACTTGCTCATGATCTCTGGGCCGCTCGGAATGCGTTGGAGAGACCGCCTACTCCCGCGGCTCGAAACTGGCGAACTGCGCCACGGAAACGTGGCGACACCGTATAGGGTGAGGCGTTGGGTCGAGTTAGCTCCGAGGATTGGAACTGATTCCTTCATTAAGTTGTTTACGCATGGAGCCCAAGAGCGGAACTCTTCTGCCTTGTTGCGAGACGTGCTGGAGTCGGCCTTCAACATGGTAGTGGAGGAAGCGGATCGGCGCGGATGCGCTCTTCACTTTGTCTCCGCCTGGCAAATGTATCTTGCGATTGAGGCCATCGGGCATGGCCGTGATCCCGTTGTCGCGGCGCACGACGATCAGCTCGATCTAGTCAGCTCGGGAGCAGAAGGGAAGGGATGCTAAATATCGGTATTGTCGGCTGCGGGAAAATCGCTGACGGTCACATTGAGGAGATCCAAAAGATCGGATGTGCGAGAGTACTGGCGGTTTGTGACCTCGAGCCTATCCTGGCTGAGCAACTCGCCGTTCGCTACTCCATCCCTCATCGGTACACTGATTTTAGTCGCATGCTCTCCGAGCATCATCTGGACGTAATTCATATTGCCACACCACCTCACTCTCATTTGGCGTTGACACAGAAGGCAGCGGAAGCAGGTGCCCATATATTTGTCGAGAAGCCGCTCACGTTGAACGCAACAGATGGGCGGCGGCTGATCGAATGCGTGCAAAAGACCAGCCGGAAAATGACGATCAATTACTGGTACAACTTCGAATCGCCGGCTATGGCGCTAAAAGAATTTGTTGCAAACGGGGACTTGGGCGACCCTGTACATATTGAAAGCTATTACGGATACGACTTGGCGGGCGAATTTGGCCAGGCACTGCTCTCAGACGATCGTCATTGGGTTCACCAATTACCGGGCAAGTTGTTCCAAAATATTATCGATCACGCGATCAATAAAATTACGCCGTTTCTTCCCGACGAACCACTGGAAGTCATCGCGCGTGCGTACCGGCGCCGGAATTTGAAGGACGACGGCACGGATGGCGTTCTTGACGAACTGCGAGTGATGATTCTCGCCGGGGGCATGTCTGCGTACGTTACTTTCTCCTCGCACGCGCGCCCGGTAGGCCATTTCATGCGGATTTACGGTACGAAAAACACGGCGCACATTGATTTTGCGCTCCGCACCATGCTCGTTGAAAAAAAACAGACCATTCCCAGCGCGCTGGGGCGTCTGCTGCCGCCCTTTAAATCGAGCTGGCAGTCTCTCCGGCAAGCGACTCACAATGCGCGCGAGTTCGCCGGGTCACGGTTTCAGTTCTTTGCAGGGATGAACCGGTTATTGTCGCGGTTTTATGAGTGCGTTCAGAACGATACTCCTGTGCCGATCCCTTACCCCGAAATGTTGCGCGTATCGCAAATCATGGACGAAATCTCGACACAAGTTTACCCGGTGGCTGCCCTGTGAGGGCACTCGTTACCGGCGCGGCAGGATTTCTTGGAAAGGCTGTGATCGCGCGCCTCCTGGCTCACGGCTACACCGATATCCGCTGCAACGTTCGCCGGCGGACGGATATTCGCAAGTTCGATGCGCTGGTAGAGCAATATCCGCGCATTCGTCTTGAGTATTGTATTGGGGACCTGAAGTATCGAGAGGACGCCGCGCAAGCCGTGGACGGCGTGCAGCTGATTTTTCATCTGGCCGCCGGAAAAAAAGGAACTGCTGCAGATCTCTTTGTCAATTCCGTCGTAGCTTCAAGAAATCTGTTGGAGGCCGTCGGGAACAGCAATCCGATGCGGGTCGTTCTGATAAGTTCCTTCGGCGTCTATGGCGTGGCTAGCCTCGGTCGAGGAGCACGGGTGGACGAGCGGACGGTGCTGGAATCTCACCTGGAGTGGCGCGATCATTACTCTTATTCTAAATTGCGGCAGGAGCAGCTTTTCTGGGAATACCAGCGACGCAACGGGTTTGAACTAGTTGTTCTACGTCCTGGAGTGATCTATGGGGCCGGCTGCGGTCATTTTTCCAATCGCGTTGGCTTGACGATCGGCGACGGGTTGTTGCATTTCGGTGCAAACAATTTACTTCCCTTGAGTTATGTGGAGAATTGCGCCGAAGCTGTGGTTGTCGCAGGCTCGCATCACAGCGCTGCCGGTCAGGTCTACAACGTCCATGACGATGACCTGCCGACTTGCCGCCAATACCTGCGAGGCTACAAGAAATACGTCAGGAATATCCGCGCCATTTCCGTGCCCTACTTTGGGGTGAAGATACTTTCTTCGATGGTCACAAAGTACAATCGCTATTCGAAAGGCCAGTTGCCAGCAATCCTTACTCCCTATAAGGTCGCAAGCCAGTGGGGCGGAAATCGTTTCGATAACTCCAAACTGCATTCGATAGGGTGGAAGCAGATAGTGCCCACAAAGGAAGGTTTGCAAAGATCGTTTTCCGCGTTCCGGGCGGAGTTGGACGCTGCAAAACTACAGAAGCAGCCGTTGCCTACCGGCCAGATGAACCCGGCTGAGACCTCCATCGGGGAGTTGCGGCGTAACTCGCAAGAGTTCGTGGTAGGCGTCGCGTTGGGCCCAGTCCCTCATGACAGTTTCGGACACCTGCTCGCCGTATTTTCGGATTTGCGCAAGATTGGCCATTTCAGCAAGCTGATTGTCTTTGCCGCACGTGATCCGCAACAACTCGCAGGCTGGGCCGAAATTCAAAAGCTATCTTTCGACTTTCAGTGGGTCTCTGATGAATTGACCTCACCCGGCTCGCTTAGGGGATGCGATGTTCTGGTTTCGCTTCAAGATGGAGTGCCGCTCTGCGTCCTTCGAGCTCTCTCCTGGCATATTCCCATTATTACGACTGCCGTCCGCGTTCCTGAGGCCCTTCGAAATCGGCCTGAAGTCACATTTATTCGACAAGGTGATCAGAGGAGCTTACGGGAAGCCTTGCAGCAATTGTCCGCGCGGCCGAGCCGAAAGCCGGTTTCTGATTTGGCGTTCGAAGAAAATGTCGCACGACACTACAGCAACACTTATCTGTGGCGAGAGAATGCTTTAGAACCCGCCAAAGGGCCCATCGCTAAATGGCGTTCGCTCATTAAGAGGGCGCTCTTCAGCGCCCTTCCCAGTAGACAACTGCTTGAGCATGGAACTCGGAATCGTGAGCAGATAGCCATTACCATCGATGACGGGCCAGATCCTGTCCATACACCACGCATGTTGGACATCTTTCGAGATCACGCAGTGAAAGCTACGTTCTTTGTGGTGGGCGGGGCCGCCGAACAGTATCCGGAACTTGTGCTGCGGATGAGGGCGGAAGGACACGAAGTCGGGAGCCACTCTTACAGTCATCCCTACTTCGACAAGCTTTCCTGGCCTGGTGCCATGCGCGAGATTGGAATGACGGATTGGGTTCTCAATCGTATCCTGGGAGAGAAATGTAAGCTCTTCCGCCCGCCACACGGCAAATTGTCGCTTCGCAGCCTCGTCCCCGCTTGGGCGGCAGGCCAGCAAGTGGTGATGTGGAATGTCGATCTAAAGGACTACCGCGCCACGACGGGTGAAGTGGAAACACAGTTGAGCCAAACCGTCTTCGCCTCCGGGGACATTGTTCTCTACCATGGCATTAGCGAACCCGCGTTAAAAGCCCTGCCGGTCGTAATCGAAACGGCGCGGGGTAAGAATCGCAAGGCAGTTACCATATCCGAGCTCATGCGACATTGAGCTTTTGGCGGCGACTAGTTTCAAGCTCACTCAATTGTATTTCCCATGAAAGCGTCTTTTCATCCAGGTGCGCTAATCCGTTCTCGCTCGAGTATTGTGATTTCTAACCACATGCCACCAGGGGCCATGAATACATCTCTCATCCCCAAAACCGTTGATCAGGCTCCGCTACTCTTTAGATTGGCTAGACGCATAAAGCGGTGGGGCTTCCGCGGCGGCGACCGGCTCGTAGAAATCTTCGGGCGGTTCGGGATACTCAACGTGATCGCACAGTATCAGCTCGGTCGAGGAGTGAGTTTCAACGTTCCGCTGTTCCGCGCCGACACTTGCTGGGACCAGCGAGACATCGAAGAATATGAAAACCGGTTGATTGATGGATTTTGCTTGCTGCTCGAACCACTCTCCAATGTGGTCTTATTCGATTGCGGAGCGGACATTGGCACTTTCTCTGCCCTTGTCTGTTCGCAAACCTCCCGCGTCTCACGCGTCATTGCCTTCGAGCCAAATCCCGACGTAGAGGGATTTATAAAGCGCAATCTATCTCAACTCCCGATTCCGGCGAGAGCAATCACCAAAGCGGTGGGTTCCTTCGAGGGCTCCGGCAGGCTGGAAGTTCCGGTTTATGACAATTCGGATCACGCCCGTTTTCTTGTGCCGGGCGAAGGCCCTTTTGAAGTTGTTACCGTCGATAGCATCGGTGTGCGAGGCGGCGATGTGGCCATAAAGATTGACGTGGAGGGCGGGGAACTGGAGGTGCTCAAGGGTGCAACAGAGACTATTGTGTCGGCTCGAAAGTGCGTGATCACTGTGGAAGCTAACCCCCGAGTTGCCATGCGCACCAAGCGCGACCCTGTGGAATGCCTTAGGTTTTTGCGGTCGTTGAGAACATTTAACTTCGTTATCGCTGAGACCCAGGAAACGCCACTGTTGTCTTCTCCGATTATCAAAGACGGACAGAAGGCCACCCGAAATATAATTGCTTGTACTCCCTAAACCCGCTCTTCTTGCTTCAAAAGCTCACAGGTATTTTGACGACTCCATTCAATTCGGAAGTTACTCTGTCACCCTTGCCCATTCCTGTGCAGACAGTCGCGCACAGCAATGCAAAGGTCATAGGGCGCAATTTCATTTTCATGGGTCTGGAAGTGGTGATTACGCTCGTTTGTACTTTGTTGACGACGGTCGCTATTGCGCGAGTCATTGGTCCATCGCGGCTTGGCTACTTCAACCTGATATTTTGGCTAACCTCCATCACGTGCTCGGTGGGTTCGTTAGGCATCCCGCTCACAACGTTTAAGTACATGGGCGAGTTCCTCGGTGGCGGGAAAAAAGAGCTTGCGCGTGCCGTGTTCTTCTACAACCTCAGGGCCCAGACGGTGATCGCGTGCGTGTTAACGGCCATCGGTATGATCGCCGCTATGATTCTCGTTGTCCCCGCGTATCGTGTCTGTTCCATTTTGCTGGTTTTGAGCATGGTTCCCAACATGATTACCTTTGTGCCTTCGCAAGCGAACTCAGCTGCCGAGGATTCTGCTCTCAATACGCGTGGCGCTTTTGTTGGTGCGATCGTCTACGTGGTCGCGGTGGCAGCGAGTCTGCTTCTTGGGTGGAACCTGGTCGGCATTGCCGCAGGCGTCTTACTCTACCGAACCGCGGAGCTCGCCGTAAAAACTGTTCCGGTGCTCAACTCAATGAAATCGGTTTCTCGGATTACACTGCCACGGGAAGTTCGCAAGCGCATGTTTTCCTTCTCCGGTCTCAGCACCGGCCTGATGATTTTGCAGATTGTGATTTGGGACCGCTCCGACATCATTTTTTTAAAACTGCTCCAGCCCGATATTCGGCAGTTAGCTTTTTTCTCGGTGTGCTTCAGCGTTGCTGACCGGCTCTTGCGAATGCCCCAGACATTCGCCAATGCGCTCTCCGCCACGCAGATGGCCGAATACGGACGCGATAAAGAGCGCCTATTCAGGATGACCTCGAAGGCGTCAACCTATGTCCTTCTAGGAGCGCTTCCGATTTTGATCGGGCTCGCTTGCATTGGTGGTCCATTCGTACGAGTCATGTATGGGCCGCAATATCTCCCAGCAATTCCAGTTTTCATTGTTGTGGCGCTTCTCAGTATCCCAAGGGCGATACTGACTCCTGCGCAGACCCTGTTGTATTCGGCCGAAGACCTGGGATTTGTCTTGAAGTGGGGTTGCATGGCCGCTGCGATCAACGTGCTCCTCGATCTAGCTTTGATTCCAGGTTATGGCGCGCTCGGCGCAGCCTGGGCAAACGGCCTGGCCCAAACGTTTGCCGCAATCACGATTTGGGGCCGCGTCCTGGTGCGCTATCCCGTTCGAATCAATGGGCCTGTCCTCCTAAGGCTTTCAGCTGCAACTCTCGCGATGGCGGTAGTTGTGCTTGGTATCGTGGCAACCCCGTTTAACCCACTCATGAAATTGATCGCTGCCGTGCCTGCCGGCGTAATCGTCTTCCTGGTCACCAGCCGAATGCTTGCGGTGCTACAGAAGGATGATCGCCGGCGCCTGCTGCAACTTTCTGCGTTGTTGCCCGCGCCAGTCGGTTCGTCGCTCAATCGCTTGGTCGATTTCCTGGTCCCGCAACCAGCTGGTATGGAAGCCGGAAGATAGTCATCATGATGCGTCTTTCACTGACTGGAGTCATCGAAGGAGCTAAATCCGCGTCGATCGCAGACAGACTAGATGAGCAAACCTCCGCTTTGAAGATCGCCCATGTGGCGGACAGCATGGAGATGGGCGGAGCGGAAAAGCTAACCGCCACGTTTTGTCGATTGCAACGCGACCGCGGCCATACCGCGTCCGTCCACTGCCTCTATGGAGTTGGAGTGCTCGGCGAAGAGTTACGGGCCGAAGGATTTGAAATAATTCTCCACCGCCCATCTGGATTTATCGATTTGATGCGTGCTCTATATAAATCGTTTCGAGCCTCGCGTCCCGATGTAGTGCATTGCCATAACGCGACGGCGGCCATCATCGCTGCTTTTCCAGCCAAACTTGCGGGAGTCAAGACTGTCATCGTTACGCGACATGGATTGGTTAAGCCTCCCTACCAGATACGTCGTGAGTTGAAGTTCGCGCTCGCATCACGATGGTGTGATTGGATCGTCGGAGTCTGCGAGGGAACGCAGACCAATTTGCGCGCAGCTCCTTTCGCTGCCCGCGACAAGATCATCCATATTTATAACGGTGCTTTGCCCGCCGATATCCGGGCAGTCCCGCGGCCAAAGAGCGGGTTTACGTTGCTGCATGTCGGGCGTCTGGCGCCTACAAAGGACCACGCCACTTTATTGCGCGCGGTCGCACTCACACGCGCGCAACATGCTAACGTGCGTCTATGGATGATTGGTGATGGGCCTCTTGAGGCTAGTTTGCGAAAGCTCACCGAAGACCTTGGGCTAAAGGATTGCGTCACTTTTTTCGGTGAACAGCCTGATGTCTCGCCATTTCTGCTAGCAGCTGATTTGTTTGTCAGTTCTTCAGTAACCGAAGGATTGCCTGTATCTCTGTTGGAAGCTATGTCGGTCGGATTGTCGGCATTGGTCACCGACGTTGGAGGCATGGGTGAGATCGCACGTTTGTCGGGCGCAGTTACAATCGTGCCGTCGTCCGATCCTCAAAGCATGGCGGCAGCTATGTCAGATGCCATCGCACGAAGGCATGAACTTCCCAAGCTGGGCCAATTGGCCCGCTGCTGTTACCAGAAACATTTTCGGCCTGAACGCATGCTCGACGATTACATGAGTTTGTACAAAAGCCGTGTTTTTCAGAAA
>Ga0210402_10006762_pt1 | contig 10111 bp, 7 predicted proteins | sample IncBWC7MmetaG_FD_161055 | JGI IMG/M metagenome (GOLD analysis project Ga0210402, IMG submission 161055) | Forest soil microbial communities from Barre Woods Harvard Forest LTER site, Petersham, Massachusetts, United States - Inc-BW-C-7-M | ecosystem: Environmental > Terrestrial > Soil >...
GGCTCGAAATCGGAGAACACCGCGCGGTTCGGATCGTAATAATGCGCGGCGGTGTAATGCATGTCGGCGGTAAGCCACACGATGTTGCGGACGCCGGCGTGCTTGAGAAACGACAGCAGATCGGCGATCTCGTGCTCGCGGCGCGAAGGCGGCCCGTCGCCGAGGGCGACCGCGTCGAAACTGATCAGCCCGATCGGGAGATCCGCGGCGATCACCTTCCAGGTCGCATTCGATGCGGCGAGCTCGCGCTTCAACCAGGCGAGCTGCGTCGCGCCGAAGATGAAGCTGTCGGCGCGCTCGTCGCCCTTGTTCCAGCTGTTGTCGCGGTAGCTGCGCATGTCGATCATAAACACGTCGAGTAGCGGGCCATAGCCGATCTTGCGATAGACGCGGCCGGCCTGCGCCGGGATTTCGCGGATCGGCATGTAGTCGAAGAAGGCACGGCGGGCGCGCGCAATCAGGCGCGAATTGCCGGCTTCGTCGTAGCCGCTGTCGTCGAAGCTGCCCGCCGGCGACCAGTCGTCGCTGACCTCATGGTCGTCCCATTGCGCCAGGACAGGCACTTCGGCATGGAACGCGCGAAAATTCTCGTCGAGCCAGTTATATCGGTAGTTGCCGCGAAACTGCGCGAGGCTGTGGGCGACCGCGGATTTCTCTTCGGTGACGATGTTGCGCCAGATCTCGCCGTTCGGAAGCGCTTGCGTGGCCGGGATGGTGCAGTCCGCATAGATGTGGTCGCCGCAATGAATGAAGAAGTCCGGACGATTATCGAGCATGGTGCGGTAGGTTCGATATCCGCCGCGGCTGACATCGATGCCCCAGCCCTGGCCCGCGGTATCGCCGGACCAGACAAACGAGATCGATGCGTTGTCGCGAGGCGCGGTGCGGAAATGGCCGACGCGGCTCTCGCCTGCGACGCCGGAGGCTAGGTCCTCGAACCGAACGCGGTAGAAGGCGTCCTGCCCTGCGGGGACATTCTCGAGCAGCAGCTTCGCGGTGAAGTCGCGATCGGGCAGCGCGTCAGCCGAAGCCGTGCTGAAGATCGTCCTGAAGCTTTCGACGGTCGAGCATTCCACATGCATTCGCGCGGGCCGGTCGGCGCGCGCCCAGACCATCGCGGAGCCGGCATCGACATCGCCGGACTGGATGCCGCCGGAGATCTGCGGCCGGTCGGCGGCGCCGCTGAGATAGGGTTTTGCGACAATCCCGGCGCCTGCCAGCGCCAGCGAGGAAGCGGATCGGACCAGCAATTGTCGCCGGGTCAGAACCGGCTTTTCTCGAGTCATTCAGGCAGCCTTCATCGAATCACGATGAAGAGTGCCTGCCGTGTTTGACTCTCAGCCGAAGCTTTTTTGACTCAGGCTCGAAGCTTTTGCGACGATCGGATGACTCTTTTGTTGGACGTGTTTTCTTAACGCGAACCGGTTCCCACCCGCATCAAGTGCGGGGCAGGCTTCGCTTGAAAACGCTATGGGAACTCACTACTTCCAGTCGCAGATGCCGCCGGAGCGGCAGGGCCATTTCTGGATACGCGTATCCATGGCCTGCGCATCGAGCGGATTGCAGCGGTGGCGGTGCGCGAGCTTGGTCCGCGCCGTGCCCTTCGGCTTCTCGGCCGCCACGTGCGTCACATGGCGCGGGGGCCTGACCTGCACGTCCTGCACTGCGACCTTTTTGGGCTCAGTCTTGAGCTCGCTGCGCGCCCAATTGGCTTCGCTTCGGTCGCTCTTTGCATCACTCTTGGCTTCGACCGCGACCGGGGCGAAATGCGTGGCCGGGCCGAGCGGTTTTGGCGACAGCACGGCCTTCGACAGGTCGAGGCCGAGGAGCTCGTCCGCCCGGTATTCGTCGGCCATCGCAAAACTGCCGGCCGCAAGCAGCACGGCGCCGACCAGGGCGGGAACAACGGTTTTCAGGCCCATTCTGGCCTCCTGAACAACTCGAAAAACGACACTCCCCCTCATCTGTATATCTAGGATGGCGGCGGTTCAGTTCCAGCCGCAACTGCCATCAAGGTTACTGCGCGCTGGTGTCGCAGGCTACTGCGGTCGCGAAAAATATCAACAAATCAGGCAGTTCCGCCCCCAGCTGGGGGCGGATCGGCCTCGCTCGTCGGCAACACTTATTTCTCGAACGCGCCGTAGACCACGTTCTTCAGCGTGATGCGGATGCGCCCGCGGTTGACCACAGTCTGGGCCATGAAGACCGCAATCATGTTCTCCTGCCGGTCGACCCAGAAGGTCGTCCCGCCGGCGCCGGACCAGCTCATCTCTCCGACCGAGCCCTCATAGGGAACGACGCCGGCGTCGACGCGGACCGCAAAGCCCAGCCCGAAGCCGAAGCCGGGTCCCGGCAGATAATACGGACCGGGCACCACGCCCGATGCCGGTGCGATCTGGTTCGAGCCCATATAGGCGACCGTCTTCGGGCTCAGATAGCGTTTGTCGTCGAGCGTGCCGCCATTGAGGATCATCTGCGCAAAGCGCGCATAATCGTCGATGGTCGACACCATCCCGCCACCACCGGACTCCATCTTCTGCGCCACGCGCGGATCGTTCATCTCGGCGCCCGCGCCGATGGTGCGGTCGTTCGGGAACGGCTCGGCGATCAGCGGCTGTTTGGCGGCATCGGTGACATAGAAGCCCGTGTCTTTCATGCCAAGCGGATCAAGCAGCCGCTCCTTCTCGAACTGATAGAGCGATTTGCCCGAGACGACCTCGATCACCCGGCCGAGCACGTCGACGGACTGGCTGTAGTCCCAGGTGGTGCCGGGCTGATAGGCCAGTGGCATTTTTGCGAGCCGCTCGGTGAACTCCGCGAGGTCGGGATTACCCTCGCCGAGCTTGGCTTCCACATAGGCCTTCTTGACCATGCCCTCGCCGAAAAAGCCGTAAGTGAGTCCGGAGGTGTGGCGCATCAGGTCCTGGATGGTGATCGGACGCTTCGGCGCGACGAGATCGAGATGCATCTTGCCGTCTTCTTCCTTCACCTCGACACCGACCTTCACATTGGCAAAGGCAGGAATGTATTTCGACAGGGGATCGTCGAGCTGCAGCTTGCCGTCCTCGACCAGCATCATCGCCGCCACCGTCGTGATCGGCTTCGACATCGAATAGATGCGGAAGATGGTGTCCGGCGTCATCGGCGCCTTGGTGGCGGGGTCGCGCACGCCAAAGCTCTTGAAATAGGCGGTCTGCCCGTTGCGCCGGATCAGCATGACGGCGCCGGGGATCTTGTTGGTGTCGACCTCGTTCTGGATGAACGCGTCGATGCGCGCGACGCCCTGGCTCGAAAACCCGGCCTGCTCCGGCTGGGCCGCCGGGCCTTCGGCAAACGCAAACGACGTGGCGGCAAGAAGCGCGAGACCGGCAATCGTGGTATCGCGCAGACGAAACGCGGCAAGCATGCGAGACTCCTCCCAAAAAAATCGGATCTTGATGTCCGGACAGGCCTGTCGTCCTGTGACGACGGCCGATTGCAGCGAAATTTGCACGGGCCGCGGGCTTCCGAGTCCGCGGGTAACGATTGAAAGCTGGGCTTAAGTCCCGCCCGCCAGCATCTTCACCAGGCGATAGAGATATTCATTGCCGTTATAGAAGGATTTCATCGGCACCCGCTCGTCCCGGCCGTGCAGGCGCGCAGAATCACCTGTCTCCATCGCCATGCCGGAATGGCCGTAGGTGGGAATCCCGGCATTGCGCAGGAAAGCGCCGTCGGTGCCGCCGGAGCTCATCACGGGAATCAGGGTCGCCTCGGGCCAGAACTCATGCGACAGTTTTTCGATCGCACCGACGAGTTCCTCATTCAGCTTCGAGGGCTCGCTCGCAACCTCGCGGTCGATCTGGGTCACGGTGATCTCGTCGTCGGCGAGCACCTTGATCAGTGTCGCCTTCACCTCCTCCGCCGACTCACCCGGCATGATGCGGCAATTCACCTTGGCGGACGCCAGTTGCGGCAGCGCGTTCGCGGCATGCCCGCCCTCTAGCATGGTGGCGACGCAGGTGGTGCGTAGCAGCGAATTGAAAGGCGCGATGGCCGAGAGCCGCGCCAGCGCCGCATCATCCGGCTTGTCCGCCAGCACCGCGTGGATGTCGGCGGCGGTCTTCTCACTCACGTTCTGTGCGGTGTGCGCGAACCATGCGCGCGTGGTGTCGTTCAGGTGCAGCGGGAATTCGAACTTCGAGAGCCGCACCAATCCTTCGGCGAGCTGGTAGATCGCATTGTCCTTGCGCGGCACCGACGAGTGACCGCCGGAGTTCTTGACATCGAGCTGGAAGGTCACCGGCACCTTCTCGCTGGTCTGGATATTGACGCGGACGGCTTTGCCATCCTTCAGATAGACACCGCCGCCTTCGTTCAGTGCGAATTCCGCGTCGATCAGGTCGCGGTGATGCCTGAGCAGCCACTGGATGCCCACGCTATCGCGGTCGAAAATCTCCTCATCGGTCTCCAGCGCGAGAATGATGTCGCGGTCGGGCTTGTAGCCTTCCTGCCTGTAGCGGATCAGGTTGGTGACAAAGGACGATGCCATGTATTTGTCGTCGCTACTGCCGCGCCCGTAGAAATAGCCGTCCTGCTCGGTCAGTTTGAACGGATCGACCGACCAGTCGGCGCGCAGCGCCGGCACTACGTCGAGATGGGCGACCAGCAGGATCGGCTTGCGCTGGCCGGTGCCGTGCAGGCGCGCGACCAGATTGCCCTTGCGCGGCGCGGGCGAGAAGGCTTGCACGTCCGCGTCCGGGAAGCCGGCCGCCTTCAGCCGCGCGGCCATCGCCTCCGCCGCACGTTTGGTGTCGCCGGTCGCGGTCGTGGTGTCGATCTCGACCAGCTCCTTGTAGATGTCGTGGGCGAGCTGCTGGTTCGGCGTCAGGCCGTCGGCTTTGGCAGGGACGGAGATCGCGAGTAACGCGCACAGCGCAGTCGAAAGCCGGAGCGCTGCATTTTTCTTGTTCGGCATGACGTTCTCCCACCGGATGAAGCGGCCTATTTCGTATCCTTCACCGCAATCACCTCGATTTCAACAAGGAAACCGGGATTGGCGAGCGAGGCGACGCCGAGCACCGAGCGCGCCGGCAGATTGGGCTGGCTGCCGCCGAAGAACTGCGTGTAGCCCTCCATGAACGCCTTGAAGTCCATCGGCGCCGCCGGGCTATGCACCAGGAACACCTGCATCTTGACGACGTCGCCCATGGAAAGGCCGAGCCCTTCCAGGATGCCCTTGATGCGGGTGAGCGCGCCGATGGTCTGCGTCCTGGTGTCGCCGTAGGCTGCAAGGCTGGAAGGATCGGCGTCCTTGTTCACCAGCGGCGGCACCTGGCCGCTGACATAATAGGTCCTGACGTTGCCCTGGACCTGCACGGCTTGGGCGATCGGGAAGGTGGAATTGGGAATCGGATGCCGGATAACCTCGGCCCGAACGCTGGCCGGTATCACCGCCGACAGCGCCGCCAGCAGCAGGAGTGCTCTCGCCTTCATGGTTCGCCCCCTTTTGGTTCAGCGCACTTCTTTGACATCCTGCGCGGTCACCACATCGCTATAGCTGTTGCCGAAATGTGTCCGCAGATAATTCACCACTGCGGCAATCTGCGCATCGTTCATCATGTCGCCGAACGGCGGCATGCCGCGACGGCCACGCATGACCATGGTGATGGGGTAGCCGGCGGCTTGCAGATTCGGATTGGCGGCCAGCGAAGGATAGGATCCGGCGCCGGTCGCCCCCTTGGCGTCGATCATGTGACAGCCGCGGCAGACATTGTGGTACAGCTCTTCGCCGCTCATTTCGACAAACCGGTAGCCCGAGCTGAAGGTCCGCGGTCCGTTTTGCGCGAGTGCGGCGCCCGCCACTAGCGCCAGCGAAGCGGCAATGCTGATCGTTGAGGCACGCATCACGCCTTCACCACCCGCTCATGCAGCCGCGTGATCGCGTCAAGCGCGGACAGGATCGCGCCTTCCTGCCAGGCCGGCAGCGCCGAAGCGTGCTCGCCGGCCAGCACGATGCGGCCGTCGATCTGGCAGAGATTGGCGTAGTGCTGCTTGCGCGCATCCTCCGACCAGTCGCCGCTACAGCCGAGCGTGAACGGCACGCGATGCCAGGCCACCGCGATGCCGTTCTCGAACTCGTCCGGGTATTGCGGATGCAGCGCCGCGCCGAGCTCGACCGCGCGCGCGACACGCTCGGCCGGCGGCATCGCCGTGAACTCATAGGAGTTGGCGCCGTCGAACAGATAGGCCCCGAGCAGCACCCCGCGGCCCGAGCGGTTGTAGCCGGTGTTGGGATAGGCGATCTGGCGGATCGGCAGGTCGGTATAGCTGATGCCGCCATAGATTGCGTCGTCCTCCTCCCAGAATCGGCGCTTGAACTGCAGCCCGATCTTGACCGATCCGGCGTAGGGCACCGCTTCGATTGCCGCCCGCATCGGCGCGCTGACATTCAGCTCGATCTGGCTCAGGATGGAAAGCGGAATGGTGCAGACGCACCAATGCGCGGTCGCGGTCTGCACGATCGCCGGCTTTGCCGTGTCGACATAGGTGACGGTGACGCCGCGATCGCTCTGCTGGATCTTGGTGACCTTGGCGTTGTAGCGGATGATGTCGCCGAGCTCCTTCGCGAACGCCTTGCCGATCATGTCCATGCCGCCGACCGGCTGGAACATCGTGGTCTGGAAATTGTAGTTCGCGAAATTCTGCAAATAGCGCCACAGCCCCGACTTGAGAATGTCCGAGAGCCCGACGGGCTCGCTCGGCAACGGCATTGCCGCCAGTCCGCCGCCCGGCGCGGTCGCATAGCCGCGATACTCTGAAGAGCGCAGATTGGCGTTGTAACTATAATTCTGGTCGAGCGCGCCCCAGGAGCGCAGCGCCTGCAGCAGGATTTCCCGGTCTTCCCTGGTGACGGCTTCGTCGAGCTTGCCCCGTTGGGCGGCTTTCGCCAGCAGCTCCGACACCTGGCCCTGGAAATCGGCCTTCACCGCACGAATGCGTTGCGGCGTGCCGCCGAATGCGCGCGAGGCGTGCAGAAAGGCGTTGTGATTGAGCTGGTTGAAGGGTTCGAGCGCGACATTGAGCCGCCGGCAATAATCCAGCAGCGCGCGGTGGTGATAGGGAATGCGCCAGGGACCGGGGTTGATGTAGAGCCCGGATTCGAACTCGCATGTCTGCGTGGCGCCGCCAAGCTCGGTAAAGCTGTCGCCGCCACGGAGCGTCCAGTTGCGGCCGCCGGGCCGGCTGTTGAACTCCAATATCTGGACTTGATAACCGGCCTTGCGCAGTTCGAGCGCCGCGGTCATGCCGGCGAGCCCCGCGCCGAGGATCAGCACGGACGAGCCCTTCGGATCACCCTCGAGCTTGACGGGTCCCTGGTAACGCGATTCCGAGGCGAAGCCGAGGCTCGTCATCGCGTGATACATCGCGGCACTGCCCGCCATCACCCCGATCAGGGAGAGCAGGTCGCGCCGCCTCAACACTGCTGCTTCGTCTTGCATGCGAGATGAATGCTCGAACCGCCCCGAGGTCGATCGACAAGAGGGAAACGGTTAGCCCCTGCCCTGTCAAGAATCAGCGCGATCATGCGCTGCCGTAACACGCGTTCTTGATCGGCAAAACCTCAACCATCACCCTCTCTCGCGCGCGCCGAGCCGCTTGGCCAGTTCGCGCATCTCGTTGATGACGGTTTTCTCCAGCGTCTCGCGCGCGACCGAGTTGGCCTCATTGCGGCCCTTCGCCAGATAGCGCGTTATCGCCAGTCCGCGGATCGGCACGGCAGCGAGCCGCCTCGTCTGGGCGCCGTGATAGATCGAGGAATAGGGCAGCAAGCCATAGATCCGTCCGCTCAACAATAATTGCTGGAGCGTTTCCGGACTTTCCAGCTCCAGACGAACGTCCAGCCGTGCCCCTTCGCGCGCCGCCGAGTTCTCGATCAGCTGGCGCGTGCGGTTGGTCTTGCTGGTCATCACCAGCGGCAAATCGGCGAGGCTCTTCACCTCGAGGCTCCGCTTCTTCAGCCAGGGATCGCCGGGACGGCCGACCAGGTAGATCGATTCGGTGAAGAGCCTGACATATTCGAGCAGCGGATCGGGTGGCGGATCGCTCATGATGGCAAGCGACAGCTCGCCGCGGCGAAGCTGGCCCATGGCATTAGATGTCCAGCCTTCCAGAAGGCTGAGCGTCACCTTCGGATAGGATTTCAGGAAGGTCTGCGCCAGCCTGTTGAACAGCAGCCGGCCGATCGACGGCGGCGCGGCAAGCGACACCGGCCCGCTCGGCACATGCGCCTCGATCTGCAGGGTCTCCTTCAGGCGGTCGACCTCGCCCAGGATGAGCTGCGAGCGCTCCAGCAGGCGCTGGCCTGCGGCAGTCAGCCGCACGCCGCGCTTGACGCGATCGAACAGCAAGAACCCCAGTTCGCGCTCGAGAATTTGAATCTGCCGCGTCATCGCCGATTGCGCGATGCGCAAATCTTCGCTCGCCCTGCGGAAATTCTGCCGCTTTGCGGCATGGATGAAATAGCGGAACTGGCGCAGGTCCATTTTTGATTGATGCCGATTTGAGATCAAAGTGATGACAATTCAATATTATCGTAATCAAACCGCCGGTGTTAGCCTTATCAGAGATCGTCCGGCATTTCGAACCGCTGCACCATGACAGCGGCAGTCAGGCGAGCGGGGAGAGAAATGGCCGATGTGACGCTCGACGCCCAAGTCGCCATTCCCGGAAGTGTGCCGGGCCTGATCCAGAAGACGCGAGAAGCCTCGGAAAGCTCCGCCCAGGATTGGCTCAATCAAATCGAAAAATCGAGGCTGACGCCGCGCTACTACGCGACGATCGTCCTGATCGTCCTGCAGGAGATGTTCGAGTTCTACGACTTCTTCCTGGTCGGCTACCTCGTCTCCGTGCTCGCCCCCGGCTGGCATCTCACTTACGGCCAAAGCGCGATGATGCTGTTGTCGTCGGGCGTCGGCGCCATCACAGGCGCCCTGATCGGCGGAAAGTTTGCCGATATCGTCGGGCGCAAGCGGATGATCTGGGGCGGCGGCTTCGTCTTCGCGCTTGGCGCGGGGGCCATAGCGCTAGTCCCGGACGGCGCCTGGATCCAGTTCTCGCTGTTGCGCTTTGTGGTCGGCTGCGGCTCGATGGCGGCGACCACGGCCCAAAACCCGCTGATCGTCGAGATCACCCCCACCCGCTACCGTACCTTCGTGTCCAGCATGATGGTGGTGCCGGTGGCGCTCGGCACCATGTTCGCCGCGATGATCTCGTCGGGCCTGCTGCCGGTCATTGGCTGGCGCGGCGTTGCCGCAACCGGTGCGGCGCCCATCATCACGTCGCTGTTGATCCTCATGATCGTGCCGGAGTCGGTGCGCTGGCTGCTGTCGCGCGGCCGCAACGAGGACGCGCGGCGCGAAGCCGCGAAGTTGCTTGGCGTCCCCAGGGACAGCATCTCGCTGCCAAGCGCGCTCCCGCCGGCGAAGAAAAACGGCTCCATGCTCGAATTGCTGGGCGACCAGACACGGTTCTGGTGGGTCGTCGTGATCTGGGTCGGAATATCGACCGGCACCTATGGCGTCGCCCTCTGGGGTCCGACCATCCTGTCGCAGCTGCTCAAGATCAGCGCGCATGAGGCGGCGCACTACTTCGTCTACGTCGCCATCGCCTCGCTGCTTGGCCGCGTGCTGTTTTCCGTGCTGCCGCTCTATATCGGCCGGCGCGGGGCGGCGATTGTCGGAACCGCAATGTCCTGCCTTGTCATGCTTTCGATCTTTACGTTCTATCGCGACTTTGTCGGCGGCTGGTCGGTGTTCGCGCTGCTCATCGTCTTCGGCGCGGCGTTCTACAGCGGCATGTTCTCCAACATTTCGCCCTATGTGGTCGAGGTGTTTCCGGTCTCGCTCGGCGGCCGCGCCTTCGGCCTGGCGCAGGCTTCCAATGGCGTCGGCAAGATTCTGGGACCGGTGTGTCTCGCGCTGATCGCGGGCAGCGGCGACATCGTCTCCCCGAAGGCCACCACCGACGCCGTCGCGCCGGCTTTCCTGTTCCTGGCGGCGTGCGAATTGGCGGCGCTGATCGCGATCGTCGCCTTCCGCCGCGAGCCGCACGGCAAACCGATGGATATCCA
>Ga0210402_10006763_pt1 | contig 10110 bp, 5 predicted proteins | sample IncBWC7MmetaG_FD_161055 | JGI IMG/M metagenome (GOLD analysis project Ga0210402, IMG submission 161055) | Forest soil microbial communities from Barre Woods Harvard Forest LTER site, Petersham, Massachusetts, United States - Inc-BW-C-7-M | ecosystem: Environmental > Terrestrial > Soil >...
GTGGAGGGCGCCGGCGAGGCGGGTCGGATCTTTGGTTTCGATGGCGACGTTGATCCCGGCCGCATTGGCCATCTTGTCCACTGCCGCCACGGCGTCTGGAGCGACCGGAGCGATTACCATGTCCGCGCCAAGAGCCTTTGCAAACTCCAGCACCTTGCCATCGCCCGGCTGAAGCGTGTCCACATGATAGGCGGCAAGATGAAGATTCAGTGATTTCAGTTTGATCCGGATCGCGTCCTGGTCCCCCGCCGAGAGGTTCCAATCGAAGCTCTTGGCGATGTCCGCACTGACTCTCTGCGAGCTGAACGCCTCAATCGCGCCAAGCCCCGCTGCGTCGGTCTTTGTCGCCGCGTCAAAAAAAGTTGCGCCTTTGAAACTGGTGGATTGAGCCCCGACGCGCCATCCAAGGAGCCCGGTCACGGCCAGAGCGACCTTGTGGGAAGACGGCGGGCGGACGGATTCCGTTTGTGTCGTCTGCGCCGGCAGCAGTCTTGGGAACGCCAGAAACACCAGCGGAAATGCCGCGTATTTGGTTCGGTTCAAATAACCTCCAGATCCAACGAAATAACAAGTCGCCTGCTCTCAAGAGCGCAAAGACTGCCGGTAGCAGCGCCGAACGAAACAGTAACACAGCGGACGTGGCCGCGCCTGGCGTGTTCGTGTTCCTTATCACGTAACACCGCTTCCTAAACGGTCGCGGCTCCGATGCGAAGTCTCGTAGTCACCGAGGCCATCACAGCCGCGACTTGTCGCTCGACCGTGAGGGAGTGGTCGCTTCTCCGCCGCACGCCACTTTCGCGACTCCCTTTCAGATACTGGGTCCTATCCGGCCGGCCGCTTTCACGATTCCGAATACGACAAGGCCTCCCACGATCGCAATACTGATTACATGGGCCTTGCTGAGATGGAAACCGCTGCTTGCGCCGGGGCAACTGCCGGCGGTCCGCTGGACGCCGGACACCTCGAGAACCTGAGTCGCTCCACCAGCGGGGCTGGCGTTCGCATCTGCCGTGCCGGTTACCTGGATATGCTGTCCGGCCCGTAAGTTTCCCCCGCGGAGCTGGACCTTGGTCTTTGAATTCTCATCCACCAGTGTGTATATGCCGGCATCTTTTTGGACACAGCCAGCCAAGGGCGCCGAGGGCGTCCCTGAACTCGTCTGCGCGGTGGCCTGGATTGTGAGCAGGAGAGCGGCGGCTGCCGCCGCGGTACCGGGAATCTTGAACATTTTCTTGTTATTCCTTTCTAGCTTTTCTATTCAGGAAGCGCGCTGTCCCATACCCGCCGTCAGAAGGTAAAGCGCAGCGCCAGTTGCATGCGCCGCTCCGGCCGCGTTGCGGTCACCTGGCCGAACGCCGCCGTTGTCTGCAGCCCTGCCGGCGTAAAGCGTGCCGTGGAATTCACCGCCGATGCCTCGGCGTGATTCGGCACGTTAAAGACCTCCCAGCGGAATTGAAGAAACCGGGCTTCACGTATCGGGAAGTTCTTGAACAGTGAAGCATCCCAGTTGTTGAAGCCGGGAGTGCGGAAGTAGTTGCCGTTGAAACGGCTGCCATAGCTGCCGCGTCCGGCAGGCCGCGCCACGCAGGAGGTATTGAAAAACTGCGCGAAATTCCTGGATCCATATCCAAGCTGCGGATCGCAGGTCAGGACAGGCTGCGCCGTGATGTCGCCGCCACCGGTGAAATCGAACGCATCGCTCGTCGTCAGCGAAATGCTCTGCGGGAATCCGCTTCCCCACGTCGTGATACCCGAAACCTGCCAGTTATCGAGCGAGAGGCGGGCCATTCTGGAATTCGTACCCACCAGCTTCGTCACTGAGGGAAGGTTGTAGACGTAGCTGAAATTCACCACATAGGTCTGGTCGATGGAACTGAGTCCCCAGAAGTTATGCACCGGAATCAACTGGCTCCAGCCGTTGTAGTTGAAATTCTTCGCCCAGGTGAAGTTAGCGTCGATTTCAAGACCCGAAGCGAAGCGGTGCTGCGCTTTGGTCTGCAGCGAATCGTAGCGGGTGATGGCGGCCGGGTGCGTCTGGGCGAGATCGAGGTAGCCCTGGATCGGCCGGAGAAGAGGGTCGGGTAAGGCCACGCTGGGGTTCGCCGGATCCGCATTTTGCGGGAGGAAGCGGGCGCCGAATGGCAACAGGTTGTAGTTGTAGCTTTGCGACACGTAACGCTGTTGGTTGCCTACATACGACACGGTAGCCACGGTGGAGTGACCGATATCGCGCTGTATAGAGAACAGAAGTTGCGTGACAACCGGAATTTTGTTGTTCTTGACGGGGCCGCCGGTCACACCGATCGGGCTGGTGAGCGGAGTCTGCGTAAAGAGCGACGGGTCGAGCGTGCCGCTCAGAACGGTTCGCGTGTAAACGAAGGCCGGACCCCGGTCAAAGGCTGTGTTGCCCTGGCTAGCTTCGTGAAATTCGCCGTAGGAAACGCGGATTGCCGTCTTTCCGTTGCCGAACGGATCCCAGGCAATACCGATGCGGGGATCCCACTGCGCGCCTGTGTAATCGCGGAAGCCGAAACCACTGACGTAACTCGGATCGTTCTGGATCACGATGCCATTGAGTTTGCAGGGATTCGTGTCTGACAGATTGAGGCACGAATTGCCTGTACCCGGCACGATATTGCCGATGTACGACTGGGGCACGATGGCGCCCGTAACAGGGTTCACACCCTGGCGGCCCGAACTGGTGGAGATGGGAGCGTAAAGCACTGGAGGATTTCCGCCCCATGTGGGATCAAAGCGCGACGCCGCGAAGATGGAGGCGACGCCATCCGACTGCAAACCCCACGGAGCATGATATACTCGCAGACCGATATCGAGCGTCAGGTTGCGCTTAATCTTCCAGGTGTCCTGCGCGTAAACAGCCTGGATATTACGGCGCGTATTATCGGGACCGCGGCCAAGATCTTCGGTATAGGCGTTGAAGTGGCCTACGTAGGCGTTGGCGAACGCATAGCCCGTGTTAGTCGGATCGAGTGAATTCTGGCCGAAATCGATACTTCCGGAGAAGTTACTCGTGGCCGCCTGACCGACACGGCTGTGTTCGTAAAATACGCCGAACTTGAACGTGTGCGACCGGTATGCGTATGTCACATCGTCCTTGAACGTCAGGTTCGAATCGTAACCGGAGAGGGGCTCGCGGCCGTCAAAGCTGATCGCCGCGGCGCTGAAACTGGTTGGAATCCCGCCATAGGACGCTTTGGGAATGAAATTCAGCGGATTCCACGTGTTGTTGAACTGCCCCAGGCTATTGAGCGCGCCCTGGTTCTGCCGCTTCATGGGGTTGTACTGTCCGCAACCGATTTGAACGCAATCGGGACCGATTGCCGGCGATGCTTCGACATCGTGCAGCCCACCGGCATAGAGTTCGTTCACGATGTGGGGCGTAACAACCCTGGTCCAGTCGACGGTGCCCTGATAGGCGGAAAACGAGTATTGCATCAGGGCCAGGCCCGGGTAAGTTATGCCGGCTGCCACGTGAAAACCGGTTGAATTGGCATCCCAGGTCTTGAATGTTGTGCTTATCGTGTCCTTCTCGGTCGCGTGGTAATCGAGCCTGCTGGTTGACGATTGACGGGGTTGATTGATGAACCTTTCCTGGAAGAGATAGTTGAAGCCCGCGCCGGCGAAATTCGGCAGCGGCAGAATGTTCATTTCCGCGAGAGAATAAGGATCCGCGCGGCTCTGCGGAATCTTGTTGCCGGGGAAGGGCTGCCCCGTGAGAGGATCCTTGACAACGATCAGCGAGGCGCCGTTGAACGACTGCGAGAAATCCCCCTGCCGCTCGAGCGCGGTCGGCATCGTATACCGGTCGATGGCCTGGGGCGTCTTGAGACGCTGATCTTCAAACAGGAAGAAGAAAAACAGCTTATCCTCCATGTTGACCTTGGGGATCTTTACCTTGCCGCCGACGTCGCCGCCGAACGTTTGGAAGCGGTAGATGGGCTTGCCCAGACCGGTCAGGTTGTTGAAGTAATTGTTGGCGTTGAACTGTTCGTGGCGCTTGTAGAACCAGCCGCTGCCATGGTACTGCTGGCCGCCGCTCTTGGTGATAATGTTGATCATGGCGCCCCCGGCGCGGCCGAACTCAGCGTTGTAGTTTCCCATCAGGACTTTGACTTCGGAGATGGAGTCCAGGTTGACCGTCCCCGAGTACAGACCGCCCGATTGGCTGTCTCCGCCGTTCACGCCGTCGGACATGATGACGTTGGTGGCCGTACTGAGTCCCTGGAATGAGGGAACCGAACTACCGTAGGAGCCTCCGAGAAAATCGGGGTCGATACCCTTCTGCACACCCGGCAGGATCCCGAGGAACGACATGGGGTCGCGGGCGCGAACTGAAATCTGCTGGAGTTCCTTGAGATCGACCAGTTCGGACTTGTCCGAGCTCTCCGTTTCGACCTGCGCCGTCTGCGCGGTCACGTTGATCGATTCGTTGACACCACCCACCTGTAATTGCAGTGTGCCGACGGACAGGCGCGTGGAAGACACGACCACATTGCCTCGCCGCTCCAGGGTCCGGAACCCGGTAGTCTGCACCTTTACGGTGTAAGTACCCGGATTCACACTGGCAAAAACGAAATCGCCTGATTGGTTCGTGATTTCCGAGCGTTGATCTCCGGATGCCTCGTTAATGAGTGTAATGGAACTGCCGGGAATTACCCGGTTGGTTGAATCGGCTACCGTTCCCACCACCGAACTGGAGCCTGTCTGCGCTATGGCGGAAACAGCCACCGCCAGCGAGACGAAGATCGTCGGACAAAGACGTTTAAACATGGTATTCCCCCACCTCCGGGCGTTATTACAGAACCCAGGCTCGCCTCTCAAACGGCCCCCAATTGGCTCTTTTTCCCCTCGGCCCACTGCGTTCTTCGGTGATACACTTTAGCGATACATTCGGGGAAAATATATCACCGTGTCCTGATATTGTCAAATCATTTATTTTATGATCATTTATGATCGGCAATGGCAGTGGCCAGCCAAGACGATCAGGGGGTTCGCGCTGCCGCAGTAGGTTCCCACCGCCGTGGGTTGTTTCGATGCGTCCGCCGCGAAGTAGGCCGATTCGGTGGCGGCATAGCGGACGCTGGACTCACAGGCTTGCCGGAGGCGGGCTGGGCGAAGGGTGACGTGCGGAACGAAGCCAATTTCTCACCGCGGAGCCGGCCGAGACGCGGAGGAAGACGGAGAGAAGACCTTTAAGGGTAGGTTGGGATTTGTTCTGAGCGCGAGGGTTTGAAAGTCAAAACCTGAGAGCGCTGAGGGAGCGGAGACACTGATGGGCTGGTGCAGCGAAGAGACACGTGTGGATTGAGAGTTGGTAGAAAGTTCGTTGCGGGCGGCCGGGCTTTTGGGGTTGCCCCCACGGACTTATCGCCGTGCGTGTCGGCCGCCCAATGGATTGGAGAGCACCTTCGATGATCTAGGCCCGCTGAATGGCGGGCATATCCCTGCCGTCCCCAGAGGGGGATCCGGCGCTCTTCCTCTGGTACCAGATGTCGCGACAATAACCGGTATCCGCTCACCACCCGATTTTACGGGTTCGAACCCGAGAACCCTACTTCACTACCTAAATCAGCAAGTTACCTTTTTTCAGTCGTACTAGAAGTACCAAAAGTTCCAGAATGCCGTCATTTGGTACAGAATCGGTACAGCACTCATGGTAGCCTTGGGTCATGCCTTTGGCCATCTACAGACGACACACCGACGAGTGCGCAGTCCACAACACGGGACTGCTGCCGGCGTTCAAACGAAACTATAGAGATTGTGATTGTGTGATCTGGATAGCGGGATCTACCGACACCCAAATCTACCCACGCCAGTCCACCAAGCTCCGCGATTGGAAAGCCGCGGAAGCCTACCTTTTGTCTTTGGATGCGAAAAGTAAGGTCGCCGCCGTCCATGGTCCAACGCTTGAAGACTGCATCAAGTTGTACATGGATGCCAAAGCGCACGAACTCGGAAACAGTGCTCTCGATCAAACGAGACTCTTGCTCAGTCGATTGAGGGATTATTCACACCAGAACAATAAACTCTTCATCCAGGAATTGTCCGCTAATTTCCTTGAAACATTCATCACCTATGGACTCGCGCCAATGATGAAAACCACCTCCAAATCTACAAGCATATCGAAACTCAAATGCTTTCTTCGTGAATCGTACCGGCGATCTTGGATTCTGGAACCTGTCAGGGAACAACTAAAACCGTATGGAGCGGAGTACGAGCAAAAAGATCCTTACACACCAGAAGAAGTCGCCAAGATTCTCGAAGGCGCTGAACATTTAAACACCGGCCACGTTGGATACGCCAAGAATGGCAAGACCTTTCGGACCCTCCTTGAACTAATGCTCAACACCGGCATCCGGGTGGGGGATTCAATCCAGCATGATCCAAAAAAGACTATGCCGGGAGAAAGGACCGGAGAATGGATACACTCATTCAATCCTCAGAAACAGAAAAAGACCAAAACGAAAAAGTCACTAGACATCTACCTCGATCAACAACTCAAGGTATCAATCGACAATTGTGAATGGATGTCCGGAGAGCTTCCATTCGCGTATCGTTCGCTTTCTGGCCTCTCTGAAAAAGATCGTGAATACCATGTGAACTACATGGCAATTGAAGTATGGCGCAACATGCAGAGGATAGGTAAACGATGTGGCATTAAGGATTGCCGGCCGCACAGGCTTAGGGATACTTTTGCCGTCAAATTGCTAATGGCTGGCACGCCGATTGAAGAAGTGTCGCGACTCCTTGGGCATTCTTCCGTCAAAATTACCGAAAAGTATTACGCCAAGTGGGACAAAGCGAGACAGGATCTTCTTGCGCGAAGGTTCTTTGATTCACGAGCAGCTGCGAAGAAGTAATTAACGGATTCTCTTGAGTTTGCGCGGCGGCAACTGAATTATCGGCTGCGCTTTGAATCTAGCGCAAACTCGGAGAATAGCTGATTCGGGAATTGCGAGTGTTATATACGGACGCTTCGCGGTACCGATAATTTGTCCTGGCCCCGGCGACTTCAAAACGTCTGGCTCTTTGCGGAATATAGTTCGGATGGTTTTGGGCGACCACCCAAACCTCTGCGCTACTTCTGTTGCCGATGAATACGTGGTGTGCTCTAACACTGTGTTTACCTGTTTCCTGAGCTGGCGCGTGCGCTCAAAGCTTCATATTCAAATTGCTCTGAGGGACTCATTGATAGCGTGGTGCTTCTCGATCATCCGTCGGTCCTCTGTTACCATCGATAAAATCGCGGGTTGGCGACCACGAAGTTCCCTAACCCGGTATGCGGGTCATCGACTTACTATTCCGTATCGGCGGAATCGCTATGAGTCGACCCTTGCTCCGAGTGGTTTTTCTTATATTACTCAAATTCATACGATTTTCAACAACCCAAGTAGCGTGTTTCCTTAAATATAGCCTGTTCTATTAGTATTTAATAATTTCGGGTCTAATAATACTAAATACTGTCGATAAGTTTTGGGTGGAGACGTTCGTACGCCCTCGCTATACCTTGCCGACAAATGTCAAGTAGCGATGCTGAAGCTCGCCTCGCATTCGCACCTGAACCGTGCCGATACTCATCAAAGAGTAATCATTCAATGTCACCTTGCATTCACACCCTAACTTTGCCGATAAAGGCCAACTGGAAACACTCAATGTCAGCTTGCATTCGCGCCCTCTGCCTATTCCTTGCCGCTTGCGCCGTCCTTCCAGGCCAACGTGACGCTACCCCGCCTCCCACCAAAGGCTTCACTGTCGCCATCCTCCAGGGTGACGGCCTCGCGAATCCCTTGGCGCGCCCCCCGGCCTCTCACCTCTCCATACGGGTCAATGACATCAAAGGCGTTCCCATCCGCAACGCCGTTGCGGTCTTCGAACTCCCGGCAGAGGGAGCCTCCGCCACCTTCCCGGATGGCTCAATGGTCAAGGTCATCTTGACCAACGACAAGGGGGAGGCCAAGGTCGATATCAAGTCCAACGAAGTTCCGGGGAAGTACCAGCCCACCATCATGGTCAACTACCCCGGTGTTGCCATCGCCACCATTGTGACAATCTTTGCCGCGCACCGCGGCCAAAGCTCCACCACCCCGTTGTCCACCAGCGGCATAACCATCACCCCAGGAACCGGCACCGTAGGTGCCCATTAAATGATGCACACCATCGCGATTCTCACGCTCTTTCACCTTGCCACCCCCACTGGCGTCAATGCTCAAGTTTCATCTCCCACCCTCGGCTACATTCTCACCGGCAACCGCTTGGTAGGCCTCGCGGGAGTTCCCGGCGCATGCTACGCAACACCCTATCCCACAACCACCCAATACACTCACGTACACAACGCTTCTGGCGCCCAAGCCACTCTGCTCGTGACGGACGGCGCCTCTGGCACACTCATCTACCGCACCGCACTTTCCGACATCACCATCACCCTACCCGAACCTCCACAGCACACCGCGATTAGCCCCTCCGGCGCATACTTCGCCGCTCTAACCTCCAATCGCTTCTCGCGCTACCGCCGGTCCAGTTCCTCACCTGTCGCCACCGTCGAGCCGCCTTCGCTCCCCATCCCGGCAGACGTCACCGCTCTCGGCATCGGCGACTACGGCGACACCGTTCTCACCGCCCCAACCGCCTTCTGGTACTCAGCGAGCCCCGGCGCCAGCTTCACTTCCATCTCAATCGCAGCTACCTTTCTTCGCTTCACGCCCCGTGACCATCTCTTGATCGGCTACGACGCAGGGCAGGCAGGAGCAATCGCGCCCCATCCCACCTCATCTTTTGCCATCGAGCCCCTAATCACCTCGCAAGACGCCCTCACCACCGTTTCCGGCCTTGAGTTCAGCCCTGACGCTCTCTCCATCTGGGTAACACAACAAACTGGCCCCCTCCTCAATTTACAGCCTTCCCAACCGACACCTAATCCCCTTTCCACTCCCTGCCGGCGGGATAACCGCTGTTGTCGCTCCGGGCGTCTTTCTCTGGTTCCAACCCGAGCAACAGACCGCAATCCTGACACTACCCGATCCACCCCGACCATCCTAATCGTCCCGGCCAGCACTGAAGAGGCACCCTCCAAATAATCAAACGTTATCCCGGCCGCTATCAGTTATATGACAGTCAACGCCCGTCAACTCCGCCTTTTCGCTGCGTCCACGCTCGCCGTCGTGCCAGGTCTCGCCGACGCCAACACTCAAGTCAGCCCTGGAATCGGCCCCCTGTCCGCCAATTTCAATTCAATGGGAGGCCTCGTCATCGACCTGGTCGGAACTAATAGCAAGCGACTCACCGCTCAGATCTCGCCAACCAATCTCCCGAGCGGCAGCGTCACCGACATCTCCCAAAACTTCTGGGCATTCTTTACTCAAACCGGCTTCGACACCTTCACCCTCCAAACCCTCTTGGGTGGCGGCCTTCAGAAGGTCAACATCCGCGTTACCCTCCAGGACGGCGACAGCGCATCGCCCAACCCGGTTTACTCGGCTATTTTTGGCGCCACCTCGATGCCCCACTCCGGAGCCGGCGTTCGCTGCCCTTCCTGCATGGGCAACAATCCCACCAGTAATTTTAGAAGCCATCCCCCCGGCGCGGACTTTGACGCCGGCACCGACCTCTACATCGCCATCCCTCTCGCCGGTGGTGGCTACCTCAGCTGCGGTTACATGGGCCAGACCACCACGCACCAGGTTGACGCCAACGGAAACACCATTCAAAGTTACACCGGCTTCCCCGGCGTCTACGCTCTCACCGACTACAACACCTTTCCATCGTCCATAAATCGCCGCGGCTACACTCCTTTCGCTGTCACCGGCTGGTTCTCGGTCCCATCGTGCCAGCTCGCCCTCCTCTACAACACTCTCGCGACTACCGGCGCTCTAACCCTTGGCATCTGGGATATTGATCCCGGCGACCAATACTATGACTTTACCCAAGGCGTCGCCGCGCCAATCACCGACCTACCCCTCATCCCGCCCGAAATTCTCTCCTTCAACGCCACCCCAAGCACCGTAGTTGGCTCAGGCACCGTTACCCTGTCTTGGCCAACCGGCGTCGCCACCTCTGGTGCCCTCGATCAAGGCATAACGATCAACCCCACTC
>Ga0210402_10006765_pt1 | contig 10104 bp, 7 predicted proteins | sample IncBWC7MmetaG_FD_161055 | JGI IMG/M metagenome (GOLD analysis project Ga0210402, IMG submission 161055) | Forest soil microbial communities from Barre Woods Harvard Forest LTER site, Petersham, Massachusetts, United States - Inc-BW-C-7-M | ecosystem: Environmental > Terrestrial > Soil >...
CTCTCTCCGTTGTAGGGGCGCAGCATGGCTGCGCCCGGCGCGCCGCAAGGCGCGGCTTGTGGTGTGCCTCATGGCCTGCGATCATGGGATTACGTCAACGTCGTGGCCCCAAAAAAGAAAAAGCCCCGACTGGGAGTCGGGGCGCACTTTTCTACGTCAATAAGCCTATCAGAATTTAATCGCCTTGTCAAGTAAAAAATGCGTTAGCCATAAACTATTGAAGGGTCGCAAGTTAGCTTATGATAAAGGGCGACGCTGTTATTCCCGACAACAGAAACATAGCGCTAAGACGGGGCTCTGAATAGACGAGCCATGGCCTGCGCCGCAAGTACAATCAAATAGAGGGACCCCTCGACGAGGAAGCAGGCCAGTCAACCGTGGAAGGCAGGGCGTCTCATCACGTTTACACGGTGCGCGGATGACCGACGGGATTCAAGCAAAATCGGGAGAGTCACGCGTCGCTGCGGGTGAAGCTCACCGCCGAAAAGAAACGTCAACCTCAAGACCCAGGTTCAAAAAACGAACCTGGGGCACCCTCCGCCTCTCTATACTTTCCCTTGACGAAGGTCAAAGGGGACCGTGTTTGACCGCATCGTGGGGCAACGGTAGAATTTAGAATCCACGCGGTTGCGTCTCGCGTTCAGATCCGCAAAGGACCAGACGAACAGCACAGCGGCAAGCTTCAGGGATTGAGGAGGAAGTATGGCTACGTCAGTTGCGCCTCGGATGTTCAAGAATTTCATCAACGGTGAATGGGTGGATTCGCGGAGCGGGAAAGCCTACGAAAACCGCAACCCGGCGAACACCGATGAATTGGTTGGCATGTTTGTTTCCGGAACGGAAGAGGACGCCAACCAGGCAGTTGATGCCGCCAAGGAGGCTTACAAGAAGTGGCGGCTGGTGCCTGCGCCCAAACGCGCGGAGATTATGTACCGCGCGGCGGAGTTGTTGGTGCAGCGCAAAGAAGACTTTTCCAAAGACATGACGCGCGAGATGGGCAAAGTTCTGCCGGAAGCGCGCGGCGACGTTCAGGAAGCCATTGATATGACGTATTACATGGCCGGCGAAGGGCGGCGGTTGTTTGGGCAGACGACTCCTTCGGAATTGCCGAACAAGTTCGCGATGAGCGTGCGGCAGTCTATCGGCGTGTGCGGGCTGATCACGCCCTGGAACTTTCCAATGGCGATTCCGTCGTGGAAAATGATGCCGGCGCTGATTAGCGGAAATACGGTCGTGATTAAGCCAGCCCAGGACACGCCACTCTCCGTCTACAACTTGGTGCAAGTGCTGACGGAGGCGGGCGTCCCGCGCGGCGTTGTGAACCTCGTGAGCGGAGGCGGGTCGACGGTCGGCGCGACACTGTCGGGGAGCCCCGATGTGCCGGTCGTTAGCTTTACAGGCTCGACGGGAGTAGGCCGAATCATTTCGCAGGCCTGCGCGCCGGAATTCAAGCACTGTAGCCTGGAGATGGGCGGAAAAAACATCATCATTGTCATGGATGATGCGAACCTCGATTTGGCGGTGGATGGAGCAGTGTGGGGCGGCTTTGGCACCAGCGGGCAGCGTTGCACGGCGGCGAGCCGCGTGGCCGTCCACAAAAGTCTGTACAAAGAATTTGTTGACCGGTTTGTGGAGCGGGTGAAATCGCTGAAGGTCGGCAACGGGCTGGACGCTGCCACGGACATGGGCCCGTGCATTAATGAGTCGCAATTGAAAACCGTGATGTCGTACGTGGAGATTGGGAAAAATGAAGGCGCCAAGCTGCTGGCCGGCGGGAATCGTCTGGACGGCGGAGCGCACGCGAAAGGCTGGTTCCACGAGCCGACGGTGTTTGGCGACTGCTCGCCGAACATGCGCATTGCCCAGGAAGAGATTTTCGGCCCCGTCGTTTCTGTAATTCCCATTGACAGCCTGCAGCAGGCTATCGATGTCGCAAATGGCGTGATCTACGGGCTTTCCGCTTCGATTTATACGCGCGACGTTAACCGTGCGTTCCAGGCCACGCGCGACATCTACACCGGGATTGTCTACGTCAACGCGCCAACCATCGGCGCGGAAACCCACTTGCCCTTCGGCGGTACCAAGCAAACCGGCAACGGCCACCGCGAAGCCGCCATCTCGGCCATCGATTTCTTCACCGAGTGGAAAACCATCTACATCGACTATTCCGACAAGCTGCAGCGCGCGCAAATCGATAACAATTGAAGCGGGACAAATTCTGCCTCTTCCATTCTTACGGCAATGCGGCAAGCGGCTCACGTTGACCGCGCTTGACACGCTTTCTACAATATAGGTAGCGCTCTCTAGCACTTGAGGTAGAGTGCTGCTATGAGGAATTCAGCCCTTCAGGAACGGCGGAATCGCCAAATTTTGGCGGACATCGTGCGTGCGTACATTGAGACTGGTGAACCGGTGTCTTCCCGCGCGATCTCGAAGGGCTTTGAAGAATCACTGAGCACCGCGACGATTCGCAACGTGATGGCGGACCTTGAGGATGGCGGGTTTCTGTACCAGCCCCACACGTCGGCAGGGCGCGTGCCGACGGCTGCGGCGTACCGTTTTTTTGCGCAGGAGATTGCCTCGCAAGCCACCATTACCACCGTCGATCGCGAATGGATTCAACGGGAGATGGGCGGAGCCACCAGCGCGGCGGAAATCACGGAGCGCGCCGGGCATGTGCTTGCGGAGGTCTCAAACGGCCTGGGCATTATCGTATCTCCGCCGCTAAGCAAGACTGTCTTGGAACATGCTCGCATGTGGCTCTTGCCGGACGGTCGCGTGGTCGTTGTGCTGATATCGCCCGGCGGAAATACGCGGGACAAAATTCTGCGGCCCATCCGGTTGTTCACCCAGACTGAGTTGGACGCAACGGCCGACTTTTTGAATCGCCACTACTCCGGGTGGACACTGGAAGCAATCCGCGCCGATCTCTTGCAGAAACTTGCCACGGAGCGCGAGCGCTACGAAGGCATGGCGCAGAGCGCGCTCACGCTTTGTGACCCCGCGGTGTTGGGAGATGAATCCGCCTTGCACGTCCACGTGGAAGGCACGGCCCAAATCATCAGCGCGACCGAATTTGTGGACCAGGCGCAGTTGCGCGACTTGCTCGCTGCCATCGAAGAGAAGCACCGCCTTGTGACTGTGCTGAACGCGTGTATCGAGACGCCCGAGCCGGTGCACGTACAAATCGGCGTTAAAGAAATTTCTGAAGCCGGAGAGAACCTGGCGTTGATCAGCGCCGCCTACACGCGGCATGATTTGGTGCAGGGATCGCTGGGCGTGTTGGGGCCGACGCGCATGCATTACGAGCGTGCGATGACCGCCGTGGCCTACGTGGCGCAGCTCTTCAGCGAAGCACTGAGCAAGACTTGAAAAACTTTTGGAACAGGAGAAGTGAGAAAGTGAGTGACCCGGAAGTGAAGATCAATGTGAACGTTAACAAGGATGATGACGCCGCGAACGTCGAACAATCCGCGGAAGCACAAGCCGTAGCCGCGGATAGTGCGAAGGCCGATGCGGAAGTCGCCAAACTGGGCGCCGACCTCGATGAATTGCGCCAGACATTGCTGCGCCGCCAAGCGGACTTTGACAATTACCGCAAGCGCATCGAGAAAGAGCGCTTCGAAGACTCCAAGCGCGCCACTGCTCGCGTGATCGAAGGGCTCATTCCGGTAATCGACGGCTTTGAGCACGCTCTGGCCGCGCACCGCGAAGCCGAATACGACAATTACCGTAAGGGCTTCGAGCTTATCTACAAGCAGCTCATGGAGAACCTCACCAAACTGGGCGCTGAGCGGATCGATCCCGTCGGAAAAGCTTTTGATCCACACCTGCACCAGGCCGTGGATCGCGCTGAAACGACCGACCACGAAGACGGCACGATTTTGCAAGTGTTCCAACCCGGATATGTTTTTCACGGACGCGTGCTGCGCCCCGCCATGGTCCGTGTAGCGGTGCATCCGAGTCCCGCATCGAAAGAAGCAGTAAATTAAAGGAGAGCGAGAGTCTTCATGCCGAAGGGGAATCAACGGGATTACTACGAAGTTTTGGGCGTGACGCGTACCGCGGCCGTCGACGAAATCAAGTCCGCCTACCGCAAAGCCGCGCTGAAGTGGCATCCGGACCGCAATCCGGAAAACAAAGCCGAGTCCGAGGTGAAGTTTCGGGAGTGCACCGAAGCTTACAGCGTGCTCAGCGATACGCAGAAGCGCCAGATTTACGATACCTACGGCCACGCGGGCCTTTCCAGCAGCGCCGGCCAGGGATTTGACAACACCGTCTTCCAGGATTTCCACGACATCTTCGGAGATTTCTTTGGCTTCGAAGATTTGTTCGGAGCAGGCGGCGCTCGCCGCGGGCGTAGCCGCGCACAACGCGGCTCCGATTTGCGCTACGACATGACGCTGGCGTTCGAGGAAGCTTCCGCGGGTGTAACCACCAAGATCAAGCTGCCGCGCCAGGAATTCTGCGAGGCCTGCAACGGCACCGGCGCGAAAAAAGGCACCGGCGTGCAAGCCTGCCAAACATGCGCCGGCCGCGGGCAACTGGCCTATCAACAGGGATTTTTCACCATCACGCGCACGTGCCCCGCTTGCCAGGGCGCTGGTCAAATTGTGAAAGAGCGTTGCGCGGAGTGCCGCGGGCAAGGGCGCATGGAACGCGAAAAGACCATCGAGTTGCGCATTCCGCCGGGCGTGGATACTGGCACGCGTTTGCGCGTCGCCGGCGAAGGCGAGCCTGGACCAAACGGCGGCCCGGCCGGCGATTTGTACGTTGTGCTCGAAGTCAAGGAGCATCCCTTCTTCGAACGGCGCGGCGCAGATTTGTATTGCACGATCCCGCTGAGCATCGCGCAAGCGACTCTCGGCACGGAATTGCAAGTGCCGGGATTGAACGGTGAAGAAAACCTGAAAATTCCCGAAGGCACGCAGAGCGGCGCAGTATTCCGCATCAAAGGCAGGGGACTGGCCGATCCGCGCGGCGGCGGCAAAGGCGATTTGTACTACCACGTGCGCGTTCTGACTCCCACCAAGCTGACCCGCGAACAGCGCAAACTAATGGAGCAGCTCGGCTACACCATACGAGTTGACAACAAGCCCGCGGATCGCAACTCAACGATCTTCGACAAGGTCAAAGACATCTTCGGGTAGACGCGTTCGAGATTGTTTCTCTGTGTACTCTGCGTCTCTGCGTTTCCTTTTTCTTTGGTCCGATGTGGTCGCCGCATATCTAAGATAGAATCACCTCGTGCGAAGACGATTCTTCGTTGAACAATTTGTCGGTGAGACTGCCGTGATGGAAGGCGAAGCCGCCCACCACCTCGGGCGAGTCCTGCGCGCGCAAACTGGCCAGCTCTATGAACTGAGCGACGGCGAACGTGTGTGGCTCGGCCGCATCGAAAGTGTCGCCCGCGATCGCGTTCAATTTGCGCTTGTTGAAGAACTGCCCGCGATCCATCCCAGTGTGGATATCACCTTGCTTCTTTCCGTGGTGAAATTTGACGCCTTCGAATGGGCCATCGAAAAAGCCACCGAATTGGGAGTCAACACAATCGTTCCGCTCGCGGCCGAACGCAGCGAGCACGCGCTCGTCGCCGCAGCGAAGAAACGCTCCGAGCGCTGGAAGAAAATTCTTCTCGAAGCGTCGCAACAGTCCCGCCGAGTCCGTACTCCCGTTCTCCAGGATATTCGGCTTCCCGATGACGCCTTCTTTGACGAGAAGGCTGGCCTGTGCCTGCTTCTTTCGGAACGCCCCGATGCGCCGTCATTACGTCGCGTTCTTGCCGAAAAGAGAGACAGGGGTGCCACACTGGCCATCGGCCCCGAAGGGGGTTGGACGGATCGTGAGCGAGAAGTTGCCCGACAGAGGGGATTTGCGGAAGCCTCGCTAGGAAAGCTAATCCTTAGAACAGAGACCGCAGTTGTCGCGGCCCTGGCTTCACTGAACTACGCGCTTGGCGGAGATTAATCGTTGTGCCAGCTTCCAGAATTCCTTCCTCCAACGCGCAAATATCCTCGGTGCGCGAGCAACGGACCACAGGCCTTGGTGAATCTCAGTAAAGGCTAGAAGCCACGACAACCTTCGCCGTCCCGGATTCGGCTCAAGAAATCGCATCTGGCGCGGGTCGCGATGGGCATGCTATAAATACAAGGCAGCCAAAAATGGATAGACCGGACGAGAAACAACCCGCGAACCCGACCCCACCAGAAACCCTGGTTCCGGCCGCATCTTCTGTTGTGACCACCCAGTTTGCTGCCCCCAATCTGAAAACCGGTCCGACGGATTCAAGCGCGTCCGCTGAGCGTTCCGCGCCGCTGCATTCCTTGCGGAACGAAATTCGCGTCTGGACTCGCGACCTGCTTATCGCCATCGGCCTTGCACTGGTCATCATCGTTTTCCTCTATCAGCCGGTCAAAGTCGAAGGCACCAGCATGGCCCCGCTTCTCTCCGACCAGGAGCGCATCTTCATCAACAAATTTGTTTACCGCTTCGAACCCATTCAGCGCGGCGACGTCGTGGTTTTCTGGTATCCGCTCGATCACTCGAAATCTTTCATCAAGCGCGTGGTCGGCTTGCCGGGTGAAACCGTCGAGATCCGCCAGGGCGCCGTATACGTCAACGGCAAAATTGTGCCCGAGCCTTACGTTCCACCGCAGTACGAGGACCTTAGCGATTTTGCCCAGGTGCGCGTGCCAAAGGACAGTTACTTCGTCATGGGCGATCACCGCATCAGCTCCAACGATTCCCGCGTGTTCGGCGCGGTCGCCAGCCACTTCATTTATGGCCGCGCTGTTTTTGCCTATTGGCCCGTCGATCACTTCGGTTCGCTCTCGACTACCGAAGCCAACACCAAGTGAATGGCACATTTTGATGAAAATCATGGGAGGACCCACTGACCGAAGTTCAGCACCGAACCGCGATACTCGCGCTGGAAGACGGGCGCGTCTTTAATGGCCGCGCGGCAGGCGCGATCACGCGCCGCGGCGGCGAAGTCGTTTTCAACACCAGCCTCACCGGGTATCAGGAAGTTTTCACCGACCCCAGTTATGCCGGGCAGATCGTCTGTTTGACTTATCCACACATTGGAAATGTCGGAGCGAACCTCGAGGATGAAGAATCCTCGAAGCCGTACATTGAATCGCTCATCGTCCGGGAATTCTCGCAGGTTTCTTCCAACTGGCGCTCGGCGGAAACGGCGCAGTTGTATCTGAACCGTCACAAGATTCCTGTGATCTGGGACATCGATACACGCGCGCTGGTGCGCCACATTCGAAATGTCGGCGCTTTGCGCGGCATCGTGGCGACGGATGGAACTCCCGCCGAGCAATTAATTTTCGAAGCCAAGCAATTGCCCAGCATGGCCGGGCAGGAACTCGCCAGCCGCGTCACCTGCGGCAAGTCGTACGGCTGGGACAAAGGCTCCGTTGAAGTCGCCATTTCGCCCTGGTCGGAACAGATGGGCGAATCCGACGCCAACGCAGACACGCACAAACATCGCGTTGTAGCCTACGACTACGGCATCAAACAGAACATTTTGCGCTTGCTCGTGGACCACCAATGCGAAGTCTTCGTCGTGCCGGCGCAAACTTCCGCCGAGGATGTGCTGGGAATGAAGCCTGACGGCGTTTTCCTTTCCAATGGGCCGGGCGATCCGGAGCCGATTACCTACGCGGTGGAAAATATTCAAAAGCTGATCGGGCGCGTGCCAGTCTTTGGTATCTGCCTCGGCCATCAACTGTGCGGCTTGGCGCTCGGCGGAAAAACATTCAAGCTGAAGTTCGGCCATCACGGTTCGAACCATCCGGTGAAAAATCTCCTCACCGAACAAGTCGAAATCACCGCCCAAAATCACGGCTTCTGCGTCGATCCGGAATCGCTGCCGCCGAGCGAAGTCGAAATCACCCATATCAATTTGAACGACAGCACCAATGAAGGCATGCGTCACAAGTCCAAACCCCTTTTCAGCGTGCAGTATCACCCGGAGGCTTCCCCAGGCCCGCACGATTCGCACTACCTGTTCACGCAGTTCACCGACATGATGAAGGAATTCGCGCAGCCAGGCAGTTCGCGCCACTAACAAGGTTCACCGGAGAATATGCCGAAGCGGAAAGACATCAAGAAGATTCTGATTATCGGGTCAGGGCCGATTATTATCGGCCAGGCTTGCGAGTTTGACTATTCCGGCGCGCAGGCTTGCAAAGCGCTGCGTGCCGAGGGCTACGAAGTTGTGCTGGTGAATTCGAATCCCGCGACCATCATGACCGACCCGGAGCTGGCGCATCGCACTTACATCGAGCCGCTAACCAAGGAATATCTCGAGGAAATTATCGCGCGGGAAAGACCGGATGCACTCTTGCCTACGGTCGGCGGGCAAACGGCGCTGAATCTGGCGGTTGAGCTTTCCGAAAGTGGCATCCTCGAAAAATACAAAGTGGAGATGATCGGCGCATCGCTGCGCGCCATTAAGGTCGCGGAGGACCGTCTCTGGTTTAAGGATGCGTGTCGCAAAATTGGATTGGAAGTTCCGGCGTCCGCGCTGGTGAACAATGCCAAGGATGCTTTGCGGCTCTGCGACCAACTGGGGTTCCCGCTGGTGATTCGCCCGTCGTTTACGCTGGGGGGAACAGGCGGCTCGATCGCCTATAACAAGGAAGAGTTTGGCGAAGCCATCGCGCACGCTCTGGACATGAGTCCCGTGCACGAAGCGCTCGTTGAAGAATCGGTTCTCGGCTGGAAAGAATACGAACTCGAAGTGATGCGCGATTTTCGCGACAACTTCGTGGTGATCTGCACCATCGAAAACTTTGACCCCATGGGCGTGCACACCGGCGATTCGATTACCGTAGCTCCCGCGCAAACGCTCACCGACAAGGAATTTCAGCGTATGCGCGACGCGAGCGCCGCGATCATCCGCGAAGTCGGCGTCGAAACGGGCGGTTCGAACGTGCAGTTCGCCGTGAACCCGGAAAATGGCAAGATGGTCGTCATCGAAATGAATCCACGTGTGTCGCGGAGCTCGGCGCTGGCCAGCAAAGCCACCGGCTTTCCTATCGCTAAAATCGCCGCGCGCCTGGCCGTGGGGATGTCGCTCGACGAAATTCCGAACGACATCACCAAGAAGACGCCCGCGTGTTTCGAACCGACTATCGACTACGTCGTGGTGAAAATCCCCAAGTGGCAATTCGAAAAATTTCCCGGCGCCGACAGCACTCTCGGAACGCAGATGAAATCCGTCGGCGAAGTCATGTCCATTGGCCGGACTTTTAAGGAAGCGCTGCAGAAGGGAATTCGCTCGCTGGAGCCGAGTACTCCGTGGCGCGCCCCTTCGGAGACGCCGGATTCTCTGTTGCGCGAAAAATTAGCCACGCCGCGGCCGGACCGCATTCACTGGCTGCTGACGGCGATGGAACGCGGTCTGCCAGCCCAGGAAATTTGCGAGATCACCAAGATCGATCCCTGGTTCATTCACCAGATTGAAGAGCTGACGGCGATGAACCGCCGCGCGGCGGCTGTGACCGTCGAGACGGCTTCGAAGGAGTTGCTGCGTGAGGTGAAGCGCAACGGGACGAGCGACGAGCAATTGGCGCAGATCTGGAGAACCACATCTGCTTCCGTGCGCTTGCAGCGTGCGCGCTACGGTGTAACACCGGTATTCAAGCGCGTCGATACCTGCGCGGCGGAATTCGAATCATACACGCCGTACCTCTATTCCACTTACGAAGATGAAGACGAGTCCGATGCCCATGCAGGGCCCAAAGTCATGATTCTGGGCAGCGGGCCAAACCGCATCGGACAGGGAATCGAATTCGATTATTGCTGTTGCCATGCCGCATTCGCGCTGCGCGAAGACGGTTTCGAAACCATCATGGTGAATTGTAATCCCGAGACGGTTTCGACGGACTACGACACTTCCGACCGCCTGTATTTCGAGCCGCTCACGCTGGAAGACGTGCTTGCGATTGTTGAGAAAGAAAAACCGCAGGGCGTAATCGTCCAGTTCGGCGGTCAAACTCCGCTGAATCTTGCGCTGGAGCTGAAACGCAACGGCGTACCGATCATTGGCACCGCTCCGGAATCGATCGTTCTTGCGGAAGGCCGCCGCCG
>Ga0210402_10006766_pt1 | contig 10103 bp, 7 predicted proteins | sample IncBWC7MmetaG_FD_161055 | JGI IMG/M metagenome (GOLD analysis project Ga0210402, IMG submission 161055) | Forest soil microbial communities from Barre Woods Harvard Forest LTER site, Petersham, Massachusetts, United States - Inc-BW-C-7-M | ecosystem: Environmental > Terrestrial > Soil >...
TGAACGTGCCGAAAACTGTCTACATTCCCGGTGTAGTTTGTGTTGCACTGCATGAGGATGAGCTGGGGGTTGATCTTCAGGATCTCCTGTACGGCCCGCTGCACCTCGGCGATTTCCGAAGCGCCCGTGGCAAGCAGCACCGGTTTTTGTTTCTTGGCGATTTTACGGAGCATCTCCGGCCAGGTAATGTCCCCGGAACCGATCTTGAAAAGATCAACATAAGGATCAAGCATATCGGCAGCTTCAAGATCGTAGGGGGTAGAGAAGTAATCGATCCCGCAGGCTTCGCATTCGTGTTTAAGAATAGGGGTCCACTCCCAAGGCAAAGTGGCCGCTTGATATACCTGGAATACGCTTTTCTTCCATTCGGACTGGTGTGAAAGCTGCTTGCCCAGCGCTTGAAAGCCTTGGTCACTGACAATTTTCGAGGCCTGGAAGTTCTGAAACTTCGCGGCGTCGGCGCCGGCCTCCGCACAAAGCCGAATGAGGAGTTTGGCGCGCTCCAGATCCCCATCGTGATTCGCCGAAATATCCGCCACGAAGTACGTGGGATCATCCAACCCGACGATTCTGCTTCCCAGCTTCAGCGCGGTCATTCAGCTAATCTTGCCCGATAAGATCTTGAGTTGACATCAGCCCTCTTGCAGCGCTTTCTGCAAGACATCGCGATTCAATGCCACAAGCTCTGGCTCCTGGTCCAACAGAGCGAGGACGTCACGCCACGACACGCTGTCATCGTTATCGGCGCGGTCATAAACCGCACGGAGGAAGGCGAGATCTTCCGGCGTGTCGAGCGTCCAGCGATGGCTGCTGTAATCGGTATCGCACTTTACCGGCAGAACGTAGAACCGATCCGGATTCTCGTAGATGTAAGGCGTAACGTGAGCTCGCTGGTAAGACAATTGGGCTTGCCGCCACGCACACTCCAGAGCATCACGGGTCATAACCTCAGTATCAAGTCCCCGAGGGTAAGTCCGCTGCAACGCATTGCTCGCATAGTCTGGCCGTCGTTCTAGGAATGCGCGAATGGTGTTGTCGGTAATCTCGGGATCAATTAGAGGACAGTCGGACGTGATACGAACAATTCCCTCAGCACCGATGCACTGCGCCGCCTGGTAGTAGCGGTCAAGTACGTCGTTTTCGGCGCCACGAAAAACTCTCGCGCAGAGATGCTGGCACTCGCGGACGATGGCGCGGTCGGCGGTTGAGTTGGTTGTGGCCACCACAATTTCGTCGATGAGCGTGGCTCTGCGCAACCGCCGCACCACATGAGCCAGAACCGTCTCGTCTCCGAGATCCATCAGCACTTTGCCGGGTAGACGGGTGCTGCCCATTCGGGCCTGAATAATCGCTGCGATCTTCATATTTGCCCAACTGCTCCGAAGGTCATCCGCTGATTCCTAAGCCCGAATGCGCAACTCTGGCCTAGGAGGCGGCGGCACCATCGCTGGAGAAGCTCCGCCCACTATTTCGCACAACTCCTCGACGCTGAGCCAATGAGAATTGCTGTCGCTGGCGTAACGGAATCCTTCCGGAAGCGGGCGGGCGTGTTTCCAGTTTTCCTTTCGCCACCAGGAATGCGCCGGCTGGATCACGTACATGTCATCGACCTCCAGTGCGTGACGAGCTTCATCTTCCGAAAGCAGGACCTCGTGTAACTTCTCGCCCGGGCGGATTCCGATCGACTCTACGTCGCAACCCGGTGCGATCGCCTCGGCCATGTCGACCAGCTTCATGCTTGGAATCTTGGGAACAAAAATTTCTCCCCCGTGCATCTGCTCGATACAGCGGACCACGAGCCTGATTCCTTGCTCGATCGTGATCCAGAAACGGGTCATGCGCGAGTCGGTGATGGTAATCTTGCCGCGTTTGCGCTGCTCCTGGAAAACCGGAATCACGCTCCCACGGCTGCCTAGAACGTTGCCATAACGCGCGCAACTGAATCGAGTATTCTGTCCGCCGGAATAGGCGTTCGCTTGCACAAACATTTTTTCCGCGCACAGTTTGGTCGCTCCGTACAAATTAATGGGATTGACCGCCTTGTCGGTGCTCAGGGCGAGAATCCGACGCACTCCCCGATTGATCGCCGCATCGATGACATTGCAGCCGCCCATGATGTTAGTCTGGATGGCTTCGAAGGGATTGTATTCGCACGCCGGAACCTGTTTGAGCGCTGCCGCGTGAACCACTACTGTGACTCCGGAAAAGGCGCGTTCCAAACGCTGTGCATCGCGCACATCCCCGATAAAGTAGCGCAAGCTTGGATGGTCGAATCCCGAAGTTCGCATATCATGCTGCTTCAGTTCGTCGCGGCTGAAGACAATGAGCTTTTGTGGCCGGTATTCGCGCAACATAAGCTCGACGAACTTCCTGCCAAAAGAGCCCGTCCCGCCGGTAACCAATACAACTTGCTCCGACCAGTTCATCGATGTCTAATCCCTCGAAGCGAGAATGCATCCGCCCAACGCACGTGTGGACTACCGTTGTTGCGCTGCGGTAAAGCGGATTTTTGCCAGCGCCAGTATAGCGGAGGTGAGCATAGTTCTAACCAGCGGGAACCCCCGTTAACACTAAGGAACCCGGCTAATTAGCAGGGGTAGATGCTCAGCTTGCGATGCTAGACTGGGCACAATCGGACGGCGGATCCGACCGAATTTCTCCGCCATCCAGATTCTCTCCGGGAGCGTTGATGGATTCGGGACCGTTAATACCACTGAACGGACAGATTTTGCACGAACTGCAGCCCCGTTTCCCGATCGAGTTCAGCCGCACCGGCTCATCGGCTCCCTACCCCGGCAGTCCCACGCAAGATTCTTTGCTCCGGGAGTACATGCGGGTTCTCATCAAGAGCAAATGGGTCGTGATTGGAAGTGTGGTGTTGGTTGTGGCGGTCGTCGCGATTTCTACCCTGCGCAGCACGCCCATCTATGAGGCGGTTGGGAGCATTGCCATTAACAAGATGGATCCGGTCACCTTCAACCTGAAGGATTCATCGAGCAGTGTTGATTATTACGATCCAACCGACCTGGATACCGAAGTGCGGATTCTGAAGAGCGATCTGCTGGCGCTGCAGGTCATCCGGCAACTGAATCTGGACCAGCAACCGGAATTCGGAGCCAAGGGCAGACCCTCGCCTTCATCGCTTGAGCTCACAGCCGACGCGATGCAGCCAGATTCTGCGAGGACTTCGGCTGCGCTCGCTAACTTCAAAGGAAGTCTGCAGGTCTCTCTGGTCCCGAATACCAGGATCATTGAAATTCGTTACCGCAGCCCAGACAAGAATATCGCCGCGCGTGTGGTGAACACGCTGGCCAACACGTACGTCGAGCAGAATTTCAAGACGCGATTTGAATCCACCATGCAGGCCTCGGATTGGCTTTCCAAGCAGTTGGTCGATCTGCAAATAAAGGTCGAGACCTCGCAAGAAAAGCTGGTCAAGTATCAGAAAGAACATGAAATTCTCGGTATCGACGAAAAGCAGAACATCACTACTGAGAAACTGGATGAATTGAACCGGGAATTAACCGCAGCCGAGTCTGCGCGGATGGAGAAAGAATCGATTTATCATCTGGTGCAATCGGGTGACACGGACTCAATCGCGGCGGCCGCGGCCGCCAACGGCGATGCAAAGGGTTCCAGCGCCAATTCAGCGCTGCTGGAAAAGCTTCGCGAACAGCAAGCGGATCTGAAGATCCAAGTGGCGCAACTGAGCACTCAGTTTGGACCTTCGTATCCGAAACTGGCTCAGCTCAACAGTCAACTCAAGGAAGTCAACGAGCAGATTCAGGCTGAAATGCGCAAGGTGGCGGCTCGTTTGCGCGGCGATTATCTTGCAGCCGTACAGCGCGAAGGCATGCTGCGCAGCGCCCTAGAGCAGCAAAAACAGGAGGCCAATAAACTGAACGAGAGCGCTATTGAATACAGCCTGCTCAAGCGCGATGTCGACGCGAACAGGACACTCTCCGAAGGTTTGCTCGAGAGATTGAAAGAAGCTGGCGTGACCGCCGGTCTGAGGTCGAATAACTTCCGGATCGTGGATGCAGCGCGGGTTCCCACTTCGCCCGCGGGGCCAAACCTCTTAAAAAATCTTGGCTTTGCCCTGGCCCTGGGTCTTTCCACCGGAGTCGGACTCGCTTTCCTCATCGAGAATATGGACAACACCGTACGCACGCCAGAGCAGGCGCAAATCATCTCTGCGCTTCCGTCGCTGGGCATGATCCCTCTCGGATCACGAAGCGCCAGGGAATTGGGCCGTCGTGAGAAGTTGGCTCTTGCCTCTTCCAAAGAGGCTGTTGAACTGGTAACAAAATCGCGTCCCCGGTCTCAAATGGCTGAGTCTTACCGAGCCCTGCGTACTTCCCTGCTCCTCACATTTGCCGGGGGACCTCCCAAGGTTATTCTCGTTACTAGCGCTCTCCCCGAAGAGGGCAAGACCACGACCAGCGTGAACTCCGCGATTGTCCTAGCGCAGAAAGGCACGCGCGTTCTGTTGATCGATGCAGACCTGCGCCGGCCCAGCATTCACAAGACGCTCGGCATGGGTCCGACAACCGGGCTTAGCAACGTGCTGACGGGCACCGCGACTCTGCAACAGGCAATCGTCCCGTCGACGATCCTGCCTGACCTTTTTGTCCTTCCTGCTGGAACCCCGCCGCCGAACCCCGCCGAACTTCTGGCGTCCGCCAAAATGAAGAACGTCCTCGAAGAGCTTCGCAAACAGTACGACCACGTTGTTATCGATTCCCCGCCGACCTTGTCGGTCACGGACGCCGTCGTTATGTCGACCGGTGCTGACGCGGTTGTTCTCGTCATTCGATCCGGACACACCACAAAGCCTGCTCTGCGGCGCGCGCGCGACCTCCTCCTGCAGGTGAATGCGCGAGTATGCGGCGTACTTGTCAACGCCGTCGACCTCAGTTCTCCTGATTATTATTATCACTACGAGTATCAGGGAAAGTACGGCCACGGGTACTATCACGAGGATGCGCTGAACAGTACGGAGGAAGCCACCTCCAGTGGAGCGTAACGTGGGAGAGCATGCGGCTGGTGTGCACTCGCGCGAAACCATTCGCTTGAAGATTGGACTTCAGAGTCCAGGTCGGAAGATCATTTTCTTCGGGACGTGCCTGACACTCGCGAGTCTTTATGTTGGGTTGGCGGCCCGCGCAGTCCTCGCCGATTATTTTTCCCGGAAGCTTGACCTCGCGAGCCTACAAATGGCGGCACGACTGGAGCCCGGAAATGCGGAATATCAATATCGTATTGGGCATTATTTTTTGCAGATGCAGCGCGAACCGGAGACGGCGGTACAATTCTTTAAATCAGCCACAGCGCTAAACCCTCACAATTCCAGCTACTGGCTCGAGCTGTCCAGAACGTACCGGAGGCTCGCGGACAGCGATCGACAGAAGGATGCTTTACAACACGCCACCGTAGCGGATCCTTCCAATCCAGACGTTGCATGGGAGGCGGCCAATTTCTACTGGGCCCTGGGCGAATCGGACAAAGCATTACAGGAATTCCGCGTGGTTCTCGAGAATGATCCTTACTTGCCGCCTGCGGCCCTGGATCGCTGCTGGCGAATCAAACCGGATGTTGAAACTCTGCTGCGGGACGTCGTACCGCATAACGTTGATGTCTACTCTTCGTTTCTGGAGTTCCTGACCTCCATAAATGAGCCAGTGGCTGCGGCAAGAGTATGGTCGCAGATGGTGCAGCTCAACCATCTTGTGGAGACACGTTACGTTTTCGGCTATGTCAGATATCTCATCGACCGGCGGGAGATCTTGCAAGCTCGTCAAGCTTGGCGACAAGCGGCAAGGTTGTGCAATCTCTCCGGTTATCAGAGTTCGCCAGACAATCTCGTCGTTAACGGCAACTTCACGTTGCCCGTGCTGAATGGCGGATTCGATTGGCTGTATGAAAAATCACCCGATGTCTGGCTGGCGTTGGATACTACCGAGTTGTATTCCAGCCATCGTTCTCTTTCCATTGTGTTTGACAGTCGCGGAATCGAAGACGCCGGCATCCGGCAATTCATTCCTGTTGAGCCCGATACAACGTATGAGTTCTCTGCCTATTTCAAGGCGGAGGGGTTACAGGGTGCGGGTGCGCCCAGATTCTTGCTCGAAGACCGATTTACCAGAGAAGCTTATTTTTTCAGCGAGCAGCTCAAAGACGCTGATTTCTGGAAGCAAGTAGGAGGAATATTCAAAACCGGCCCGGATACGCAGCTTTTGGTGCTACGGGTACAGCGCGTGCCCGCCGGAAATGCGATTCGCGGCAAGCTGTGGATCGGCAGCGTCCGTCTGACCGGGCGACCTCTTACCGAGCAGCAGTCAACATCGGGTGGCCAATGACTTCTCCGTTGCCAGTGGTGCTGACCGTCGAGTCGAGCCCATCTGTTCGATATTTGCGATCACTTCTGGATACGGTGCTCTTGTACTGTGTGGTTGGAGTTCTATTGTTCGGGCCGCTGGCATTCGGCGGAGTCGAGTCTTGGTCGATTGTAATCGTGCAGATGAGCACGGGATTGTTATTCGTTCTGTGGGCAGCGCGACAAGTCGCGCGTAGTGAATTGGAAATCGCAGGCAACCCGCTGTTTTTTCCGATGTCACTGTTCGGCGCCCTGATTCTGTGGCAGCTTATAACAGGACGAACCGCGTATCGTGCCGGCACTTCCTCCGCCGCCCTGCTCTACTGCACTTACGCCCTGTTGTGCTTCTTAGTTGTCCAGTGCCTGCGCAAAACCTCGCAGATTAATGTGCTGGCGTGGCTATTCTCCGGATACGGTTTCATAGTTGCGATGTTCGCGTTAATGCAGGACATCGCACCTAACGGCAAACTCTACTGGCTCAGGACGGCGGAATCCGGCGGTTGGATTTACGGCCCATACGTGAACCATAACCACTATGCGGGGCTGATGGAGATGCTGACGCCAATTCCCCTCGTCATTTCTCTGTCCGGTAACGTTCGGGTCTCTCACCGGGCACTTGCAGCTGTGGCGGCAGCATTGATGGCGAGTACGATTTTTCTCTCAGGATCGCGCGGTGGCATGGCTGCATTCTTCGCGGAGATGGTCTTGCTCACAGGCTTTCTGATCACGCGATGGAAGCACTGGAGACCACCTTTTACAGTAGGCGCATTCCTGGTCATCGCATTCGTTCTGCTGGCTTGGCTCGGTGGCGGTGAATTGACAGAGCGTGTCGTCAGCATGCACAGCGGGGCCCGAACAGAGCTGTCCGGGGGTACGCGGCTGACAATTGATCGCGACGCGCTGAAAATATTCACCGAAAAGCCATTCCTGGGATGGGGCTTGGGTGTGTTTCCAGAAATCTATCCGCAATTCAGCAGCCTTTCGTCCAATCTGCATGTGGGCATGGCACATAACGACTATTTGCAATTGCTGGTTGAAACGGGCGGGCTCGGCCTTGTCGCCGTTTTGTGGTTCCTGATTACGCTGTTTCGCTGTGCTCTAAAGAAATTGAACCACTGGCCCGCCGAGGCGAACACGGCGGTGACCTTAGCCGCCGTGCTGGGCGTGGCCGGGATAATGGTTCATAGTTTCGTGGATTTCAACTTGCAGATACCCGCGAACGCGGCGCTCTTCTATGTCCTCTGCACAATGTGCGCCATGGAGCCGCGTTTTGGCCGCCATCACCATCGCAGACACCGCACCGGAGAACGCGTGTCTTTCTGCCGTTAGCGATTTACAGCTTGATTTCGCGGCCAGGAAACTCTGAGCTACGGCTTCCACTGACTGAGGAATGGTTTAGACGAGTTGCACAGCAGCAGGCAGACTATCAAGCCTCCAGCCACGACCGCCCCGCCAAGGACATAAGGATCCGTCAATATTCCACTGCTTCCTGGCGGAGGCACTCCACCGCCCTTCCGCTTCTTGTTGCAGTTTCCGGAATCGTCGGATGTCGACTGCTCCCCATCAGAAAGAGTGGCACTGCCCTTTCCGCAGTTGACGTTCACACTCCCCTTGCTGGCTACGACTTGCACCGTTCCACCCTCTTCGGTCAGTTCAAATTCTGTCCATGTATTCGATGCCGGAGTCACTGTGACATCTTTGGCGATCGCAACCATCCTTTTCGACGTCGCTACACTGACCGTTCCGTGCTCGAGTGACACGGCATTCGCTTGAAACGTGACCAGGGAGTCCTGCAAAACGATGACGCCGGAACCCGATGCGTCGAGAGTGGCAACAGATTCTGGCTGCGTTTGAATCAAGTCGCCCGGAAAAACCGCGGAGGAACGAGGCACCGGCTTGCCATTGAGCCAGACCGCGCCCTTGCCATAGAGGACTGCCGCGCCCGAATCGGTTTCAGCCGCGACCAGCGACGCAGGCGTAATGGCAATCAGTATCCAGCAAACTAGATGTCGGAGCATAGGCACACTCGTTCCACAAGCTCTTCGCCGTGATCCTAGCCTGTGAGTCATCGACCGTCAATTGCCTTGTCTGGTCACCTCCTGACGATGGGCGAACGCTCACCGCCATCGATCTACAAGCTCCCACCAGATCAGCTTCACCCACTCATCAAGGTTCACCTTGGCCCACTCGCGACGTCGCCACCATTGCGTGCCAAATTCGCGTTCGTCGAAGACCGCCGCAACGCCGTAGTCTCCCGGCAAAACCCGCCTGAAGATACTGAGCGCACGCCGGGTGTGGTAGTCCGATGTGACCAGCAGAACTCTATGGGCATTGGCACCTTGGAGGCAACGAGCCACATCTAGCGCTTCATCTCTAGTCGAGTGTCCGTAAATCGGGCAAACCGTAATCGAGCCAGCCTGCGGCAGCCCTTCAACATATTTCCGCGCAAGTTCCGCCTGGCCCCACTGGTACATTTTGGCTTCGGCTGGAACATTGAGAATGAGCCGGGGCGCGTAACCCTGATCGAGCAACTCCAGGCCGCGCACGGGGCGACGGTCCGTTTCCCCTGCCAGGACAACCATCACATCTGACTTGCGAGGTTGATTCACAACCAGAAATCTCCCGGAGGTCGCAAACTGCGCAATGACAACCAACCCTCCCACGATGAAGACGGTGCGAAACCTTATCATAGATGCTTCCCTGTGGCCTAGAACCGTCTTCGAACCTTGCGGTTCGTCATTCTGCTGAATGATTGAGAGTACGCGAAACCTGTTACTTTGGTCTCTAAAGTGGAATAAAGCGGCATGCTAAAATTCAGACTACTTACATCTTTTGATTATGACTACTCAATCAGTACCAGCCACTTTGTTTTCCGACCTTAAGAGCAAGATTGACCAGAAACAAGCCCGGGTTGCGGTCATCGGCCTTGGCTATGTGGGGCTGCCGTTGGCCCTGCTTTACACGGAGCAGAAATTCTCTGTCACCGGGTTCGATATTGATGCGCGCAAGATTTCCACGCTGGACCAGGGCGGCTCTTACATTTTTCGTATCCCCGCGCCTGAGATTCAGGAAGCGAAAAAACGCGGGTTCAGCGCCACCTCGGAGTATTCCCGGCTCACGCAAATGGATGCCATTATCATCTGCGTTCCAACGCCGCTGAACGAATACCACGAGCCCGATTTGAGTTTTATCACGGAGACGGCCAAATCCATCGCTCCCCATTTGCGGGCCGGACATCTGGTGATCCTGGAAAGCACTACGTATCCCGGAACGACGGAAGAAGTGCTGATCCCTATTTTGGAGAAAGGGAACCGGCACGGGCTTAAGGCTTCGCGCGGTGATGCTTCGAATGGGCAGGAGTTTTACGTAGCGTTCTCTCCCGAGCGGGAAGACCCCGGGAATACGACAGTGGCGCGCCGCGACATCCCGAAAGTGGTCGGCGGTCTTAACGCAAAAGCATCAGATTTGTCCGCTGCCTTGTACGGCGCAATTTTCGCTCGCGTGGTTCGCGTCTCTTCCCCGGCCGCTGCCGAGATGACCAAGCTGCTAGAGAATATTTATCGCTGCGTCAACATTGCGCTGGTTAATGAGTTGAAGCTGTTGTCGCTGCGCATGGGGCTCGACATCTGGGAGGTGATCGAGGCGGCTGCAACCAAGCCCTTTGGATTCCAGCCCTTTTATCCGGGACCCGGACTCGGCGGCCATTGCATTCCGGTAGATCCGTTTT
>Ga0210402_10006767_pt1 | contig 10103 bp, 8 predicted proteins | sample IncBWC7MmetaG_FD_161055 | JGI IMG/M metagenome (GOLD analysis project Ga0210402, IMG submission 161055) | Forest soil microbial communities from Barre Woods Harvard Forest LTER site, Petersham, Massachusetts, United States - Inc-BW-C-7-M | ecosystem: Environmental > Terrestrial > Soil >...
GTGGGTGTCCGGATCGAAATCTTTGTGGAGCGCCTTGGGATTTACCTTTCCCAGGTGCAGGTCAAGTCCATAACGGATCGCGGAAACGGTGAGGGCCACATCAAACCTTATCAGCGCTGATTCAGTCGTAGTGGATGGGGTCTCCAGGGTCTTCAGGCGCTCCGGCCACCGCGCACCATCGTAGTCTTTGTTGTCGAGCCCTTTTTGGTCGGAGTCTTCCAAGATAGCGATCAGTTCAGTGGCCTGCGCCGTCGGTTTCCCAGCTTGGCTCCATGCCAGTCTGTAGCCGGCCTGAGCGTAGAATTCTCTTAAGGCGTCGGCGCGATCGGAAAAATTTGGCCACTGCAGGTCCGCAAGGCGCCCGCTCTCGATGAGGGCACGCAGTTCCTGTGCCCCAGTAGCACTCAAAGAATTCCGCGTACCCTGTACCTGAGCCTCGTCCGTCCCTTTCCGTGACGCGCCAGAGGACACTGTCCCGCAAGAACATGCAGTAAGTCCCAGACCCACCGCCAGAAACAACACTAGCCGCTTTCTCATAGGTAGTTTCATTCCTCCACACAAAACATGATGTCTGCCCGCGGCAAAGGATGCACAGTTCTGTGTAACCCAGCACATTTTGAAGAGCGATTTTTCTAATCTGAGGAAAATACGGAAGATAATTTTGGTCGGGGCGCCCGGATTTGAACCGGGGGCCTCCTGCGCCCAAGGCAGGCGCGCTACCAGGCTGCGCTACGCCCCGACAAGTGACTACCTTTTTATTCTACTTTATTTGTGTTGTTCAGTCCTGCTTCGCGGACAAATGGCTTCCGAAACAGCGGCGTAATGCCGGCGGCTCAATCTAATGCGTCGTTGGAGCGCTGGAATTGCCGCCAACTGTGACCACGGTCAACGATTTCAGCATTCTGATCCATCGCGCCGGCCGCTTATCGCGAGGCGCGACCAACTTGAGGGGGCCTTGGTTTGCGCCAAGCGCCGCTCCATCCTGCGTGTCCGCCACAATAACTTCGGAGTCCTGAAAATCCGAATCCAGCTCGGCCAACGCGAACACAACGCGGTATCCATCGGACGCTTCCGCCAAAACATAGGTGGCCATAGCCTGTCCACGCAATTCATGGCCTTGTGGCACCCCTGCTTTTCCCAACAAATCCTGAATCGGAACGCCCTCGTAAACTTCCGACTTATTGCTGTGCGGATTGAGCACAGTCAGGGTCTTATGCGGTATTTTCTTCAAGTCCGCAAGAGATAGCTCAAGCGGATGGGCTACATTGCCCCCCACCCTAAGCGCAACAGACACTCCAGTCTCTTGAGCATGCGCGGTCTGCCGGATGCCGGGTGCGGTAACCAGAGAGAGTGCAATTGCCGCCACCTCATACAAGGTTATTTTTCGAATTGCCATGACTCACATCCTCGCCAAAGCACGAGCTTAATGTCAACTCTACGGAGGCTCTTCACAAGAAAGTGGGGCGAAAACCGAGCTGCCTCGGATGGCAGCCGCGGTCCCGAGGGCTTGCCTCACCTCTGACCGTTACGCTTCCGCACCCGTCAGGCCAGATTTAACATTTTTAACTAGTCTCTTGGCATCCTCTTTTCTAGACTGGGAACTGGGCGCTTTGCACCTCTTCTGGATATTCTATGGAAGTCACATTCCTTTAGAGATACGATTGCCCAAGTGTTCTCGTGCGCGTATTTTGCAATAGGAAGAGGCAGACAAGCGATCCGAACCGGCCAGGTTCGGAGTTCGACGGGAAGCCCAGGCCCGCGGACCACGGCGATTCAGCCGAGTCGTGTTCAGGTCGGTATGCCTCAGAAAAATTTTAGGTTGTCCTGTCCGAGGAGGAGATATGAAGTCCCTGCCACGTCTTTTCGCGGCACTTGTGTTCCCGTTGTTCGTGCTTTGTGTTTTGGTTGGATGCAGCGGCCCTAAGGGCACAACCACAAAGACACTCACGTCTATTGCCGTCACGCCGGCAGCTCCTGCATCGCTCAAAGTGGGAGCAACGCAGCAGTTCACGGCGACGGGCACCTTCAGTGATGCCTCCACGGCGGACATCAGCGCCACCGTCACCTGGACTTCCGGCACGCCCGCAACAGCCACGATTTCTGCGACAGGTCTTGCCACCGGCGTCGCGGCAGGAACCACACAAATTACCGCCAAGCTGGGCACGGTCACTTCGCCTGCCGTGACGCTCACGGTTATCTCATTAACTTCCATTGCGGTCACTCCGAATCCAGCGTCTGTCGCTGTTGCCGGTACAGTTCAGTTCACTGCGACGGGCACGTTCAGCGACGCCAGCACGGCGAACATCACAACACAAGTCACTTGGGCCTCGCTTCCGACTTCGGCTGCAACAATCGGCGCCGCCACTGGACTCGCAACAGGTGTTGCCAATGGCACGAGCCAAATTACCGCCACGTTGGGCACCGTCGTTTCTCCGGCCGTAACACTTACGGTTGGCACAGGTGGCGTACCTGTTCCTGTCGCAGTAAAGATTGTTCAGGTGAGTCCAACCATTGCCGTCGGCAACGTTGAGGATTTCACAGCGCAGTTCCTGATGAGTGACGGAACTCTGATTGCTCCCACAGCCGCCGTTGCCTGGAGCTCGGGCACGACAGGTACGGCAACAATCCTGGCCAACTCTGGTATAGCTTCGGGCGTTGCTGCCGGCACATCCTTAATCACGGCAACAAGCGGCACCTTGACCCCGGGTACAACCACTTTAACTGTTGTGCCTTCGGTCGCACGGTTCGCTTACGCCACTGGTCAGAATGACGTGACCGCTGCCAGCTATGTAGTGAACACTGCGAAGAACACGTTGACGCCTTTTGGCGTTGTCCGCGACACCACGAAGCCCGCGCAGATCTTGCCTGCGCCTTCCGGACAATTTGCTTACGGCCCCGGTGTAAACACACCCGGTCTGGTCTCTCTTTACAATGTGGACCCGAAGAGCGGCGCGCTTTCGTTTTCCGCAACCTTTAATTCCGGAGTTTCCAATCTTGCCCCATTCCAAAGCATCATTGACCGTACCGGGCGTTTCATATACATCGTAAACGGCGACCCTTCGGATAACGTTGTCGCGTTGGCAACCGATACCACAAACTTTGACGGAAGTCTGACGCCAGTTACGGGATCGCCATTTTCTGTTGGTAGTTTCCCCGTAGGCATCGCAGAGGACACTGCAGGCAAATTCGTGTATGTGACCAACAATGGAAGCGGAAACATTAACGGCTTTCTTGTCAACCCCAATGGTTCGCTCTCTCCGCTTAGTACGCCGACCTTCTCTACCGGCAGCGGGGCGTCGAGTGGGCCTGGAATCCCTGCGATTGACCCGACCAACAGTTTCCTTTACGTGCCGAATTCTGGGGACGGAACCATTTCCATATTCTCCATCGGCCCCGCCGGTTTGCTGACGGCGGTTGGAGCACCTGTTTCGAGCGGTGCAGGGAGCAGCCCGACCATGGTTGCGATTACTCCCTCGAACAAGTTCCTTTATGTCACGGATGCCGCTAACAATCTGATCGTCGGCTTTACCATCGGCGCAGGTGGCACGCTCACCGGAAGCACCACCAGTTCTCCCTATGCGACGGGAAATCTGCCGCAAGGTCTCGCGATCGACGTCTCGGGAGCCTTCCTGGTCGATACGAATGATGCGGACAATACTATGACGTACTATTCCATTGACTCGACCACTGGAAAGTTGACGCCAGGACGAACTGTCCAATCGAGAAGCCTCCCCTTCTTCGTAAATCTGTCCGCTGGAATTGCGGCGCCGGTAATTGCACCCGCCACGGTTGAGGCGGCCAATTCTGGCACTTCGAATGACATTTCGTCATACACAGTGAATGCTGGCACAGGAGCGCTGACCGCTGCCGCGAGCTCGCCTACAGCCGGAGTTGCGGGTAACAGTCAAGCGGCAGCCAGCCAGACTGGCCGTTTCTTCTATACGGCCAGCGTATCCACGCCAAAATTTGCAGGATTTTCTGTGGATGGTACGGCTGGTCTGACAGCGCTGAGTCCTTCTCCCGCGGGTCTAAGTGACCTGACTGGACATGTTCCGGCTGGAATCTATGCCGAACCATCGGATCAATTCTTCTACATCGGCGACGCAACGACGAATGCCATCACAACCTTTAACAATGGAGCTGGTTCCATTACCGCGAACTCAACGCTATCTGGACTCGGCAGCGTTAAGTCCATTGCAGGTGACCCCCAAGGTAGTTTGGTATTTGCGCTTGGAGCAGCTCAGATCCAGCCGACAATAGTCAGTTCTTCGGGTGGGAGTCTAGGCATAGGCAATCCGCTTGCCGTGGCAGGAAACTGGACGGCCGGTGCGGTCGATGCCAGCGGCCTCTTCCTGGTGGCAGCTGACTCGACGGGCCATAACCTCCAGAGCTTCCAGATCGTTCCGGTTTCCAGTAGTGCTTCGGACGGAAACTTGACCACTGGTCCGACAGTTGCCGCTGGTTCGAACGGTCCGTACGCTGTAACTTTTGATCCGCTGAACCGCTTCGTCTTCCTCGCAGATCTTGCCGCAGGAAGCGTGAAGGTGTTCACATGCGATCCATCAACTGGAACGCTCACGGCAGGCTCTTCTACGGCCGTGTCGGTGAACGGAGTTACCAACGCCGCCGTGGATGCCAACGGCAAGTTCCTTTATGTGGGTATCCCGGGCACAACAACCTCAAACCCAAGCAGCGTTGCCGTGTACTCGATTGATGCAACCACTGGCGCGCTTACCGCCGTTGGCGCACCCATCGCGTCAGGCACCAAAACCGCCGGCGTCACAGTAACCAACAGCATCAACTAATTCGTCGCAGTTCGCGACAAACAAAAGGGGCGGTCTTGGCCGCCCCTTTTTCTTTTGATGTGCGGGAACTTCTAAATTGTCTTGTCTTTCGAATTGCAGAGTGATTCCAGATTGCACTCCGCGCACTTCGGGCTGCGGGCATGGCAAACGCGGCGTCCGTGCCAGATCAGCTGATGCGAAAAAGAAATCCAGCGATCTTGCGGGAGAATCTTCATCAGGTCCTGCTCGATTTTCTTGGGATCCTGGTTGTGTGAGAGATCCAGGCGGTTGGATAGCCGCAGAACGTGCGTGTCCACAACTACTCCGCTCGCGATTCCGTAAGCTGTTCCCAAAACCACGTTCGAAGTCTTACGCGCCGCTCCCGGAATCGTCAGCATTTCTTCCATTGTCCGCGGTACTTCTCCGCCGAATCTCTCGATCAGCGCTTTGCCCGCTCCCATGATGGACTTTGTCTTGTTGCGAAAGAATCCCGTGGGACGAATATCCCGTTCGAGCTCACTCGGATTTGCGTGCGCGAACGACTCGGGCGTCGGATACTTCTTGAACAGAGTTGCGGTCACCTGGTTCACACGCACATCTGTGCATTGTGCGGAGAGAATCGTCGCGATCAGCAGTTGGAAAGCGTTTTCGTGATTCAGCTCGCAAACGGCGTTCGGGTAAGCCTCATCCAATTTTCTCAGAATCGCCGCAACGCGTTTTGGGTCCGTCTTTACGCTTGAAGCAATCTTCTTGACTGGTTTCTTTGCTTTTGATTTTGTCGAGCTTTTCGTTTTCTTCTTCGCGGGCATGGCCGAAAAACTATAACACGTCCGGCAAAACCGCCAGCAAACGCCGAAACGCTTTTCCGCGATGACTGTATTGATTTTTCTCAGTGGCCGTAAGCTCCGCGAACGTTTTGTGTAGGGCAGGGAAGTAGAAGATCGGATCGTAGCCAAAACCGCCCGTGCCGCGCTGTGCTCGCAGGATTTCGCCGTCGGCTCTCGCCGTAATTATAGCCAAGGCGCGATTCTGCCGCACCAGGGCAAGGGCGCAAACAAAGTGCGCAGCACGTTCGTTGTCCCGTTTTCCGTTCATTTCATTCAAGAGTTTTTCTATTCGTTGCACGCTTGTCGCGGCCGGCCCTGCGTATCGTGCCGAGTGCACGCCCGGCCGTCCATCCAGGCTTGGTACCACAAGCCCCGAATCATCGGCGACCACAACCTCACTTGTATGCCGCGAATAATAGAGCGCCTTGCCCAAGGAATTTTCCGCAAACGTTGGAGCTGACTCTTCGAATGCCGGCAGCGCATCGAATTCCGGAAACAAATCCAATTCAATCGAAAGCGCCGAATCCCTTGCGAGCACACGAAATTCCGCAAGCTTTCCCGGATTCGAAGATGCAAGAACCAGTTTAGCGGCCACGGGCGATGGATTTGGCGGGCAGAACCAGCCGTTGCGCGTCATTCAACCGGCGAATTCCCGCTGCGGCAAGAGCCAGCAAATCTTGCATCTCACTTCCAGAAAAAGGGCGCCCTTCCGCCGTTGCCTGAATTTCCACAAAGTGGCCGCCTCCGGTCATCACCACGTTCATATCCACTTCCGCGCGCGAATCTTCCTCATACGCAAGATCCAGCAACGCGCGATCGTCCACAATTCCCACACTCGTCGCCGCGACGGTGTCTATCAGCGGAGACGCTTTCAAAATTCCTGCCGCTACCATTCGCTCCATCGCAAGAGCCAAAGCCACAAACGCGCCCGTGATCGAAGCCGTGCGCGTTCCGCCATCGGCCTGAATTACGTCGCAATCCAGATAAACGGTTCGTTCCCCAAGCGCTTCCTGATCCGTAATCGCGCGCAGCGATCGCCCAATCAACCGTTGAATCTCCAGCGTCCTCCCGGACTGCTTCCCGCGCGCCGCCTCCCGCGCCGTACGCTCTTCCGTGGCTCGCGGCAGCATCCCGTATTCGCTGGTTACCCAGCCCTTGCCGGACCCCTTCATAAACCCGGGCACGCCATCATCGACCGAAGCGGTGCAAATCACGCGCGTCTTGCCAATCTCGATCAGCACGCTGCCTTCCGCCGTAGAAATATAATCCGGCGTAATTTTCACCGGCCGCAGCTGATCCGGACTTCGTCCGTCGTTTCTCACTTTACCTCCAGATTCGCTGGCAAAAGTAACATGGAACGCAAAGCTTTGTCCGGCGCGATTATTTTTTCTGAGGGGTGGCCGCTCCGCTAACAGCCGGAGCATTCGCCGGAGCCGCAAGTGCAGCAGGCGCAACAGGAAGCGCAACAACGGGGGCGACGGCCTTCGCGCTCACCGGAAAAGCTCCCGTCAAATCTAAATGTCCCGCAAGCGTTTCCACTTCCTGTCCATGAATCAAGATTTTCAAGCGGCGCACCTGCGGAACATTAGCCTCGAGCGTTTTCGTGATCGAGTCCACCGCCAGCTGTTCACTTTGTACTCCGGAAGGAACCGAATTCGCCATCGCTTCGGAAAAATCCGCGATCGCCGTTCCATCGGGAAGAATGTAGAACGCAAGCAGCGCCGCATCGCTTGGCAGCGTGCGCAATTCGGCATCCACCGGCCCGGCCAGCAGGGTGTTTAGCACCTGCTTGGCCCTTAACGCAGGATCGTTCGAAAGCGGCAGCTCGACAATTGTGGGAGCAAGCGTGCCGTCTCCCGCATCCGAGCCCCAAAACAATTTCGCCTTCACCTTGGGTTCGTTCGAATTTGTATTCAAGCTTTGCACAAGCTCTCGCCGCGCCTGTTCTTCGCTCGTTTGCTGAACTTGCGCCTGCCGTTTCACGCGCCGCTTCAGAATCGGAAAATAGATCGCCGCCGCAAGCACCGCCACCAGCAGTCCAACCAAAATGCGCACACGCCATTTGGGGCTCATGGTTTCACTCCAGGCGGAACTCCGGGCACCGTGGGCGTCACGTATGACGGCCGGAACGCAACGACGCCGCGCACAATCGCGTCGGCGACACCTGGCAACATTCGATCCAGGTCCGCTTTGTCTTGTATGGAAACGCTGGAAATCTCAATTGCAATGGCAGGCGCCGCGGTCGTGCGCAACTGTCGAACAAATGCAGTTTGCACATTTGGTGGCGATCCCTTGAATCGTTGCGCCAGCTCACCCTGAATTGCGTCCCCAAGTTTGCGGCTCAGCGGCAAGTAAGCAGCTTGCGCTTGATCCCAAGGAATCAGACCGCCGTTACCTGGAGGTAGCGTCGTGTCCGGCATCGTGTACGCACGCACCGTCCCCGACAAACCTGTCGAAGAAACATGCAGCGTCAAAAATATCGCGCCATTTTGCGCGTTTGCCAAAGCGGAGCGATCATCGAACGACGGGTTCTCGTTCGCAGTCCGCGTCTGCAGCACTTGAAATCCTTGCGACTCCAGGCCGTGCTTCACCTGCGCCGCCAAGTCTAGGACAATGTCGCTTTCTCGAACACCGCCAGTGCCGCGCGCGCCCGGGTCGGTGCCCCCGTGTGCCGGGTCAAGCACAACGATATTTAGTCCGCTTCGCGTGGATGGAGCCGGGCTTTGCGCCGAGCCTTGCGCTGGATTCTGCGAACGGGCCACGAGCGAGCCAGTCAATGCGGCTACGGTCAGAACCAACAGTGTCTTACGGAACAATCGCGTCATGGAGAGCACGATGAGCAGGATATCAAATCTTGCGCGAGGGCTGGGCCGCGCAATTCCACGCCGCAACGAAAAAGGGACGGCAGCTTGCCGTCCCTTTTTCTTCGAATAGAAACTATCGGTGATTTAGGCTGTCTCTCCACTCTCGAAGGCTCCGCGCGCACTTGATGTCTTGACTCGAAGCCTTCCCGTGGCTGCGTAAACAACGAATCCAGTCAAGATAATCAGCACACCGAAGACCAGCCCGTTTATTCCCAATATCTTTTCCGATTCGCTTTTAACCAAGGCCAGGCTCAGAAGCGCCAACGGAAATGCTCCCGCCAGGACCACGCCAACCAGGCCTCCCGGCACTTTGAACTCGCGCTTCAGATTCGGTTCGCGAATCCGCAGAACAACCAGCGTCACAAACTCTAGCGAAAGGCTCGAGCCGTAAAGCAGGATGTCCAGCGTAATCAGCCGGCTGAACCCAAGCCCCAGGCAAAGCGCCCAGCAAGACGCGCAAACCAGAATCGCCACCCAGGGTGCATTCGTTCGCTTGCTGGTTTTACCGAAAACTTTCGGCAACATTCCGTCCCAGGCCATCGCCAGTGGCAATCGCGAATAGCTCATGACCAGTGCGTTGAACATTCCGAACGCGCTCATCATTCCGCCCAGCACAATAAAAAAGCGCAGCCATTCGAATCCCACGATCTTGCCGCCCAGCGATCCAGCTACCGCTGCCCAGGAGCCTTCTCCGCTGAAGCTCGACGCAGGCATTCCCGTCAAATACACCGCGACGAAGGGAAGAACGTAAGTGAGCGAAACAAGAATCACCGCCGCTATCATTGCTTTTGGATAAGTCCGCTGCGGACGTTCCACTTCCTGCGCAATCGTCGAAGCGTTATCCCAGCCCATGTAATTCCACATCGCAACGAGCACGCCGCCGAGCAAACCCAAACTGGTTCCTGCCGCAGCTGTGTGCGGCTCGGCAAAAGTTCCTACCTTAAAAGGCGCGAGCACCACCACAAACGCAAAAGGAGCGGAGAGCAAAAAGAACAACCAGAGTGAAGTAATTCCCACCACGCGAATCCCAGCAATGTTCAAGCCCGCGCAAGTCACCACCACAAACAAACCCGCCAGAATTCCGTGATTGCCTTCGCCAAACCACGGCGCCATCTGTTTCAAATAGATTACGAACAGCGTCGGATAGATGGCCATGTCAAAAATACTGGCGGCGAGCGAAAGCCACGCTTCCTGAAATCCCCAGAAATTTCCGAGTCCCCGGCGCACCCAGGCGTAATAGCCGCCTTCGTGCGGCATTGCGCTGGATAATTCACCAATCATGAACGCGGTCGGCAAACTCCAAAGCACCGGCAAAAAAAGCAGGATCAAAATCCCGTGACCGTAGCCCGCACCGTGAATGATTTCTTCGGTTCCATACGTGCCGCCGGACACCATGAAAAACGTCGCCGCAACCAACGGCCAGAGCGTCAGCTTCGCAGCTCTCTTTTTTGGCGTGGAAAGTACTTGGGAAGGAATTTGGGCGGGAACCGATATGCTACTCAATTTGTACGATCGTCCTCCTCAAGCGCGGTTCGCTCTCGTCGCGGCCGCCGTGGCTGGATAACGCGGAGCGAACTCGCAACGAAAGAATACAAGGTCTGCACCTGCACGCAACAAGAAAATGCATC
>Ga0210402_10006768_pt1 | contig 10101 bp, 8 predicted proteins | sample IncBWC7MmetaG_FD_161055 | JGI IMG/M metagenome (GOLD analysis project Ga0210402, IMG submission 161055) | Forest soil microbial communities from Barre Woods Harvard Forest LTER site, Petersham, Massachusetts, United States - Inc-BW-C-7-M | ecosystem: Environmental > Terrestrial > Soil >...
GCTGACGGAATTTCGCCGCGCCGCGCAAACAATCCGCACGGCGCTGCAGGCCGAACGTCAAGGCTACGACGCCTTCGTGATCGGTCATTTCCAGGAACCCGGCTTGCTGGAGATCCGCGGCGCCCTCGACGTCCCGGTGATCGGGTTGGGCGAGACCGCGATGCTGAGCGCCTGCAGCATGGGGCGGAAGTTCGGCCTGGTGACAATCGACCCGGTGTTCATCGACTGGCACGAGCGCCAGGCCACCGCGTATGGTCTCACCGAGCGGCTCGCCGGCGTGCGCGCGATCAAGATCGATCTCCCGGGCTTCATGCGCGCGTTCACGGACGAGGAGGCCTATCGCGACGTGCGCGCCGATTTCGTCGAGCAGGTGCGTCCGCTGGTCGCGGCCGGCGCCGAGGTGATCATCCCGGCCGGCGGCTTGCCCATGCTGTTGTTTGCACGCGAGTGCCCGTTCGTGATCGACGGCGCGCTGGTGCTGCAAGGAATTGCCGTGGTCGCCAAGGCCGCCGAAATGGCGCTGGCGCTGCACCGCTTGACGGGATCGATCGTGAGCCGGCGCGGGACTTACGCCAAGGCGCCGCCGCAAGCGATCGACGAGTTTCTGAGCGCGCGCTGGTGACGGCGCCTGCCGACCGCGGAATCCGCAATGAGCCACCGCCGGTGCAACGTGCTCTGCGGAACAGTCAGCGGCGCGGCTTGTTGCGGCCGCGCCGGCTCATGGTGCGCTCAGGAAAGCGGTTCGATTTTCGCGATCTTGACGTACTCTGCCCAGGCCTTGATGTCCTTCACCAGCAGAGCTTTGAGCTGCTGCGAGTCGCCCGGGAACGGATCGCTGCCGAGATTGGCGAGGAACGTCTTGGTCTCGTCATCGACTGCAATCTGATTGAACAGCGTCTCGAGCCTGTCGAGCACCGGCTTTGGCGTGCCCTTCGGCATGTGCACCGACCACCAGGCGATGATGTCCGAGTTGGTGATGCCTGATTCGCCTGCGCTCGGAATATCCGGAAGCGCCTTGAACCGCTCCTCCGAGGAGGTCGCAAGCGCGCGCAGCTTGCCGGTCTTGAGGTGCGCCATCGAGGTGACCGGATCGAGATGCGCAAACGCGACGTTGTGGCCCCACAGGTCGTTGAGCATCGCGCCGGCGTCCTTGTACTTCACCTCGACGGTATCGAGCCCGAAGTTGGCCTTGTAGAGTTCGCTGCTGACGATGCCGGTGTTGGCGACCGACGCGTAGGACCCCTTGTCGCCCTGCTGCTTGAGATAGGCAGTAAGATCGGCCACCGATTTGTAGGGGCTGTCGCCAGCCACAACCAGAATGAACGGCAGCTTGGAGAGCGTCGTCACGTGTTCGAAGTCGTTGACCGGATCAAAAGCCAACTTCTTGAACAAGCTCGGCGCGGCTGCAAGGAACGAACTGCCCGGCGCGATGAACAGCGTGTAGCCGTCGGGTTTGGACCTCGCGACGTATTCGGTCGCGATGTTGCCGAACGCACCGACCTTGTTCTCGGTGATGATGGTCTTGCCGAGCTTGTCCTCGAGCTTCTTGCCGTAGAAGCGCACGAACACGTCGGCGCCGGAGCCCGGCGGGAAACCGCAGATTGAATGGATCTCGCGGCTTGGCCACGCGTCCTGAGCCGACGCGGTCTTCGACAGATAGGGCATCGCGACCGACGCCAAGGCGGCCGACTGCAATTGTGTCCGACGTGACAGCATTTCTTCCCTCCGGATTTATGAAAACCGTGCGGCTTTACCAACCGACTTTCGGCCGGGAGCTTACAGAAAAACCGGCTCGGCACCAACCGCGCGGGTTATGCGAATTTATTAATTCGCGGAAAGCCTTTCGGGGCCAGCCGCCCGGCGTCGGCGCGGTTGCCGCGCCAGTCGGCGAGTTCGGCGCGCGCAAGCGTGAACGCGCGGCCGGCGCTGTCGGTCCATGACAATCCGTCTGCGCCCTTGAACGTCTTGACGTCCGAGAGGCCGCCGTCCTTGTAGCGCTGCAGCCGAACGCCGCGCCCGCGGCCCATTTCCGGCACCTGCTCGAGCGGGAACACCAGCATCTTGCGATTCTCGCCGATGACGGCGACCTCATCGCCTTCAATCACGGCGAGTGCGCAGGCGGCATCGCCGTCCTTGAGGTTGAGCACCTGCTTGCCCTTGCGGGTGTTGGCCAGGCACTCCGCCTCCGCGACCACGAAGCCATTGCCCTGCCGGCCCGCCACCAGGAATTTGCGTGTTCCGGCGTAGGCCATGACCGCGACCAGGTCGCCATCCTGTTCGAGGTCGATGAACAGCCGCACCGGCTCGCCGTGGCCGCGGCCGCCCGGAAGCTTGGCCGCGTCGATGGTGTAGAACCGCCCGTTGCTGGCGAAGATCAGGCATTTCGCCGTGGTTTCGGTCGCAAACGCGAACTTCAGCGCATCGTCGGCCTTGAACACGACGCCGGAGAAATCGCTGACGTGGCCGCGCAGCGCCCTGATCCAGCCCTTCTCCGACACCACGACGGTGATCGGCTCGCGCACCACCATCGCCTCTTCGATCGCCGCCTCGTCGTGCTCGGGCGGCGCCGCGAAGCCGGTGCGGCGTTTGCCGAGTGCGGTCTTCGGGCCGAACGCGGTACGCAGCTCCTTGATCTCGTCGGCGACTTTTTTCCATTGCTGCGGCTCGGAGCGAACCAGCTCCTGCAAGGTCTTGCGCTCGGCCCGCAGGTCCTTGTCCTCGGTGCGGATCTCCATCTCCTCCAGCCGGCGCAGATTGCGCAGCCGCATGTTGAGGATCGCCTCGGTCTGCACCTCGGTGAGCTTGAACGTCTTCATCAGGACGGGCTTGGGCTCGTCCTCCTTGCGGATGATCTTGATCACCTTGTCGAGGTTGAGATAGGCGACCAGCAACCCGCCGAGCACTTCCACCCGGTGCTCGATTTCTCTGAGCCGGAAGCGCGCGCGCCGCACCAGCACATCGCGCCGGTGGTCGAGCCATTCGCGTAGCGCCTCGGCGAGGCCGACCACCCTCGGAACGCGGCCCTTCACCAGCACGTTCATGTTGAGCGGAATCCGGCTCTCAAGCTCAGTCAGCTTGAACAGCGACTCCATCATCAGCTCGGGATCGACGGTGCGCGCGCGCGGCTCGATCACAACGCGAATGTCCTGCGCGGATTCGTCGTTGACCTCGGCGATAAGCGACAGCTTTTTATCGTTCAGTAATTCGGCCAGCCGTTCGATCAGCCGCGCCTTCTGCACCAGCCACGGGATCTCGGTGACGACGACCTGGTAGGTGCCGCGCCCGGTCTCCTCCTTGTGCCAGCGTGCCCGCACCCGGAACGAGCCGCGTCCAGTCGTGTAAGCCTCGGCGATGGTTTCGCGCGGGTCGACGATCCATCCGCCGGTCGGAAAATCTGGCCCCGGAACGTACTTCAGCAGCGTGCGGCTGCGTGCGTTCGGGTTGTCGATCAGGAACAGCGCGGCGTCGCACAGTTCGGCGAGGTTGTGCGGCGGGATCGAGGTCGCCATGCCGACTGCGATCCCCTGCGAACCGTTGGCCAGCAGGTTGGGGAACGCGCCCGGCAGCACCACCGGCTCGACCTCGCTGCCGTCGTAGGTCGGACGAAAATCGATCGCATCCTCGTCAATGCCGTCGAGCAGGCGGCGCGCGACGTCGGTCAGCCGCGCCTCGGTGTAGCGCATGGCGGCCGGATTATCGCCGTCGACATTGCCGAAGTTGCCCTGGCCGTCGATCAGCGGATAGCGCGACGCAAAATCCTGCGCGAGCCGCACCAGCGCGTCGTAGATCGCCTGGTCGCCGTGCGGGTGGAACGAACCCATCACCTCGCCGACGATCTTGGCGGATTTCTTCGGCGCACCGGCCGGATCGAGGCGCAACCGGCGCATGCCGAACAGAATGCGCCGGTGCACCGGCTTGAGACCGTCGCGCGCGTCCGGCAGCGCGCGGTTCATGATCGTGGAGAGCGCGTAGGCGAGATAGCGCTCCTCGAGCGCCTCGCGCAGCGGGATGTCGTGTGCCTCGCCTTCCGGCGGGAGAATCAGTTCTTTGCCCATGCCAGTGAGATAGCGCAATCAGGCACTGGAAGTCAGGAGGTCTGGCGTCAGGAGAGTACCGGTGACGGAATTTATTGCGTTTTTCCTGGTCCCGGTCCCGGCGCTCCCGGCCCCTGCGTCCGCATGATCGCCTCGACAAAATGCGCGCGCGCCGGCGCGAGCTGCAGGCCGCGCGGTTCGAACGCATGGCGCACCAGGAAAAACTCGGTGAGCGCAAAGCCGTCCGCGAGTTCCGCCGCGTCACGCGGGGCGCCTTCCGCGACCAGGAAGCCCGGAAGCCGCAGCAGCTTCTCGCGCCACGCCTCGCCGGCGGCGCGCGAGACCGCGCGACCCGACTTCGGCGACACGTAGATGAGATCGCTCGACACGCCGGTCGCGGCGCAGGACGCGAGATCGAGGCCAAAGCCGAGTTCGGACAGCATCTGCAATTCGAAATGGACGAGGAGCACCGCGGTCTCCGACGGCGTCGCGATGTGATCAAGCAGCGACTCGAGCGTTTCAAATACGCCCTCGTGCGGGTCGCGCTCCGGCAGCAGGCGCACCAGCGCAGCGAGATGGGTCATCGCATAAACCGCGTGACGCATTCCGATGAAGTCGCCGGCGCGCAGCCGCAGGCCCTCGACCGCAAAGTGCCCAAGGTGTTCGTCGAGCCGCGCCCGCCAGGTGACGCTCGCGGAGTTGCCGGGCTGCAGGACCGCGCGCATGCGCGAACCGCCGCCGCCGCGCACCAGGCCGAGATGGCGGCCATGGAGACGCGTCAGCACCTCGAGGATGACGTTGGCCTCGCCGTGCCGCCGCGTGCCCAGAACAATCGCCTCGTCGGTCCACTCCATGGCAGTTGCGTGGTCACTCCTTGGGAAACTCCAGTCCCATCTCCCGGTAGCGCTCGGGATCGTCGCTCCAGCCCTCGCGCACCTTCACGAACAGGAACAGATGCACCGGCTGCTCGATCAGCTCCGCGATCTCCTTGCGGGCCGCCGCGCCGATCGCCTTGATGGTTTGCCCGCCTTTGCCAAGCACGATCTTGCGCTGGCTCTCGCGCTCCACGTAGATCGTTTGTTCGATCCGCACCGAGCCGTCCGGGCGTTCGGTCCAGCCCTCGGTCTCCACCGTCGATTGGTAGGGCAACTCCTGGTGCAGGCGCAAATAAAGCTTTTCGCGCGTGATCTCGGCCGCGAGACTGCGGGACGGCGCGTCGGCGATCTGATCCTCGGGATAAAGCCACGGCCCGCCCGGCACCGCTTCGGCGAGCCAGCGTCGAAGATCGCCGACGCCGTCGCCCTTGAGCGCAGACACCATGAAGGTCGCCGCAAAGGTTGCCCGTGCGTTGATGTCGCGCGCGAGGGTCAACAGGCTCGGCTTGTCGACGAGATCGACCTTGTTGAGCACCAGCGCCTTGGGCTGGCGCAATTCGGTGATCCGCTCGAACAGCGCGGGCGCCTCCGCCGGCAGGCCGTGCGCGGCGTCGATGATCACGCAGATGACGTCGGCGTCCCCTGCCCCGCTCCAGGCGCTTGCCACCATGGCGCGATCGAGCCGGCGGCGCGGAGCAAACAGCCCGGGCGTGTCGACCAGGATGATCTGCGCACGGCCATCGATGGCGATGCCGCGCAGCAGGGCGCGGGTGGTCTGCGCCTTCGGGGTTACGATTGCGACCTTGTGGCCCACCAGCGCATTGACCAGGGTCGACTTGCCGACGTTGGTCGCGCCGATCAGGGCCGCAAATCCGCAGCGCGTCGTCTCATCCATCGGTCGACGCGGTCCCGGGCGCCGCGGCTGCGGACTCGACCCCTTCGCGTGCGAGCAGCACCGCCGCCGCGGCCTGCTCGGCGGCGCGCTTGGAACGGCCGACGCCTTCGGCGGGCGCCAGGTTCGGCAGTTCGACGCTGACGCGGAACTCCAGATTGTGATGCGGGCCGCTGCGCCCGACTTCGCGGTAGAGCGGGGTCGGCAGCCCGCGTCCCTGCGCCCATTCCTGCAACGCGGTCTTGGCGTCGCGCGGCGGGCGCGCCCGCCTTCGCAAGCGCTCGCCCCACAGCCGCTCCACCAGCATGGCGGCGACCGGATAGCCTCCGTCCAGAAACACCGCCCCGACCAACGCCTCGCACACATCGGCGAGGATCGCGGTGCGGCGGCGGCCGCCGGCGTTTGATTCCGAACCGCCGAGCTCGATCGCTTCGCCGAGATCGATTGAGCGCGCGACCTCGGCGCAGGTTTCCCGCCGCACCAGTTCCGCGAGCCGTTTGGACAGTTCGCCCTCGTCGGCCTTCGGGAAGGCGGAAAACAGCATCTCCGAGATTGCGAGCCCGAGCACGCGGTCGCCGAGAAACTCCAGGCGCTGGTAGCTGCCGACCCGGCCCTTGCCCTTGACCGCGGAGATGTGGGTCAGCGCCTGCTCGAGCAGGGATTCGTCGCCGAACTTGTAGGCGATCCGTTCCGCCAACGCACGGCGGGCGGCACGGCTCGCACGTTTCATCGCACGATGGTCAGCAACCTGTCCCAGCGCACGGACCAGGGCCACAGCCAGAATTGCCAGGCAGGGTCGCCGTCCTTGACCGAAAAGAAAATGATCTGCGCCTTGCCGACCAGGTTCTCGAACGGAACGTAGCCGACGGCGCTCTGGACGCGGCTGTCCTGCGAGTTGTCGCGGTTGTCGCCCATCATGAAGTAGTGATCGGGCGGCACCTCGAACACCTTGGTGTTGTCGAGAAATCCGTTGTCGTTGAGATCGCGGGTCTCGTAGCTGACACCGTTTGGCAACGTTTCGCGCCAACGCTTGCCGTAGCCGCCCGCCGTCTCGTCGTCCTTGAAGTCCGTCAAACGCTCGCGCTTGACCGGGACGTCGTTGATATAGAGGAGACCCTCCCGCATCTGGACCTTGTCGCCCGGCAGGCCGATCACACGCTTGATGTAGTCGGTGGAGTCGTCGCGCGGCAGGCGGAACACCACGACGTCGCCGCGCTGCGGCGCGCGGCCGAAGATGCGGCCCGAAAACAATGCCGGCGAAAACGGGAACGAGTAGTGGCTGTAGCCGTAGCTGTACTTCGATACGAACAGGTAGTCGCCGATCAGCAGCGTATCGCGCATCGAGCCGGATGGAATATTGAACGGCTGGAACAGAAACGTGCGAATCACGAAGGCGATCAGCAGCGCGTGGATCACCACGCGTACCGTTTCGGCGAAACCGCCCTCTTTGCGCTTCTGCTCGGTCGACACGCTCATGGCCTTGGTTTTCACGTCCCGGCGGCCGCCTGTTGGGTCGATCATGTGTGCTTTATCCTGCCGCCAGACCGCGGCATTCCTTTAAAAAAATCAAGCCTGGTCAGCGACTTGAACCTATCGGCCGCCTGGACACGCGCCGATCGATCGCAACGCCCGCCGTGCCGCCCAGCCGCCTATGTACTCACTCATCGGCTAACGCACAACGAAGCCAAACGTACAACGAAGGTGTCTGTTTCAAGGCGCAGCTTTCGGCAAGGCCGAAATGATCACAAAAGCTTGCGCATATGGCCATTCGTCGCTCAGTGCGAGGTCGATCTGCGGCACATGGCCGGCAGGCGTGATGTCCTCGAGCCGCCGCAACGCTCCGCCGGTCAAGCGTAACGTCGGCTTGCCGGACGGCAGGTTAACGACGCCCATGTCGCGAAAGAACACGCCCGCCCGCAGTCCGGTACCGAGCGCCTTGGCACACGCCTCCTTGGCGGCGAATCGCTTGGCGTAGGTGTCGGCGCGGTTGGCCCGGCGTTCGGCGCGGGCGCGTTCGGTCTTGGTGTAAACGCGGTCCAGAAACCGATCGCCATGCCGCTCGATCGTCTTGGCGATGCGCCTGATGTCGCAGAGATCGGTTCCGATGCCGATGATCATGCTTTCACCGCGCTTGCGCCGCCGCCTGCAATCGCGCGCGCCCACGATCCATCGCCGCGCGCATGCAACGCACGACCCCGTCGAGCCCGGTGAAGATCGCTTCGCCGATCATGTAGTGGCCGATGTTGAGCTCGACGACCTCGGGCAGCGCCGCGATCGCCTCGGCGCTGACGTAATCGAGCCCGTGGCCGGCGTGCACCTCGAGGCCGAGGTTGCGCGCGAGTTTTGCGGCCGCGCCGATGCGGGCGAACTCGGCCGCAGCGTCGGCGGCATGCCCCGCCAGCAGCGCTTCGCACCAGCTGCCGGTATGGATCTCGATCACCGGGGCTCGCACCGCGGCCGCGGCTTCGATCTGCGTCGTCTCGGGCGCAATGAACAACGACGCCCGAATGCCGGCGCGCGCCAGTTCGGCGACCGCGGCCGCGATCTGGGACTGCTGCCCGGCCACGTCGAGGCCGCCCTCGGTGGTGCGTTCCGCGCGCCGCTCCGGAACGATGCAGGCGGCGTGCGGGCGCGTCTTGACCGCGATCGCGACCATCTCCGGCGTCGCCGCCATTTCGAGGTTGAGCGGCTTTTTGATCTGCGCCATCAGCCGCGCGATATCGTCGTCGCGAATGTGCCGCCGGTCCTCGCGCAGGTGCGCGGTGATCCCATCGGCGCCGGCCGCGATCGCAATCGCGGCCGCGCGCACCGGATCGGGATGATCGCCGCCGCGCGCGTTGCGCACGGTTGCAACGTGGTCGATGTTGACCCCGAGGCGAAGGTTTTGAACGGCCGTCACGACAGGATCCGTGGAGAACTAGTGCCGCCGATTTGAAGTTCCTACACCACCTGCAGCAAGCGCGTGAAGGAACTTCAAATCGCAAAGCGGCATTAGAATCATATATTTGCTAGTGCCCCTTTGCTTCCGAAGTTCGTGCATGAGGGTGCTGCGATGTTTTACGAACTTCGGAAGCGGGGCACTAGCCGTTCACGCGCTCGGCGCCCGCCACCACCGGCTTGGCGCGCAGCTGCGCGATGATCGAGGTGAGATGCTTGAGGTCGTAGACCTCAAGATCGATCGTGAGCGAGGTGAAGTCCGGCGACTTTCGTTCCATGCGAATGTTGTCGATGTTGCCGTCATGCTCCGCGATCACCTGGGCGATCTGCGCGAGCGAGCCGGGCTCGTTGACCGACTGCACCAGGATCCGGGCCGGGAACCGCCGCGCGTTGTCGGTCACGTCCCAGCGCACGTCGAGCCAGCGCCCGGGCGCGTCCTCGAACTCGGCCAGCGCCGGCGACTGGATCGGATAGATGGTGATCGCCTCTCCCGGCGTCATGATCCCCACGATGCGATCGCCTGGCACCGCGCCGCCGTTGGGCGCAAACCGCACCGGCAGATCGCTGTCGATGCCGCGGATCGGGATCGAGCCGGCTGTCTCGGGCACCTTGAACACCACTGCTTTGGCCTTGAGCAGGCCGAACCAACCGGAGTCGGATTTCGGCGGCTCCGCCGCCGGCAACCGCTCCTCCTTGTAGTCCGGGTACATCGCACGGGCGACGTCCGACGCCTTCATCTCGCCACGGCCGACGGCCGCGAACACGTCCTCGACGCTCGCGCGCGCAAGGCGCGGCAGCGCGCCGGTCAGGCGCTCGTCCGAATAGGCGAGCTTGGCGCGATTGCACAGCCGCTCCACCAGCCGGCGTCCGAGGCCGGCGTATTGATTGCGCACCGCTACCCGGGTGGCGCGGCGGATCGCGGCGCGCGCCTTGCCGGTGACGACGATCGCTTCCCAGGCGGCCGGCGGCGCGCCTTGCGCCTTCGAGGTCAGGACCTCGACCTCGTCGCCGTTCTGCAAGGTCGACACCAGCGGCGCGACCTTGCCGTTGATCTTGCAGCCGACCGCGTGATTGCCGATGTCGGTGTGGACCGCGTAGGCGAAATCGATCGGGGTGGCGTTGCGCGGCAGCGCAATCAGCTTGCCTTTGGGGGTGAAGCAGAACACCTGATCGTGGAACAGCTCGAGCTTGGTGTGCTCGAGGAACTCTTCCGGATTGGAGCCCTCCGCCAACAGCTCGATGGTCCGGCGCAACCACGCGTAGGCGTTGGATTCGCGCGACAACATCTCGGTCGGCGAGCCGATGCCGTCCTTGTAGAGCGCATGCGCCGCGATGCCATACTCGGCGATCTGATGCATCTCCT
>Ga0210402_10006769_pt1 | contig 10100 bp, 5 predicted proteins | sample IncBWC7MmetaG_FD_161055 | JGI IMG/M metagenome (GOLD analysis project Ga0210402, IMG submission 161055) | Forest soil microbial communities from Barre Woods Harvard Forest LTER site, Petersham, Massachusetts, United States - Inc-BW-C-7-M | ecosystem: Environmental > Terrestrial > Soil >...
ACTTGGGAGTAGAAGGTGGAGTCAGGGTGCCGGTCTTACTTCCATCTCTCCGGTAGCGGCGAATGTCGCGCAGCGTTTCCTGCTTATCGCGGGCGTACTCAACGGCAAGCCGAGTGAGCGCGTAAGTAACAATGTCGCTGTGATGCAATCCCTGCATCTCTGGATCGCGCCGGAAGTTGAGCCACAGTCTATGCACCAGCTGCACGTCATCCGCCTGCAGCGTAGGCGCATGGGGACCGATATGAAAGCCCTGCGCTTCGCCGTTTGGCATCACGACATAGAACGTGAATTGCCGCTTCGGCTCAGGCAGATTTTCCCATGCCTGACCGACGTGATAAGCCTGTTCCTGTGCGGTCATCTTGGTAGATAAGCCGGATACAAGAGCAGTAACTTCAAGCGAGTTGGCTGTCTGCACGAGAGCGGCGAAGATATCGCCCGCCGGGACCACGAGCAGCGAGATATGTTTGCCGAAGCTCTCCGCTACCGAAACGGCTTTGGTGAAGAGCATCTGCTCATGTTCGCTGAAGAGCTGTTCGGATGCGTCGATATATTCAGGACCGCCTGCGCCCATCATGCGCGCTGTAAGTACGACAATGTCCTGATCGTCTGTATTGGTGCGTGAGAGGGCCCATTTCAATGCAAATGGATTGGCTGCATCGCGCATCGTGACGAGAATGCCGCCGGGACGGATCTCAAGCGCCTCGCGCCCGATCGTTTCCGGGTGCTCAAGCTGGAAGTGTTCCTTCATCTGCTGTGCTGTAGCCGCGTGCTTGCGCTTGTTGCGCGCCTCGGAGACGGTAAAGATGGCGTAGAAGGCGCCGGCAAAAAGTATGCCGCTTTCGGTGGCTACGCTCTTCGTGAAAAGATTCACGATCGCTGTCGAGAGCAGGACGAGAAAGACGCAGAATAATCCGACAGGCAGTTCGGTTTTGCCGATGCGGATATTGATCGGCACCTTCCATCCGCGCTCGCCCTTGTACTTCCAGCGCAGTACCAACATGGCAAGCGAGTTGAAGGTAAAGCTCCAGATCACTCCGAAGGCGTATGCCTCACCCAGGGTGATGACGTTGCCGCGGCTGACAATGATAGTGAAGAGTTGCAGCGCTGTGACGAGATTGACGATGCGATGACTGGTACCGAATTTCTTATGCGGCTTGCGGAACCAATCTGCGAGGACGCCGTCTTCAGCGATGCGCATGAGCACGCCGGTTGAGCCGATGATAGATGTGTTGATTGCACCGGAAAGAATCAGAAATCCTACAATGACAACAAAAACGCGGAAGACGATCTTCAGCGTGAGCGGCCCTACTACATACATTGCAAGGCCTGCGATCAGGTTGTCGCGATAGACGGGGACACGCACTGAGTCCGGAATCAACATCACTGCAAGCAACGAAACGATTCCAGTGAAGACGAAGCTGTAGATCGCGATAACGATCGCGGCGCGCTTCAGGTTTTTGAGCTTGGGGTGCTCGATCTCGCGATTAACCTGGGCCAGTGTCTCTTCGCCGCTCATCGCGAGCACAGAGTGGCCAAAGGCCATCAGGATGCCGAAGAGGCCGAGCGTAGTCGCAAACTTTGTTCCGCCTAGAAATCCAAGAGCATCTTGCGAGAAGTGCAGATTTGCGGGCACTGGAAGAGGCGGCAGCGCGGCGCCGACGTGTATTGCAGAGAAAATGCCCCAGCCGAGCAGCAGGACCACCATGATGGTGGTGATTTTCATGACTTCAAGAGCCTTGTCGGTCGATTCCTCGATGCCCTTGGTGTTTTGCCACCAATAGAAGATCGTAACTGCGGCGCAAAAAACTGCCGACGTCTCATTCATCGGCAACTGGCGTGCCGTATGGGCCGCTGTCATCAGGGCCGGCGGCAGCCATCCGTGTGCCGAGCCCACGGTCATCAATTCGTTCAAGAGCCCGGTAATGTATTGCCCCGCGGATACGCCCGATATCGGTCCGGTGAGAATGTAGTCGAACATCAGCGCAGAGACGCTCAGCTTGGCGAAGGTGCCGCCCAGCGCTTCCTTCACCACGCGGTATACGCCGCCGCGCGTGAACATTGAGCAGCTCTCCACATACACCGCGCGCACGGCGAAGGAGAAGAGCATGACGCCGAGAATGAACCACGGCGCAGCTTTGCCGACTGCCTCTTCCGCAATACCGCCTGCGTAGAACGCTGATGATCCTAAGTCATTGAGAACGACTGCCGCCGCCCGCCAGAAGGATATGAAGGTAAGCATCACCGAGGAGGCAACGACTAGCCTTACCCGGTTGGATTGCGGAGCGGTAAACGTTTGACCGACAGACATGGATGAAAGGTGAAAACCTTGCTACTCACCACCAGGCGAACAACTACCCTCGGCAAGGACGCTCAGCGCTGAGTGTATGTCTAGTTGGAACGGCAGTCAAACGGAAAGCGTATACATGAATGCCGGGTTACTCGCCAAAGAGCTCGTGCAAGTCCTCGATAAAGCTGATGATAATGACGACGGACGAGCCGGCCATCCCGATGAAAAAGAGATAGGTCAGCAAATGCATTCCGAAATAGGCGAGTGCGCTCACACGAGCATTCTATCGCGAAGTCGAACTTTGAGAAGCTAGACCTTAGCAGGCACGATGGTAGACTCACCCTGAATGCGCTCTTTCGCCCGCAAGCCCATTCTTCTCGGATTGTTCTCAGCGATCCTTCTCGACTTGCCGTTTCCTATCGCAGGGCCTTTACCGCCTTGTCGTGCAGTGTTTTCCTGGATTGCGCTCGTGCCGCTGCTCTATGGGTTGCTCGCGGAATGCAGCGTCGACGCTCCTCGCTATCTGCGTCGTAGCGCGCTGGCCGGCTATGCCTGTGGAGTGTTCTGGTACATCCTGAACTGTTATTGGATCTACGACACCATGCACCTCTATGGAAATGTGCCGCCGCCGGGCGCGGTCGGCATTCTGGTGCTCTACAGCATGGTGCTGGGTCTGTACTTTGGTTTTTTTGGTTTTCTCATCGCTCTCTGCCGCAAAGCATTCCGGACAAATACATTTCCCCTCCTGCTTGCGCCGTTTTTCTGGGCTGCAATTGAATTCGCCGCGTCGCGCATCACGAGCGTCCCGTGGGATCAGCTTGGCTACTCTCAGGTGGATAACTTCCTGCTCACGTGCCTTGCGCCGGTCACAGGTGTTTACGGAATCTCATTCGTGCTGGTTGCCGGGAACGCGCTCTTTGCTGCGGCGCTGCTGACACGTTCCCTGCATATGCGGCTGCGCATCGGCATTGGCGCATGCCTGCTGGCGCTTTTTCTGCAGCTTGGATCGTTCATCGTGCCGAAGCCATCGGCGACATCAGCGTATGCTGTCCTGCTGCAACCCAATCTGGATGTCGGTGTTGACAACAGATGGGTTGGTCCAGAGTGGGAGGAGAACATCTCGTGGATTATGGAGCAAAGTCAGAAGAACTGCTCCCCTGCCTTCTTCGGAATGCCGACATTCGATGCAAAGATCGAAATGCAACCTTGCGGCGCCAATACGCCACCGCCGGGAGTGATCGCATGGCCGGAAGCTCCGTCAGCCTTCATCAGTGACGACCCACGCACGATCACGCTGCTTCGGAATATAGCAACAACCAGTCATGCGCCCATGGTTGCGGGAATGTTTGGCCATGACCAGACCGGGACATATAACTCAGGCGTCTTTACAGCACCCGATGGCAACATTCTTGGACGGTACGACAAGATTCATCTCGTACCCTTCGGCGAATTTGTTCCGTACCGCGAAGTCTTTTTCTTCGCGAAGAAGCTGACACAGCAGCTCGTGGATCTGCAGCGCGGCAGGTATCAAACCGTCTTCCGCGCCGACGGACATGTCTTCGGCATCTTTATCTGTTACGAGTCAGTCTTTGCCGACGAAGTGCGCCAGTTCGCGGTAAATGGTGCGGAAGTCTTCGTCAATATCTCCGATGATGGCTGGTATGGCGACACCAGCGCGCCGTGGCAGCATCTGAACATGGCTCGTATGCGTGCCATCGAAAACCGTCGCTGGATTTTGCGCGATACAAATAACGGTGTTACTACATCCATCGATCCTTACGGGCGAGTAACGGTCAGCGCTCCGCGTCATGTCATCACATCGCTTGTTGCGCGTTACGGATACAACGACGACCTGACTTTCTACACGCAATACGGCGACCTCTTCGCCATTCTCTGTGGGATAATCACAATAGCAGCCGTAGCCAAGGCCGCGCGCCTTACGCTGCGGGCCAATCTTCGAATAAAAAGACAGGTCTCCTAAGTGTTGAACGATCTCGAATTCGCCTACACTCCCGTCCGGGACAAAGTCCGCGACCTGCGGGAGTATCTTTGACCCGGCCCGTCTCCGCAAAGAACTAGCTGAAATCGAAACCAAGCTTTCCGATCCAAGCGCGTGGTCGAATGCTGCCTTGTCGCAGCCGCTGATGCGCGACCGCAAGCGCATCGAAGCGCTGCTTGCTGACGACGAGGAACTCGTGCGCCGCACCAGCGATGTGGAAGCCTATTTTGACCTAGCGCGCGAGGGTGAGCCGGTTGAAGCCGATCTCGAACGGGAGATTCGTTCCCTGAATGAATTTGCCGAAGCGATGGAATCGCGCACTCTACTTTCAGGCGAAACTGACGGTCTGAACGCCATCGTCACCGTGCACCCCGGCGCGGGTGGCACCGAGAGCCAGGACTGGGCCGAGATGCTGATGCGCATGTATCTGCGATGGGCCGAGCAGCAGGGTTTCAAGACCGAGATGAACGATTACCAGGACGGCGAAGAAGCCGGCATCAAGTCGGCAACCTTTACCATCACCGGCGACTACGCCTTCGGCCAGCTCTCAGGCGAAACCGGCGTGCACCGTCTCGTGCGCATCTCGCCCTTCGACCAGGCCAAGCGCCGTCATACTTCGTTCGCGTCAGTCTTTGTCTCACCGGAAATCGACGACTCGATCGAGATCGACATAAAGCCTGACGAGATTCGCACCGACACCTACCGCTCTGGCGGCAAGGGCGGCCAGCACGTCAATACGACGGACTCAGCCGTACGCATCACGCACATCCCGACAGGAATTGTCGTACAGTGCCAGAACGAACGCTCGCAGCACAAGAACCGCGAGAAGGCGATGAAGATGCTGCGCTCGCGCCTCTTCGAATATGAACTGGATAAGAAGAAAGCGGAGTCTAAGAAGCTCGAAGACTCGAAGCTGGATATCAACTTCGGCTCGCAGATTCGCTCCTATGTGCTGCAACCCTACCGCATCGCTAAAGACCATCGGACTAAAGTTGAAGTTGGTGATGTGGACCGCGTCCTCGATGGATACCTAGAGCCATTTATTCGCGGGTATCTGTTGATGCGCCGGAATGGTGGGGTGCCCGTGGCTGCTGATGCGGGAGATGATCTGGAGTAGATAGATAAGTCCTTAATGTATGAATGAACTCAGCACCATCCGCGAAATCCTCGACAACGCGAAGACCATCGCCGTCGTCGGCCTGACTAATAAGGAAGGCCGCGCCAGTCTTGGAGTATCCCGTTTTATGAAGAGCCGCGGATACCGCATCATTCCTGTCAATCCGCAGATAGAAAGCTCGCTCGGCGAGAAAGCTTATCCTACGCTCGATTCCGCGCTAGAAGTGGTGGGCAAGATCGATCTGGTCAATGTCTTCCGCTTGCCGAAGTACATTCCTGACATCGTGAAGGACACGATCCGCCTGAAAATTCCTTATCTATGGATACAGGAAGGAATTGTGCACGAAGAAGCTGCAGCACAGGCCGAAGCAGCGGGCATCAAGCTCGTGATGGACCGCTGCATCCTCAAAGACCGTATGGCTGCGGGTTGGAACTAGCTGCTGCGCATCTGTTCAGCGATTCCATGGATAGCGCGATGCGCTGAAAGTGCTGCGCCCTCTTGCCAGCCCACGATGTGGCTCAGATAATCCCCGGCGAAGTAGATTCTGCCGTCGGGCTTATTCAACTCGTCGTAAGCAGGCTTTGTGTCGGGCATCATATTCAGCGCGAAGCAGCCGAGACTGTACGGAATCCTCTGCCAGGAAACGTAAATTGGCTTGGTCAGCGACTTGCCATGCCCCGGATGCAAAATCTCAACTGCCGCGCGAGAGGCGTCGAGTTTGCCTTGCGTCGTAAGAGCGCCAAATGGAGTGGGTGAGCTGTCCGCAAAATCTTTCTGCTCGAAGTTGAAGCCGGACAAGATGATCCCGGTCTTCGTGAATAGGCCGTTGCTTGGATACCAGACGAGGTCCACAACCTGCTTCGGGAAGGAGATGCCGCCATAAATGTTGTACTGTTTTTCCCAGAAGCGTGGCGCTTCCCATCCAATCTTGTAAAGCGATGCCATCTTCATTCCGTTGAAAGCCTGCTTCTTCTCCGGCGAGCAGTCAATATCTAGCGTTTTCAAAATACTCAGCGGCAGTGTGCAGATACAGTAATCTGCCTCGATCGTCTGCGTCGAGCCGCCCTCCGTGTACTCCACATGCACGCCTTTCGCAGTCTTGCTTACCTTCTTCACGAGACATCGATAGTGCACAATGTCTCCGAGAGATTTTGCAAAGGCATACGGAATGCGGTCCATGCCACCGACCGGCTGAAACATTGTTGCCTGCCAGTCGATCTGTTCTTCGTACAGTTCGCCAGTCGAGAAGTCCGAGACCAGCAGCTCATGCAGGCTGAGCGGCGGATGATGCTTTTCTTCATCCGGTCCGGCTCCCGGAGGAGCAATGAATCCACTGCGCTGCGAGCCTTTGTAGCTATAGTCGTTCGACAGGTCGCCGTAGGTCTGCAGGAAGTCGAGCAAGCGCTGCGTATCTTCTTTGTCCAGGACTTTGTCGAGCCCATGCTGATCGATGCATTTGGCCAGCAGTTCAGAGATATAGCCACGCGTATCGTTGACTACCTGCCGCTGCTCCACCGGTTTGCCGCCGTTGAGGGTGTCTGCCTGCATTAGTGCGCTGCGGGAAGTGTTGATCTCAACTTCAAGGGGGACACCCAGTTCTTCGCAATATCCGATGATGATGCGATGAATGGAAGGCAGCCGCGCCGGGCCGACATTCAGGTAGTGGCCCTCTTCCCAGTCGCACGTCTGAACGGTTCCATCAGTGAACTCAACTTTGCTGCCGTTGCGCACGCTCCAGTTGCGGCCGCCGGGCCGCTCGCGTGCTTCAAGAACAGTGCAAGAGAATCCTGCCTTGCGCAGCTCGTAAGCGGACACGAGACCGGCAATGCCGCCGCCGAGGATCACAATCTTCTTGCCGGCACCAAAGTTCGCAGGCAGCTCAGGCAGCGGAGAGGCCTCCGCTTTCATTGCCAGCAGGCCCAGCGCCTGCATTGCCGTGTACATTGCCCTGTAGCCGCCAGCCGCTGCTACCCGGCTGAGAAACGTGCGCCGCGTCCATGCCATAGAAGAGAAACCCTCCGAGAACCACGAATATGCAACTAGAAATGTGTCAGAAGAAGGGGAGAGCTTTCAGTGTCGCGTGTCGCTGCCGCCTTTGCAATATGAATACGCGACAGCTTCTAGGCCGCATAAAGAAATTCTTTAGAGCGCCTGGCGACGATACGGCAGACCGAGGTCATTTGACTGGACCGCAAGGTGTGTAACCAGCAGGTCCTCGCGGTCGTCCTACAATAGAGATACCGAGAATGCGCGCCCGCACTTTGATCCCGATTCTGTGCCTACTGATCTTTTTTTCAGCGTGGACTCCTGCAGCATGGTCCGCGCCCGTAGCCACCGTGCAGCACCTGACCGTGCAGCTGGTTGTCCCGCCTGCGGAGATCTATCCGGGCCAGAACTTCACGGCGGGACTCTACTTCAAGCTCGAACCGGGCTGGCATGTCTACTGGGTCAATGCTGGCGATTCGGGGGAGCCGCCGCGCATCAAGTGGTCGCTCCCGGACGGAATCACAGCAGATGCAATGCAGTACCCCGCGCCGAAACGTCTTCCCCTAGGTCCGCTGATGGACTTCGGATACGAGGACGAAGTTCTGTTCCCGATCCCGATGCACGTCAGCCATGCGTTCAAGCCGACGACTGAATCGACGACCCTGAGCGCTAAAGTCGACTGGCTCGTCTGCCGCGAGGTCTGCATTCCGGGCAAGGCTGTCCTCGACGTGGAACGCAAAGCATTGGTTACACCTCCGTCATCGCCTTCCTTCACTAATTCAGACCAGCAGCTCATCGCTCGATTGCATCGCACATTGCCGCAGCAGTTGCCTGCGAGCATGCAGGCGAAATTCACGCCAACTGCTACCGGTTTCAACTTGACTGTGCTAACCGGCAGGCGTGAAAACGGCGCGCAGTTTTTCCCATTCGATCAGAACCAGCTTGCTAATGCGGCGCCGCAGCCAGTCACACCGCTCAGTGATGGCTTCGAGATCGGCTTGAAGAAAGACGAGAACCTGCAACAGAACCCAGGCCAATTGCATGGGCTCATCGTTCTCGCAGATGGCAATGCCTTCGAGATCAACGCAGTACAGGGAACACTCGCCACTGCCGCGGGGTCTTCCAGCAGTGACTTCAGCGGCCTCGCAAAAGTAGTCGGTCTCGCCTTTATCGGCGGCGTCATTCTTAACCTCATGCCGTGCGTTTTTCCAGTGCTCTTTATAAAGGGCCTCTCGCTGGTACAGTCTTCGCAGCAGGAGCGGCACAAGCTTCGCGCGCATGGATGGATCTACACGTTCGGCATTCTCGTTTCGTTCTGGATCGTCGTCGCACTGCTGCTGGTTTTGCGCGCGGGCGGACATCAGCTTGGATGGGGCTTCCAGTTTCAATCACCGAGCTTCGTCGGCATCATCGCGCTGCTGCTGTTTTTCCTCGGGCTCTCGCTTGCAGGCCAGTTCGAGATTGGACTCTCATTTACCAGCAAAGGTTCCGGCCTTGCCGCGCAGCATGGATACGCAGGCAGCTTCTTTACCGGAGTACTGGCGATGGTCGTCGCCACCCCCTGCACCGCGCCGTTTATGGGAGCAGCGCTGGGCTATGCGCTCTCGCATTCTGCGCTGGTCAGCTTCCTCGTCTTCACCGCGTTGGCTCTGGGTCTGGCCGCGCCTTACCTGCTCCTGACGTTCAATCCTGCTTGGACAAAGCTTCTCCCGCGCCCCGGAGCGTGGATGGAGATTCTCAAGCAGGCAACGTCGATCCCGATCTTTGCCACTGTTATCTGGCTGGTGTGGCTCTTTGCCCAGTCTGCCGGGACGAATGCACTCTTCTATCTATTGTCCGCATTCCTGTTGCTGGCTATTGCTGGGTGGATTCTTGGTCGTTGGCCCGCTAAGTTAATTGCAACCGTGACTGCTACAGTTGTTCTGTTGTTGGCCGCCGCGTTGCCCGTTCTCGCTGCGCGCAGGGGCGGGGCAACCACCGCCACAGCTAAGGTTCACGATGCAGCCTGGGAGCCATTTACACCGACCACTGTCGAAAAGTACCGCGCCTTGGGCCGTCCGGTCTTTGTCGATTTCACGGCGGACTGGTGCCTCAGCTGCCAGGTGAATGAGCGCGTCATCCTCAGCCGGTCCGACGTGCAGCAGAAGTTGCGCGATGGCGGCTTCGCTCTCGTCCGTGCGGACTGGACCAACGCCGACGAAACGATCACACAGGCGCTCAATAGTCTCGGGCGCAGCGGCGTGCCTACCTATGCCATCTATCCGGGCTCAGCACAGGAGGCGCCGCATGTCCTGCCCGAAGTGCTGACGCCGGGCATCGTGCTCGACGCCATCGACAGAGTGCAACAGAAGCAAGCGGCATTAGCCGCAGCCCACTGACTGCCGGAGAACCTTCCACATTCCCGAAACAGCACTTAAAGGCTGAAGCCATCACCCGGAAGCCTTTTGTAATCTTCATGTCACATATCTGTGACATGTTTTATCGAGGCTAATCCCTCTACACGAATAAGATTTCTCTCGACCCGGCAAGCATCTCTGTGCACAATAGACGCCAACCCAGGTCGCGAACTGATTCATAGGCAGGCCGCAGGCTTACTCCCCCTCAACCGCAACGACGGTTGATTCTCACCCTGCGGTCCTAACGAAGTCATTTGATCAGAAACGTAGTCAGTCGATTCTTAGGAGACCTGTGCTCTCTATGAAACGCATATT
>Ga0210402_10006770_pt1 | contig 10099 bp, 4 predicted proteins | sample IncBWC7MmetaG_FD_161055 | JGI IMG/M metagenome (GOLD analysis project Ga0210402, IMG submission 161055) | Forest soil microbial communities from Barre Woods Harvard Forest LTER site, Petersham, Massachusetts, United States - Inc-BW-C-7-M | ecosystem: Environmental > Terrestrial > Soil >...
TAAGCGGGGTTTCCCGAGTAGCCCTGATATCCATAGCCGGGCTGCGTGTAGCCCGGATACCCATAGCCCGAATATCCGTAAGCGGGATAGCCGTAAGCCGGGTAGCCGTAAGCCGGGTAGCCGTAATAGGTGCCCGGTGGCGGCGGAGGTGTACTCGCAACTCCTCCAACTATCCCGGTTGCCCCTCCGATCGCTGCGCCGAGGGCGGCTCCTGGCCCGCCACCCGCCGCTGCTCCGATGGCAGCACCAGAAGCCGCTCCCAATACGCCCCCACCAAGGCCGCGTTGAACGGGATCATAGGGGTTGGTGCAGGCCGAGAGGGCCAGCGTGAACGCGGCAATCGCATAGGGCGCAAGTCGGGTCATTGTCGCTCTCCCTTAGGCCGTCGACCGGGCCGAACGGACAACGACAACGGATACATCGCACCCTTTCTCTCGATGAATCCAGCGCTTCGGCTCTGCGAGCCCAAAGGGCTTACAGCAGTAGGTCTCAAAAACCTCTTCGGCGAGCCCGTGTATGGAGATCTCGTTGAAACGGCAAATCCTCCGTCCGCGTCGGATATGGCTCACCAGCGGGCCTCAGAATGGTTTACAAGACCGGACGTGCCTCCTTGCCGAAAGGGAATGCCAGCGGTCGCGTTTACCTTTAGGATGCGTCCGGGAACCGATGATTCATTCGGCCCATGCGGTTGGGGAGCACCGCTTTGGCCACGGAACGCGTCGAACGTCGGCTGGCTGCCATTCTCGCGGCGGATGTTGCGGGTTATAGCCGCCTCATGGGCGCGGACGAGGAAGGCACTCTCGCGCGGCTGAAGGCGCTTAGGCGCGAGTTAGCCGATCCCAAGATTAAGGAGCATCGCGGTCGCATCGTCAAAACAACGGGGGATGGCCTGCTCATCGAGTTCGCCAGCGTCGTCGACGCGGTGCGTTGCGCCGTCGAAGTGCAGCGTGAAATGGCCGAGCGAAATGCCGATGTTTCGCCCGATGGCCGCATCGAATTCCGTATGGGAATCAATCTCGGCGACATCATGAAGGACGGACGCGATATCTACGGCGATGGTGTCAATGTCGCGGCACGTTTAGAAGCCATGGCCGAGCCGGGCGGGATCTGCGTCAGCCGGGTAGTGCGCGACCAAGTACGCGACAAGCTCGCCTTCTCGTTCGAGGACATGGGCGAGCAGCAGGTCAAGAACATCGCCCGGCCAATTCGCGTCCATAGAATCCGGCTTGCCGAAAAGCCCGCTAGTTCCGAGCCAGCGACGAGCGCTGCGGCAAACTTGCCGTTGGCGCTGCCCGACAAGCCCTCGATTGCGGTGCTGCCGTTCCAGAACATGAGCGGCGATCCAGAACAGGAATATTTCGCTGATGGCGTCGTCGAGGAGATCACTGCCGCCCTTTGTCGTGTGCGAGATTTCTTTGTTATCGCCCGTAATTCCGCCTTCAGCTATAAGGGGAGAGCAGTTCCCGTCCAGCAGGTGAGCCGCGAATTGGGCGTGCGCTACTTAATCGAGGGAAGCGTACGCAGAGCCGGTAATCGTGTTCGTATCACGGCCCAGCTAATCGACGGACCCTCAAGCAATCACCTCTGGGCAGATAGATATGACGGTGCGGTAACGGATATCTTTGACCTCCAGGACCGCATCACCGCCTCTGTCGTTGGTGCGATCCAACCCTCGGTGCGCTTCGCGGAAATCGAGCGGTCGCGCCGGAAGCGACCGGAAAATCTCGATTCCTACGACTTTGTTCTCCGAGCGTACCCAAAGGTCTGGTCACTGGAGCGCACCGCCAATGCCGAGGCGCTGAAGCTTCTGAATCAGGCAATCGCGATAGAGCCTGATTATCCCTTGGCGCTTTCGCTCGCGGCGTGGTGTCACGCGCAACAGGTCGTCTACAATTGGGCGGCGGAACCGGCGAGCGTGCGAAATGAGGCCCTACGCCTCGCACAAGCGGCTGCTGCCGCGAGCGGTGAAGACCCCACGATCCTGACCGTGTTGGGGGCAGCATATTCTATCGTGCGCAGTCACGGCGTAGCCGCGCGGCTGCTCGAAAAGGCACTGGCTCTGGACCCGAACTCGGCTTGGGCATGGAACCGGAGCGGTTGGCTGCAAACCTATCTCGCGAATCCAGATACATCTATCGACCATTTTGAGCGTGCCCTGCGTCTGAGCCCCTTCGATCCGATGAACTTCAACGCATGCATCGGTATTGGTGCCGCTCACTTCGTCGCTGGTCGGTACGCCGATACCGCCCTCTGGATCGAGAAAGGTTTGATCGACCGCCCTGGCGCGACCTGGGCTTATCGCGAACTCGTTGCTGCTTATGCTCTGCTCGGGAGAGACGCGGACGCGCGAGCGGGACTGGCGCGGCTGCTCAAAGAGTATCGCGACCTGACGGTGTCAAAAGTCCTCTCAGCCCTTGTCTACTCGCAGCCGACGCTTGACCGCATTGCCGAGGGGCTACGGAAGGCCGGGTTCCCGGAAGAATGACACAGACCCGCCGCCTCGCTGCGATTTTGGCTGCCGATGTGGCGGGGTATTCGCGGCTGATCGGGTCGGATGAGGAAGGCACCCTCAACCGACTAAGGTCGATCCGGGAAGAGATCATCGACCCGAAAGTTACTGAACACCGAGGCCGCATCGTCAAAACAACCGGGGACGGCTTGCTGGTCGAGTTCACCAGTGTCGTCGACGCCCTGCGGTGTGCGACCGAGGTTCAAAACGTAATGGCGGAGCGGAATGTTGGGATCGCCGCTGAGGAACGCATCGAGTTCCGTCTCGGCGTTCACCAGGGCGACATCGTTGTGGAGGACGACGACATCTTTGGTGACGGGGTGAACGTCGCGGCTCGGCTGGAAGGTCTGGCCGAGCCCGGAGGCATTTGCGTCTCTGCCCGTGTTCAAGAGGACGTAGCCGGGCGTCTCGACCTCACTTTCGACGACTTGGGAGAGCAGAACCTCAAGAATATTGCCCGCCCGGTGCGGGTCTACCAAGTGCGGCTCGCGACCGCCAAGAACACGCCCAAACCGACACCGACTAGCGGACCCGCACTCGCCCTGCCCGATAAACCCTCGATTGCCGTGTTGCCCTTCCAGAACATGAGCGGCGATCCAGAGCAGGAATATTTTGCTGACGGCATGGTCGAGGAGATCATTACCGCTCTTTCGCGCATCCGATGGTTGTTTGTGATCGCCCGGAATTCAAGCTTTACCTACAAGGGCAAAGCAGTGGATGTGAAGCAGGTTGGACGGGAACTCGGCGTGCGTTATGTGCTGGAAGGTTCAGTCCGTAAGGCAGGCCAAAGAGTCCGTATTACCGGCCAGTTAATCGATGCCGTTGCTGGCACGCATCTCTGGGCCGATCGCTTCGAGGGCTCATTGGAGGACGTGTTTGAGCTTCAGGATCAGGTCGCAATTAGTGTCGCAGGGGTGATTGAGCCGACTTTGCAAGCCGCCGAGGCCCGTCACTCCGCGGGTCGCCCGACTAACGATCTCACCTCCTACGATCTCTATTTGCGTGCTCTGCCTACTTTGTCCTCGGTGACGAAGGAGGGGATCGGCGAGGCCCTTGACTTGCTCGATCAGGCAATCGCACGCGATCCGCTCTACGGTCCGGCTCTTGCTCTGGCGGCGATGTGCGCCTTTCAACTCCATCTGCAAGGTTGGACACACTCCCTGGATGCCTCCCGAAAGCATGGTGTCGATTACGCTCGCCGAGCCATTCGGGCGGCGACCGACGACCCATTCGTTCTGGCAAGCGCTGCGGTTGTACTTGGCCATTTCGGTGAGGACAACGGAGCGGTGATCGCGCTGATGGACCGCTCTCTAACCGCGAACCCGAGCTTCGCTTACGGTTGGCATTGGAGCGGGGCGCTCAGGTTGATCGCCGGGAAACCCGATACCGCGATTGAACACGTGGAGACCTCGTTACGGCTCAATCCGCGAGACCGGTTTGGCGCGCCGCTGGGGCTGACGCTGCTCGGCGGCGCATATTTCTTCAAGCGGCAATTCGATACAGCGATCGCAAAGTTGCAAGAGTCGATACAGGGACGCCCTGGTGTCCCAATGTCTTACCGCTATCTGGCGGCATGTTATGCCCATATGGGAAGGCTCAACGAGGCGCGAGAGGTCGTCGAGCGATTGGGCGCGCTCACCCCCGTCATTGTTCCGCACACAGTCCCGTTTCGCAACGAGGAGCACCGCGAGCTATACCTGTCGGGTCTGCGGCTGGCTGCGGGTGAGACGGCATAATCCATAGTCGCCTCAGCGTAATGGAGTGATCACCGGACTCCTGCCCGATCGAGGACACCAGAATTGAGGACGGCAGTCTGTCGGTCGCGATCGCCTATGTGCCCCACCCGGACGAAATCCTCGCCGTCTCAATCCGCTGCAAGTTGGCAACTGACTTAGCTGCTCCTTTCACTGATCGAAACCGACCGGCTTCGTGAAGAACTCGAAAGCGCCAAGTTCGCGGGCGCGGGTTCTTCTCTCTTCGTCGCCATAGGCGGTCACCATCATGACCGGCAAATCGGGGCGACGCTGTTTAATCTCGCCAAGCAATTCCAGCCCATCCGTGCCGGGCATGTTGATGTCAGACAGAACCGCGACGATTGCGGGCTGAATCTCCTCGGCCAGCCGATCCAATGCCTCGACGCCCGAGGCGGCGAAATGCATCACATAGGTTCCCTGGCGAGCCTCGCGGCGAAAGCGCTGGCGAAAGAGGTCAGCGACATCAGGCTCGTCGTCCACCACCAGGATACTCACACTCATGACGCTGCCTCTGCCATCGTCGCCCGGTGAGTGCGAGGCAGTCGGACAGTGAACTCAGTGAACTCGCCGACTTGGCTATCGACGGTGATCGTGCCGCCATGCTGTTGAGTCACGATATCGTAGCTGATCGAGAGGCCGAGGCCGGTTCCCTCGCCAGTCGGCTTGGTGGTGAAGAAGGGCTGGAACAGCTTGTCGCGGATCTCGCCTGGAATGCCGATGCCGTTGTCCCGCACCGCGATCTCAACCGCATCGCCGAGATCTCGTGTCGATACCTTCAGGGTTGGCTTGAACTTCGGGTCGCCTCCTTCCTTCTGCCGCTTGCTGGCAGCATAGAAGCCGTTGCCGAACAGGTTGAGACAGACGCGCGTGATGTCCTGGGGCACTAGTTCGATCGGGGCGATACCTTGGGTGAAATCGCGCTCCAGCGTGATATTGAAGCTCTGATCTTGGGCGCGAGCACCATGGTACGCGAGGTTCAGCGCCTCCTCGATCAAGCCGTTGAGATCGACGCTGCGACGCTCGCCGCTGCTGCCGCGCGAATGCTCCAACATGCTCTTGACGATATTGTCGGCACGCCGACCGTGCTCAGCAATTTTTTCGAGGTTGCCGGTCAACATCTCGAACGTTTCGTCGATCTCAGCACGCCTATCTTCGTCCAATGCACTGATTGCCGAGGCGGCTGTCTCCTTCAATTCGTCGAGCAACTCGACGGAGAGCCCGGCGAAATTGTTGACGAAGTTGAGAGGGTTTTTGATCTCGTGGGCGATCCCAGCGGTTAGCTGGCCGAGCGAAGCCATTTTTTCGGCCTGGATTAGATTGGCCTGGGCGGCTTTCAGATCGCGATAGGCTGCTTCGGCAGCGTCCCGAGCGGCGTGGATCTCGGCCTCGCTGCGCTTGCGTTCCGTGATATCGCTGTAGATTAGGACGAACCCACCATCGGGAACGGAGTTTCGCCGAACCTCGATGACACGGCCATCTGGTCGTGTGCGTTCAAACCGCAATTCCTGATCAGTGTCTTCGAGGCGGCGGCTGAGTTCCGCCTCGATGTCGTCGGTGCCGAACTCGCCACGATTGGCCAGTAGGCGAAGGTACTCGGCATAGCTTGGACGCTCTATCAGACGCGCATCGGGTAGATCGAGGATCTGCTGGAAATTCCGGTTCCACGCGGCCAACCGGAGGTCTTCGTCGAACATGACGACGCCATCGCCCATGTTGTCGAAGGTGACCCGCAATTCGGCTTGGCGCTGGCGGATTTCGTCCAACAACCGCGCATTTTCGATCGCGATCACCGCCTGGGCAGCGAAGTTCTGCAAGAGCGCGATCTGCTTGTCAGAGAATGGCCGAACCTCCTGCCGGTAGATTACGAAATCACCCAGAAACGTATCGTCCTTGCGCAATGGCACCGCGAGCAAGGTGCGGCCCCCGCCCAACTCGACAAGGGTGCGGCGGATCGGGTCACTAGAACGGTACGCTTTGTCCTCTGCGACATCTGCAATATGGACGACAGGCTCGCCACGCAGCAGACGCCCATGCGCATTGTCGGGGCCGACCGAATGGGAAGTCCGAGTCAAAAACTCCGCAAATGTCGGCGGTACACCGCGGAGTGCGGTCGCATGGATTCGCTCACCATCATAGGTCCAAAGAACCCCGAAATCGGCTTCGCATAATCCCAATGCCTTATCCAGCATCGCATCAAAGACCGGCTGAAGGTTACCGGGCGAGGAATTGATGACCTGCAACACCTCGGCGGTTGCGGTCTGCTGTTTTAGGGCCTCACGGGTCTCAGTGATCAGACGCACGTTCTCCATCGCGATGACCGCCTGCGCCGCGAAGTTCTCTATCAGCGCGATTTGCTTAGCCGTGAACCGGCGGACTTCTTGGCGGTAAATGATGAAGGCCCCGACCAAAGCCTCGTCCTTCAGAAGCGCCACGGTCAGAGCACTGCGCGCACCGCCGAGGTCGACAAGAGCGCGGCGGAGCGTTTCGCCCGAACGGTAGATGTCTTCTGCTGCAAGATCGAGTACATGAACGACCTTCTCGCCAGCAGCCACGCGCGTGAGCCCGTTGCCGGGACCAGGTCGCAGCGGCCCGGCAGTCAAAAACTCGGCATAGGCGGCTGGTACCCCCCGCAAAGCCGCGGCCCAGAAGGACGTTCTGTCATAGGTGCAAAGCACGCCGAAACTGGCCTCGCAGAGCCGGGTCGCCTTTTCTAGCATCGCATCGAATACCGGGGTGAGGTCGCCAGGCGAAGAGTTGATGACCTGTAAGACCTCGGCGGTGGCGGTTTGCTGTTCGAGGGCCTCTCGCGTCTCAGTGATCAGCCGTGCGTTTTCCATCGCGATTACCGCCTGAGCGGCAAAATTTTCGAGCAGCGCGATCTGCTTGTCGGAAAACGGGCGAACTTCTTGGCGGTAAATCGTAAAGACGCCTAGTAACGCATCGTCTTTACGCAGCGCAATGACAATGCCGGTGCGAGCACCGCCGAGATTGACGAGAGCTTGGCGCAGCGGGCTTGTTCGATAGACCTCCCCTTCCATCAAGTCGACAATATGAACCAGAGGGGCTCCAGCTTTGATACGCGCATAGGCTCCAGATGAGCCGGGCTGATCCATCCTCGACAAATACTCGGCAAACGGGGGTGGCAGGCCGCGGTTCGCAACAGCTTGAAAGGATTCGCCGTCATAGGTCATCAAATAGCCAAAGGCCGCGGCACACAAATGCATCGCCTTGTCGAGCATGGCCTCGAAGACAGGAGTGAGATCACCGGGCGAAGAATTAATGACTTGGAGAACCTCGGCGGTGGCGGTTTGCTGCTCCAATCCTTCGCGGATCTCTGTGATGAGCCGTGCGTTCTCCATCGCGATCACCGCTTGTGCGGCGAAATTCTGCAAAAGCGTGATCTGTTTTTCGGAGAACGGGCGCACCTCGGTACGGTACACTTGGATCGCACCAAGCACTGCCTGATCGCGCATCAAGGGTACGGCGAGCAATGTGCGTCCGCCACCGAGATCGACAATGGCGCGCCGCTGGGGGTCACCCTCTCCGTAGAACCGCTCCGCCTTTAAATCGACTGTATGGATGAACGGCTCGCCTTTACGCACCCGTGAAGAGATTGGCGCGTTAGCAGGGGTGGGATTGCGTTCTCTGAACGCGGCATATGCTGCTGGAACGCCGCGAGCGGCGACAGTACGAGATCGCTCGCCGTCGATGACGGTCATGAAACCGAAGGCCGCTCCGCACAGTCGCATCGCCTTGTCGAGCATCGCATCGAATACAAGTCCGAGGTCGCCGGGCGAAGCATTGATGACCTGCAACACCTCGGCTGTGGCCGTCTGCTGTTCCAGGGCTTCGCGCGTCTCTGTGATGAGCCGTGCGTTCTCAATGGCAATGACTGCCTGGGCCGCAAAGTTCTGCAATAACGCGATCTGCTTGTCGGAAAAAGGCCGGATCTCCTGGCGATACGTAGCGATCGTCCCGAGCAGTCTGTCGTCCTTGCGCAGCGCGACGGCGACATAGGTTCGGGTTCCGCCTAGTTCGACGAATGCATGCTGGCGAGGATCTCCCGACAAATATGCGGGCTCGGAGGTCATATCCTCAAATTGGACGAAATCCTCGCCGTCAAGAATACGCCTGACTGCGCTGTGCGGCGTCGGTTGCCTGGGCGTCCGCAAAAGGAATTCCGCTAAGGCGGGCGGCATCCTGCGAGTAGCAACCGTCCGAAATTGCTCTCCGTCATACACCTGCATAACTCCGAAGGCGGCGTCGGACAGCCGCGTCGCTCTCTCCAGCATCGCATCGAAGACCGGGGCGAGGTCGCCCGGAGAGGAATTGATGACCTGCAATACCTCGGCGGTGGCGGTCTGCCGCTCCAGTGCCTCGCGAGTCTCGGTGATCAGCCGCGCATTTTCCATCGCGATCACTGCTTGCGCCGCGAAATTCTGCAATAACGCAATTTGCCTATCGGAGAACGGTCGTACCTCCTGGCGATAGATGACGAAAATACCGAGCAAGGTCTGATCTTTGTGCAGGGGCATCGCGAGACCAGTTCGTGCCCCGCCTAACTCAACGGTGGCGCGGCGCAATGGGCTGTCCGCATGGGCTGCGGACGCAGCGAGGTCTGGCACGTGCACGTAACGGTGGCCCCGCGCAATATCGCCGAGCGCAGCCGAATCAGCTAGTTCTATTGGGCCGCTAAGAAATTCGGCATACGCGGCAGGCACGCCGTGTAACGCCGCCGCGCCGAACCGCTCGCCATCGTAAGTCCACAATATTCCGAACTCTGCCCCGCACAGGCGCGTTGCCTTTTCAAGTAGCGCATCGAACACCGGAACGAGATCGCCGGGCGAAGCATTGATGACCTCTAGGATTTCAGCCATTGCGGCCTTTTGAGCTTCGCCTTCGTCGCGCTGGGCAAGGGCCTCGTCGAGCCTTTGCTGCAACTCGGCCTTCGCACGCCGAAGATCGGCTACTTCGTCATAGAGCGTCGCGGTCATGTGCTTACTCCGTCGCGCCCTGCTCCCGTCGAATGATATTCGATCGGCACCCACCTCTAGCCGAAAAGAGCGTGCGACTCGATCACCTTCTCGTCGAGAGCGTCAAGTCGCCAGAGTTCTTGGTGGAGGTGACCGGCTGAACCCCGCGGTGGTGGCCGCGGATGGTGAGAGGCACATTCGATTGCGGATGCGTGGTCAGCGAGATGGGTTCGCTGCGTACAGCTTTGGGCTGGCTTTTTCCACACGCGCGACCGGTCGGCCATTCTCGAACTCGACCCTCACGGCGAAATCATAGCGATCAATGTCGACTGCGATGTCGACGTCCTCCGGATGCAAATACCCACGGGCCGGATCATGAAAGCGCCCGACTTCGCCACCAGTCAGGATGAGGCGACGAATTGCGTCCGCATCGCCCGGTCGGCCTTCCAGACGGTTCCGAAGATGGGTTGCGGACAGTTCGTCCTCGTCGGTTCGGTTGACGCCGTTGTCGCCCATCGCGACGAGGCACACCTGATCGGCTGAACCCGCGAGAATGGCGCGGACGGTCGCCTCTGCCGTGACCAGCGAGGCCGCATACAGTCGTTTGGCCCGACTTGCGGTGACGATACCCTGCGTCCCAGCGCTGGTCCGCTGGATGATCGTCTTGTCCCGAAAATCGATCGTCGAGATCTCGAAAGGCGAGTTGCCGAAATCGAAGCCATCGGGTGCCTGACCCCCCACCTCCCCTATGCAGACGTGCCCGGCTCTAGTGCTAGTGCTTCCTCGACCGTGCCGCCCATCACGATCTTCGACGCCCCGTTCGCCAAGGCAACGGCAGCAGTGGTGAAGGCGCGGAAAACATC
>Ga0210402_10006771_pt1 | contig 10099 bp, 10 predicted proteins | sample IncBWC7MmetaG_FD_161055 | JGI IMG/M metagenome (GOLD analysis project Ga0210402, IMG submission 161055) | Forest soil microbial communities from Barre Woods Harvard Forest LTER site, Petersham, Massachusetts, United States - Inc-BW-C-7-M | ecosystem: Environmental > Terrestrial > Soil >...
CCGCTGATCGATGATATTCAAAAAAGCAGTTCGGATGAAGATGGGTTTGACTGGAAAGAGTTGATGTTCGCAGGAGATGATTCTCCGGAAACCAGTTATATAAGAAATTTATTCTGGGAAGAGCTGCAGCTCGCGTTGGATGAATTACCAAAAGAACAGAGTGAAGTTTTCATACAAAATGAACTGGAAGATATTCCCTTTAAAACAATAGCAGAAAGAACCGGCGTAGCAGTAGCTACATTGATCAGTCGTAAACGTTACGCAGTATTGTTCTTAAGAGGAAGACTGGCAGGATTGAAAGATGAATTATTAAATTATTAAAACACAAAAAATTAAATAAAATGAAAAACTGTTTTAGTTTCAAAAGAGGATTCGGAATTGCACTCTGTGTTGCGGCAGCGATATTCGCATTTGGCTTTATCGTTATGGGCCTTTGGAATCTTATACTGGTTGCAGTATTGGGTGTAAAAACAATAACCTTTGTACAGGCGCTCGGTATATTAGTATTGAGTAAGATATTATTCGGTGGCTTTAAAGGACGCGGTGGTTGCCATGGCAGAGGCATGTGGAAAGAAAGAATGGCAGAAAAATTCGCGAACATGACTCCTGAAGAAAGAGAAAAGTTCAAGGCTGAATGGAAGAACCGTTGTGGTGGAAGATGGGGAAGACAAGAAGATACTACGGTAGCAGACTAAGCCTTTATCAATACCCCTCTGCCTTCCCATGGGCGGAGGGTTTATTTTAATTCATTCCAAAAACAACTTGTATGGAAGTACTTGTTTTCAAAACAAACCTTACCGATCCTAACCGCATCCACGATGTGGAAACGAGTTTGGATGTACATCCCAATATTTATAAATGGAATGTTGATCTGAAAGATTGCGATAATATTTTACGCATCGAAGCCAATGATCTTTCCGGAAAAGAAATAGAGAATCTTTTATCAAAAGCGGGGTATTATTGTGAAGAACTGGAATGAATAATGTCCAAAAAACAAAACCCAAAATCCAAACTTTACTATTAAGCTGAGTTGCTTCAACCTTGGATTTTGGACATTGGTTTTTGGATTTTACCTAAACATTTATTTCATCAGGAAAGTCAGCGCTGCAAACTCATCCACCGAAAGCGCTTCTGCCCTCTTCTCAAATATCGGATCTTGTAAAACTTCTTGAGTGAATTGTCCCTTTACTGCATTGCGCATTGTTTTTCTGCGTTGATTGAATGCGGTTTTCACCAGCACATAAAAATTTCGATCGCTTTTTACATTCAATACGTCTTTCCTTCTTTTTAATCTTATCACTCCACTCTGTACTTTTGGTGGCGGATTAAATGCCTGGTTACTTACATCAAATAAATATTCTACTTCATAGAAAGCCTGTATCAATACACTTATCACGCCATATACTTTACTTCCTTCTTTAGATGCAACACGTTGCGCTACTTCTTTTTGGAACATACCGATCACCACCGGAACATGTTCTTTCCAATCCAATACTTTAAATAAAATTTGCGTAGAAATATTATAAGGAAAATTGCCGATCACTGTAAACGGTTCTGTAAACGGCATTTCAATATCCAAAAAACTTTGATGAATGATCTTGTCATGTAGAACAGGATAGGTCTTTTGCAGGTATTCTACTTTTTCAGCATCCAGTTCAACCGCTTTAAATTCAATATTGGGTAATTGAATTAAATATTTGGTCAATGCTCCCCCACCCGGACCAACCTCAACCAAACGATCAAAGGGATCTTCTTTCAATGCATCCATTATTTTTTGGATAACGGTATCATCCTTTAGAAAATGTTGACCAAGTGATTTTTTTAGTGTGTACATCGGGGCAAAGATACCTGAAAGATGACAGTTGACGGTTGACAGATGACAGATTTGGTACGTGAACTCGTTCTGTCAACTAGCATCTGTCAACTGTCATCTCTATTTAGTACTTTTACAGTTCAATTATTTAACGATATGCAAACAGATCAACGGCCGGTCATCGGCATTAGTTGCGGAGATATCAACGGAATAGGTATTGAATTGATCATTAAAACAGTGAGCGACACGCGTCTACTGGATATCTGCACGCCTGTTATATTCGCCAGCAATAAAGCGCTTAATTTTTACCGCAAGAGTGTTCCTGAAATAAATTTTAATTTTTCAACGATCAAAGAAGCGAATCGCGTTAACCATAAACAGGTTAATTTATTTAGCTGCTGGGAAGATGAAGTTGCGATCGTTCCAGGACAATTAACTGATATCGGTGGTAAATATGCTGTACTAAGTTTAGTAACAGCAGCACAAGCTTTGAAAGACGGCAAGATCGATGGATTGGTGACTGCGCCTATCCATAAAAAAAATACACAATCACAAGAGTTCAATTTCACCGGACATACTCCTTACTTAAAGAATTTATTTGGCGTTCAGGATGTATTGATGTTCATGGTGGCAGACAATATGCGTGTTGGTTTGGTAACAGAACATGTTCCCGTAAACGAAATAGCAAAGAATATCACACGTGAAGCGATATTGAGCAAACTACAGCTCATGAATAATTCATTGAAGAAAGATTTCCTTATCAATAAACCAAGGATCGCTGTACTGGGATTGAATCCACATGCAGGTGATGAAGGGTTGATCGGTAAAGAAGAAGATGATATTATTCGTCCTGCGATCAAAGAAGCAAAGCAAAGAGATATATTTTGTTTCGGTCCTTATAGTCCGGATGCATTCTTTGCACATGGCAATCATGAAAAATTTGATGCGGTATTGGCGATGTACCACGACCAGGGCCTTATCCCTTTCAAATCATTGGCCTTTGGTGAAGGAGTAAATTATACTGCCGGATTACAAGGTGTACGCACTTCGCCCGATCATGGCGTAGCGTTTGATATTGCCGGAAAAAATCAAGCAGATGAATCTTCTTTCCGCGAAGCGATCTTTAAATGTGTAGATATTATCCGCAATCGTAAAGAGTATGAAGAACAAATGAAGAATCCACTTAAAAAGATAAGTGCGAGAATGGTAGCGAATGCAGTTGATGAAAAGATCACTGAATAATATCCAAAAAACAAAACCCAATTCTCAATACGGTTCTTTCGGTTTGAAATAAGATTGCAATGCAGCTTCATATTCTTTAAACGCTTTTATTCCTTTGGTACTTATTTTGCAACTTGTCTGCGGATAGTTATCCCTGAAATGTTTTTTAACATCTACGTATCCAGCGGCTTTCAATTTATTGATCTGGATACTCAAATTGCCGGCACTTGCTCCCGTTTTTTCTTTGATCAAAGAAAAACTTCCTTCTTCTCCATTCATTAATGTGTTCATTACAGCCAATCGAAGTTGATTGTGTAATACCGGGTCAAGATGCTTGAACATTTGATTGATTTTGATCGATTAATCTAGTTACAAATATAAACTAGTTTATAATACAAATATTAAAAAAATCATAATGCCATAAAATATAGGCGCATCCTTATACCTCATTTAATAGCATGATTATCAATATATTATACATTAATTTGAACCATTTTTTAAGCCTGTTTATGGCTCAAAACTTATCAACACCGGACAAAATATATTTTTTTATGTGCCCCCAATTTGTAACTTAGCAATAGAATTTAATGGGTTAGTAAGTACAAAGGATCAACGCAAGTTGGTCCTTTTGCTTTTCAGTAAGTCCCGCTTCAGCTTTTCTTCTTTCCCGCACAAACAAGTTCCTTTTTACGGCTTTTCAATACAAAATGATATTGTTTCATTTAAAAATGATCCATCTCATCGTTTACATTTTTCATTCTTCTTTTAACATTCTACATTTACGGCATGAGCAAAACAAAGACATCCTTCTTTTGTCAGAACTGTGGTTATGAAAGTACCAAGTGGGTGGGCAAGTGTCCTTCGTGTGGTGAATGGAACACATTTGTGGAAGAAGTAACGATCAAAGGATCTGATAAAAAAGAAAAAGATGATTGGAAAGAACATTCCGGTAACGGAAGAGTAAAAACAATTTCTATCAATGAAGTAAGCAGTGCAGAAGAAAAAAGAATTGTTACATCCGATGCAGAGTTAAACCGTGTATTAGGCGGTGGCATTGTGTTAGGGAGTATTGTATTGGTTGCAGGTGAACCGGGAATTGGTAAATCAACTTTGTTCTTACAAAACGGATTACAATTAAAAGATGTGACTGTTCTTTATATAAGTGGTGAAGAAAGTGAACAACAAATTAAGATGCGTGCGAACAGGATCGGCAGTCAAAGTGATAAATTTTTTCTGCTGACCGAAACAAATATGCAAACCATCTTCCAGGAGATAAAGAAATTAAAACCACAGGTTGTTATTGTTGATTCTATTCAAACATTACAATCATCTTTTGTTGAATCCGGACCAGGATCTGTTAGCCAGATAAGAGAATGTGCGGCAGAGTTACAACGCTTTGCAAAAGAAACGAACACGCCTGTTTTCTTAATTGGTCATATTACCAAAGACGGAAATATTGCAGGGCCGAAGATATTAGAACATATGGTGGATACGGTATTGCAATTCGAAGGCGACCGCAATTATGCCTACCGGATCCTCAGAACTTTGAAGAACCGCTTCGGATCTACGGCCGAATTAGGCATTTACGAGATGACCGGCGAAGGAATGCGCACCGTTAGCAACCCAAGCGAGATCCTGATCACCCAAAAAGAAGATTCTTTAAGCGGCATTGCCATTGCAGCCACCATTGAGGGCATTCGTCCGCTTTTAATAGAGACACAGGCATTGGTGACTCAAAGTGTTTATGGTACGCCACAGCGAACGGTGAATGGCTTTGATCTTAAAAGAGTACAATTATTACTCGCCGTATTAGAAAAACGAGGAGGTTTTCATTTTGGGATGAAAGATGTATTCATCAATATTGCCGGAGGTTTAAAAGTAGAAGATCCATCTATTGACCTGGCAATGGTCGCGGCATTATTAAGCAGTTATGAAGATGTTCCTATCAACCAACATATTTGTTTTGCCGGTGAAGTAGGATTAAGTGGTGAGATAAGATCGGTAAATAGAATTGAGCAACGTATTGCCGAAGCAGAAAAGCTTGGTTTTGAAAAGATCATTCTTAGCAAGTACAATGTTAAATCAGTGAGCAAACAAAAATTCAATATTGAAGTAGTACCATTGGCTAAAGTAGAAGAACTTTATCAGTATTTGTTTTAACTTGTAGTACATAATCCACCCGAATGAAATTGTTGAAGACCCTATTCTCCGACACCGTTCATCTTTTCTATCCGCACCTCTGCGCAGGTTGTGGTAGTGATCTTTTACATGAAAAGAATTTGATCTGCATTAAATGCGTTGCGACCTTACCACATACCGGTTTTGCTTTTCACGCAGGTAACCCTGCAGAAAAAATATTTTGGGGAAGATTACCCGTATCAGCTGCACACAGTGAATTCTTCTTTTCAAAAGATTCTGTAATGCAACAGCTGATCCATGAATTCAAATACAAGAACAACAAAGCCATTGGTTTTTATCTCGGAGAATTGATCGGTAAAAGTTTATTGAACAGCAATCGCTTTATGACGATCGATACATTGATACCACTTCCACTTTTTGCAGATAGAGAACGGCAACGTGGCTATAATCAGGCAACTGTTCTTTGCGAAGGAATTTCTTCTATCACTCAAATTCCTGTTGATGCAAGATCAACGATTCGTCAGCGTTTTACAAAAACTCAAACGCGTAAAGACCGTAATGAAAGATGGCAAAATGTGGATGGCAGCTTTATGGTAAAAGACACATCAGTATTGCAGGGAAAGCACTTATTGCTGGTAGATGATGTAGTAACCACGGGCGCTACGCTGGAAGCGTTCGGCAATGCCATCATTAATACCATAGATGTAAACCTTAGTATCGCAACCCTTGCATTGGCTCCTAAATAGTTTACCGTAAATTTGATAGATGAAGCGGTTACTTCCTTGTTTCTTGTTCCTTGTGCCTTGTGCCTTGTTTTTTTGTTCCTGTAAAAAAGATACATTCATTACAAGTCCGAATGCATCTGTATTCATCGGTGCTGATAGTATAAAATTCGATACTGTTTTCACCAGCACCGGTTCGGTAACACAATTCTTTAAAATATTTAATCAGAATAATCAGAAGCTATCTTTCAGTAAGATAAAGTTGATGGGTGGTAATACCTCTCCTTTTAAAATAAATATAAACGGCAATCCTGTTTCAGAAATAGATAATCTTGAAGTAGATGCAAACGATAGTATCTATGTGTTTGTCTCGGTCACCATCAATCCAACGTCAAGCAATCTTTCTTTTATTGAAAGCGACAGCATATTGATCAGTTACAATGGCAATAATCAATATGTGCAATTACAGGCATTCGGACAAAACGCGCATTTTTTACAAAACCAGGTTATCAGTGGCAATGTTAACTGGGCAGATACATTGCCCTATGTGATACTAGGCAGTTTGCGAATTGATACAACAGCAACACTAACCATTCCTGCAGGATGCAGAGTATATGCACATTCCAATGCACCCATTTTAGTAGATGGGACTTTGATCGTTAACGGCACAAGATCTGACAGTGTATTGTTTACAGGAGATAGATTGGATCCTAACTATGTAAATCTTCCCGGATCATGGCCGGGCATTATTTTCCGCGGTACTAGTAAGGATAATGTACTAACGCATGCCGTATTGCAAAATGCTTTCCAGGCAATAGTGGCAGATAGTCCTTCTATTAATGCAAACCCCAAATTAATATTACATCAATGCATCATCAACAATGCTTCTAATGCCGGAATACTTTGTACAAATAGCAGCCTTGATGCAGACAATAGTTTAATAAGCAACTGTACAAATAATATTGAACTCAATTTTGGTGGCAATTATAATTTCACCAATTGCACAGTAGCAGGATATGGCAACCGGTTTGTTTCTCATCAAAACCCGGTGTTGCAGGCAACCAATTATTCACCAACTGCGAATACCACCAATAGTATGAATGCTATTTTTCAAAATTGTATTTTTTGGGGTAGCAATGGCGTAAGCAATGAAGTATTTGTCAGCAAACAGGGATCAACTTCATTCAATGTTACACTGGATCATTCTTTATATAAAGGAACGATCGATACATCAACAACGGATACAGTAGCGGTTCTACAAAATCAGGATCCTCTTTTTAACTTAACTAATAACGACGATGTGATCTACGATTTTCACACAAGCAATCCGTTGGCACCAGGTATTGGCAAAGGAGTATTGACCGGTTTTAATTTCGATCTGGATGATTCATCAAGAACAACAGCCGGCTTAACGGATATCGGCTGCTATCAAAAACAATAATTCATTTTAAAATAAATTTTATGATAAAGATTATAATACTCAGCGCGATACTTTTAACCAGTTTATTTTTTACAAAAACGGTTCGTGCAGGTTTAATTAAGAATGTGGCCGACACTTCTATCTATGATTTTAAAGTAGATGGATTGGAAGGTGGTACCATTGATCTTTCTTCATTCAAAGGAAAGAAGATCATGATCGTGAACACCGCATCTTTTTGCGGTAACACACATCAGTATGCAGACCTTGAAACATTGTATGAAAAGTATAAAGACAAATTAGTGATCATTGGTTTTCCGGCAAATAATTTTGGTGCGCAGGAACCGGGCACCAATGTTGAGATCAAAGAATTTTGCACCAAGAACTACGGTGTTAGTTTCCCAATGGCAGCAAAGGTTTCCGTTAAAGGAGATGATATTCATCCATTGTTCAAATACTTAGTTTCTGAAGCCGGAAAGATCGGTTTCACAGATCCTATTAAATGGAACTTCACCAAATTCTTATTGGATGAAAATGGTAAGCTCATCACCGTTATCCATAATAAAAAATCGGTGTTGGATGCAGATGTGATAAAGCTGTTATAACCCGTTCGCATTCATCTTATATTTGCATCAATGCAATTCAAAAACATAATTGGTCAGCCCGAAGTAAAAGAGCAACTGGCAAATATGGTTCAGCAAAACAGGTTGAGTCATGCATTGCTTTTTTTAGGAAAAGAAGGCAATGGTAATTTATCGCTGGCAATGGCATTTGCACAATTTATTGTTTGCGAAAAAGTAAATGGTAAAAAGGCCGGAGATGCAGGAGCATCCTTATTTGAAGAAGCAGTGACGACCGACAACCGACAACCGACGACCGATTCTTGCGGAGTATGTTCTGCATGTATCAAAGCAACAAAATTGATTCATCCGGATATACATTTTTCTTATCCTGTTATTACAAAAAAATCAGGAGAGAAACCTATCAGCTCTGACTTTATAACAGAGTGGAGAGAGTTTGTTGAGCAACAACCTTATGGCAATGCGTTTGATTGGTTACAGTTTATCAGCGCCGAAAATAAACAAGGAAATATCAGCGCTGCAGAATGTAATGAGATCATCCGTAAACTGAATTTAAAAAGCTTTGAAAGTGAATACAAGATCCTCATTATGTGGATGCCCGAATTCTTAGGCAAGGAAGGAAATAAATTATTAAAACTGATTGAGGAACCACCTGCTAATACGCTCTTTGTGCTGGTTGCAGAAAATGAAGGGCAGATATTGCCAACGATCTTATCACGTATGCAATTGGTAAAGATCCCTGCACTGACCGATATTGATATAGAAAAAGGATTAGAATCAATCCAGGATATCCCGAAAGAAAAAGCAAAACAAATAGCAGCCATCAGCGAAGGCAATTATCGCGAAGCATTACAATTATTGCAACACGCCGATGATGATTGGAATGCTTTATTACGCGAATGGCTGAATACGATTTTAAAGACCGGTCCGGCAGCGCAGGTAAAATGGATAGAAGAAATAAGCAAGCAGGGAAGGGAAAAGCAGAAACAGTTCTTACGTTACTTCAATCATTTATTGGAAAAAGCCATCAAACTGAGGACGACCGACGACCGACGACTGACGACCGATGATGCGGAAACCGACTTTGCATTAAGATTAAACAAGATCTGTAGTTTGGAGCAACAAGACGCTATTGTAACCGAAATAGACAAGGCCGCCTACCATATTGAGCGCAATGCCAATGCTAAAATGCTATTTCATGCTCTAAGTATCAGGCTTTATCATATTATTAGTAACAATTCGCTAATTTTGGTGAGTTGAGGAAAAGCCCTTGGGGTTTCGGTTTGCTTGTATACGCTTGTCCTCTTTAGAATTTAAATTTTTAATTTTATAACTTATCAATATGAGCTGTGGAAGTTGTTCCTCTGTAGGTGGCTGTAAAAGCAACGGAGGATGTAGCACGGGAAGTTGCAACCGTATGAATGTGCATGATTGGTTAGCCAATCTTCCTTTTAGCGATCCTTCAAGCAACTGCAAAATTGTTGAGGTTAGTTTCAACAACGGGAGCCGCAAAGATTACTTTAGAAATACTACTGTTCATTTTTTTGAAAAAGGCGAGATGATCACCGTAGAAGGTGTGAACGGATATGATGTAGGTGAGGTGAACGCAACTGGTGAGCTGGTTCGTCTTCAATTAAAAAAACACGAGATCAGGGAAGAAGATCCTGAGTTGAAAAAGATATTACGTCGCGCCAGCGACACAGATCTGGCCAAATGGGCCGAATCAAAAGCAAGAGAAAAAGAAGTATTGATCCGCAGTCGTGCCGTTGCCCGCCAACTTAAGCTAGAATTAAAGATGGCCGAAGTAGAGGTACAGGCCGATGGCAGAAAAGCAACCTTCTTTTATATCGCTGATGATAGAGTTGATTTCCGAGAACTGATAAAAATATACGCTTCTGATTTTAAAGTGAAGGTAGAAATGAAGCAGATCGGTGCAAGACAGGAAGCCGGTAAAGTAGGTGGTATCGGAAGTTGCGGAAGAGAATTGTGTTGCAGTACCTGGTTGACTGATTTCAAAAGTGTGAATACCAACGCAGCGCGCTATCAAAACTTAAGTATCAATCAAACAAAACTAAGCGGACAATGTGGCCGTTTAAAATGTTGTTTGAATTATGAACTGGATACTTACCTCGATGGATTACAAAACTTCCCTAATGATTGTGATATGCTGGAAATGGCGAAGAGCCGTGCTTTCCTAGTGAAGAAA
>Ga0210402_10006775_pt1 | contig 10097 bp, 13 predicted proteins | sample IncBWC7MmetaG_FD_161055 | JGI IMG/M metagenome (GOLD analysis project Ga0210402, IMG submission 161055) | Forest soil microbial communities from Barre Woods Harvard Forest LTER site, Petersham, Massachusetts, United States - Inc-BW-C-7-M | ecosystem: Environmental > Terrestrial > Soil >...
AGCCCACCAAGATGGCTCAAGTGTTAGAGCACTCGTGTGGAACGGCATGACTCTCATTATGGGCTCAGCATGCGGGATAGTGCATGTGGGGGACACATTGATGTTTGAGCTTCTCAGGACATTTGCATCGCCTATATCCCATGATCGTGGGGGTGCTGGACCTGAGAATAAGTCTGTAAGTCAGATTTTAATCTGGCTGGAGAGGGAGTTGCTTCTGGTTAGTGTGGGGGATCGGGTTTGGCATCGAAAGCTGGGCCTGTGCTGAAGAATGGGAAAGGTGTGGGTGGGGTTCGGGGGAGGAATGGTATTGGCACAGCAGGGAAGAGGAAGAGAGAGAAGAGTAAAGAGTAGGGCTGCAAAATAGATTTGTGAGTTTTGCTCATCTTGTGCTTGGGTCCTATACTAATTCATGAGCTATGACTACAGAAAAACTAGAGATGCATCAGACGGTCATGGAATCATGCGATCTCCTCAAATGAGAGTGTGAATTTGTGCAACAGGCATAGGGGCGGGAGCAAGAGCAAAGAACAAGGTTGGAGAAATTGGGTCTAGATGAGGTTGAGGCTGTTGAGTATGTTTTGATGCTTAGTCAAGATGAGGTGTTGGAGAGGGCAAGCCCCAAGTGTTGGTCCTGGGGTGTACCCATGGAGGAAGGAATATTCAAAGATGATTTTGATGATATCCCAAACACCATGACCCCTAATAACAGCAATGCAAAATACTAGCCCATCCAAAACATCCCGATCATCTGCCCTCATCCTCATCCTCATCCCGCTGTTCCAGCGTCAGCATCCACCAAACAGGCTGACATATTCCTGGCACATCTCCATGGTTGTTGAACTGTAAGATCCAAGTTCAGAGTGGAGCCCATCAAAGCTGCATTTACATTTATGGTGATCAGGGAGATTGTAATAAACTTGATATTATACTCTATATGTATGTTACCACTATGATTCATTGCCAAGCATATCCTCAGTCTTGTAGTAGCTCTTGAATATGTCAATAAAGTCCTGCAGCTCATTTCTTTCAAGGACTGAGGTGAGGTTCATGAGTATTAGATCAATTTGGTGGTCTGTTACTTGGTTCTATAAGAACTTAGGGGTGTGGGCCATTGCAAGCATGGTAGGTACAAGTCCTCATTTGGGTGTGGAGTTTAAACCATTGCAAGCATGGTATTCATTATTTCAGATAGGAGCATGTGAGACTGTCATAAGTCTGAATACACTCATGCATGTGACTGAACACAATAAGTTCATGCTTTTCCCACATCCTGAAGAGGACTCATACCTGCCATGCGTGCAATGGCCCACACCCTAAGTTGAGATGAATCCTGCGAAGGGGTGCTAGATATGCTAGGAAAAAGTTGGGGGTCATGATTGGGTGCTTCTTCTCTTCCTTGATGCCGGTCGTCATCGAAAATATGGTAGCAGGGATGTTGTATTCTGTTCTTGCAACCTCGCTCATTGGGTTTATCCTAGGGCCACATTTTTCTGGAGATAACCAAGAAAGTAGAAGAGATCAAGGAGATACTTGACGAGGAGGAAGAATCATTCTCACACACACTTGACCAAGGAGAGCAGCTCTTTGACCAATTTGCTATGCATGCAAAGGAACAAGGCGCCCAGGAACTCAATGGTAAAGATGTATGGCGTCTGTACGATATGTTTGGCTTCCCAGTTGACCTGACTCATTTGATGGCGGATGAGTTGGGTTTTGGGGTCAATGATAAAGAGTTGGAGGAAGTGCAGGCATGGTCGGAGGAAGCCAGTAAAACATCCCCAAGGAAAGGCAATACAGGCACTGTGAAGCTTGACGTTCATGACATCACAATGCTGGAGAAGAATGATAGCATCATGAAGACCGATGATTCAGTAAGTGATGGCCGCAACACTTGGCCTCCCCTGACCTTCTAATGGAATTATTAAGGCCTTGGAAATGTCACTGCTAATGTCAAGGCGATTTTTTACAAGAAGACGTTTGTCCAGTCGACGTCTGACATTCCTGGGGATACTTCCTTCAGCTTGATTCTTGACCACATGAGCTTTTATGCCGAATCTGGTGGTCAGGAGTCTGATACCGGAAACATTGTAATTGACAGCATCGCTGATTTCGAGGTCACCAACATGCAAGTTTACAATGGCTATGTCCTTCATGTCAGTCACCTGAAGTATGGTCAACTTGAAGTCGGAAATGCAGTTGTGTCATCCTATGATGAAGTGAGTTGCGCCAACACTCCTTTCATTAATTTTATTACTTGATCATGCAGCTGCGACACTGGCCCTTGCGCAACAATCACACCGCAACCCATATTCTCAACTTCTCACTTCATGAGATCCTCAGAGACCACATCGACCCGAAAGGTTCTCTTGTTGCTTCGATGAAACTACGATTCAATTTTTCCCATAAAGCCCAAATCACCCTGCCTGAGCTCTCCACGATCGAATCGATGAGCATTGACTGGATCAAGAAGAACATCAAGGTGTATAGCAAAAATCTCGATATGCAGACTGCACAGAAGATCCCTGGATTGCGGGCCGTCTTTGGCGAATCATATCCTGATCCTGTTCAGGTGGTTACTCTAGAGTATGATGCTGACAAGATTGCCAAAGATATTGAGAATCCAAAGTGGCATGGTACCAGCATTGAATTCTGTGGTAGAACGCAAGTTTCTTTCCCTTCTTTTTTCCGTGAGATATTATTAACTGAGACTTTATCTATTGATGATTATTTAGTCATGTTTCAAGAACTGGGGACATCAAGAACTTTGTCATCACAAAAGAGTCGGGTATTGTGAAAGGTATTCGACACATCACTGCTGTTACCGGACATGAAGCACAGAGCATCACCCGTGTCGCGCAATCTCTTGAAGCAAAACTCGATTAACTCATGGAGACCACTGGAAACAAAAAGGGTGTGGGTTTGAAGGCTCTTAGCATGGTATGATTTTTCTTTTTCTTTACAATACTGATATTCAAGATTTCATGTCCACAGGAGCTTGGGGAGGCCGACATTTCTGTGATCAAAAAAGCAGAGCTCAAAGACCGCTTGGCAATTGCCTGCAAGGCTTTCGACAAGCAGATCAAGGAGAAAGAAGTGGTGATCAACAAAGAAGTGAATTGCCTGGATTCTGGCTTGCTTTTTGAATGTTTATCTGATATCATTGCGTTTAGGCTATCAATAAGATTCTGCAGCATTTCAGGGCAGAAGAGAAATCAGAGGCATACCTTGCAATCTTAGATGTTGGCGGTAACACTAAGGTATTTTAACATGGCTACCACCAGCCGTCACAGATGCTCATTCTCTACACCAGATCCTCCAGAATATTGTTTTACAAGGGAAGAAGCTCGGCAAGGCTGTGTATGTCTTCAGTGTCAATCGTGGAGCTGGGAAAGTTGCCCACGTTAACTATGTCCTGCCCTCGATGATAGTGAAAGGAGTTGATGCACAGACTTGGGCAACCAAGGTTACCAAAACACTAGGTGGCAAAGTGATGTTTGGTTAATGTTTTCCCTGAGTGTTACTAACTTTTTGAACAGGTGGGAGGAAGAGAGGATAGTGTGCAGGGTGTAGGTGCTGATGTCATGAGAGTCGAAGAGGCACTAGACATTGCAAAGCAATATATCTTAAAATTTTGTTGACATAAATGTATTTGGTTAAATTTACTTGGGGGTGTGGGCCATTGCATGCATGGCAGGTATGAGTTCTTTGGGAAGGCATGAACTTATTGTGTTCAGTCACATGCATGAGTGCATATACACTTATAACAATTTCATATGCTCAGGGTGTGGGCCATTGCAAGCATGGTATTCATTATTTGGGATGGGAGCATGTGAGACTGTTATAAGTGTGTAAGCACTCATGCATGTGACTGAACTCATGCTTTTCCCACATCCCAAAGAGGACTCGTACCTGCCATGCATGCAATGGCCCACACCCTAAGTGAACTTATGGTGTTCAGTCCAATAAGTTCATGCTTTTCCCACATCCCGAAGAGGACTCATACCTGCCATGCGTGCAATGGCCCACACCCTAAGTAAAGATAATATGGACGGTTCCAACCATGCCCATGCTGGGTTCACTGAATCTGCTGGTATTGCAATTCACATGTAGGTTTGCAGAGTTGCATCATCATGGGGGAGTGTTGGAGTATGATGATACAAGTATACCCAATAGTAATTACAAAGGTTAGTTGGTCAGTAAATACAGCATTAGTAGTTAGTTTCTTTGGTCTGAGTTCGAGTTCCCTTTTATGGTAATTCCAGGTTTTTCTGAGCGGAGCCCTATATAAGGTACCTGAAATGAGTTCACTGTCTTTCATCTTTGACAGTTGAAGCTCCTTTCAGGGTGTAATTAAGTGTCCCCCACCTCACTCAATAATTTGCACATTACCTTTTTCAGTTGGTTTCATCGTATCTGACTCGGTAGTCTGTAGCACTATATAACGAGCTAGAACTATGGTAGAACACCCCAGTGTTGACCTTGTCTTGTATTCCCATACTCCTAATGAAGAGTTGGATTCCTGGCAAATCGCCTGTGCTCACTTGATCTTCTTCCTTTGGGCCAATAGAACCTCAAGCAACGTTGTTTGTCGGTCTTAAAGTTGACAGAGATAGTGGTGGAGGAAATGGGATGGAGAACACCCTGCAACATTTCCATCATGTCCTTCATGATTTCCTTGACAGGGGCTTCTGGGATTGACATGTAGACAGAGCCAATGGTGATCATGAGGTATAATCGGGGAATAATGTTTCCAGCATATTGAACCAATTCGTACATGTCAGTGAGGTAATGCCATGACTGGGTGTGGGTATTGTACAAGTAGTTCAAGAAGTGACACAGTGCATCAAATCCTACAAGGTCCATGGGTGGTTGGTTATGTCAAAAATTGAGTGCCCAGAGACATGTCAAGTGCAGAAGAACTGTGGATTGTGAGTGCCAGTGTGAATTGAAAGAAATCAAGTTTAGCTACTCACCTGTTGCTGGAATCACCCAGAAAAAAACATCACCCCAACACCAAACCTACATCCAGCTTGTGTTTGGGAGCCAGGGGTAGTGTTGGAGGGTTGTCGAAGTGATGAAGTGGAGGGTGGTGGGTGAGTTGTGTGACAATAGTGGTCAGTAAACTCACAAGTCACATGAGTCATATTAACAAATTAGGAAAGATGGTTGAAAACAATATCATGCTTGCTCTCAGCTGTTTTCAAAGCAATATATTTTATTTAAATCTAGATACATTCAATGATATGCATATAATACACTGTGCAGGCATTTTTGTGGTTTTGTATTACTCATGTCAGAGGTCATCTGATGTTTTGCCATGCTTGTCACACAAGTCAGTAAAATAATTCCCATGGTGCTCAATCTTTTTGTTAGGCTGTCCTTTTTTGGCAGAACCTGGATGTAAAAATGAGTCTTTCTTATGTAAATGTAAGGACTCATAAACACTCAATATCGGAACAATGCAGAGTGTAATCCAAAACATTATAATAGATGGTTTATGTGTCCAGAGGCCGAAGATATCAACATTCTCACACTATGCTATGCTACTATGTCTTCACCTTCATACTGTGTTACCCTCATCTTGGTTGCATTTATCAAGTCTTAGTTGAGTATCCCTCATTGTCCGATACTCCCACATCATTGTCCTCTGTGTTTACCTTGTTTCCATTATGTCACTCTGTATTGCACATTCCAACATGTACTACAGACTACATTTATTGAAACTGCATTACATCACAAAGCCTTCAGATCAAGTAGGCTGTATTAGAGACTTTTCTTGACACACTTGCACACACATCCAAGTCTTTGTTTTGTATTCCCACTACAGTCTTCATTGATCACACTTTGTACCTGCACACTACACAGACATATCAATGGGCCAGTAAGCTAGTTTTCAAAAAATGAGATGAAAAATGTAATAAAAAATGTACTGAAAATAAATGACAAATGCTTAGTATAAATTGTTTTGTTCTAGTTCCTACAGCTCAGTAAGGTGATTAGAATGGCTAATGCAGCATCCTCAAATTCTCACAATGATTACAATGATAATATGCCTTTCTCCACTATGGTAAGAAAAAATCGTTCAATTACAGCCTTTCCTCGATGCAAGTTGGTAAGTGAAATCCGTTCATTGGGTAGATGAGCTTGATCCTAGGATTGCAATCTTGATAAGTAATGTTTTTCCCATAAAACCTTATAAATTGCTCACTGAGCTCTGGCCCATTGGTAGATGGAGAGCATGACAACATAATTCTTTCTCAAGGTATGGGACTGAAGGAATGGACTACAAACAACAGTTGAATAACATGAAGAAGAGTAGACACAGACCATGACTTACCCCCCCTTCACGGATCCGTAATGGTTCAACATCCCATTCCTCCTGAACAGCACTTTCCAGAGCTTTAAACCATGGATCATTGAGATTGCCAAGCCACCAATCAGCTGTGTGCTCAACATTAACCTGCAAGATCATGATCAACATTGGAGTCGATTGCCACATAAAAAGTAAATTAAGTACCTCAAGCCTATTTGGTGACTGTAAAGTTTTAAAGGAGGACTTTAGGTGATTGCACAGGGATTTGACAATAACTTCAAGGTCCTGGTCTGGAACAATACGCAGGGAGACCTGTGATTTTACTGTCCCAGGAATGACTGTTGCATCTGGAATTTTTCAAGCCAATTAGCCCTATTTTACTGTGAGGATGTGACACCATGCTAACTTTTAGGTCCAGATATTTCAATACTATGGACTGTTAAGGAGGGTTCACGCCAGCGAGAAGACAATGATGATGCAGGTCTTTGAGTGACTGCAGCAAGTCGTCTATAAAGCTGCTTCTCCTCCTCTGTTTGTGGGCGGACACAATCATCTATGGAATAATGTTCATAAATGTTGTATGTGTAGTATAATGATTGAGACAACAAACAAAAGTTAGGAATTTGGACTTTGTGGTGGCAGTCTGTTAGTGTGGAGAGCAGTTTGACCCTGTAGATGATTTGGTTTGTGCCATCAGGCCAAGGGGATTGGGTGAACATACATGTCGAGCATGGGTTCCACCACACCCCCTCCTTCAATACCAGAGTGTAAGTCAGGAAAGCCACTCGATATCTGTGGGTTGGATGAGCAGTGGCATGGTGAGGCCAGAGAACATTCGACTTACCTCGACGGCACAATGCACCACGCCCCGCAGCCCATGTGTGATACAGGGTGGATCCTCCGCAATCCAAGTGGAATTACTACTCAGTTCGGATGTAAATCACCCCCACGGGCACATGATGTTGCCTTTCAACGTACCTAACCAGAATTGCATCAATATGCCCGATGAGATCCTACAGTCCAACCGAGCGGTAATTCAACCAGCCAACACATCCAGTTGACACCACCCAAAACACACCTTGTGTTTCCTAACAGCCTGTCCAAATCCCGCACTGCCACACTCCTCCTCCCCCTCGATCAGAAAAACCAAATCTAAACCCAGCGCTCGTCTCCGGAGGAGCTCAGCAGCAGCACAAGCAACAGCCATGATAGGGCCTTTGTTGTCTGTTACACCACGAGCGTAGAGGTAGCCGTTTCGCCCTGTGAGTGTGAATGGGTCTGAGGTCCAGCCTTCAAGTGGGGCTGAGATTACATCGTAGTGGCTGAAAGACATGGTGGGAATAAATGGTAGGCCGGAAGAAGGCGGCAAGGACTCACCCATAGAAGAGTACTCGAGGTTTGGTATGATCGCCTTTCGTACCATTGAACGTTCCCAACACGAGAGGATTAGTGCCTTCACCCGTTGGTAACTATTAAGGACCAGGCAATTAACCTCCCAATAAAAGGACCAAGAGCGAAAGAACACAAACTAAAGTAGATTGGGCTCCCAACTGACTCAAACACTTCTTCAACCAAATTGCAGCCTGACGGCAATCCTCCCTATGAAAGGGGATACTGCTCACACTGGGAATGGATATGAATTTCGAGAGGGCATAGACCATCGTGTCTGGATGGTTGTTAGACAACTCGAAACAGTTTATCGCGGAATATGCTGGTCTATATTGAATTGGAATGACGGGACCACATACCAACAGTCTCCACCGCCGGAATAACATCCCCTGATGCCTCTTTAGCGTCGTCGTGGAATTTCGTTGTATTTGTTCGTTCTTCGGGTACGACGACCTCCCACACCTTTAACCACGACCGTGACCACACTCAAATTAGTATATGCATAGTACAAGTGGATGAGACGGATGGATGACAGAAGTGTATGGCGAGCATTTACCTTAATATGCGCATCATTTCCTCCAGTGATCAATCTGAAACCAGTATCCTCCCTTCCGTTGTGGTGTGTGATAATGGACGAGAGCACGATGCCGTCATGTGCGAGCCATGAGGCTGTGCAGTCAAACGATGCGGACCAGCGCTAGGGGGAGGGGGAATAAAAAGCGGCCGGAAAGAAAGAAATCGGGGAAAGATGTACCTGGACTTGTCCATTCGAGGAGCAGGTATACAGATCAGAATTCATCATAGAGAGTGACAGGATGTCTACATTCTGTTCCAGAACCCCTATGAGTATAGTAAAAACACTACACAGACAACGGACTACTCACCTCTTGCACGATAATAGTCCTGACAAGCGTCTTGGTCTCCAAATCCAAGACCTTGACGTGCCCATCCTGACACCCCGCATAAATTGTCTCCCCGCATGCAACGAGCGAGAGTACTGCGCCTTGCGAGCCACTGAATATGTGGGCGATCGAGGGTCCAGCAGTGGTGCAATTCCAAAGCTGCGCATCCACCATTCCAGTAATAACCCACTTAGTGTGTCAGGCTTGCAAAAGGGAGCAGAATCTCGTACCTTAATGGTCTCATCCCCACTGCCCGTGACTAGCTGGACACCATCGGGCAACCCATCCGCATCTGTTCCCTCTAGCAGGGCGATACAGTAAATATACCCATAATGCGCCGAATCAATTACATTCGTCGCCGGCACCTGCAGAAACGCTCGTGGTGCCTGTATGGCCGTATGCGTCACGCCTCCATCCTCGTCGACTGCTTGTCCTTCTCCTGGTATCGTCGTCGATGTTGTGGTTGTTCCATTTTTTGCATAGATATCCGCAGGGCGGCGTTCGTACTGTGGATAACTATCAAAGAACTTATGCGCCTTCCTAGGGGTGGGGGTAGACGTGCCCGAATTCGGTGCTGATCCCCCAGCGGTTACTGACGGCCGTGACGGCGATTGGGGTACGGATTGGTTGAAATCATACCACTGTAAGGAGGTATTCTGACAGCCTATATAGATGGTTTGGAGGGATGAGCACCAGACGAGGGAGAAGAGGTCGCCCGCGCCCGCGTCGAGGTAGGGATCGAGGACATAGATAAGAGTTAGGGTAATGGTAGACCAGATCTATAGACAAAAAAATAAGGGTTAGGGAAGGAATGATCGGGTTATGGACTGGGAGGCATTCACTCTGACTGTGCTGTCGCCTGTTGCCCATTAGTAACGATTATAGGATAAACGGTGGGAAAGAAGCAACTCACCTGATGAGCTAAACAACCAACCCTTGTCCTTTGCATACTCGAGTGCCAGAACGCTCCCGGTATGCCCCCGTAGTGTGTTCTTGAGGGTGAATGTCTTCTTACACCACACCTATGCCAACAAGCAAATCACCATGCAAATCTACGAATGAATCTTTAGTACTCACAGAAATGTCCTGATTCTGACTTCCTGAGAAGATATAATGCTCGTTGGCAGCGAGACTGAGCACGGAATTGTGCAGCTCGTGGAGGGAATGTAATAGACTTGGCGGGGAAACGTGCGACTGGAGATTGCGGCTGAGAGACGCTGGATGTCGTCGCATCAGCACGGCCGCAGGCATAGTGGGTTTGGAGCGTACGATGTGGAACTGGAGAGAGACTTGTCGCCATTCCACAGGTACAATTGAAAAAGTTCGGTTCTACTACGGCAGTCTCTTACCCGCGGGCGTTCCGGCCGCTTTAACGACGAACGGTCGCAATTAAAGTGAACGCTATTCAATTTCACCCAGCAGGTTTGGTACGCAAACACGTGACTCGACGCGGAAATGAAACAAGGATAAACAAAGATCAGGCAGTAGCCAAG